>Ga0335085_10000078_pt1 | contig 338829 bp, 339 predicted proteins | sample Lox_Sample_45_FD_206712 | JGI IMG/M metagenome (GOLD analysis project Ga0335085, IMG submission 206712) | Soil microbial communities from Loxahatchee National Wildlife Refuge, Florida, United States - Lox_Sample_4.5 | ecosystem: Environmental > Terrestrial > Soil > Wetlands | place: USA... | reverse complement strand
CGACTGCGTTTCGCCGGCAGCCTCGGAGGCCGCGGGCACGGCCACGCCGGCAGCCTGATCGGCGTCCGGCGTCGCCGCGACCGCGGCGTCATCGGCTTCCTGCGCCACCACCGGAGTGGCGGCGAACGCGCAGACGAATGCGAGAATAGCCCACCGCGCGCCGGGCACTAAGCGTCGCCGCATCGAACCACTCTCCCCCGAAGGTCAGTACCGGCTTTTCCGGCGGTCGATGGTCGGCGCCAACCGGTTAAAGCATTATTGAATTTGTCCTTTGGAACTTGGGCAAAGATGTGGAGTTAGCGCCGTTGAGGGTGCCGCAGCCGGAATCCCGGCCGCGCGGGGGCGGAAACCTCGCAATAGATCATGCAAGAGGAGGGGCTGATGCCCGCGCTGATACCGATCGTGCTCGCCAGTTCGCATCTGGTGCTGGCGGCGGCGCAAGTGCCGCAACTCGATTTCGTTCCCGGCTGTCATCAGGCGGCGACCGCCGCCATTTCGCCGGGCCGCAACGAGGACGTCTGCAAACGCGACGAAACAGACGCGCGCGGCAGGCTGGAGCAGGAATGGGCGCAATTCACGCCGTCGCAAAAGACGCACTGCACGACGCTGTCGCGGCTTGGCGGCTACCCGAGCTATGTCGAATTGCTGACCTGCCTGGAAATGGCCAAGGCCGCCGACGCCCTGGACGAAAGCGATCAGCCGAAGGACGCCGGCAAACCCTAGCGTCCGGATTTGCTTGAAACGCCGGCGTTCAGGGTTTCTTGCCCGGCGGGGCGCCGTAGGGGTTGCCGGATGTGCCCTGCATCTGGGCCAGCTTGTAGGCCGATAACTGTTTCGGCTTGTCCTTGTCGGCCTTGGGTTTCTTCTTTTCCTTGGCAACCCGCATCTGACCTTTTGCCATGACGGCCTCCTGGGCGGTTCGAGCCGGCGGATGGTGATACGGCGCCCGGCGAGCCGCAAGGGGCAGCCGGCGGCTACTGCGCCGGCGCCACAGCTCAGGCGCTTACCCTTTGGCTCCGTTCATCTTGTCGGCGATGCACTTGGTGACCACATCGGCGCGCTTGTCGAGATCCATATCGGCATGGCCCTTTTCGGTCGCCATCCAGCATTCGGTGGCGGCGCGCGAATGGGTCATCGGCCCGTTCGGCACGGCGGCGGCCTGCGGCGCGGGCGGGTAATCGACGGTTTCGCAGCCGGCGAGCGCGCCGGTGGCGAGCGCCAGCGCGAGGATGGCGATGGTTTTGCGGATGCGCGGGATCGACGGTGTCATGGCAGGTCTTCCAAAGCTGGCTTAGCCGCCCCCAGCAGGCTTGAATTCGGGCACGTGTTCTCCGCCGAACATGAAATGCAGGCCGCGGCCCTCTCGAATCACGATGTGGATGCTTTTTACCGGCACTTTTCCCACTTCGGCAACCACCCTGGTGAGGCCCTCGGCCAGTCTTCGTTTCTGGTCATCGGTCCAGCCCTCGCGGATGTCGCATTGAATGACAGGCATATGTCGCTCCGGTTATGGCGTTGTCGTGACGGTTTGCGGATTATTGCCCAAGGCGGGCAAGGCCGACAGGCGGCCGCGCGCTCTTTTCCCCTCGTTTGCGAGGGGAGAAGGGAAGCGAGCAAGTTTCATCGCGCTTGTTCTTTGCGGCGCGGCGATGCCGGGATTGCATTCTCCGCGCGAACGCTGCGGGGAGCCGCGCGCCGAAAGGCGCGGCCAACCGCATCGTGCCGCGTTGCGTGTGATCGCAGCGCGGGCGCCTCTCGGCGCGCGACTACGGATTTTTCCGACGCCGGGCCGCGCTTCTGAGGGAGGCTCTGTAGCGTGCCGCCACCGGCGGCCGGCCGAGCCTCTTCCCATCAGCGAGCTCCTCGCGGCGGGTCGTAGTGCCCGCGAGCGGTGCCCCGGCGCCGCCCGGGGGACGGGGGTCGCGAAACCCCGCCCGCAGGCGCCGAATCCCACCCCGCCCTCGCTTCGCGTCTCATGAGAACGCCCCGTGAGTGGGTGGGATGCTTGGAATATAATCCCAATTATATCGTTGACACACCAATGCCGAAATCTAGTATGTCCGCCGCTGCGGCTTCCGATGCAGCTGGCGCGCCCGAACCGGAAATCGAGATCACGCCCGAGATGATCGAAGCGGGGGTCGCGGCGCTTCGCGCCGAGTCGATGTATGTGGAAAATTGCCCTCATGGGGAAGCTTGGAATTTGGCCGAAGACGTTATCCGACGTGCTTTGGCAGCACGTCCTTTGAAAACTTTGCCGCGCGCCGCGTAATTTCATGCACCATGTGGCAGTGGCTAACGAGATCGTCTTGCTTTAGTGGCTTGGCATCGTCGCGGCCTGTTCTGAGGCGCTCCGCGTCGCTCGCGTAGATTTCAAACCAAGATGATTTTTCAAGATACCAAAACGCGCGATTTTGTCCGCGTGCCGATTGCGCCCTAACAGGGTGATGCGCAATGCGACTGCGGGCACCGAGCAAATCCACCATGTCTTTTCGAAGCCTATTCCATTCAACGAGGTCGGGGTGGTCGTGGCCCCCATTCTTCTTTTGCGACTTTGGCAGGACCGTCCGCACTAATTCGTCGATAAGCTTAATTCGGGCATCTATTGTTGGCGTCCGATAGTAGACGACTGCAACACGATCTTTGCGAGCCTGCAGACAGGTCTCACAAATTTTGAACAGGCGTTCTTCGGTTCGCGCCCATGCTGTGATACAGAAGCCAACCCACATCAGAAAATCATCATGTTGGGTAGGGTATTCTACCATGGGCAAGCCCTCCGCCGATGATCGTTACGACGAAAAAGAAGCGCAGCGCCGTTTTGAAGCTGCTTTGCGCGGCGCGCGGATCGCCGGACACAAGCCGATGATCGAACTCACCGGAGAGAAACGGGACCGTGCCGAAGCACGGCCCCGCTCGTCACGAAAAAAACGCCAATAGCGCGGCCAACCCTTTTAGGCGGACCGTGATCTTGAGTTTGATCGTGACAGTGACTCGAAGGCTCATATTGAGACCCTCGGGCCACGCGCGCGCGACCCCAAAGGGTTGCGTGAACGTCCCGTCGAACGGATAAGCCGCCGTTCACGGGTGCATCGGCCCACCCTCCACATCAGCTGCTGCGGCGGGTGGCCCCACGGTGCTTTCCGGCGCCCTCGCGGGTGCACGGCCTGTGGGCTGCGGGGAGCGCGTCTGGGTTGTCTGCGAGCGGCGCAGGGCCAGACGGGGCCCGCAGACCGAAGGGTGGGCCGATTCGCTATTTTGAGTCGATGGGTGGCCGCGACTGCCAATAGCGCACGAACGTAGGCTTGGACGGCCTCAAATTGCGCTTGCGCCAGCGCGCGAAGCGCGCGGCCTTGATTTTGAAATCCGGCTTAGTGAGGTTGCCGGTACGTGAGACGCTTGCCCGCTGCATTCTTCACAGCAAGCGCCGCACGGTCGCCATCGTTGTAGCCGAGCGCGATCCGGTGATTGTAACGGAAGTCATACTCCGCCAAATACCGGTGCAGGTGCTTCTCGCGGCAGTGCTGATAAACACCGCGCATACCGCGCTTGAAGATCGAGAAGTAGCCTTCCGCTGAGTTGGTGTGGACATCGTCGCGGACGTACTCCCCGACGCTGTGCTTCACCGTTTCGTGCGTGCCGAACAATTCACCGATCTCGGTGTAGAGGCGGCTTTCGTCGGTGTGCAGACGGCTTTCGTGCGCGATATTCGCCGCGACGATGCCGCCGACCGTCTCTTTGTCAGCATGGGCGACATGGAAGGTGCGGACGTTGCCGCCGCGCTCAACCAAGGCCACGATGGCGCGGGCTGCGCCTTTATCTTTCCAGCCCTTCTTGGTGTAGGGCGTCGTGCGGGGCCTCTTAAGCGGCTTGGGTTCGCTGGTGCGGCCGAAATAGGTTTCGTCGGCCTCCACGATCTTGCCGCTGCCGCCGAGCGGGGTGAGCGGCTTCAAGCCACCCGTTGCCATCGCCTCACGGATGCGATGCGCCATGAACCAAGCCGAGCGGTAGGTAATGCCCAAGGTCCGGTGCAGCTGATGGGCGCTGAAACCCTTCTTGGAGGCCGTGAACAGGTGAAAGCCCAAGAGCCACTTGTGCAGCGGGATATGCGACCGCTCCATGACCGTTTTCATGGTGACGGTGAAATCCTTGCGGCACGCGGCCTCGGCGCAACGCCACACGCCCGGGCGGCTCTTTTGCGGATAGGCATGACCGATGACGCCGCAATGCGGGCACACCGGGCCTGACGGCCACAGGATGCGCTCTAGCGTGGCGCGGGCGGCGGCTTCGTTGTTGAAATGCGGTTCTGTGTACGCGGTCATGGCTGCTCTCCAATGCAGCCACTACAGCATATCGCGCTTGGTGTGTCAACGATATAATTGGGAATATAATCCTAATTATATACTTGACAAAGCTAAGCCCCGAGGCAAATAAGTGATTGACAGGGCAGCGTTTAATTGGTTGCAAATCGAACAATTGACACGCCCGACGCGGGATGGTTGTCCCGAGTCGTCATGTCAGTAGATTTGCGCAGCGATGAATCGTCAGTCCGCCGTGAGATCACGGAGGCGATGCTCATGGCTGGCCTGATGGCTTATGTCGATTGGAAGCAGCGCAAAAAAGTTGACGGTGCCTTGTCCGACAGCGACTTGGTTGAGAGCATCTATGTCGCTATGCGACGTAGGCGGCTAAGTAGTCATGAGTAGATCGCGATTGAGGGTTGCCATTTCCTCGGCCAGCCGTCGAAGGCGAATAAACGTAATTTTCCATTTTGGCGGTATTCGGCTCGCTGCGGCTTCAGCTTTCACAGGCTCGCTTGGGTCTGGCATAAGTGCGGCGTCTGTCGTTTCCAATCCTCCTGCGCTCCACGACTGGCTTTCCATGCCGCCGGCCCACAGGCGATGAACAACATGATCGCGCTGTGAACTCAATTCTTGGATTCGTGGTACAAGAGCAAGATAGGTCGAGCGGAGCGGATCAACTTGCTTCAGTTCCACTTGTTTTCGCCAAAATGCGAGGGCCTGCTGGAAATTCCTAATTTCCTCGTACTCTTCTAGCGTCTGTTTGTCATCGCCGATAAGTCGTCGCGTTTCTGCTTCGAGGAACCATTCAGTCATCGACCATTGCACTACGATCATCCCGACGGCCCAAAGTTGTCTATTTGGAACGGCTGGATCATACGGAAACCGACCACGCCACGGATACGAGAGAGGCTCTTGGTCAAGCATGACAAACGCTCAGGACAAGGGGTTTAAACAAACGCTTCGCAGAATGCTTGGCACTCCGCCTAAGCCCCACAAGCCTAGCCAAAAAAGTTCTAAAAATCCCGGAAAACGGGCTTCTTCAGCTTCTTCCGCCAGCGCAAAAAGCGGGCGGCGCGATGTTTGAATACAGGCTCAGTTAGCCGGCCGGTACGTCAGCCGCTTGCCTGACGCATTACGGATCGCAAGGGCTGCCCGTTCCCCATCGGTAAAGCCGAGGGCGGCGCGGTGATTGAAGCGGAAATCAAATTCTGCCAGATAGCGGTGAAGGTGTTTCTCAGCGCAATGCTGATAGACGCCCTTCATGCCGCGTTTAAACACGCTGAAATAGCCTTCAGCAGAATTAGTGTTTACGTCGCCACGCGCATATTCACCAACTGAGTGTTTGACGGTTTGGTGGCTGGCAAAATGCTGATCGGCGCCGTGATACAGTCTGCTTTCATCCGTCATCAAACGACTTTCGCGAGCGACGTTCGCGGCGACGATCGCTTGCACGTTTGCTTTGTCGGCCACGGCAACGTGGAAAGAGCGAACGCGACCGCCGCGCTCCACCAGCGAGACGACGGGACGGTCATTACGCTTCTTATCGCCCTTCTTGAGGTAGGGGCGGCCTTTGCGTTGAGGCGAAACGCGCTGCGCGTCGGATTTTCCGAAATAGGTCTCATCGGCCTCCACGATCTTTCCCTGACCGCCTAGAGGCTCCAAGCCTTCCTCGCGCATAGACTCGCGGATGCGATGGCACATGAACCATGCTGTTTTGTAGGTCACGCCTAGCATTCGATGAATTTGATGTGCGGACGTGCCTTTCTTGCCTGCGTTCATCAGGAAGATCGCGGCGAGCCATTTATTGAGAGGGATTTTGGACCGTTCATAGACGGTTCCCACCGTCACCGTGAATTGTTCTCTGCACTCGGCACACTGATAGACGCCTGCGCGGTGAGCCTTGCCCTTTAGACCTGTGATCTTGTCCTGGTCCACGTTGCCGCAATGGGGGCATACAGGACCGTTGGGCCAACGCTCGCGCTCAACGTAGCGCCGGGCCTTATCAGCATCGGTAAAAACGGGGTCTGTGAGTTTCATGGCGGCGTCCCTCTATGCCGCCAATATAGCAATCCTAGGCTGCTTTGTCAAGTATATAATTGGGAATATAATCCCAATTATGGACTTGACTCCACAGACCGCTAAGGGTAGTAATTGCCGACAGGGCAGCGAAAAAGCCTTATTTTACTGGCAATTTGGAGCGGTCATGACTGATACGACCACAAAGGACCCGAATCCTAGGGAAATCGAGGTCACGCCTGAGATGATCGACGCCGGGTTGGCGGCGATGGAGCCATTCGCCTTCACGTCCTTCGATGGCTATGACATGCCGAAGGCATTGCCGGAAATATTTCGGGCGATGTTGAAGGCTAAAGCCTCGGAAAACGGCTAAACGCTTCCTCGATCTCCTTTCGTAGGTTCTTAAGTTCGTCGAGGGTGACCGGCTTGTAATCAAAATCGAGCTTTGAACGGGCTGTTTTATGTAGCCGATATGATTTGATCGGGCGCATATCCCCTTTGAGAGGCCATAAGGTAAGCCAGGGATCGTGTGCAATTCTATTTCTGCGTTCGACGAGTCCCGTAATGTGGTCGCGAAACTTGTTGAGTTTTGCGATCTGAAATTCCGAATGGCCCTTTAAACGCGCTAAGGCTATGAGGGCATTTAGGCGCGCATGAACAGTGGAGAACTGTGCTGTCAGGCAAGCGCCGACGTTCTTGTCTTCGATTTCGGCAAGCGACCAGATTATCTCATCAATGTCGTGTTCTAGCCTCGCCCACCCCGCGACCACATAACCGATAGCTTCTGCGTATTCAAAGGGTAGCAATTCAGATAAGATTTCGCCCGGCCCTTCATCAGGTTCTTTCGCCATGGCACGACACCCCGAACGCGACAATGAACAATATAGCGAACAAGAGGCGCAACGGCGCTTTGAGGATTTAGTTCAACGTGCGCTGAACACCCGCCCCAGACCGCTCAAGAGTATGGCTAAGGGGATGCCGTCGCAATCGAAGAAAAGGCGGAAATTGAAATCTAGGAAGGTGGCCTAAAACGAGTGCCTACAAGATTTCTACTGATAGCAAGCTTATTAATAGCGTTGGGGGCAACTACTGCGGCAGCATATGCTCAGTCGGAACCGCCTAAAGGTTTTCTACATTGCATCGGGCAGCGCACCGATAACAAGAGCGCAGAACACACCATTACAATGTACTCCAAGACCGCGATCATGGACTCTCAAAAATACGCGCTCTATTCCGATGATGCGCACTATGCGCTTCAGGCGGACGACCCGATACTAGCTATGGCGTCAGGACGGCAATGGATTGTCATCATTGCCATCAATCGAGTAACTGGTAGCTATGAAATTTCGGATGGGCCTACAATTGTGCAGCAAGTCAAAACCGAAATGGGGACCTGCACTAAGATGGATCAAAAACTATAGGCACGGTAAAATGAAATCGGCCCGGGTTGCCGCCCGAGCCGACGAAAAGATGGGACCATTGCGCGATCCGGTGAACATCTTAACCGGAGCGCATTTTTATGTCTACTGTTTCCTCGATTTCGCCGCAGCCATCCGTGCAAGAAACACCGGCAATCGCTGCACCAACAGCTCAGCGATCAGTGGCGGTATTGCAAATATTGCACGACTGCCGCCTGGTGCAATCATTGTCAGGAGAATCTTTTCCCCCAACCCCTCATCATTCAGCGCAACTTGAACAACCTCAGTTACGGCAACCGCAGAGTGGGTGCCTGCGCTTGGCATGTGCCGTGATAAAACTTGTTGCTGGAGAGCCGGAACTGATTGGGCCAGTGTGAGAATGTCTGTCTCCGACAATTTGATTTTTGTGATTTTGCCATCTTCGGCTTTGCGGCTGAGAATAAAGTCGTCGCCATCAGGATCGAGGCTAAGCTTCGACTCGGTGATTGTCATTGATCGCTCCTAGTTCGCTTGGCAGCTACTAGGATAGCGACGGCGGGGATGGGCGTCATTGCCCATCCCCGTCAATCGAACGGAAGCCAAAGCTGGATGCCGCCGAAATTGGATTTTCGGCCTTTCAGCTTGCGCCAGCGCAGGAAGCGCCGCGCCTTGTATTTGAAAACCGGCTTAATGAGGTTGCCGGTACATGAGGCGCTTGCCTTCCACGCCTTTCACGGCGGCAACGGTGCGGTCAATGTCACCGATGCCGAGGCCGACGCGGTGATTGTAGCGGAAATCGAACTCGGCAAGATACCGATGCAAATGCTTCTCTTTGCAGTGCTGGTAAACGCCCTTCATGCCCCGTTTGAAGATCGAGAATGCGCCTTCAATCGTGTTCGTGTGCACGTCGCCGCGAACATATTCCCCGATGCTGTGTTTCACGGTTTCATGCGAGGCAAAATCGGAGCCGGTATAGAGGCGGCTTTCATCGGTGTGCAGTGTTGACTCGCGGGCGACGTTCGCCGCGACGATGCCCTGCACAGTCGCCTTGTCGGCAACCGCCACATGGAATGCGCGGAGATTGCCGCCGCGCTCGACCAAAGCGACGATGGCGCGATCATTGCGCTTTTTGTTGCCCTTGATATAGGGCCGACTACCGCGCTGCTTGGAGACGCGCGCCGTCTCGGGCTTGCCGAAATAGGTTTCATCCGCCTCCACGATCTTGCCTTCGCCACCAAGCGGCCCGGACTTGGCCGGATCATCGTCGCGCATGGCCTCGCGGATGCGATGGCACATGAACCAAGCCGACTTGTAGTCGAGGCCAAGGGCGCGGTGCAGCTGGTGGGCCGAAACGCCCTTCTTGCTGGCCGACATCATGTAGAAGCCCATCAGCCACTTGTTGAGCGGGATATGGCTGCGCTCCATGACGGTCCCGGTAGTGACCGTGAAATCCTTCCGGCATTCCTTCTCGGCGCACCGATACCAGCCTGCCTTTTTAAGGGCGTAGGCGCGACCCAGAGAGCCGCAATGGCTGCAAACCGTCCCATCCGGCCAGCGGGTCTTTTCCAGCCATTCTCGGGCTAATTCCGGGGTCTGGAAGTGGGGGGCTGCGAGGGCGTTAGACATGACCAAAATCCTTGTTTTCTGGCCATGTATCTAGCACTTGTGGCTTGTGGAGTCAAGTCCATAATTGGGAATATAATCCTATAGAGACTAAAATGTCAAGGTATGACATGGGGATAAACGTATGAATGTTGTTGAGAACAAAACAAGTACATGATAGGTTTAAGGTTCTAGCAGGCGCTTCGGCACCAATGTCGGTCAGAAAGCGAATCACTTTGGGGCATCAAATATGAAAGCCGCTGACGACCTTTTGGGATTTGTCGGTGTGAGGCGTTTCGCAACAATTCTCGCCGATCCGCCTTGGCAGTTCATCAACAAGACGGGGAAAGTCGCGCCTGAGCACAAACGGTTGTCGCGCTACGGTACGATGAAGCTCGATGAAATCTCTGCGTTACCGGTTGGACAACTCGTAGCGCCGACCGCTCATCTGTATCTGTGGTGCCCCAATGCGCTACTGCCGGATGGGCTCGCAGTCATGAAGGCGTGGGGTTTCAACTACAAATCTAATGTCGTTTGGCACAAAATTAGAAAAGATGGCGGACCAGATGGTCGCGGTGTTGGATTTTACTTTCGGAATGTGACTGAACTTATTTTGTTTGGCGTACGTGGCAAAAATGCGAGAACGCTCGCGCCCGGTCGCAGCCAAGTGAATTTTTTAGCAACGCGCAAGCGTGAGCATTCGCGTAAACCCGACGAGCAATATGAAATTATTGAATCGTGCAGTCCGGGGCCATTTCTTGAATTATTCTCGCGTGGAACGCGGAATGGCTGGAGCACTTGGGGCAACCAAGCGGACGAAAATTATCGACCGACGTGGAAAACCTATGCAAATCACTCACGAGCTTCCTTGATCGCAGCGGAGTGATACGTTCTGCGGGCAATTTTTAAATATGCGTGATAATTTTCTCTAATGCAGGTGGAATCGAAGAAGTGGTCACCATCGTTCGCGTCGCCGAGTCTTTCCAGGCGATAAGAATTCCGAGCGATTTCAAATAGTCGACAACCCACATCTTCTCTTTGGGCGGCACAGTCTCTACAAACAAAAGCATTGTAACGTGCCCTGTAAAAAGGCTCGTGTTTAAAAATTTATATTCAAATAGTTGACTGACGCCTTTACGAACTTGGCTGTGAAAATTGTTATCAGTGCAGCTTTTAATTTCAGCCAGCACTGTTCCGTGCAAAGTCTCAAAAAAGATATCTATGCTTTGATTATATTTGGATGTGAAGCCTTGCTGTTTCGCAAGGTCCGCTAAGATACCTTCAAGCATATAGTGGGATTTGTTTGCCCGCTCCCTCGCCACCAGATCGATGGTAGTTGTGATACTTAATTTTCCCGAAGAGGCGACACTGCGGCTGCGCCAGTCATTGGCGTTTGGAAAAGCCGAAGGCCTAGTTTTAATCGCGGAATCTTCGAGGGGTGCCGAGTCCGAAGACAGAATTGGCGAGATAAAAGGCAGATTGTTCTGGGTAGCATTTAAAAGGCCGAGCCAGCCACGAGTCGCGAGAAAATCAACCGGATCTGTGAGTAATTCTTCGCGTGCTAGTGGATCTTTCTCATGTTGGGCAGCGGCAATAGCGGCCTGATCAAGCCAACCATCATCTAACTCAAGATGAACGGCGCGCGTTTTCGCAACAAAAATCCCAGTCTCGACCAAAAAATATTCAAAGTTTGACCTGGCCTTTCGAGAGGTTGTTGGCTGCAGCCATTGCTCAAAGAACTTGGAATTCGCTTTATTCAGCAATTGGGATATTCGCCATTCGCCATTCTTGTCAGCAATTCGTTCGCATATGAATCGTCTGATTCTATCGTCGCGATAGGCCCATAAGAAATACATGATCTTGCGAATAAAAGGACTTTCAAGCGGATGTACTTTCGTGAGTGAAAGGAAATGATCATATGCAATTGTGCCATCTTTATTGACGAGCAAATACCGCTTGCTGATAAGTCCGGGCGCGTCGCGATGCGAGTGTTTCCGGGCGTAGGCTAATAGATTGCCGTAAGGCATTCCCGGCACAATTGCGCGGATTGTCGAGTCGTGCGTGGCTAAAGGCGGCTCTTTAGTGAGAGAACCGTAGTCCTTGCCGGCCATTGTATCCCCCCGAATAATCTACTCCGATTCCGTCTTCGATTTGGTCAGTGCCTTTTTCCTTTAAACCCGCCCCGCATGCCCGGGCGGCCAAGCTTCGAGCGTCCGGGCTGGAGCGGCGCGCCCGCCGGCTTCACCTCATGCGTGAGGCCTATGCCCATTTCGTCGAGGTGAGGTTTGTGGGGGCGTGAAGTGCCCCCACCCCGGCCGTCTTTGGCGGCCGACCCTCCCCACAAGGGGGAGGGTGAAGAAGGACCGCGCGCCGCCGGATTGTCCAGCACCGCCAGCTCGGTCTGCCGCAGGCGTTTGATCTCGTCGCGCAGGCGCGCGGCCTGCTCGAAGTCGAGGTCGGCGGCGGCCTCGCGCATGCGCGTCTCGAGATCGCCGATCACCGCCTCGAGATTGTGCCCGATGGTTGCCGCCTCGCCGAATTCGCCCGTAGCGCCATCGCCCGTCGAGATCAGCACGTGGTCGCGCTCATAGACGCTGTCGAGAATGTCGGCGATACCTTTGCGCACGCTCTCCGGCGTGATGCCGTTTTCCGTGTTGTATTCCACTTGCTTCTCGCGCCGCCGGTTGGTTTCCTCGATGGCGCGCTGCATCGAGCCGGTGACGCTGTCGGCATAGAGGATGACGTTGCTGTCGACGTTGCGTGCGGCGCGGCCGATGGTCTGGATCAGGCTCGTCTCGCTGCGCAGAAATCCCTCCTTGTCGGCGTCGAGAATGGCGACCAGTGCGCATTCCGGAATGTCGAGGCCCTCGCGCAAAAGGTTGATGCCGACCAGCGCGTCGAAGGCGCCAAGTCTTAAGTCACGAATGATCTCGATGCGCTCCAGCGTGTCGATGTCGGAGTGCATGTACCTGACACGAATGCCCTGTTCGTGCAGATATTCGGTGAGGTCCTCGGCCATGCGCTTGGTCAGCACGGTGACGAGCGCGCGATAGCCTTTCGCCGCCACCTGGCGCACCTCACCGACCAGATCGTCCACCTGCGTGCGCGCCGGGCGGATTTCCACAGGCGGGTCGATCAGGCCGGTCGGGCGGATCACCTGTTCGACGAACACGCCGCCGGCCTCGTTCAGCTCCCAGGCGCCGGGTGTCGCCGAAACGCCGACGGTCTGCGGCCGCATGGCGTCCCATTCCTCGAAGCGCAGCGGGCGGTTGTCCATGCAGGAGGGCAGGCGGAAGCCGTATTCGGCGAGCGTCGCCTTGCGGCGGAAGTCGCCGCGATACATGCCGCCGAGCTGCGGGATGGAGACATGGCTCTCGTCGACGAACACCAGCGCATTGTCCGGCACGTATTCGAACAGCGTCGGCGGCGGCTCGCCGGTCTTGCGGCCGGTGAGATAGCGCGAATAGTTCTCGATGCCGGCGCAGGCACCGGTGGCCTCCATCATTTCGAGATCGAAAACCGTGCGCTGCTCCAGCCGCTGCGCTTCGAGCAGGCGGCCGGCGGCGTTGAGCTGGTCGAGGCGCGCCTTGAGTTCGGCCTTGATGCCCTGGATCGCCTGGATCAGCGTCGGGCGCGGCGTGACATAATGCGAATTGGCGTAGACCTTGACAAATTCCAGCTCGTCGGTCTTCTGCCCGGTGAGCGGATCGAACTCGTGGATCGATTCGATCTCGTCGCCGAACAGAGATACGCGCCAGGCGCGGTCCTCGTAATGCGCCGGGAAGATTTCGATGACGTCGCCGCGCACGCGGAACGAGCCGCGGTAGAAGTCGGCCTGCGTGCGCTTGTATTGCAGGGCGACGAGGTCGGCGAGCAACTGGCGCTGCCCGATCTTGCCGCCCTGCTTGAGCGTGAAGGTCATCGCCGAGTAGGTCTCGACCGAGCCGATGCCGTAGATGCAGGAGACCGAGGCGACGATCACCACGTCGTCGCGTTCGAGCAGCGCGCGCGTCGCCGAGTGGCGCATGCGGTCGATCTGCTCGTTAATGGAGGATTCCTTTTCGATATAGGTGTCGGTGCGCGGAACGTAGGCTTCCGGCTGATAATAGTCGTAATAGGAAACGAAATATTCGACCGCGTTGTCGGGGAAGAACGACCTGAACTCGCCGTAAAGCTGTGCCGCCAGCGTCTTGTTGGGCGCGAGGATGAGGGCCGGTCGCTGCGTCGCCTCGATCACCTTGGCCATGGTGAACGTCTTGCCGGAGCCGGTGACGCCGAGCAGCACCTGCGTGCGGTCGTAACGCTTGACGCCCTCGACCAGTTCGCGGATCGCGTCGGGCTGGTCTCCCTTCGGCTCAAAATCCGATTTGATCACCAGCCGCTTGCCGCCTTCTGATTTTTCCGGGCGCGGCGGCCGGTGCGGCAACCACACCTTGCCGCTCTCGGCCTCGGCGCGGAATTCGGCGCGGCCTTCGCGCAATAGTCTTTCCAGCGACTGCTGGCTCGCCAACCCGCCGAAGCCGGAAACGCCGCCGGCATTGTTGCTGGGCAGGTCGGCGCGCGGCAGGCGGTATTTGTCGAGCGTGGAGTTGCTCTCTTTGCCTCTCTCCGCGGAGCCGGGTGAGGGAAGAAGCGCGTCCGTGTCTTCCGTCAGGCCAAGTTCCTCCGCCAGTCTCGGGTCTAGCCCGGTGATCGGCGAGGCGGCGTAGTCGCGCTGCGCCGCCTCAGCGAAGCCTTGCGATTGCTTCGCCGATTTGCGCGCCTTGTGCGCGGCGGAAAAATCGGCGCGGCGGTCCCGCGAATTGTCGGGCGGCGGCTGAATGCCGGTTCCCGAGCCCAGGCCGGCGGTGCCTTTGTTGATGGCCGGATTGAGCAGATCGGCGAGCGCCTCCGGCGTCGCCGCCTCGATCGGCCGGTTGGCCTTGGCGCGCGTCGGTTTGGCGGGATCTTTCGGCTTTTTCGGGGGCTTCGCCATCGGCCCGAATATGGGGCGAGTCCGCGCCGGGGAAAAGGGCAGCCTTACGCCCGCCCGGCGCGGTGTTATTCTCGGCGAAAATCAGGGAGGAAACGATGCCCGCAATACTGACGAGACGCTCGCTTTTGGCGGGGCTGGCGGCGGCGCCGCTGGCGCAGCGGGCGCGCGCGCAAACGCCTTGGCCCGAGCGAAACATCAGGGTGATCGTACCCTATCCGCCGGCGGGCGGCGCCGACACCACCGCGCGCATCGTCTACGCCAAGCTCGGCAACATGCTCGGCCGGCAATTCATCATCGAAAACCGCGGCGGCGCCGGCGGCACCATCGGCGAGGCGATCGTCGCCAAGGCCGAGCCGGACGGCTACACCATTATCCACGACGCTACCGCCTTCTCGGTGAACGCCTCGCTCTATCCCAAGCTGCCGTTCGACTACGAAAAGGATTTCGTTTCCGTAGCGCTCGTCTCGCTGGTGCCGAACATTCTGGTGGTGACGCCGTCCGTGCCGGTCAACACGGTCGCCGACGTGATTGCCTACGCCAAAGCGCAACCCGACGGCATCACCATGGCCTCGTCCGGCAACGGCACGCTGCAACACCTTTGCCTCGAGATGTTCCGCCACGAGACCGGCATCAAGATCAACCACGTCCCTTACCGCGGTGGCGGCGTCGCGCTCACCGATGTGATGTCGGGGCAGGTGAAGTTCTTCTTCTCCAATGGCTCGTCGGTGGTCGGCCTGATCAAAGGCGGCAAGGTGAAGGCGATCGCCCACACCGGCAAAGGAAGGCTCGACAGTCTGCCCGATATCCCGCCCGTGTCCGACACCCTGGCCGGATTCGAGGCCTATGAATGGAACGGCGTATTCGTGCCGCACGGCACGCCCGCGCCGGTGGTGACGAAGCTGAATGCCGGCATCAACGAGGCGCTGCGCTCGCCGGAGGTGTCCACGCGCTTCAAGCAGCTCAACATCGTCACGCGCCAGACGACCCCCGAACAGTTCCACGAATTCGTCGAAAGGCAGATGAAATTGTGGAGCGGCGTGGTCAAGGAAGCCAATATTCACCTCGGTTGATTCTTTTCGGTCCGTTCTTGACCCAAGAACCTATTTCCATCGCAGGCCCGGTCGCGCAGCCGAAGCGGCCGCGCATGTTGCCGCCACCCGGCTCGTGGGACAGCCACGCGCATGTCTTCGGGCCGAGCGGCAAATTTCCCTATGCGCCCGGGCGGGGCTACACGCCGCCCGACGCGCCGGCCGAAAATTTTCTCGCGCTGCTCGATCGTAACGGCTGCACGCACGGGCTCGTGGTGCAGGGCAACGCGCACGGCTACGACAACCGCGTGGTGCTCGACGCCGTTTCGCGCTTTCCGCAGCGGCTGCGCGGCATCGGCATCGCCGACATGCGCATAAAGCCGGAAACGCTGCGCGACTGGCACCGGCTCGGCATGCGCGGGCTGCGTTTCCATCTGCTTGCGGCAAAACAGGGTTACGTGCGCGGGGTCGGGCTAGACGTTTTCGAAATTTTCCGCAACACGATGGCCGACCTCGGCTGGGTTATGCAGATCTTCTGCGATTGGCAATTGCTGGCCGATACGGCGCCGCGCCTGCGTGACATTGGCCGCGAAATGCCCGTGGTTATCGATCACTACGGCATGGTGGACGCGGCGCGCGGTGTCGATGAGCCAAATTTCCAGGCCCTGGTGAAGCTTGTCGGCGACGGAGACGCCTATGTGAAAGTCTCGGCGCCGTACAGGATTTCCAGGCGTTACCCCGACTATCCCGACGCGCGGCCGTTCCACGAAGCGTTGGTGCGCGCCAATCCGGAACGGCTGATCTGGGGGACCGACTGGCCGCATCCGTCCATCGCCGCCGACGTCATGCCCGACGACGGGCATCTGCTCGATCTGCTGTTCGAGTGGACGCCCGACGAAGCGGTGCGCCGGAAAATCCTGGCGGACACGCCGGCAAAGCTGTTTGGGCGCTGATCCGATCTCCGTTCGTCCCCGCGAAAGCGGGAGCCCAGTGCTTGTTGCCCCCTGGATTCCCGCTTGCGCGGGAACGAACGGGGATGGGGCTGACCTTTACCTCTCCCCTAGGGAGAGGTCGCCCGCCGAAACTTTAGCGAAGGCGGGCGGGTGAGGGGTTGCAGCTCAACCGAGCCACGACCCCCTCACCCCAACCCTCTCCCCACAGGGGAGAGGGAGCGCACCGAGTTCGCGGTTAGGTTCAGAGCTATTCCGCCGCCTGCTGCTCGCCGACGTCGATGAAGCCGCCGGACTGGCGCCGCCACAGGTCGGCGTAGACGCCGCCGCGGCGCAGCAGGTCGCTATGCCGGCCTTGCTCGACGATGCGGCCGCGGTCGAGGATCACCAGCCGGTCCATCTGCGCGATGGTCGACAGGCGGTGGGCGATGGCGATCACGGTCTTGCCCGCCATCAGCGTGCCGAGGCTCGACTGGATCGCCGCCTCGACTTCGCTGTCGAGCGCCGACGTTGCCTCGTCGAGCAGCAGGATCGGCGCGTTCTTCAGGATCACGCGGGCGATGGCGACGCGCTGGCGTTGTCCCCCGGAAAGCTTCACCCCGCGCTCGCCGACATGCGCATCGTAGCCGCGGCGGCCGAGTTGATCCTCGAGTTCGAGGATGAATTCGTGCGCATGCGCCATCTGCGCGGCGGCGACAATATCGGCCTCGGCCGCTTCCGGCTTGCCGTAGCGTATATTGTCGCGGATCGAGCGGTGCAGCAGCGAAGTGTCCTGCGTCACCACCGAAATCTCCGCGCGCAGGGATTCCTGCGTGACCTTGGCGATGTCCTGGCCGTCGATGAGAATGCGGCCTTCCTCGAGGTCGAAGAAGCGCAGCAGCAGGTTGACCAGCGTCGACTTGCCGGCGCCGGAACGCCCGACCAGGCCGATCTTTTCACCGGGCTGCACGTCGAGCGTCAGCCGGTCGATCACGCCGGTTTCCCGGCCGTAACCGAAGCGCACGTCTTCAAAGCGCACGCCGCCGCGCCTCATCGTCAGCGGCGCTGCGCCGGGCTCGTCGGTCAGCGTGTGCGGGCGCGCGATGGTGAGCATGCCTTCCTGCACCACGCCGACGTTTTCGAAAATCGTGGTAACCTGCCAGGCGACCCAATGCGACGCACTGACGATCTGGATCGTCATCGGCAATGCCATCGCCACGGTGCCGACCTCGACCTGGCCGTAGCGCCACAGCGCCAGCGCGAAAGCGCCGGTCGAGGTGACCAGCATGGCGTTGAGCACGATCAGCGATATCGCGAACCAGCTATTCAGGCGCAATTGCTCGTGAAAGCGGCTCGTGTGGTAGTCGATTGCGTCGCGGACATAGGCGTCTTCGTCCTTCGGCCGCGCGAACAACTTTACCGTCACGATGTTCGTGTAGGTATCGACGATGCGCCCGGTGAGCATCGAGCGGGCTTCCGACATCACCTTCGACTTGTCGCGCAGGCGCGGCACGAAAAAGCGCAGCAGCACGACGTAGGCGGCAAACCAGCCGGTTATCGGCACGGCAAGCCACGGATTGGCGTGCGCCAGGAGCAGCAACGAGGAGGCGCCGTAGATCAAAATGAACCACACCGCGGTGAGCAGCGACACCAGGCTTTCGCGGATCGCCGGTCCCGTCTGCATCACGCGGGTGGCGATGCGCCCGGCGAAATCGTTCTGGAAGAACGCCCAGGACTGGCGCACCACGTGCCAATGGTTCTGCCAGCGGATACGGTTCGACACGTTGGCGGCGATCGCCTGGTTCATCAGCATCTGCTGGGCGGTAAAGGCGGTCGGCCGCAGCACCAGCAACACGACGGCCATGCCGGCGAGCAGAAAGCCGTAATCGGCCAGGAGGTCTTCCGGGCGGGTCTTCGTCACCAGGGTGACGAGTTTGCCGATAAACACCGGAATGGTGACGTCGAGCAGCGCGACGACGAAGCCGGCGGCGAAGAGGCCGACGAATAACCCTTTGGCCTGGCTGATAAAATGCCAATAGAACGCCGCGAGCCCGGGCGGCGGTTCGCCCTGGCCGGTCGCCCCGGTCGGTTTCAGCAGTCGTTCAAAACGCGCAAACATGGGTCCAAGCGTCAACGCGCGGCGCCAAACGGCGCCGCGCGTCACGATCTCCGATTCGGATTGAGCGTGGTCCTAAAGGCGCTTCGTGTCGAGACCGTGGCAGAACGGGAATGCCGGTCAATGCGCCGATTGCAGCAGCCGGTACCCGGTCGTGTGGCAGGCGTCGAAGCCGCACTGGACGATCACCGAGACCAGATTGATCGTGCAGAGCAGGACCACGTAGGCCGTGACGGCTCGCGCGGCACGCGCCAACGTCGGGAATTCCGCCAGCGTGAATGCGCGCGCCTCGCGCAAGTCGAGGAGCGCAAGCTTGATCGCATAGGCGATCAGCAGCGAAAGCGCGATCAGCACGCACCACACCGGCATGTGGATGCCGAATACGGCGCTGCCGATATAGGCGTGACCGGGGCGCGGATAGATGTCGAGCAGCGATTGGCGCACCGAGACGACCAGCAGGAAAATCGCAAACAGCAGACTGAGGCCGGTATTGCGGCCCTGCTCGCCGAAACGGAAGGTCGCGATGATGCCGAAGCAGACGCCGAACAGCCCAACGCGCTGGAGCAGGCAGAGCGGGCAGGGCAGTTCGCCCCCGATGTATTGCATCGCCGTGGCCGCCGTCAGGATGGCGGCGATCACCAGCAGCATCAGCAGCAGATAAAGATAGTTCAGCGCGGCGAGCGGGCGTGGCGATGCGATATTCATGCCAGGCCCCGCGGCAACGCTCCCGATCCATCGAGTTCGGTCTGGATCCACGGCATGCGGAAGCCGTATTCGGGGCTGTAAACCTCGAACAGGAACAGACCGATCGACAGCAGCAGACAGACGACAAGGCAGGCGATGGCGGCGGTCTGACGTCCCATCCAGGCGGCGACGAGCGCGAGCAGCAGCACGGCAAAAATCGGAACCATCATCGCCGTGGGTCCCTGAGGCCTACGCCGCCCTGGCCCAGAGCTGCCTCGATGCGCGGCGGGCGCCCTCGGCGAGCGAGGCGAGCTTCATCCACACGATCCTGGTATCGACCTGCACACGCCCGGCAAAGGTGCCGAAGCCGCAGTCGACGCCGGCGATCATGTTCTCGCGGCCGACCGCGCTCGCATAGTTCATGATGCGGTCGGCCACCAGTTCCGGATGCTCGACGAAATTCGACGTGGAATCGATCACGCCCGGGATGATGACCTTGCCGGCCGGCAGCTTGATGTCGCGCCAGATTTTCCATTCGTGCTCGTGGCGCGGATTGGCGCCGGGGAACGACACGGCCATCGGCCGCGCCGACAGCACGATGTCGACGATGTCCTTGAGCTCCACGTCGGTGTGGTGCGGCGCCACGGTCGAGCCCCAGCACACATGCATGCGCATGCGGTCGGGCGGCAGATCGCGCACCGCATGGTTGAGCGCGGCCACGTTGACCGAGATGATCTTGCGGAAATCGGCGAGGCTCTTGTCGAGATAGACCATGTGCCGCAGCATGGCGAGATCGGGACAGTCGAGCTGGAGGATCAGGCCGGCCTCGACGATCGCCTTGTATTCGCGCCGCATCACGTCGGCCAGCGCAAACACATAAGCCTCTTCGCTCGGGTAATATTTGTTCTTGAGATAGCGCGCGATCTGGCCCGGCGAGGGCGAGGTCATGAAGAATTCTTCCGCCTTGGCTCCCGCCATTGCGGCCTTGGCGGTGTTGATGTCGGCCTGCGCCGCCGGCCAGTCCTTCCAGTCGACCGGGCCGTTGCAGGCCGGGCGGTGCTGGAACGGCGAGGCGAAGTGCTTGAGAATCTCGGCGAGTTCGGGAAATTCCGGTTCGCCGGTGCCCATCGGCGGCGCGCTTTCGCCCTCATAGCCGGTCAGCCGGTCGAGCACGTGCACGGTATAATCGGTGCGCCCCTGCTCGCCGTCATTGATGATGTCGAGGCCGCACTCGATCTGCTTTTTCACGACATAGGCGACGGCTTCGCGCACGGCTGCCTGCAATTCGGCATGGCGTGCGCCCGGCATTTGCTGCTCGGCCAGCAACAGCTCCACGACTTTTTTGGTGCGCGGTAGGCTGCCGGTGTGCGTGGTGAGAATGCGTTCGCTGCTGCGTTTCATCGGCCGCGCTCAGAACCCGTGCAGCACTTCGCGCAGATGTCCGACATTCGGGGGTGCGGCGAAGCAGTGACCGACCAGCTTGCGCCATTCCTGGAAATCGGCGGACTCGCGGAAATCCTTGGTGTGGTTCTCCACCGTCTCCCATTGCACGACCAGCCGGTATTGCGCCGGCGTTTCATGCGAGCGCATCAGCCGCACGCCTTGGCAGCCCTTGGCGCGCTTGAAGATTGGCACGGCGGTTTTAACGCCGGCTTCGAAATCTTTTTCCATGCCGGGCTTCACTTCGATCTGGGCGATTTCAAGGATCATGATGGCGCTGTCCGTCTTTGGCGGGAGCGGCATTATGAGTGTTCGGCCGCGCGCCGCAAGGGCGGGACGGTGCCCATCAAAACGCACGCATCCGCCGCAGCGCCCAATAGCTCAGCGCGCCTGCGGCCAGCGCCACCGTTTCTGCGCCGGCGCGCGCTTATGGGCTGTCACAAAGTATATTCGAATCAGCCTTATGACCCCTTTATGCCGGCGTTCCCTCTCATCGATATTGTCGGCGCCTCCGGCGCCATGCTCACCACGCTGTGCTGGCTGGCGCAGACGCTCAAGGTGATCCGCGAAAAGGAAACGCGCGCGCTGTCGCTGCCGGCGATCGGCGCGTTCACGCTCGGGGTCATGCTGTGGCTGATCTACGGGGTTGCTATCGGCGATTGGCCGCTGATCGGCTCCAACGCAGTGACGCTCGCGCTGATGGCGGTGATCCTCGGCGTCAAGCTGCGCTACGGATGAATTCACCGCTGCGCGCCCTATTGCGGCTCGCCGCCGCCGATATAGCCGCCGATCTTCCAGGCGCCGGCGTCCTTGACGTAGCAGATCTGGTCGTTGCCGATCGGCGCAATCGAGTCGATCGAGACGAAGCCGCTTTTGCCGCCCGGCGTCGCGATGCGCATATAGGAGGGAGGGTCGGACGGCGATTCCGGCATGATGCGCACGAAGGTCAGGCCGAGCTTGTCGATCACCGGCCCGTTGGCCTGCGCGGTCGCGTGCACCTCGATGCCGGCCGACACCGGATAGCCCCATTCCGTCACGTCGGTATTCGTCGTGTCGATCAGCTCGGCGAAGGCCTTGCTGTCGTAGGCCGGATTGGCCGGCGCACACATCGCGCCCTCGTGATTGGGGGAAGGCGAGGCGCCCGGGTCTTCGGCGTAGCCGATCAGAATATCCCAGCCGGCGGCGTTCTTGCTGGCAAGGCCGACCGCCGCTGACAGATTGTCGAAGCCGGACTTATGCGGGTCGGCGGCGTTGCGGTTCTCGCGATCCCAGAAGAAGCCCTTCGCGACCACCAGGCGCGTCGTGGCGGCGCGATCCTTGCGTTGGGCGGCTTCGCCGAGCCGCTTGCGCAAGGCGTCGAAGTTGGGATCGGCGATGGGCGGCGCCGGGACGATCGCCACCGCTTTATACGGCTCGGCCGACGTCTGCGGCTGGCCGCGGTTTTGCGCCAGCGCCGCGCCGGCGAGCAAGACGGCGGCACATGCAGCTATGCAGGCAACGCTGCGCAACGCGCGGCTCCCCGTTTCGGTGACGCGGCAGCCTATCACAGGGCAGACGCGGCGTGACCCGGGCGGGTGCCGGTTCCTGTACGGGCAAAAAAATGCGGTCCCGGGGTGCAGGGTCAGTCGCACGGGACCGCAAAAAGGGGATTACTCTGAACTCTACAAGCAACAGAAACACGCTATGAGTAGCGCAACCGTGTGACGCGCCGGTGACATTTGAACGGCGCAGGAAAAACGCTAGAGATTTTGCTCCGAACCCGACTTTTCAGAGAGTTCCATGCCCGCCATCTCGCCTTATCTGCTGCCGATCGTCCTGCTGATCGGCTCCAACTGCTTCATGACCACCGCCTGGTACTGGCACCTGCGCTACAAGGAGGTGCCGCTGTTCAGCGTCATACTGATCAGCTGGGCGCTCGCTTTCGTCGAATATTGCCTGGCGGTGCCGGCCAACCGTTACGGCAGCGCGGTCTATAATCCGGCGCAGCTCAAGACCATGCAGGAGGTCATCACGCTGACGATCTTCGGCGTGTTCTCGACGTTTTATCTCAAGGATCCGCTGACCTGGAGTCAGGGCTTCGGCTTCGCGCTGATCGCGGCCGGCGCGTTTTTCGTCTTCCACAAATGGTGAGGCGTCCGAGTTATAGAAACTTGAACTGAGCGCCGTGCAGTAACTGCAGCATTGCGCCCACGTCGAGCGCCAGCATGATAAATCCCGCCAGAAGACCGAGCGAGAGCACGACACCGTCTCCCTCCAGATAGGCGAGCGCGTTCAGCGCGATCACAACCGCCGGCAGGACATTGCTTAGCGGAAGGGGAACCAGGAGCAATCTCAGGCTCAACAGCGCGGCGCAGACACCGACGATTATCTTAGTCGCTTGCGGCGGCGTGGGGTGGCGCGGACGAACCACTTTCTCAACGCGCAAGAGTATTGGGACGGCACGCTCGATGACGGCGCGCAGGTGCCTCGTTTGCAAGGGACGCTCGGAGATCCAGCGCGGGAACACGGGAGATGGCCGCCCGATGATCATTTGGCATGCCGGGATGAGCAGCAAGAGTCCGGCAACCACCGAAATGCCCGGCGCCACCGCCGCGAATGCCAGCAGAAGCATGATGAGGCCGAACGACTGCTTCTGCAGGTTACCCATCAACCAATTCAAGGTGAATTTATCGGTCGGCGCCCGATCATGCAGTTCCTGCAAGATCGTAGAGGCCGCAATAATTTTCTCATTTTCCGTCACTGAATTGCCCATTGGCTCTCGATTTTCTCAAACCCTTTCCTTCCTGGCACGCAGCGCTCTGATCAAAGACAGGGCCGCAGGAATAAGGAGCCTTTCGGTGGCGGCATCCAGCGGATTTTGCGCGAATCCGGCAATGGTATCCTTGACGTCGCGGATTTGTTGACCGAGCGCATCGACGGTCAGCTTTAGATCGCGTGCGTCGGATTGAATGGCATCGAGCGCCATCTTACGAACGTCCAAGGCGAGTTCGATCTCCTGTCCGGGGCGGGAGTTTCTGGCAATCAGGACGACGATCCCGGCGATCACAAAGTCGCCGACCGCAACGATTGCCGCCGCCCAAATGGGGCCGGCCGATGCCAGCAAAGCATAGAAGCCGGCAACATTTGTCATGCCGAGCCCAAACACTGCGATCAGACCGGCAAACATCGTCAGTCCAAACCGGCGTGCCAGGACGTTGAGCCAGATTCGGCCGATCAGCGAATCGGCCTTCCAAAGAAGGTGAAGGTCCCGCGCGAGGTCGTCGAGCATGTGGCAGCTCCTATCGTCGCCCGAGCAGGCGGCCTATCAGTATCCCTACGAGCATCGCGCCCATGACGCTCGCGGCCGGATGCGCCGACAAATTCTTCTCGGCGTCTTCGACGAATTCCTTGACGGTGTCGATGAGTTCGTGAAGCTCGCCCTTCAATTTTTCTTCTTCGGCCAATTCCTCCGGCGAAACGGCCCGTGCGGTATGGTTTGCCGCCGGGGAGGCGCGTTCCTCCGCCGGCGGCGATCGTTCGCGGCGCGCCGATGACAGCTCCGCGTGAAGCTCTTTCAATTCGCGCGACAGCACGACATCTGCGGCCATGATATTCTCCTGTTCGAACGGCGTTTGCTCAGGCCGAGGCCGGCAACCGCGCGTGCAGCTTGAAGGCGAGCACGACAAGCGAGACGCCAAACACCAGCGCATAGGCGCCCAACCACCAAGTCAGGACCACTGCGCCGATCAACGGCGCTACGATCAACAGCCCGCCATAAATGACCGACGCCAGCCCGCCGAAGATCAGCCAGCCGCGGCCATCGACGTTCATACGGAAGCCAGCCATCAGCTCGAGTATTCCCGTCACAATCGCCCAGAAGGCGATCAGGAATACAAAAGCGATCACCGTGAGGCCGGGCCAGAACACGGCGATGGCGGCGGTCGCGATGTTGACGAGGCCTTCCAGCACCAGGACGCCCCAGCGCTCGCTTTGGCCCGCCGCCCGCACCGCACTGACGATCGCGAACACACCGTCGACGAAGGCGTAAGCCGCAAACACGAGCACCAGCGACAGCATGGTGACGCCGGGCATAAAGAGGGCAATCAACCCAAACAGAATACCGACAACACCCCGTATTCCGATCGCCCACCAGTTCTTGGCGAGCACAGCGGTCATTGCGTCACGTACGATCCCAGCCATGATATTCCCCCTTTGTTTGTCGTGTGACAGCCTGCTTACAAGATTTTAGATCGTCATCGCCGAAAGTTGGTCGCTAGCAGAAGAGCATTCTCGCCAAGACGCACCGGAAGTGCGCCCTGACGGCATTCCACGCGAAATTGCTTCAAAACAGCGGGTTCTCCATCCAGATTTACATTCAGATCGTGCTTGGATTCATACTCGATCCAGGAGCTGCGGCACTTCACCAGTTTGGCACGAATGCGTTGCGCGCCTTCCCGCAGCAAATGCGAAAAGGCGTCCAGCCGCTCTGAACGCTTCATCGCCGGCAGGATCGTCAAGTCGAGCAGGCCGTCATCGATCAGCGCATCGGGACAAAGGGGGATGCCGCCGCCGGCCTGCCGGCCATTACCAATTGCCAAGGCCAAAAAATGCCCCTCCCACGAAAAGTCCTCCGCACGAAACACGCCTTCATTTTCCGAAAGCTCTGCAAGGTGCGCGACCCCGGTAATTGCGTAAGCTAATCCGCCGAGACGCTGCTTGAGCCGGGGGTCGGTTTCAACCGTCACGCGCGAGCCAAAACCGCCCGAGACGAGATTGACGAAAAACCGGCCATTGACGAAACCCGCATCGATTTGGTGCCGAGACGCACTCGCCGCAATTTTCAACGCGCCTGTGAGGTCCGCAGTCGGGACTCCCGCTGAATGGGCGAAGTCGTTGGCGGTGCCTAGCGGGATCACGCCAAGAGAGCACTCTTCAGGCACTCCAGCCGCATAGGCTGTTGCGAAGACTTCGTTGATCGTGCCATCGCCGCCGCCGGCTACGATGCAATCAATTTTGTCCCGGCCGGCTTCGGCAAGGGCTTCGGTGGTTAATCGTGCGGCGTCCCCACCCTCCCAAGTAACGCGCACGTCCACGCCATGACCGTCCTCGCGCAATGTGCGAACAGCCGTCCGCAGCCGGGCATCGCCGGCTGCCTTGCCGTGCAGAATAATGCGGACATTTGCCAAGCGTCGCCCTTCATTGCTCAAGAACGCAGTCAATCAGCGCAGGATGATGTCACCCCTTCGTATTGCGTCGTGGCGGGAGGGAATTTTTCTTGCCGGGCCGCTGCACGCGTGGGCGTGCGTGACGGCGCGGTTCACGAGTGCCGGCTCGTCGTCGCCCCCGCGGCATAAGGCGGGCATCGTAGCTGCATTGGCTGGCCCACTGGAAGGGGGTGGGCCGACATGCGCCAGCCTGGGCAGATTATGTTCGCTGGATTATTTCGCGGGGATGACGCGCAGGATTCGCCCGTCGCTATTGTCGGTGAGCAGATAGAGCGCGCCGTCCGGCCCCTGGCGGACATCACGGATGCGTTCGCCCAGGCCTTGCAGCAGCCGCTCCTCGCGCACCACGCGGTCCCCTTGCAGCACGAGCCTCGACAAGAGCTCGAATTTGAGCGCGCCGTTGATCAGGCTGCCGCGCCAGCCGGCAAACAGCTCGCCGGTGTAGAACGCCATGCCGGACGGCGCGATCGACGGCGTCCAGTGCCAGACCGGCTCCTGCATGCCGGGCGCCTGCGCCTTGCCGCTGCCGACCGGGGTGCCGTCGTAGTTGAGGCCGTAGCTGACCACCGGCCAGCCGTAGTTCTTGCCCTTCTCGATGATGTTGATCTCGTCGCCGCCCATGGGGCCGTGTTCCTGTTCCCACAACTTGCCATCGGCTGGATTGAAAGCGAACCCTTCCGGATTGCGCAGGCCGTAGGCCCAGATTTCCGGCAAGGCGCCGGGCTTGCCGACGAACGGATTGTCGGGCGGCGCTTTGCCGTCAGGGGTAATGCGCACGATCTTGCCGATGTGATTGTCGAGCGTCTGCGCCATTTCCGCCGCGGCGAAATGATCGCCGAGCGAGACGAACAGATTGCCGTCGGAGGCCTGCACGATGCGGCAGCCGATATTGAGACCGCGCGAAGCCGGGCCGCGCTGGCGGAAGATGGTGGTCACCGCCACCAGCCGCGGCGCGCGGCCGTCGTCCTCCAATTGCGCATGCGCGACCGCGATGCTGCTGCCGCCGCCTTCGGCGTGCTCGGCGTAGCAGAAATAGATCGTGCGGTTCCGCGCGAAGTCGCGGGCGAGGCGCACATCCATCAGGCCGGCCTGGCGTTGCGCGTAGACCTTGGGCACACCGGCGAGCGGCGGCGACAACTGGCCGGCGCGGGTGACCATGCGCATGCGGCCCGGACGCTCGGTCACCAGCATGCGGCCGTCCGGCAGGAAGGCGAGCGACCAGGGATGCACCAGACCGCCTGCCACCGTCTCCACGGCGAGATTGCCGGCGGAAGACTTGAAGGCCGGCTCGGCGCGAGCGACGGCATGAGCGGACAGCGCGACAAGGCTCGCGATGAGAGGAAGCCGGGATGCGATAGAACTCATGCGCGCCATGAGGTGACACAACGTTGCGTGATTGCAATCCGTTTTCGCCGGCGCGCGGAAAATTGATCGGTCGGCGCGTCGCGCGCAGCCGGCGCAAAAACGGCAAACGCCAAAAAGAGAAGCTGCGGCTAGTGCCGGGGATGCCGCCGCGTCGGCAGCACGCTCAAGCCGCCCATAGCGATGAATACGAGGCCGAGCACCAGGGCGACCGTGAACAGGCTGCCTTCATTGTCGATGACGTTGCCGACCACGTCGGCGCGCGCGATGCCGACCGAAACCGCGGTCACGGCGACGATGGTGGACAGCGCGAGGCCAGCGGCGGCGAGCAGTTCGGCGAACGCGACCGAGCGCCGCTCCTTGCCGAGGGTGCGTTCGGACGGGGCCTTAAAACCGGAGGTGGCGATGCGATGGCGCATGATGAGCCTGTAACCGACGGCGCGCTCGATCGTTCCATAATGAAGCAGAAAATCGGCGGCCGTTCGGCCCCAATTGGGCAAAGCCGGTGGCGAAACAGGGCGATTTCGTGGCGCCGATCAACGCGCCGTGATGGGAAGCCTATTGCGCCGCGGCGAGCGCTTGCGGCTGCCACTCGATCGTTACATGCCCGGGTTCCGCCGCCACGCGATCGAGCCAGTCGCGCACCGCCGGGAAGCGCGCAAGATCGAAATCGCAATTGTGCGCCACGTGGGTGTAGGCGTAGAGCGCGATGTCGGCGATGGTGAAATGGTCGGCGACGAAAAAGCGATTATGCGCCAGGTGCATTTCCATGACGCTGAGCGCGCGGTAGCCGTTTTCCATCCAGTCCTCGAGCGCGTGCTGTTGCAGGTCGCGCCCGCCCTTGATCAGCGCCAGCCAGAAATAGGCGGCGCCGATATTCGGCTCCAGACTGTGCTGCTCGAAGAACATCCATTGCAGCGCCTCGGCGCGCTCGATGCGGTCTTCCGGCGCTAGCCGCGAGCCGCCGGCAACGTACCAGAGAATAGCGTTCGACTCGGCGAGATAGCGATTGGGCGCGACTTCCAGCAACGGCACCTGTCCGTTCGGATTTTTGCCGAGGTATTCCGGCGTGCGGCTGGCGCCTTGCAGAATATCCACTTCCACCAGCTTGAAAGGAATCCCCAGCCGGGCGAGCGCAAGGCGCACCTTGTAGCTGTTGCCGGATCGTTGATCGGAATAGAGCGTGTACATTCTTTGCAAGTCCCGGCCTTTGCAAGTCCCGACGCACTCACCGCCCCGATATGCGGAGCAAGTCCGGCAATTACAAGGCCGACATGCGCGTCGCGTCGGCAACGCATTGCCAAATTCGCGACGCAACGCAGCAAACGCGTATCGTCAAACGCTTCGATACTAAAAATTTATTCCATCGCCACTCATGCGCGCGCATCACGAATGCCCGTCATCCGGCTTGTTCGGCGTAATGCCTGCGGTCGCGGCTGTTGCCGGCTATTTTAGGCGAGGCGCCGTCAGATGCCAAAAGTCCGGCGTGGCATTTTCGCTCATGGCGCGACGCAGCAATGCGGCGAAGGCGAGCAACATGACCGGAACGGCCAGCGGAATCAGCGTTGCTTGCGGCACCGAACGGGCGAGGAGCGGCACTATCCACATAACCGCAAGGATAGTCTTTTCCCAAGGACCAAAGCCGCGCGCCGATCGATCGAGCGCAAGAAATGCGATCGCCGGCGCCAGCAGCATCAGGTCGTAGTCGAGGCTATAGGGCGTCGCCAGCGTGCAGCCGATCACCAGCGCGGCAGCCTTGACGGCAAACGTCGCCGGAGAGCGCCACAGCCAGGCGAGCGCCGCCGCGACGGCGACCGTCACGGCGCCCTGCAATGTGTAGGCGAGCGCGATGCCGCCGCCCCACATGCGCCCCCAGGAAAACACGCTCTGGATCTTGTACCAGCCGGTGCCGCCCTGTTCGAGCACGACGGTACGGCTGAATTTGGCGGAGGCGAGGAACGCCGGCCATACGTCGGGGCCGAAGGCGAGCGTGACCGCAAGCGTCATCAACAATACGGCCGCAGCGGCGGCGGCGAACGCGCGCCAGCGGCCGCTCACCGCCAGCACCAGCGGGATCAACAGGCCGAACTGCGGCTTGTAGGCGAGACAGCCGATCAGGATGCCGGCGAGGATTGGCCGGCGGTCGAGGAGCGCGAGCGCGCCGCCGACCAGTGCGGCGGTCAGAAAGCCGTTATGCGCCTGCCCGAGATTGACGAACACCGCCGGAAAAGCGAGCGCGACCGGGAGCCACATCGTCTCGATCGCTTCCCCGCCTGCGGGCGCGGGCGAAAGGCGCAGGATCGCGCGAATCGAGAGGACATAGAAGACGAACGTCGTGCCCTGCCACAGGATCAGGGCGAGCCAATAGGGCATCGTCGCCAGCAGGGCGGCGAGACCGAGGAAATAGGGCGGGTAGTGCCAGCCGTAGAATTGCGCGGCCTTGCCGAAGATCGTCTGTTCGCGCGCGAACTGCCGCTCCGGATAAAACGGCGCCGCCGCTTCGCCATCGAGCACATAGGTGCCGGCGGCATAGACGTTGGAGAAATCGGTGCCGAGCGGGCGGCCGAAACGGTCGTTGAGCCCGTCCGAGGTGACGGCAACAAATCCGGCGCCGAGCACGAAGGCGGCGAGCAGGGCGAATGTCACGATCCGCACCCGCTCGCGGGTCAGCCAGGCGCCTGAGCGCAGAATGTCAACAAATCCGGTCATTGCCGGATGTCTTAACAGCGCAGGATTAAGGGAGGGTTAGGCCATCAACAGGCTTGATGGGCCGATCATTTATTGCGTCTTGCTGTCGCCGTTTTGGGCCGTTACGACACTAGAAAGAGCACTACGAATCCCCGGCTTCGGAGACTTTCGATGGCTTTCCTCGCGGACCAGCTCAAGCGCGTCAAACCGTCGGCCACCATCGCCGTCACCGACAAGGCACGCGCGCTCAAGGCGGCGGGGCGCAACGTCATCGGGCTCGGCGCCGGCGAGCCGGATTTCGACACGCCCGACAACATCAAAGAGGCGGCCATCAAAGCGATACGCGACGGCAGGGCGGCGAAATATACCAACGTGGACGGTATCGCCGAACTCAAGGCTGCGGTCGTCGACAAATTCAAGCGCGAGAACGGTCTCGACTACAAGCCCTCGCAGATCACGGTCGGCACCGGCGGCAAACAGGTGCTGTACAACGCATTCATCTGCACGCTCAATCCGGGCGACGAGGTGATATTCGCGGCGCCCTACTGGGTGAGCTATTTCGACATGGTGCTGCTCGCCGGCGGCGAGCCGGTGGCGCTCGAGACCTCGATGGCGTCCGGCTTCAAGCTGACGGCGGCGCAACTCGACCGCGCGATCACGCCGAAGACAAAATGGGTGCTGCTCAATTCGCCGTCGAACCCTTCCGGCGCCGCCTACACGCGCGCCGAATTGAAGGCGCTCACCGACGTTCTGCTCAAGCACACGCATGTGCACGTCATGACCGACGACATGTACGAGCACCTCGTCTACGACGGCTTCAAATTCACCACGCCGGCGCAGATCGAGCCGCAGCTCTATCCGCGCACGCTCACGATCAACGGCTGCTCCAAGGCCTATTGCATGACCGGCTGGCGCATCGGCTTTGCCGGCGGGCCGGAGCCACTGATCAAGGCGATGGCCATGGTGCAGTCGCAATCGACCTCGAACCCAGCGGCGGTGTCGCAATGGGCCGCGGTGGAGGCGCTCAACGGCCCGCAGGATTTCATCGCCAAGCACAACAAAATCTTCAAGGAGCGACGCGACCTGGTGGTGTCGATGCTCAATCAGGCGAACGGCATCAAATGCCCGACGCCGGAGGGCGCGTTCTATGTCTACCCGTCCTGCGCCGGGACCATGGGCAAGACCGCGCCCACGGGGAAGAAACTGGCAAACGATGAGGATTTCGTCTCCGAACTGTTGGAAGCCGAGGGCGTGGCGGTCGTGCAGGGCGCGGCCTTCGGTCTTGGGCCGGCGTTCCGCATTTCCTACGCCACAAAGACCGAGGATCTGGAAGAAGCCTGCCGCCGCATCCAGCGATTTTGCGGCAATTTGAAATAGTTGATCGCCAGGTCCGGGCCGTTTCGCTTAACCTTTCCGGCGGGGCCGTTTTGACTTACGGCCGCGATCCGCTCACAATTAGCCCAGAATTCGGGCAATCACGCTTACCGGGGGAGGTTCAACGTGAATCGCATTGTCTTGGGGCTAGGCGCCCTTGCGCTCGGGCTTGTCACGGCGCTTGGCGCGGCGACCGCGCAGCAATCCGTCAAGGTCGGCACGCTGGTCTGCGACGTTTCCGGCGGCATCGGCCTGATCATCGGCTCGCAGAAGGGCGTGCAATGTCTGTTCAATCCGAACCAGCCGGGTCCGCCGGAAGCTTATGTCGGGACCATCAGCAAACTCGGTCTCGATATCGGCGGGACAACGGCGGGCCAGATGGTGTGGGCGGTCTATGCGCCGACATCGCGCGTTTTTGGCGCACTCGCCGGCATTTATACCGGGGCGACGGCGGAAGCGACGGTCGCGGTCGGATTGGGCGCCAACGTCCTGGTCGGCGGTTCCAATCGCACGATCGCGCTGCAGCCGCTGTCGGTGACGGGCCAGACGGGTCTTAACCTGGCCGCCGGCGTCGCCCAGCTTTCGCTGCGTCCGGGACCATAAGCGCAAAATCGTCGACGGTAAAAAAAGCGGCCGCCGTTCGGGCGGCCGTTTTCGTTTAGACCGCCGCCGCCTCTTGCCATCACCGCCGCCGCCTGAGACGATGTCGTGACAGGGCCGGGATCAAGGTCCAGCTCCCGGCCGGTGAGGGAGGTATCATGGGACAAAATGGCACGGGTCCCAATTCTATAAGTTCAAAGGGTCCACGGTGTATTGCGCTGGTGGGCCCATTTCAGAGCGGTAAGACAACTCTATTAGAGGCAATTCTTGCCCGCACCGGCGCGATCCAGCGCCAGGGCACGGTGGATGCGGGGACATCGGTCGGCGACGCCAGCAAAGAAGCGCGTAGCCACAAGATGAGCGTCGAAGCCTCCGTCGCCAGCGCCAGTTTCATGGGCGACAATTATACTTTCATCGATTGTCCCGGTTCGATCGAATTCATCCAGGACATGCGCAGTGCGCTGCCGGCGGTCGACGCGGCGGTCGTCGTCTGCGAAGCCGACGAGAAGAAGGTGCCGCAGCTGCAATTGATCCTGCGCGAACTGGAAGACCTCAACATCCCGCGCTTTTTGTTCCTCAACAAGATCGACAAGGCCGACAAGCGCGTGCGCGAGACGCTCAAGCTCTTGCAGCCGGCCTCGCGCGTACCGCTGCTGCTGCGGCAAATTCCGATCTGGCACGGCGACATTATTTCCGGCTTCGTCGATCTCGCGCTCGAGCGCGCGCATGTCTACAAGGAATTCGCCCCCTCGGAGGTGATCGAGCTTGCCGGCGAAGACCGCGACCGTGAAAAGGAAGCGCGCTTCACCATGCTGGAGACGCTGGCCGATCACGACGACAAGCTGATGGAGCAACTGCTCGAGGACATCGAGCCGCCGCGCGACAAGGTATTTGACGATCTGGCCAAGGAATTGCGCGAGCGTCTGGTGGTGCCGGTGCTGATCGGTGTCGCCACCCGCTCGAACGGCGTATTGCGCCTGCTCAAGGCGTTGCGCCATGAATCGCCGGGCGTGGCGGAGACCGTCGCCCGGCTTGGCGCCAAGACCGGCAACGATCCGCTGGCGCTGGTGCTCAAGACGTTCCACACGACGCATGGCGGCAAGATGTCGATCGCGCGCCTGCTCGGCGGACAAGTCACCGACGGCACGGTTTTTCACACGCCGGCCGGCGAGGCCGGACGGGTTTCCGGTGTCTTTAAGGTCATGGGCCTGCACTTCGACAAGCGCGGGCCGGCAAGCGCCGGCGAGACCGTGGCCCTAGGCAAGCTCGACGGCGCCAAGACCGGCGACACGCTGTCGGCCGGCAAGCAGGCGCACGCGGCGCTCACCGAAGTGAAGCCCTATGCGCCGGTGCTGGCGCTCGCGCTGCAAGCCAAGGAGCGCAAGGACGATGTCAAGCTCGGCGCCGCCTTCACCAAGCTGACCGAAGAGGATCCCTCGCTCTCCGTCGTGCACAATGCCGAGAACCACGAGGTGGTGATCTGGGGCCAGGGCGAAATGCATTTGCGCGTAGCAGCCGAGAGGCTCGGAGATCGCTACGCGGTCCCGGTCGCCACGCGCCCGCCCGCGGTCGGCTACAAGGAGACGATCCGCAAGCCGGTGACGGTGCGCGGACGGCACAAGAAGCAGTCCGGCGGTCACGGGCAGTTCGGCGACACCATGCTGGAAATCAAGCCGCTGCCGCGCGGCTCCGGTTTCAAGTTCGAGGACCGCATTACCGGCGGCGTGGTGCCGCGCAACTACATCCCGGCGGTGGAGGAAGGCGTCATCGAGGGGCTAAAGCACGGCCCGCTCGGTTTCCCGGTGGTCGATATTCAGGTGGCGCTGATCGACGGCTCCTATCACACGGTGGATTCCTCCGACATGGCGTTCCACATCGCCGGCCGCATCGGCATCGCCGAAGGCCTGCCGCAATGCCAGCCGGTGCTGCTGGAGCCGATTCATCTGGTCGAGATCGTCTGTCCGAGCGAAGCCACCGCCAAGATGAACGCGATCCTCGCCGGCCGGCGCGGACAGATCCTCGGCTTCGACACGCGCGAGGGCTGGCCGGGCTGGGACACCGTGCGGGCGCAGATGGCGGAAGCTGAAATCGGCGATCTGATCATCGAGGTGCGTTCGGCCACCGCCGGCGTCGGCAGCTTCCACTTCAAGTTCGACCATATGGCCGAGCTTACCGGGCGCACCGCCGATCAGATCATCGCGGCAAGGCGGGCCGCGGAATAGCGCCATCGCGACAGACTGCGCCTGCGCGGCGTCGACCGCTCGCATTCGAGCGGTCGCGGAAACCTTTCAAAAAGTATATTTCTGTCTCGACGGTATGAATTAACCCGCGCACGGTATTGCGATCCTAAAATCCTGCAAGCGGGGCGCGCGCGGTGCGCGCCGGCCGAGGGGCCGTTCATGATCGTCGGACTGCGCAACCTGTTCTCTCCGGGGCCGGCGCCCTTTGCCGACCCGCAGGCCCCGATTCCCCTCGGCCAGGTGCTGGCGCGCGGCTGGTTCGAGCTTTGGTATCAGCCGAAGATCGAACTCAAGACCTTGCACATGATCGGTATCGAGGGGCGGGCATGCGCGCGTCATCCGCAGCGCGGCACGATACCGGCCGAACTGCTGCTGCCGGGGGCGAACGAGGCCGATCTGCTGGCGCTCGCCGAACGGACGATCCTCGCCGCGTTGCATGACTGGGAGCTTTTCGCCGCATACGGCGTGGCGACGAAATTCGCCGTCGGCATTCCGGCTTGTGCGCTGCGCCGGCTGCCGATCGCGAAAATTCTGCGCAAGTCGCGCCCGCGCGCGGCCAACTGGCCGGGCATGACCCTGGAAGTGAGCGAGCCGGAGATCCGCGACGATCCCGCGCTCGCCGCCGACGCGGCGTCCGCCTTGCGCGAGGAAAAGTGCACGCTGGCGCTCGACAAGGTCGGCGCCGACATCGACGCCCTGGCAGGGCTGCCGCAATTGCCGTACGGCGAAATCAAGATCGAGCGCAATTGCGTTACCGGCTGCGACGTCAATGCGTCCAACCGACGCCGCTGCGAGAATATCGTCGAACTCGCCCGGCGCTGCGGCATTGCGACCGTCGCCGACGGCATCGAGAGCGCGCGCGAGAGCCACCGTCTCCAGGCGATCGGCTGCCAGGCCGGGCAGGGCGAGCTGTTCGGCAATCCGATGCCGAAGAATCGCCTTATCGGCCTGATGCGCAGCCGAATGGTCGGTAGTCTGGCCGCCGGCCGAGCATGACGCCTCCCGCATCCGTGACTTGCCTGTGAAGGCCGCCCGCCGTAGGTCTTGCATCCAATTGCACCCGACGATTTCGAAAGGGCTTGCCGATGCACGTCATTCGCCGCCGCGGCTGGGACCTCCCCGATCGCCTTGCAACGCCTGAGCATCTCGCCTTCAACCGCCGCACGCTTCTGATCGGCGGCGCGGCGGCGCTTGCCCTGTCGCCCTGCGCCGCCACGGCGCAACGCGTGTCCGACCTCGGCAAGCTGCCGGACCAGACGGCCGATCTTTATCCGGCCAAGCGCAACGCGAAATATACGCTGGACCGGCCGATCACCGATGAAAAGGTCAACGCCAATTACAACAATTTCTACGAATTCAACGGCTCGAAATACGTCGCCGATCAGGCGCAGAAGCTGAGCATCCGGCCGTGGCAGGTGAAGATCGACGGGCTGGTGGAAAAGCCGTTTGAGATCGGCGTCGACGAACTCATCCGGAAAATGACGCTGGAGGAGCGCACCTACCGTCACCGCTGCGTGGAAGCCTGGAGCATGGCGATCGCCTGGACCGGCTTTCCGCTCGCCCGGCTGGTCGATTTCGCCAAGCCGCTCGGCTCCGCCAAATATCTGCGGATGGAAACCTTCATGAAGCCGAAGGAGGCGCCCGGCCAGCGGCAGACCTGGTATCCGTGGCCTTATGTCGAAGGGCTCACCATGGCGGAGGCGACCAACGAGATCGCGTTTATCGCCACCGGCGCCTACGGCCATCCGATGCTCAAGCAGCACGGCGCGCCGCTGCGGCTGGCGGTGCCGTGGAAATACGGCTTCAAGTCCATCAAATCGATCGTGCGCTTCAGTTTCGTCGAGCAGCGCCCGAAGGGCTATTGGGAGGCGCTGCAAGCCTCGGAATACGGCTTCTGGGCCAACGTCAATCCGGCGGTGCCGCATCCGCGCTGGAGCCAGGCGAGCGAGGAAGTGATCGGCACCGGCGAGCGCCGGCCGACGCTGATCTTCAACGGCTACGGCGACTTTGTTGCCGGGCTCTATAAAGACCTCGAGAAAGAGCGGCTGTGGGCCTGAGGCTTTTTACCGCCCCGCTCGCATTGTTTGATTAAGCTATTGATATATATCATGAATTGTCATGTGCCGCGGCCGGCCGGCCACATAGCGATTTTTATTTCCGGCCTTGCCGCCGCAAGCTATCGTGGCCGACGAAACGGGCCGGCCAATGCCCGCAAGCTTCGCCGACCCAGTCAGGGCCGGCACAGGCCGGCTCGATCGGGAAGGTCCAGGAGTTAATCCATGAAAAAAATCTTCGTTCTGCTCAGCGCGGCTCTCGCTGTGCTGGCGGTATCGGCCGCATCGGCCGACGCTCAGATCATCATCAAGTTCAGCCACGTCGTCGCCAACGATACGCCGAAAGGCAAAGGCGCCCTCAAGTTCAAGGAGCTGGCCGAGAAATACACCAACGGCAAGGTGAAGATCGAAGTCTATCCGAACTCGCAGCTGTTCAAGGACAAGGAAGAGATGGACGCGCTGCAACTCGGCTCGGTGCAGATGCTGGCGCCCTCGACGGCGAAATTCGCCCCGCTCGGGGTCAAGGAATTCGAGGCGCTCGACCTGCCGTGGCTGTTCAAGGACGATGCGACCTATGCCAAGGCCATGAAGGGCCCGGTCGGCCAATGGCTGTTCAAAAAGCTCGAAGCCAAAGGCATTACCGGTCTCGCCTACTGGGACAACGGCTTTCACATGGTCTCGGCCAACCGGCCGCTCCTGATGCCGGCGGACTTCCAGGGCCTCAAGGTGAGAATCTCCGGATCGAAGATCGCCGACCGCTATTTCCGCGATGTCGGGTCGATCCCGCAGATCATGGCGTTCTCGGAAGTCTATCAGGCGCTGCAGACCGGCGTGGTGGACGGATGCGAGAACACGCCCTCGAACTACCTGACGCAGAAGTTCTTCGAGGTGCAAAAGGACATCACCGTCTCCAATCACGCGCACCTGCAATACGCGGTGATCGTGAACTCGAAGTTCTGGAACGGGCTGCCGGCCGACATCCGCGGCGAGCTGACCAAGGCGATGGATGAAGCGACCGATTACACCAATTCGATCGCGCATGAGGAAAACGTCGACGCGCTGGCCAAGATCAAGGCCTCGGGCAAGACGACGCTGCACTACCTGACCAACGACCAGCGTACGGCCTGGCAGAAGGCGATGGCCCCGACCTATACCTGGGCCAAGGGCCGCGTCGGCCCGGAAGTGCTCGACCTGCTGTCCAAGGAACTCGACATCAAGATGAACTGACGGCAAGCTTGCAATACAGACAAGAATAAGAACGGCCGGGAGTTAAATAAACTCCCGGCCGCCGGTTTGGGGGGAATCGCGTGGTTTTGCGCGCGCTCGATCATCTCGAGGAGTGGCTGATCGCGAGTTTGATCGCGGCGGCGACCACTCTGATTTTCTTTGCCGTGCTGCATCGCTATGGCACCGGCGTTTCCATCGACTTGTCGAAATGGGCGACCGCACACGGCCTGACGCTGCTCGCCGCCTTGATGCTCGGCATTTTCGGCTGGCTCAGCTCGTTCGACGTCTCCTGGGCGCAGGAACTGTGCATCTACATGTTCGTCTGGATGGCCAAGTTCGGCGCCGCCTATGGCGTGCGCACCGGTATCCATGTCGGCGTCGACGTATTCGTCAACATGCTGGCCCCCGATTCGCGCAAGCGCGTGATCCTGTTCGGCCTTCTTTGCGGTGCGCTGTTCACCGCTACGGTCGCGGGATTCGGCGGCGCCTTCGTCTGGAAGGTCTATCACACCGGCATCAGGTCGAACGACCTTGAGGTGAGAATGTGGATCGTCTTTTCCGCGATCCCTCTCGGCTCCGGCCTGATGTGCTTCCGCTTCCTGCAGGTCGCCTGGTCGTTCTTCTGGACGGGCGAACTGCCGCACCATGACGCGAGCCACGTCGAGGGCGTCGAGGAGGACAATCTTCATCCGGAGGCGGTCGCGGCCGACCCCCGCAAGGACGATTCCCGTCCGCTCGGGCTTATCATCATTCTCATTCCGCTGCTCATCGTGGCGATATGTTTCGCGCGCGAAGCGCATCTCATCGCGCTTCCGCAGGGCCTGCGGGCCTTGATCCTGTTCGCGTTGCTGTTGTCGCTGATGTGCACCGGCATGCCGGTGTCGATCGCGCTCGGTCTCACCGTCTTGACCTTCATGTTCACGCTCACCGAGGTGCCGACGGAATCGGTGGCGCTCAAGCTTTTCACCGGCCTCGAGAGCTTCGAGATCATGGCGATCCCGTTCTTCATTCTGGCCGGGACTTTCCTCACGCATGGCGGCGTCGCCAAACGCATGATCAATTTCGCCACGTCGATGGTCGGGCACTGGTACGGCGGGCTTGGCCTCGCCGGCGTCCTCGCCTGCGCGCTGTTTGCCGCGGTGTCCGGCTCGTCGCCGGCGACGGTGGTGGCGATCGGCTCGGTGATCCTGCCGGCCATGGTGGCGCAGGGCTTCCCCAAGCGATTTGGCGCCGGCGTCATCGCCACCTCGGGCGCGCTCGGCATCCTCATTCCGCCCTCGATCGTGATGGTGCTTTACGCCGTTGCCACCAATTCCTCGATCGGCAAGTTGTTCGTGGCGGGCATCATCCCGGGCATCGTGCTCGCCACGATGCTCGGCGGCACCACGTGGTACCGCGCCTGGCGCAACGGCTATCCGCGCATGCCGCGGGCGACGTTCAGGCAACGCTTCGTCGCGTTTCGTGAATCGGTCTGGGGCTTGCTGCTGGTCGTCATCGTGATGGGCGGTATCTACACCGGTCTGTTCACGCCGACCGAGGCCGCGGCGATGAGCGCCGTCTATGCCTTTGTCATCGCCGTGTTCGTCTACAAGGACCTCCGGTTAAGCGACGTTCCACGCGTGCTGCTTTCGTCGGCGAATTTGAGCGCGATGCTGCTCTATATCATCACCAACGCGATCCTGTTTTCGTTCCTGCTCACCTACGAGAATATTCCGCAGGCGCTGGCGCAATGGATCACCGATCAAGGTCTCGGCTGGGTCTCCTTCCTGCTGGTGGTCAACGTCATGCTGCTGCTTGCCGGCAACGTGATGGAGCCGTCTTCGATCACGCTGATCATGGCGCCGATCTTGTTTCCGGTGGCGATCAAGCTCGGCATCGACCCCATTCATTTCGGCATCCTCATGGTCGTGAACATGGAGGTGGGCCTGTGCCATCCGCCGGTCGGGCTCAACCTATATGTCACCTCCGGTATCGCAAAAATGGGCATAACCGAGCTCACCGTCGCGGTCTGGCCGTGGCTGCTGACCATGCTGGTGTTCCTCGCGGTGGTTACCTATTGGCCGGCCCTTTCGCTGTGGCTGCCGGTCGCACTGGGCATGCGCTGACGCGCCCGCGGCTGTTATTTCGCCGCCACGCACGACGTGTTAGCCTGCCGCCTCCGAGGCCGACGTCGGGAGGCTTTCATGTCCACCAATCAACGCAATATCGCGGAAATTCAACGCGCGGTCGCCACCGCGCTGCATGAGCATTGGGTGCTGTTTCTTGTCGAAGGGGTCGTGCTGCTGGTGTTGGGCGCGACGGCCATTGCCTTGCCGCTGCTCGCCACGCTGGCGCTGACCATCATCATAGGCTGGTTGTTCCTGGTCAGCGGCGTCATCGGCCTGGTCACCACCTTCATGATGCGGCAGGCACCGGGCTTCTGGTGGTCGTTGATTTCCGCCGTGCTCGCAATAGCGGTCGGCCTGTTGCTGCTGGCGCGTCCCATCAGCGGGGCGGTCTCGCTCACCATCCTGCTGGTCGTCTTTTTCATCGTCGAAGGCGCCGCCTCGATCATGTTCGCGCTCGATCACAAGCGCGAACTATCCGGCAAATGGGGTTGGATGCTGGCGAGCGGTGTCGTCGACCTGGTACTGGCCGCGCTGATCTTCGGCGGCCTGCCGAGCACGGCGGCCTGGGCGATCGGCCTCCTCGTCGGCATCAATATGATCTTCGGCGGTTCGGCGCTGATCGCCATGGCGCTGCACGCGCGGAGCGCGGCGTAAAGGTCATTTGCCGAACTGCTCTGCGAGGCGCCGGTCGTAGTCGAGGACGGTTTGTAACAAAACTTGCGCGCCGGCCGCGCATTGCTCGATGGACGAATATTCCGTCTCGTTGTGGCTGATGCCGTCCTTGCACGGCACGAAGATCATCGCGGCCGGTGCGACACGGGCGATGAAAGCGGCGTCGTGCCCCGCGCGCGAAATGATGTCGCGGCCGGAATAGCCTGACTTGGCCGCCGCCGCCCGCACGGCGGCGACGCAACCGGCATCGAAGCGGACGGGCGGCTCGGCCGAGATCGTCTTTATCGCCACGGAAAGCCCGAGCTCGCCGCCGATCCGGCTCGCCTCCGCAGCAATCTCCTTTTCGAGGCGGTCGAGCACGTCGGCATCCGGATCGCGCAGATCGATGGTGTGGAACACCTCGCCCGGCACGACATTGGGCGAGCCGGGACGCGCCTCCAGCACGCCGACGGTGCCCACCGCGGACGGATAGCGCCGCGTGCAGGCGTTGACCGCCTCGACGATGCGCGCGGCGCCCAACAGCGCGTCGCGCCGCCGCGGCATCGGCGTGGTGCCGGCGTGACGGTCCTCGCCGGTGACCGTCACCTCGTACCAGCGCATGGCCTGCACGCCGGTCACCACCCCGATGTCCTTGTTTTCCGCTTCCAGAAAGGGGCCCTGTTCGATATGCAATTCGAAAAACGCCGACAGCCTGTGATCGCCGCAGCGCTGCCGTCCGCGATAGCCGATCTTCTCCAGCGCCTCGCCGAAGCTCTCCCCGCCGCGGTCCTTTCGCGCGCAGGCCCAATCACGCGAGAACACGCCGGCGAATACGCCGGACGCAATCATCGACGGGGCAAAGCGCGCGCCTTCTTCATTCGTCCAGTTCACCACTTCGATGGGCGCAAAAGTCTCGTAACTAGCCTCCACCAGCGTGCGCAGCGCCTCGAGCGCGGCAAGCACGCCGAGCGCGCCGTCAAATTTGCCGCCGGTCGGCTGGGTATCGAGATGGCTGCCCATGGCGATCGGCGCGACATCGGCGCGTTGGCCGGGACGGCGCGCGAACATGGCGCCCATGTCGTCGATGGTGACGGTACAGCCAAGCGCCTCGACCCGCGCCCTGAACCAGTCGCGCACCTGCCGGTCGAGCTCGGTGAGGGTGAGCCGGCAGATGCCGCCCTTCGGCGTTGCGCCGATGGCGGCGGTCTGCATCAGATCGTCCCACAGCCGACCGGCATCGATCTTCAGATTTTTCACCGCGCGCATCGGGCTCATGGGTCGATGATCGCCACGGCGCGCGTCCAGCCGGCGGAGCCGCCACGCACTTTCACCGGAAAACAACTCACCGTGAAGCCCTTGGCCGGCAGGGCTTCGAGATTGTGCAGTTTCTCGATGTGGCAATAGCCGATTTCGCGGCCGGCGCGGTGGCCTTCCCAGATCAGTTTGGCGTCGCGGGTCTCGGCGTATTTCTGCTTGGTGTGGATGAAGGGCGCGTCCCAGCTCCAGCCGTCGGTGCCGGTTACGCGCACGCCGCGTTCGAGCAGATAAAGCGTCGCCTCGCGGCCCATGCCGCAGCCCTTGGCGACATAATCGGGGCGGCCATAGGCTTCGCCGGCGGCGGTATTCACCACCACGATTTCAAACGGCGAAAGCGTGTGACCGATGCGCGCGAGCTCGGCTTCGACGTCGGCGGCGCTCGCCACGTAGCCGTCGGGAAACTTGCGGAAGTCGAGCTTCACGCCTGGTTGCAGGCACCAGTCCAGCGGCACTTCGTCGATGGTGATGGCGCGTTTGCCGCCGTCCATCGTTGAAGCGAAATGATAGGGCGCGTCGAGATGCGTCGTGCAGTGGGTTTGCAGCTTGATCCATTCCATCGCCCAGCCCTCGCGATCGGGCAGATCGTCCTCGGTCAGGCCCGGAAAGAACTTCAATATATCCGGCGCGCACTGCCGATGGTTCCGGTACTCGATCTGCGGGCCGTAACCGGGCGGATCCGCCGCGACGTCGTTTTCCAGCGGCACCGAGATGTCGACAATCTTGCGCGGCATTTATTGTTTCCCTCCCGCCATGCCGGGCCTTGTGCCGGGCATCTACGTCTTTAATGTCGAGCCTATCATGAAGCCGTGGTTGGCCGGCACAAGCCCGGCCATGACAAGTCAGGAGAGAAACCATGCCCGCCTATTGGGTTGCGCGTTCCAAGATCAACGATCCGGTCGAATACAAGAAATACACCGACCTGGTGCCCGGCATCATCGCCAAGTTCGGCGGCAAGGTGCTGGCGCGCGGCGGAAAATTTCAGATCATGGAAGGTCCGCAGAAATTCCATCGCTTTATCGTCATCGAGTTTCCCACGCTGGAGCAGGGCGTGGCGTGCTTTACGTCGCCGGAATACGACAAAGCCGCGGCATTCCGGCGCAGAGGCGCGGGCGAGGTCGAAACCATCATGGTGGAGGGGGTTTAGCCCAATTTTGGCGCCGCCGACCCTCTAGCATCGACCGGCAAAACACGGCTAAGATGCAAAAAAACAACACGTAAACGGGGAGGAAGGAAATGCTTCGTAATCTTCTTAAAACCAGGCCAATGGCGTGGATTGCGGGAGTAGCGCTTACTCTCGTGGCCGGCGCCGTGTTCATTGCGTCCAATGCTCAAGCGCAGAACAAGGAGCCGATCAAGATCGGTTTCAGCATGGCGCTGACTGGGCCGCTCGGGCCGAACGGCAATCAGGCGCTGCTCGGCATGCACATCTGGGAAAAAGACGTCAACGACAAAGGCGGACTGCTCGGCCGTCCGGTCAAGCTCGTTTACTATGACGATCAGAGCAATCCCTCGACGGTCCCGGGCATCTACCAGAAGCTGCTCGACGTCGACAAAGTCGATTTCGTAGTCGGCCCTTATGCCACCAACATGATCGCGCCGGCCATGCCCGTCGTCATGCAGAAGGGCAAGGTGTTCATCAGCCTGTTCGGCCTCGCGGTGAACCAGGAATTCCACTACCCGAAATATTTCTCGATCCTGCCGAGCGGGCCGACGCCGAAGACGACCTTTACCGAAGGTTTCTTCGAGGCGGCTGCGGCGCAGAGTCCGAAGCCGAGCACCGTGGCGCTGGCGGCGGCCGACGCCGAGTTCTCCAAGAACTCCTGCGACGGCGCACGCGAGAATGCCAAGAAGTTCGGCTTCAAGGTCGTCTACGACAAGACCTATCCGCCGTCGACGACTGACTTCTCGCCGGTTGTGCGCGCCATTCAGGCGTCCAACGCCGATCTCGTGGTGGTGTGCTCCTATCCGCTCGACTCGGTCGGCATGGTGCTGGCCGCCAATGAAGTCGGACTCAAGCCCAAGATGTTCGGCGGCGCCATGGTCGGATTGCAGGCGACCGTGTTCAAGAACAAGCTCGGACCGGCGCTCAACGGCATCACCAACTACGAGACCTGGGTGCCGGAACCCAAGCTGATGTTCCCGGCCACCAAAGAATTTTTCGCCAAGTATCAGGCGCAGGCTCCGGCGCTGAAGATCGATCCGCTCGGCTACTATCTGGGCGGCTGGGGCAACGCCTATATCGACATCCTCGGCCAGGCGATCGCCGCGACCAAGAGCCTCGACGACAATAAGGTCGCCGACTATATCCGCAGTCACACCTTCAAGACCGTGATGGGCGACGTGAAGTTCGGCAAGGACGGCGAATGGGCCAAGGCGCGCTGGATGCAGGTGCAATACCACGACATCAAGCCCGGCGAGAACTGGAAGGGCATGAACTACCAGACCGTGATCTCGCCGCCGGAATTCGCCACCGGCAAGGTGATCTATCCCTATGCGAAGGCGAGGGGCATGACCAACTAGGCCATTGCAGGCTTAAAGCCGACGGCGCGGGATTTGTTTCCCGCGCCGTTTTGATTCCGGCCGCTCACATCCCGAGATAGAACTGACGGATCAAGTCGTTGTTGTTGAGCTCGTCGGCCGACTTGCCCTCAAAGGCGATCCTGCCGTGGACGATCACGTAGCCGCGGTCGGCGATGCGGATGGCTTGCGTGAAGTTCTGCTCGGCCATCAGCACCGTGAGCTGATAATGGTCCTTGAGCTGCTTGATGGCGTCGATGGTGCGGGCGACGAGCAGCGGCGCGAGACCGACCGAGGGCTCGTCCACCAGAAGAATGCGCGGCGCCAGCATCAGCGCGCGGGCGAGGGCCAGCATCTGTTGCTCGCCGCCGCTCATCGAGCCGGCGAGTTGCTGGCGCCGTTCGGCGAGGCGCGGGAACGCCTCGAAGCAGAATTCGAGGTTGGGCTTGATCTGAGCGCGCGCCTTGGCGCGGAAGGCCCCGAGTAGCAGGTTCTCCTCGACGGTAAGCTTGGGGAACAGCCGACGCCCCTCCGGCACCAGCGCGATGCCGAGGTCGACGATGGCCTCGGTGCTGAGCCCCACCAGGTCGTGTTTTTCGCCGTCGATTTCCGCGACGATGCGGCCGGCGGCCGGGCGCACGATGCCCATGATGCATTTCATCAGCGTCGACTTGCCGTTGCCGTTGGTGCCAAGCAGCGCCACGGTCTCTCCGGAATTCACGGCGACGGAAACGTCGTGAATGATACGCACCGCGCCGTAAGCGGCGTGCACGTTTTCGATGGAAAGACTATTGGCCAATGTAAGCCCTCACCACTTCCGGATTGCGAACGACGTCCTCCGGCTTGCCGTCGGCGATCTTCTTGCCGGAAACCAGCACCGCCAGGCGTTGCGAGAAACTCATCACCGCGCTCATGATGTGCTCGATCAGGATAATGGTGATGCCGCGCTCGTTGAGCTGCCGCAACAGGGCGAGAATATCCTCGATCTCCGAATGCGACAGCCCTGCCATGGATTCGTCGGCGATCAAAAGCTTCGGCTCGGCGGCCATGGCGCGGGCGAGCTCGAGCTTTCGCATTTCGACCTGCGTCAGGTCGCGCGGTCGCTGCCGCGACTTCGCTGCCAGCCCGACCATTTTCAGCAGATCCGCGCAGCGCGCTTCGATATCCGCGGCCGTGCGCAGCGGCCCCGATCGCGCATGCACGGTGTAGAGCAGCGGAATGCGCAGGTTGTCGACCAGCGACATGCTGTGAAACGGTCGCGGCAACTGGAAACTGCGCGCAAGGCCGCGATGCGTGCGCTGATGCGCGGCAAGGCCGTCCATCTTCTCGCCGCCGAACAGCACGTTGCCGGCTTCGTTCTGTAGCGTGCCGCAGACGCAATTAACCAGAGTGCTTTTGCCCGATCCATTGGGCCCGATCAGGCCGAGCCGCTCGCCCGGCTGCACTTCGAGGTCGATGCCGTCGAGAGCGACGAAGCCGCCGAACCGCTTGCTGATGTTGTCGACGTGCAGCAGCGCGGTCATGGCTTCTTCCTTCCGCGCAACTGCTCGAACAGGCCGAGCAGCCCGTTGGGCGCGATGATCACGAAGGCAACCAGCATCAGACCGACGATCAGCAGATTGACCGCCGATGAGATCGTCACCGTCGCATATTGCTGCGCCGACCCGAGCACGATGGTGCCGATCAGCGGCCCGACCCAACTCTGCGTGCCGCCGATCATCGGCATGGCGATCGAATTGACCGCGTAGTCGAGGGCGAAAGCCGACTGCGGTTGCAGATAGCCGATATAAAAGGGGAACGGCGCGCCGGCCATGCCCATGAAGGCGCCCGACAGGGTCGTTGCAATCAGCTTGAGCCGCAATGTCGGCACGCCGCAAGCTTCGGCGGCAAGTTCGTCATCGCGGATGGTGGCAAAGCCGTAGCCGAGTTGCGAACGCTCGATGGTGCGTGCCGTCACCAGGGCAATCACGGCCAATACCAGCATCAGCACGAACAGATATTCGATATAGTGGACGCTCAAGCCGGCGAGTTCGAAATTCTCCGGATGGATGACATAGGCGCCGCGCGAGCCGCCGACGAAATCCCAGTTGATCACCAGCGTTTGCAGCACGACCGCCAAGGCGAGCGTGGCGATGGAGAAGAAGGCGCCGCGCAACCGCAGCGTCAGGTAGCCCATGCCGAGCCCGACGATGCCCGATACCACGGAGCCGAGCACGATCAGCACCGGAAGCGGCATCGGGAAAAATTTGTACCAGAACACCGTGGAATAGGCGCCGAGCGCGAAGAACGCGGCGGTACCGAAATTCACATAACCGCAATAGCCGCCGAGAATGTTCCATGCGGTCGACAGCACGATCAATTGCAGGATCGTGTATCCGGCGAAATAGGCATAATCGATGCCGAGCCAATGCGTGGCGGCCCACACGATGACGCCGATCGCGGTTACGACGATGGAGAATTTGATCGTGCTCACGGGCTCAGCGCCCCATCAAGCCGGCCGGCCGGAACGCCAGCGTCAGCAGCAGGAAGCCGAAGGATATGGCCGGCGCCCAGGACGGTCCGGAAAACGTCGACGTCAGGCTCTCGACGATCCCGAGCAGGAATGCGGCGATCAGGGCACCGGGCAGGCTGCCCAGCCCGCCGAGCACGCAGATGGCGAAGACGCGGCCGATATAGTCGCGACCGACCGACGGCTCGACCGGTTGAATGACGATGAGCAGGGCGCCGGCAATTGAAGCCGTGGCGATCGAAATACCGAAGGCAATGCGCTTGATGCGGATCGGATCGGCGGCCATCAGCTGCAGCGCCAGTTGGTCCTGCGACACCGCCATGATGGCGCGGCCGAGAAAAGTGCGGCTGACGAAAAGGTCGAGCGCCCCATAGATCGCCAGGGCGACGACGCAGGGAATAAGCAGACGGTAAGGCAGTTCAATGAAACCAAGATGCAGGCTCGGGCCGATATAGCGCGCCTCGACGTAACGGTAGTCGGCGCCGAAGGTCAGGAGCAGCATCACTTCGGTGACGAATAGCAAGCCGAAAAAAAATGCGAGCCCGCGCAACGCCTCCTGTCCGCGCCGTTCGAATGACAGGTAATAAACCTGGTAGATCGCCGCGCCAAGCGCATAGAAGGCCGGCAGCGCGAGGAAGCTGACCAGGATCGGATCAATACCGAAGGTGCTGCTGAAATAGTAAGCAATATAGGAACCGAGGATGACGAAGGCAGGATGTGCGATATTGACGATGTCGAGCATGCCGAAGGAAATCGCGATGCCGGCGGTAACCGCTGCGTAAAAGCCGCCGAGCAGGAGCCCGGAGACGATCGCGTTCATCAACAGGTTGAAATCGAAATCCATGCGCCCGAACCGGCCGCAACACGTCGTCCCTCGGCGCGCTCAACGCAAAGCCGGCGCCCGCGAGGCGAATAAGTTGGACGGCCGATAGTTCTCCCCTCTGAGCCCGGCATTTTTTTAGCGGCGGCGTCCGGTGAAGACACCATTCCGGGCTTGCGAGGCAGTTTGCAGGAAAGGCGCGGGCTTGGCTAGTCCGAGCGGCGTCCGGTCGCGGTCTCCCGCCGGCAGCAAAACACCGCCCGCCATTGCGCGGTCGCAGCGAGGCTCAGGCCGCGGCTTGCGGCCGCACGCCGTCCGGCAGCGGCATCGGCTTGTTGGCGCTGTCTTTGAATTCGACGGTCATGAACACCATTTCACGATCGCCGAGATTTTCCAGATCGTGCACCTTGAATTCGCCCTTGCCGTAGGTTTCGTGCCGCGTCTCGCCCGGCGCGTAGGTGTATTCGACGGTGGTGCCGTCATGCACATGCTGCCGGCCGCGGCCGCCGTTCACCGAGGTCCAGAAATAATCCAGCACGTGGCGGTGAAATCCGATGCGCTCGCCGGGGGCGAGCCGGATGATCCACACCCGCGTGCGGTCGGTCTCCGACAAAAGCGTGGAGCCGACGCAAGGGTTCGGATTTTTCGCCTCGCGCGCGAATTCGGCGGCGAGCTCTGCCGGCCACGCCGATTTGTCCTTTTTCTCGGCGGTTTTGTCGAGCATGCTCAGGGCCATGGGAATTCCTCCGGTGTACTTTGCGCTCATATATAGCATATTCCGGTAAACGGAAAGATTGAGGGCGTTGCATTGCCGGGGCTTAAGGCGGTTGTCATCGGCGGCTCCATGAGCGGCCTGCTGAGCGGTTTGATGCTGCGGCGGGCAGGGTGGGACGTCGACATCTATGAACGGGTGGAAAGCGAGCTGTCCGGCCGCGGCGCCGGCATCGTGGCGCAGGCCGAGTTGATCGAGCGCCTGCGCCGGCTCGGGCTCGATACCGCGGCGCTTGGCGTTGCCATCACGACGCGCAAGATTCTCGACCGCCAGGGGCGGCTGACCGAGGAAGTCCATTGCCCGCAGGTGCTCACCGCCTGGGAGCGCGTCTACCGGCTGCTGCGCGATGCCTTTCCGGCCGACCGCTACCACCGCGGGCGCGGGTTCGCCGGCTACGAAGCGGGCGCGGCTTCGGTGCTGGCGCGTTTTGCCGACGGCGAGACGGTCGAAGCCGATCTTCTGGTCGGCGCCGACGGTACCCGCTCGACCGTGCGCCAGCAGGCGCTGCCGCAGACGGTGCCGCTCTATGCCGGCTATTGCGCCTGGCGTGCGCTGATCGCGGAGGACGCGATCCCGGCCGACACGCATCGCGAGCTTTTCGAATACATGACGTTCACGTTGCCGCCAGGCGAGCAGTTGCTCGGCTATCCGGTGGCAGGACCGGACAACGATCTGCGGCCTGGCTACCGCCGTTATAACGTGGTCTGGTACCGCCCGGCGGACGAGAAGAGCAAATTGCCCTGGCTGCTCACCGATGAACGCGGGGTGACTCACGCGATCTCGATCCCGCCGCCGTTGATCCGCCGCGAGGCCATTGCCGAAATGCGCGCGGCGGCGGAGCGGCTGGCGGGCCCGCAATTGCGGCAAATCGTGCGGCTGATGGACGAACCGATCCTGCAACCGATCTACGATCTCGAATCGCCGCAGATGGCGTTCGGCCGCGTGGCGATCCTCGGCGATGCGGCTTTCGTTGCGCGCCCGCACGTGGCGGCCGGCGTGTCGAAGGCGGCCGACGACGCGGCGGCGCTTGCGGCCGCCCTGCAAGCCGAGCCCGACGTGCCGGCGGCGCTCAGGCGTTTCGAAGCGGCGCGCCTACCCGAGAATTACCGCATCATCGAGCGCGCGCGCCATCTCGGCGCCTATTTGCAGGCGACGCAAACCCGGGAAGAGCAGGCGCGCGCCGGCCGCCATTCCACCGACGAAGCAGTGATCACGGAAACTGCCGTGCTCGATTTTTTGCGCGCCTGAGCCGCGTTATTTCAGGCCGAGAATTTTCTTCGCATTGCCTCCGCACAACGCCGCGGTGACCGACGCATCGAAGCCGGTCGAAACGACGTGCTCGACCGGATCGAAATCGGCCATGTCGAACGGATAATCCGTTCCCATGACGATGCGGTCGGGGCCGTAGGTCTTCACCAGCGCTTCGAGCTGATGCGGCGTGAAGACGACGGTGTCGAAATAGACGTTGCGCCTGAGATAGGTCGTCGGCGGCTTCGGCAGCGTCCCGTGCGAATCCGATCGCGCGCCCCACGCGTGGTCGATGCGGCCCGAATAGGCGCCGAGAAAGCCGCCGCCGTGCACCGCGAGGACGCGCAGCTTCGGATGGCGTTCGAACACTCCGTCGAAAAGCAGATAATGCAGCGCCACGGTGGTATCGAGCGGATTGCCGATCACGTTGTTGAAATAATACCGGCCGAAACGCTGCGGCTGGGTGAAGCCGGTCGGGTGGATCAGCACCAGCGCGTCGAGTTCTTCCGCCTTCTTCCAGAACGGCGCGAAAGCCGGGTCGGACAATTCCTTGCCGTTGACGTTGGTCAGGATTTCGGCGCCCTTGAAGCCGAGCCGTTTCATGCCGCGTTCAAGTTCTTTCGCCGCTTCGTTGCCGTCCTGCATCGGCACGCCGCCGAGCGCGACCAGCCGGTCCTGGTGTTTCCCGACATATTCCGCGATGCCGTCGTTGAGGACGCGCGCCGCCTCGACGCCGACCTCTGGCGGCAGGTAGTAATAGATCTGCGGCGGGGCGGGGCAGACGAGCTGCATGTCCACGCCCATGTCGTCCATGATGCGGAAGCGCTGGTCGGTCGTCGCGATGCGTTCACGAATGTCGGCGGCCTGCTTGGCCATCAGGGCCTGGGTTTCGGGCGTCGAGCTTTGCACGAGCGGGTCGTTGGAATACTTGAGATGCGGCGTGACGATATCGGCGACGCGCGGCACCGCCACATGCGCGTGCATGTCGATCGTGGTGCTTTTCGGCCGGATTTCGCGCCCCGGTTTGCCGCGCTTGCGTGCGGCCGTCGGCTCGTACTTGTTCCAGATTTCCGTCATTTCCGTTTTCCCCGTGCGATTGAGTTCAGAAGACGCCGAGATGCTGGCGCAGATCGACGCCGTCCTTGTCCAATTGTGCGGGCGTCGAAACCATCGCGACATGGCCGGTGTTGAGAATGACGATGTCGTCGGCGACGTCGAATACGAGTCTGGGATTCTGCTCGACCAGCACGATCGACAGCCCGCTTTCCTTCAGCTTGCGGATGGTGGCCATCACCTCGGCCACGATCTGCGGCGCCAGGCCTTCGGACGGCTCGTCCATCAGCAGCACGCGCGGATTGCCCATCAGCGCGCGGCCGATCGCCAGCATCTGCTGCTCGCCGCCGGACAGATGCGCGGCGATCTGCTTGTGGCGCTCGGCAAGGCGCGGGAACATGGCGAACACGGTTTCGGCCGTCCACGGTGCGTGCCTGCTGCCGCTGTCCGGTTTGCGCGCGGCGACCATCAGGTTCTCGCGCACAGACAGGCTCTTGAAGATGCGGCGGCCCTGCGGCACCAGTGCCACGCCTTTGGCCGCCACCATCTCGGGGGACAGGCCGGTGACCGGTTCGCCGAACACGACGACCTCGCCCCCGCGCGGCGGCAACAAGCCCATGGCGACATTCATGCAGGTCGATTTGCCGGCGCCGTTACGGCCAAGCAGGCCGAGCATGCGCGCTTGCCCGAGCTCGAACGACACGTCGGCGAGCACGTGGCTGTCGCCGTAGTACGCCTCGATATGCCGCAGGCTGAGCGCAGTAGTGCCCCGTTTCCGAAGTTCGTCACCCATTGCAGCAACCTCTAACACGAATTTCGGAAACAAAGGGGCACTACCAAATCTACGATTCTAGTGCTGCTTTTCGATTTGAAGTTCCTGAACGAAGTTATCGCAAATTCTGCGGGAACTTCAAATCGGCGGCACTAGTGGCCAAGGTAGACCTCCCGGGTGCGCGGGTCGGCCACCACTTCGGCGCGATTGCCCTCGACGATCACCTCGCCGAAATGCAGGAGCGTGATGCGCTCGGCGAATTCGAGCGCCACGTCCATGTTGTGCTCGATCATGACGATCGTGACGTCGCGCGGGATCGCCATCAGGCAGGCGTGAACGTCGCGCCGCTCGTCGATCGACAGGCCGGCGAACGGCTCGTCGAGCAGCAGCACCTTCGGATTCTGCGCCAGCGCCATGGCGATCTCGACGCGGCGGCGCTCGCCATAGGAGGTCTGCGTCAGCGGCCGCTCGGCGATGTGGGCAAGCCCGACCCGTTGCAGCGCCGTGCGGGCGCGCTCGGTGATGTGGCCCTGCCGCCGCATGTCGATGAAGGGATTCCAGCGCAGCGGCGACAGGCCCAACAGCGCCAACGACACGTTATGCACGATGGAGTCATGCGGGAAGAGCGTGATGATCTGGTAGGTGCGCGCCATGCCGAGATGCGCGCGGCGGCGACTCGGTGTTTTGGTGATGTCTTGCCCGAACAGCTGGATGGAGCCGCTGTCGGGGGTGATCTCCCCGGTGATCAGATTGAACAGCGTGGTCTTGCCGGCGCCGTTCGGGCCGATGATCAGCCGCCTTTCGCCAGGCTCGACATTGAGATCGACATTGCCGGTGACGTGCAGGCCGCCGAACGATTTGCACAGGCCGGCGATGGTGAGCGCGCTCATGGCTTGCCCTCCGGCACGGCGGCTTTGCCGGGCGCGGTCAACCTGCGCCACGCCAGCCGCCACAGCCGCGCGCTGCCCGGCACTAGGCCTTCCGGCATCAGGATGACGATGGCGACGAAAATAAAGCCGAGCAGCATGTTCCAGCGTTCGAGAAAGCCAGAGACCACGCTCTTGACCACCACCACCAGCGCGGCGCCGACGATGGGACCGAACAACGTGCCGGCGCCGCCCGAGATCACCATCAGCAGCACTTCGGCCGAAGCGGTCAGGTCGAGCGCCTGCGGGCTGATGAACTGCGTGTAGTAGACGAACAAAATGCCGGATATCGCGGTGAGCAGGCCGGAGAACATGCAGGCCCAGAAGCGGATTGCCCAGACATGGTAACCGAGCGCATTCATGCGGCGCGGCTGGTCGCGGGTGCCCATCAGGGCCGCGCCCAGCGGCGAGCGCACGAAGACCGTTACCGCGGCAAACGACACCAGGAACACCACCAGCGTCACGTAATAAAAATTCCTGGCGGATTCGATCGCGAATCCGAAGGGCTCGGGCCGCCCATGCAGATTAATGCCGTTGTCGCCATTGGTGATGCTGATCCAGCGGTAGGCAAGGCCCCAGATGATCTCGCCCAGCGCCAACGTGATCATGATGAATCCGATGCCGGTCGCGCGCAGCGCCAGCACCGCATAGACCGCCATCGAGGCGACGCCGATCACCAGTGCGGCGAGAATGGCCAAGGTGTGGCCGAAGCCGGCTTGCAGCATGTAGCCGGTGGAGTAGGCGGCAATGCCCAACAGTCCGGCATGGCCGAGCGACACCAGCCCGCCATAGCCGGCGATGATGTTGAGCCCCAGCGCGAAGATGGCCGAAAACAGAATCTGACTGGAGACGTTGATGTAGTACTCGCCATGCATCCAGTAAGGCAGCGTCACCAGCGCCACGAAGCCGGCGGCGAGCGCGATGATGCGGGCGATCATGGTGCGCGCCTCATGGCACGAACCTGCCAAACAGACCCTGCGGCCGCAGCAGCAGCACCAGCAGCATGGGCAGGAACAGAACGAAATAGGCAAGCTCGGGCAACAGCGCCTGGCCGAAATTGTAGATGAAGCCGATGACCAGGCTGCCGACGATGGAGCCGACCAGGCTGCCCGAGCCGCCGAGTATCACCACCACCAGCGCCAGCGGCAGCATGTATTGGTCGAGGCCGGGATAGACCGACAGGATGGGACCGCCGATGACGCCGGCGAAAGCTGCGATGCCGGCGCCGAGCGAGAATACGACGGTAAAAAGCTGCGACACGCGGATACCGACGACGCGCGCCATGTCGGGATCGTCGACGCCGGCGCGGATCATGGCGCCGAGCCGCGTGCGGTCAAGCAGCAGCCAAAGGCCGGCTGCGACCACGGCGGCAATGCCGATGACGGCGATGCGGTAGAGCGGAAACGCGAGCGTGCCATAACGCACGATGCCGATGAGGCTTTCCGGCGTCGCCACCGCGATCGGGTCGCCGCCCCACACCATCAGGCAGAAATCGGCGACGATGAACGAAATGCCGAGGGTGACCAGCACCTGCGCCAGCGGCTGGCCGGGCAGCCGCCGCAGCAGCAGGCGCTCGATGAGTGCGCCGAACGCGGCCACCAGCACCGCCGCCATCAGCGCCGCCAGCCAGAAATTGAACACGGTTCCGAGCAACCCGCCGACGAACGTGGCGCCGAAATAGGCGCCGAGCATGAACAGCGATCCGTGCGTCAGGTTGGGAATCCGCATCAGCCCGAAGATCAGCGAAAAGCCCGCCGCCAACAGGAACAACAGGCCGCCAAAGGTGATGCTGTTGATCGTCAGCAGCAGCCAGAACGTCATCGCCGACGGCTTTCCGATTCACGCGCATAGAAATCGCGGGCGCCGGTGCGCGGCGCCCGCGGGGTTTGCCTGCCGATCAGCACTTCTTGAGTGGCGGATAGTTGCGTGAATAGACCGGGTGCGAGAGGAACTCCTTCTCCGGCCAGGTCCAGAACTGGCTGACGTTCTCGTAGGTCTTGATCGTCTTGTTCCAGAGCTTGAGGCCGTAGGGGGCGTTCGCCATCTTCTCGCAGCGGCGGACGTAGAAGTTGCCGACGATGTTGCCGAGATGGTCGAAGCTGATCGGCCCGCGCGGTGAGTCGGGGAGTTTGACCGCCTTGAGCGCGGCCATGAACTTCTCCTTGTCCTCGGTCGATCCGCCCGCACCTTTGAGCCCGCCCTCGACTACGTCGCAGTTGACGTAGAGGCCGGCGGCGTAGAAGCCGGGAACGACGTTGAAGTCCTTCATGATCGCCTTGACGAAATGCTGATTGCCGTCGGTCTTGAGGTCGAGCGTGTAGGGGCAGCAACTGATCATGCCGACGGCTTCGTCGCCGAAAGCGTGCAGCAGCGCGTCGTCGCCGCCGGTCTCGCCGGTGACGACCTGATGCTTGAGGCCGTAGTTTGCATACTGCTTCATGAAGGCGAGCGGGCCCGAGCCGGCAAAGCCCTGGCACAGCACATCGCAATCGGCCATCTGCGCGAGATAGGGCGTGTAGTCGGGCGTGCCCAACGGAGCCCACAGCTTGTTGGCGACGCAGCCGCCGTCCTTTTCGAACGCCGCCTGGAAGCCGCCCTGCTGCTCGTAGCCGAACGCGAAGTCGTAATCGATGGTGATCGCTTTCTTGAGACCCATTTCCGTCGCCGCGTAATGGCCCATCGGCTGCATCGCCTGCGAGGACGTCGCCGACGGCCGCAGGAAGTAGGGATTGGGCGATCGCTGGGTCAGATCGTCGGCGCCGGCGAGGCTGAGCGTCGGCGTTTTATGCTCGCGGATATAGTCGGTAATGGCGAGCAGCTCGAAGGCGGCAAGCGGGCCGAGGATGACGTCGACCTTGTCGCGTTCGATCAGCTCCTGCGCCTTGGTCTTGGTGCCGGCCGGCTTGCCGCCGGTGTCGGCGGAGAAGAACTCCACCTTGCGGCCGGCCATCTCGTTGTCGTGCTCCTTCAGCCAGGTAAGCACGCCTTGTTCCATCTGGATGCCGCCCTGCGCGAGCGGGCCGGTCTTGACGGTGAGCAGGCCGAGCTTGAACGGCGCGCCCTGCGCGATCGCCGGTGCCGGAAACTTGAGTGTCGTGAGCGCTACACCGGCGGCGGTGCCGGCCATGAATTTGCGGCGGGTAACCTTGCGAGACATTTTATTCCTCCCTCTGTCGCCCCCTGGCGGGGCTGTACGTTTTAAGCGGCCGCCTGCGGTCATTCCGACCGGCCGGCGTGGCCGAATTCAGCGTCGAAATCCCAATGCATCGTTGCGGGCCGTCGCTTCAAGGTCGGCGGGCCCAACATGCCAAACCCATCATCGGCCAATGTATTCCATCCTGTAAAGCCCGGTTGCGGCCTTGCACTGCGGCGCACGGCTTCGCCCCCTTCAGCGGCGGTGAGCGGGAAGGAGAGAGTGCGCCGATCCTCGACTTCCCCTTCCGACACCGGACCGGATTTCGCTCGCCGGCCACCGGCCACGCCGATCCGTTCAAATGCCGAGATAGCTGGATTTGATTTTTTCGTTGGCCTTGAGCTCATCCGGTCTGGCCGAATAGACCACCTGGCCCTTGCTCATCACATGCACGTAGTCGACGAGCTTGAGCGCGAGATGTGCGCTCTGCTCGACAAGGAGAATAGAAAGTCCTTCCTCCTTGAGCTTTCCGATCGCTTCCCAGAGGCCCTGGATGATGATCGGCGCCAGCCCTTCCGACGGCTCGTCCATGATCAGGCAATCCGGATTGGTCATCAGCGCGCGGCCGATCGCCAGCATCTGCTGCTCGCCGCCGGACAGCGTCTTGGCGCGTTGATTGCGGCGCTCGAGCAGGCGCGGGAACAGCCTGTAGACGCGCTCGAGATTCCAGCCGTGACGGTCCGGGCTGCGCTCGGCGACCAGCAGATTTTCCTCAACGCCGAGTGTCGGGAACACGCGGCGGCCTTGCGGCACGAGACCCATGCCGCTGCGCACCGTCTCGAACGACGATTTCTGGGTTATGTCGTCGCCTTTGAACACGATCTTGCCCCGGCGCGGCGGATTGAAGCCGACGATCGAGTTGACCAGCGTGGTCTTGCCGACACCGTTGCGGCCGAGCAGGCCGAGAATCTGCCCTTGCTCCAATTGCAGCGACAGGCCCTGCAGGACATAGGCGTCCCCATAGTAAGTGTGGATGTCCTGGACTTCGAGGATCGCCATGACTCAGTCGGTTCCCAAATAGATTTCCTGGACGCGTTTGCTGTCGTGGATCTGCTTGGGCGTTCCGGTTTCCAGAACTTCGCCGAAATGCAGAACCGAAATCTGCGAGGCCACGTCGAACACCACGTCCATGTCGTGTTCTATCAAGAGGATCGCGAGAGCAGGGTCGAGCTTCATCAGAAACTTGGCCATCTCCGTCGATTCGCCGGAGGACAGGCCGGCGGCCGGCTCGTCCAGAAGCAGGATCTTCGGATCGCTGGCGAGCCCGAGCACGATCTCGAGCTGGCGCTGTTCGCCGTGCGAAAGATTGCGTACTTCCACATCCTTGCGGTCGAGGAAGCCGGCGTTTTCGAGCAGCCGGTAGGCCTTGTCGTAAACCTCCCGGTACGAGGACAAGAAACGCCACATCACAAATTTCGATGTGCGCAGGCCCTTGATCGCCAGCAAGACATTGTCGAGCACGGTCAATTTTGGGAACAGGCTCGTCACCTGAAAGGTGCGCGCCATGCCGAGCGCGGTGCGGCGATGGCTCGGCCAGCCGGTGACGTCCTGTCCGAACAGGATGATGTTGCCGGCGGTGGCCGGGAAGATCCCGGTTATCACATTGAAAAGCGTAGTCTTTCCGGCGCCGTTCGGGCCGATGATGGCCTTGCGGTCGCCCGGCATGATGCGCAGCGTGACGTCGCGCACCGCCTGCAAGCCGCCGAAGCTCTTGCACAAGGCTTTCAATTCGAGAACGGGCGTGTCGTCACTCACACGGGCAACTCTTTGTATCGTGAAAGGAATTCGCCGGGACCCGGACCGCCGGGCCCCGGCGTACCTGGCCTTATTCGCAGTATTTGCAGGGCGGGAAGTCGCGGCTGTAGACGGGCTGCGCCAGGAACTTCGCCTTGTCGTAAGTCCAGAACTCGCTGACGTTCGGATAGGTCTTGATCACGGTGTTCCAGAGCTCGTCTTTGTCGTAGCCGAACATCTTCTTCTTCTCGACTTTCTTGATGTAGACGTTCTCGATCGGGCTCTTGGTCGCAAGATCGAGGCTGACCGGCCCGCGCACGGCGTCGAGCTTGATGCTCGACATGGTCTTGATGAATTCGACCGGGCCGGGGAATTTGCCCTTGTGTTCGGCCATCACCTTGTCGATCCACTCGGCGGTCGAATAGTTGCCTTCCGAATAGTAGGACGGCACTTTCTTGTATTTTTCGCGATAGCGTTTCACGAAGGCTTCGTTCTTCGGCGTCTCGATCGCCGCCGAATACATCAGCGCCGACACGTCGCCGATGACTTCGTCGCCCATGAACGGCAGCACGAATTCGTCGTAGCTGGTGCCGCCGGCGACGATCGGTTTCTTGTTGCCGGACGCACGCAGCTGCTTGGGGAATTGCAGCGCCATCGGTCCGACCATCAGCGAGAAGATCATGTCGGCGTCGGTTTTCATGGTCGGGATATAGGGCCCGAAATCCTTGGTGCCGAGCGGCGCCCAGATTTTCTGGATGATCTTGCCGCCGCAGTCCTCGAAGGACTGCTGGAAGCCGCCGAGCTGCTCATAGCCGAAGGCATAATCGGCGGCGATGGCGACGGCTTTCTTGTAGCCCTGGTCGCAGGCCCATTGCCCGAGCGGATGGTTGGGCAGCGACGGCGTCCAGGTCGAGAACGCCACATAGGGGTACTTGGAGACCTGGCGCTGCGCGAGGTCGTCGGCGGTCGCCGACGAGCCGATGTAGAGCGTCTTCTCGGACGTCGACACCGGACCCAGCGCATAGGCGGTCGAGGCCAGCAGGCCGCCGACCAGCATGTGCACCTTGTCTTGCAGGATCAGTTTCTTCGCCTTGGCGACGGCGGTGTCGGGTTTACCCTGCGTGTCCTCGACGATGAGGGTAACCTTGTCGCCGCCCAGCATGCCGTTGTGCTCGTCCAGATACATCTGGAAGCCGTTGAGCATGTCGGTGCCGATGGCGGTGAAGATGCCGGTGCGCGGCGCGAGGAAGCCGATGCGCAGATCCTCCGCGCCGGCTTTTGTGGTCATGCCCGAGCCGAGCGCGAGTGCGCCGGCGAGCAGCAGCAGATTGAGCCGTTGCCTTCCCGTTGTCATTTGTACGCCTCCCTAGTTGCCATGAGCCTTCCCGCACAATGTCAGGAAGCCTCGGATGCCAGTTTCTTGCTGGCCGCGTCATTGCCCTGCGACGCCAGCCGTTGCCGGATGCGCGCAGGGATGCCCATCAAACCCATCGGCAGATAAAGAATGGTCAGCACATAGACGCCGCCCAGCACGTATTGCCACCAGGGCACCAGCGTCGAAAGATATTCGCGCAGGCCGAACACGATGGCCGCCCCGATGCTGGCGCCGACCAGCGTGCCGGCGCCGCCGAGCACCACCATCAGCAGCGCGTCGACCGAAGTGGTCAACACCACCGTCTCCGGACTGACATGGCCATTGGTGTGCGCCCACAACACGCCGGCAAGGCCGCCGAAGCCGCCGGCGATGATGAAGGCGATGTATTTGTGCAGCCAGGTGTTGTAGCCGAGGATTTGCATGCGCAATTCGCGCTCGCGGATGCCGGTCAGGCTGCGGCCGAAAGGCGAGCGCACCAGCACATACATCAGCGCCATGGAGACGGCGAAAAACCCGAATACGAGATAGAAGAACGTCACCTCGTTGCCGAGATCGAGGCCGAAATTCGGACGGCCGCTCATGTTGATGCCGTTGTCGCCGCCGGTGAGCGAATTCCAGCGATAGGCGAGACCCCAGACGCATTGTCCCAGCGCCAATGTGATCATCAAAAAATAAACGCCGCCGGCGCGGATCGCGAACAGGCCGAACAGCGCGGCGAGCGCCGCGCCCATCAGGACGCCGAGCACGACGACGATCCAGAAATCCCAGCCGGTGCCGAAATGATATTTGGTAAAGAGCACCGCCGTGAGATAGGCGCCGACGCCGAAATAGGCCGCCTGGCCGAGCGAGGCGAGGCCGGTATAGCCGAGCAGGATGTCGAGGCTCATGGCGAGGATGGCGAAAGCCATGGCGCGCGTCGCCAGCAACACGACGAACGAGCCCGAATGCGGAACGACATAAGCGAACGCGGCAAGGGCGACCGCGACCATCGCGATTTTGACGGGCTGGCTTGCCATGGCCGGTCGCTCACTCCCGTCCGAACAGGCCGGTCGGCTTCACCGCCAGGATCAGCACCATGGGCGCGTAAAGCGTGAAATAGGACACTTCCGGGAACAGCGCCTTGCCGAAATTGTCGGCAAGGCCGACCGCCAGTGCGCCGATGGCGGCGCCGCCGAGCGAGCCCATGCCGCCGATGATGACCACGGCGAAAGCGAGCGGCAGCATTTCGAAATCGAGGCCAGGATAGACGCCGAGGAACGCGCCGCCGATCACGCCGCCGAGCGCGGCAAGGAATGCCCCGAGCGCGAAGATGAACATCGAGATGCGGTTGGTGTCGATGCCGACGCCGCGCGCCATCTGCGCGTCGTCGACGGTCGCGCGCACGGCGGCGCCGATGCGGGTCTTTTCCATGACCAGCCACAAAAGAATGCCGATCGCCAGTGCCATGACGATCATGAACATGCGGTAGGCCGGGAAATAGATTCCGCCGATCACCACGCTGTTGTTGAGGAAGGCGTCGGGCGTAATGTCCATATTGTCGCCGCCCCAGATGTCGAGCGCGGCCTGCTGGAACAGGAAAGCGAAGCCGACGGTGAGCAACACCTGCCGCAGCGGATCGAAGCCGAGCGGCCGCAGGAACACGCGCTCCATGGCAAGGCCGATCAGGCCGACGGCGAGCGCCGCGACGGGAAGCGAAAGCGTCCACGAGCCGGTGGCGTGGATCACGGAGATGGCGATATAGCCGCCCCACAGAAAATAGGCGCCATGCGAAAGGTTGACGATCCGCATGACGCCGAAAATCAACGACAGGCCGCTGCCCACGAGGAACAGGAGCGCGCCGTAGGAAATGCCGTTGAAGGCCTGAACGACCCAGAACTGCGTGTTCATCTTCCCCCTGGACCCTTCTGTTAGTTCGAAGGTTGCCGCCACCTTACATGAGGTTTGCCGGAATTGAACACCCCAAATGACCGCCGCTGCCGCCGTTGTAATGTCGCGGGCCGCGACAAGGGCTGCCCATTCCGGCGCCAGTGGGACCGCGGGGCCGGGATCGGACGCTGCAAGTTTTCCGCCAGCGGCCGCCGCTATCGCGGCGGATGCGCGCGACCGGCGCTAACGCCGCCGCCGCTTCTTGCCGCCTGCCGATTTTTTCGGGGGAATGATCGGCAGCAGCAGATAGGGCGCCTTGCCGCCGCTGAAGTGCAGCGTGGTGGTGCCGTTAAAAACGGCGGGCGGGCGGTCCGTCGGATCGTTGTGCAGGAACGGGCCGCAGCCGGTCAGTTCGTTCTTGAAATTCGACAGCTTGCCGCCGCTGCCGCCGCCATATTCGTAATCCTTGCCGCGCACCGAGAGGCCGATGCGGTAGCCGGCCGGCACCGCGATCGAGGTCGGCCAGATCTCGATGTCGAGCTCGACCGGCTTGCCCTTGGTCAAGGGCTGCTTCTTGTCGTGGGTGTGGTAGGGCCGGTAGGGCAGCGACAGTTTCTTGTCGAGCTTGCGGTGCGAGGCGCGCAGCCAGCCTTGCGCGATCGGGGTGTGCGGGTCGATGGCACCCTGGAACACCACTTCCTTGAGGTCGCCGGTGAACACCCGCAGCACGATGAAGAAGTCGGCGTCCTTGGTCGTCGAGGAGGCGACGAGCTTGAGCGCGGAGGGGCCGGTGATCTCGGTTTCGTGCGTGAGCACGGGCGTGAGGAAGGTGAGGCCCTCGCCCATGGCCGCGAAGGAAAGCTTGGCGCTGCCCGCGGGCTTCTTGGTGGTGAGCGCCATGGTTTTGGGATCGAGATAATATTTGGTCCACTGCGTGCGCGCGATCGGCCATTCGTTTTCGGCGCGGGCAACGAATTTTTCGCCGGGGTGGCGAATCTGCAGCAGCACCTTCGGCTGTTTCGCCCAGCCGTCTTTCTTGCCGTGCAGGAAATAATCGAAGAAGCGAAGCTGCTGCTCGCGGCCGTAGTCGGTATAAAAGTGCGTCCAGTGCTCGATGCCGTGCGCCTCGAGCCACTTATGCTTCGAGGCGGCGCGCTTGAAGCCCTCGAAATTGCCGCGCGGATGCAGGCCCTGACCGCCCCAATTGGCGGCGGAGAACAAAGGCGTGACGATCTTGTCCCACACCGGCGAGCGGGCGCGGTGATATTTATCGTCGAGTGGATGGGCGAGGATGTCGCCGCCGTAATTGGAGCGGTTCTTTTCCAGTTCCGCCTCGCTCAGCGTATCCGGCCCGCACACGAGTTCGCCGTGCACGCGGCTACGGCCGCCTTTTTCGCCGAGGCCGTGCTGCACGACCTTGACCTGCATGTCGTACCAGTTCTCCCAGAACGTGGAGAGAATGCCGCCGTGATGGGTCATGTCGCGGAAGAAATCGGCGCAACCTTCCCATACGCACATCGCGGCCAGATGCGGCGGTTGCAGCGAGGCCACGTACCACTGGTTCGTGGCGAAATAGGAAATGCCGTTGAGACCGACCTTGCCGGTAGACCAGGGCTGCACGCCGGCCCACTCGATGCAGTCGTAGAAATCCCTGGTCTCGCGCGGCGAGAACGGCTCGATGACGCCGGGCGAACAGCCGGCGCCGCGCGAGTCGACGCGCACGCAGACATAGTCGTGCTTCACCCATTTCTCCGGGTCGACCACTTCCCAGCTCTGGTAAAGGTTGCTCGATCCGGCGGTGACGTCGGGATGTTTTTCCGCCATGCGCTGCCAGGCGCTCGGGTAGCCGTCCTGGAAGGCGAGGTTCTTGGCGTAGGGGCCGTAGGTGATCAGGACCGGAAATTGTCCGTCCTTGGCCGGGCGATAAACGTCGGCGCGCAGCACCACACCGTCGTCCATGGTGATGGGCACGTTCCAGTCGATGCGCATGCCATCGCGCAGTTCCGACAGTTTCTGCAACGCCGTCATTGAAGCCCTCCCGTGCGGATTATTTTGTTGGGCGGGAGGCTACAGACGTGCGGCGGCCGGGCGCAAGGGCCTCAGCTTTGCATTCCCGCCGATGCGGCAATGAAAGGACGTCAGCGCTTGCCGGCTCCCGCGCGCCTGCGCTTGACCCCGCCCATCTTCTCCAGCACGGTGCAGACCACGGCGGTGTCCAGCGCGCCGAAGCCGCTCTTCTTCGCCTTGATGTAGATCGGCTTGCTGGCGTTGAACATCGGCGTCCGCACCTTGATCTTGCGGGCGTAATCGCCGATCACCCGCATATCCTTGTCCCAGACGTCGATCTTCATGGTGACGTCGTTATACTTGCCCTTCACCATCATCGGCGCGCGCAGCTCGAACACGCGCGAATTGCCGGCGCCGGGCGTGATCAGGTCGTAGATCAGTCGTGGCGCGAGGCCGGCTTTCATGCCCAGCACCATGGCCTCGGCCGAGGCGACGTTGTTGATCGCCACTAGGAGATTGGCGACGTATTTCATACGGCTGCCGTTGCCGAATTTGCCGACATTGTAGACCTCGCGGCCGAAGGCCTTGAACATCGGGCGCAGGCGCTTGATCAGCCGCGCATCGCCGCTGGCGTAGAAAATCAGGTCGCCGGCGGCGGCCTGCGAGCCGGTGCCGCTGACGGGGGTATCGAGCATGACGTGGCCGGCCTTGGCCAGCGCGCGCGCGGCTGCTTCCTTGTCGGCGATGGCGAAGGTGCCCATCTCCACGAGAACCTTGCGCGGCAGCCTGGCGGCGGCGATTTCGCGCACGGTTTTCATCAATGCCTGCGGCTTGGGCAAACTTGTAAGGATCACCGGTACCTGGGCAGCCACCGCTGCCGCACTGCGCGCGATGCTGACGCCGGCACGCTGCGCCTCGCGCCGCCGCGCCGCGCTGATGTCGTAACCGACGACCTGCCAGCCGGCGGCGGCCAGTTTTTTCGCGAATGCGCCACCCATGATGCCAAGGCCGATGATGCCGACCGTGCCTTTTTTATTTTTGGCTCCAGCCATTCAAATTTCCCCTGCTGAAAAACAAATCGTCGCGATGTGCCAACGCTTTGCGCGTTTCATAGTGGTCGGCAGCAATGCTGTCGAGTGGCAAAAGTAATCAGGCGGCTTTCATGCCGTGCCGCGATCGCCTATCGTCGCCGGCAAAAGCAGAACGGGAGGAATTGATGCAGATCGGCATTGCGGGTCTCGGCGCCATGGGCGCTTCTGTCGCAGCCAGGCTGCTGGAAACCGGCCACCAGGTGACGGTGTGGAATCGCTCGGCCGACAAGACCAAGCCGCTGGCCGCGGCCGGCGCCAAGGTCGCCGCGACGCCGGCCGAGGTGAGCGCCGCAAGCGAGGCGGTCGTCACCTTGCTCACCGACGGCGCCGCGATAGAAGCCGTTTATAACGGGCCGAACGGGCTCTTGTCCGGCAACGTCAAGGGCAAGCTGTTCATCGAGATGAGCACGGTCGCGCCCAAGGTCGAAACCGATCTCGCAGCCAAGGTGCGCGGCAAGGGCGCAATCATGGTGGAATGCCCGGTCGGCGGCTCCACCGCGCCGGCGCGCAAGGGCCAGCTGCTCGGCCTGATGGGCGCGGAGGCGGCCGACGCCGCGCGCGCCAAACCGATCCTCGATCAGCTCTGCCGGAAGGTCGAGCATTGCGGGCCGGTCGGCGCCGGCGCGGCCATGAAGCTCGCCATCAACCTGCCGCTGATGGTGGCCTGGCAGGCCTATGGCGAGGCGTTTTCCATCGCGCGCAGCGTCGGCTGGGAGCCCAAGCGCCTGCTCGACCTGTTCGTCGAGAGCAACGGCGCCAACAAGGCGCTCGGCATGCGCGCCGACATGATCGTGAAAATGTTCGAGGGCAAGGATCCCGGCCCCACCACCTTCAGCATCGCCAACGGCGTCAAGGACCTGCGCACCATGATCGCGACCGGCGAGGCGCTCGGCGCCGATATGCTCGCCACCAAGGCCGCGCTCGCCGGCTTCGAGGACGCGACCGCGCACGGCGTCGGCGGCGGCGACGGCTCGCGCATGACGGTCTATTGGACCGAACGGAAGAAATGAAGAAGTAAGGCGTAAACGGGGGAGGCCGACGTGAAACTGTTTTCGTTCTGGCGTTCGCTGGCGACGTTCCGCGTGCGCATCGCGCTCAACCTCAAGGGCATCAAGCCCGACGAGGTGATCGACGTCAACCTGATGCAGGGCAAGCAGCGCGAGGAAGCCTTCGCCAAGGTCAATCCGATGAAGGCGCTGCCGGCGCTGATCCTCGACGACGGCACCGTGCTGTTCGAGTCGCTCGCCATCCTCGAATATCTCGACGAGACGCATCCCAACCCGCCGCTGCTGCCGAAGGAGCCGAAGGCGCGCGCCCGCGTGCGCGGACTCGCGCAGATCATCGCCTGCGACACGCATCCGCTCATTGTTCCGCGCGTGCGCGAATATCTCGCGCACGAATACAAGGTCGACGAACCGGGGGTGCTCAAATGGGGCCATCACTGGCACGTCGAGGCGCTCAAGGCGCTGGAAGCCAACCTCGCCGGCTCCCCGCACACCGGGCGCTACTGCCAGGGCGACCAGATCACCATCGCCGATATCTGCCTTGCCGGGCAAGCGGCCGGCTCGACCTATTTCAAGGTCGACATCGCGCCGTATCCGACGGTCAAGCGCATCGTCGATCTTTGCATGGCCAGCGACGCCTTCGCGCGCGCGCATCCTATGAAACAGCCCGGCGCGCCGGCGACGCCCTGACGCATGCTCAACGCGGCGATCGTCGGGCTCGGCTGGTGGGGCAAGAACCTGGTGAAGGCGGCACGCGATTTCGGCGCGCCGATCCGTTTTGTGCGCGGCGTCACGCTCGAACCCGAGAGCGTGACCGCATTCGCCGCCGAGCATGACATCGCCGTCGGCGCCTCGTTCGACGCGGTCATCGCCGATCGGCAAATCCAGGCGGTCATCCTGGCGACGCCGCACAGCAGGCACCGCGCGCAGGTGGAAGCGGCCGCCGCCGCCAAAAAGCACATCTACTGCGAAAAGCCGTTCGCGCTGTCCAAGGCGGACGCCGCGGCGATGCTGGACGCCTGCAAGCGCGCCGGCGTGGTCATCGCGGTCGGCCATCATTTCCGGCTGATGCCGTCGCTGCGCGCGATGGCCGAAGTGGCGGCGAGCGGGGAGCTGGGCACCATCATGTATGCCGAGGGCAGCTACAGCCACGATTGGCTGGCGAACGTGCCGGCCGAAGGCTGGCGCGCGGCGGCCGAGGAAACCCGCGCCGGCAGCATGACCAGCATGGGCATCCACGTGCTCGATTGCTTTCGCGACCTCGTCGGCCCGATGCGGCGAATCAGCGCCCTGTCGAAGGCGCGCAGTCTGAAGCTCGCGGCGGGCGACACCACGACCGCGCTGATCGAGTTCGAAAACGGCGCCACCGGCACGCTGGCGACCACGCTGAAGACGCCGTTCGTCTGGCGGCTTGCCGTCTATGGCGAGGACTGCTGGGCGGAGAGCGTGAACGAGACGCGCCTCGTCGTGCGCCGCTCCGGCAAGGAGCCGGAGGTGATCGACCGGCCGGCCGATTTCCACCTCGGACGCAATCTCGATTTTTTCGCCAAAGCGGCAATGGGGCAGGGCGCATTTCCCATATCGCCCGCCGGCATCCTGCAAACGGTGGCCGCGCTCGAAGCCGTGTTCAAGTCGGTCGATGCCGACGGCGCCTGGATGATGGTATAAAAGACCTTCCGCCTTCGGGGAGCCGAAAATGTCCGAGCAGCAAATCCGCTTTGAGGACGGGGCCGCCTACGAGCAGATGATGGGAATATGGAGCCGCATCGCCGGCGACGTTTTTCTCGACTGGCTGGCGGCCCCGGCCGGGCTGCGCTGGATCGACGTCGGCTGCGGCAACGGGGCCCTCACCGAACTGGTCATTGAGCGGTGCAAGCCGAGCGAGGTGCATGGCGTGGATCCGGCGCCAGGACAGCTTGCCTTCGCGCGCAGCCGGCCCGGCGCACGCATCGCGCAGTTTCATGAGGGCGACGCGATGGCGCTTCCCTTTGCCGACAACCGGTTCGACGTGGCAACGATGGCGCTCGCGATCTTCTTTGTTCCGCAACCGGAAAAAGGCGTTGCCGAGATGGCGCGGACGGTCAAGCCCGGCGGGATCGTTTCGTCCTATACTTGGGATATGCCCGGCGGCGGCTTCCCGATCGAATCTTTCCGTACGCAAATGCGCGCCATGGGCCTCAAACCGTTCGGTCCGCCGCACGAGGAAGCCTCGCGCATGGACGTGCTGCGCGATTTATGGACGGGCGCCGGTCTTGAGGATGTCGAGACCAAGGAAATCAACGCGAACCGGACATTCACCGAATTCGAGGAGTTCTGGCGGGTCACCCTTGCGGGATCGAGCAGCGTCGGGCCGGTGGTCGCCAAGATGGCGCCTGGCGAAAAAGAGCAACTCAAGAAGGGCGTGCGCGCCCGCCTGCCGGCCGCTGCCGACGGGTCCATCACCATCGCGGGCCGCGCCAACGCGATCAAGGGGCGTGTGCGGAAATAGCTGGCGGGACCGCTTGCTACAGCGGATTTCCGCAACCGCCGGACGACAGGATTGCGCGCCATGCTTCAGGAAAAATTCGTACCGCCCGCCGGCGCTTTTACCCGCAGCGTCACCGTGCGCTTTTCCCATTGCGATCCCGCCGGCATCGTCTACTTCCCGCACTATTTCGACATGTTCAACGGGCTGATCGAGGACTGGTACGGGCAGGAACTCGGCTACAATTACGCCGAGCTCATCATGGGCAGCAAGTTCGGCTTCCCATTCGTGCATCTCGATTGCGATTTCAAAATCCCGAGCCGCATGGGCGACGTCATCGAACTGACCTTGCTTGTCGAGCGCATCGGGCGTTCCTCGCTCGGCATTGCCGTCGTCTGCCATCACGACGGCATGGAGCGGCTGCGCGCGCACATGGTCACCGCGATGATGTCGCTGGAAACGCGCCAGCCTGTGCCGCTCGCGCCGGCGCTGCGCGCCAAGATCGAAGCCTATCAGCGCAAGACGGCGGGCGGCTGACGGGATTATGCCGGGATTTTCCGTTTCCTGCTGCGCGCAATCGCCGTTTCCCACACGTCGTGGATATGCGCGACTTCGGCCTCGAAGCGTTGCAGGAACAGCCGCGCTTGCGTCGACAGCGTGCGCCGGGTCGGCTGGATCACCACGAATTCGGCGTGCAGCTCGGGTTGAACGATCGGGTTGACGATCAATTCGCCGCGGCCGATGTCGTTGACCGAAATCACGCTCGGCAGCACCGTCACCCAATCCGAACGGGCGACGAATTCGAGTGTGGCGATCATGGCATCCATTTCCAGCATGGCCTCGATCTCGACGCCGTGACTCTGGAAATAAGTGTCGAGATTGCGCCGCCGGATATTGTCCGGCCCCGGCACCACGATCTTCAGCGGCTTGCATTCGGCAAGCCGCACCGGCGCGAGCGGCTTGAACCCGGCGCGCGGGCCGGAGATGAGCATTTCGCGGTCGCGCACCAGCATGCGCGACTTCAATCCGATGGTGCCCTCGAAGGCTGGCACCACGGCGAAGTCGAGTTCCTCGTCGAGCGTCATTTCGGTGAGCAGCCCGCTATAGCCCTCCACGATGTGCAGGCGCACCTCCGGGCAGCGCGGCACGAAATCGTCGAGCACGGGCGCGAGCACCGCGCGGGTGAAGGTCGGCATCAGCCCGATGCGCAGTTCGCCGGTGACCTCGCCGGCCAGCGCGCGCGCCTCTTCGGCGGCGTTTTCCAGATTGCCGACCGCTTGCACGCAGCGTTTGTAATAGCGCAGGCCCGCCGGCGTCGGCGTCACCTGGCCGGCGCCGCGCTCGAACAATTTGACCCCGAGGGCATGTTCGACCGCCGCCACATGTTGGGAAATGCCTGATTGCGTTGCGTTTTCGCGGATCGCCGCGCGCGTGAACGAGCCTTCCTCGCAGACCGCGATGACCGCCCGGATGTGGCGCAGGGGGATGTTACGCATGGATCGCCGCTATTAAAAAAACTGATGGCTAAGGCATGATTATATTATTTCGATAAAGGGCGCCATCCGAATAACATCGTGGCGATTTCATCAAAAACGGCGCCGCCAGCGCGCCGGTTGGGAGGAAGCCATGGGGACTGCGAATTTCGGCACCGTCGGCCTGGATTGGCAGCAGCGCGTCAATTGGGAACGGCTGCGCGAATACCGCATCGAGCGCGCGCGCACGATGATGAAGAAGCACGGCCTCGGCGCCGTGCTCTGCATGTACGACGAGAACGTGCGCTACATCACGGGCACGCTGACGCCGGGCTGGAATCGGCTCAAGCCCGGCCTGCGCTACGCCATGCTGTGCGGCGACGGGCGGCCGATACTGTTCGAGCAGGGCGACCTCGGCTTCCAGATCGAGCGGCATTCGCCGTGGATTCCGAAAGAAAACGTGCGGCACTCGTTTGCCTGGATCAAGGGCGCGGCCGGTCCGGCCTCGGTCCAGCAGGTCGGCAAATTCGTCAAGGCGGTGATCCAGGCGATGAAGGACAACGGCGTCGCTGGGCAGAAGCTCGGCGTCGACTTCATCGACATCAACATGATCAACGTGTTCAAGGAAAACAATATCCACTGGGTCGACGGCATGACCCCGATGATGGAGGCGCGCGCGGTCAAGTCGCTCGACGAGCAGGAATGCTTCCGCATCGTCGGCGCAATCGGCGACGCCACGCATTGGGAGTGCATGAAGTTCCTGCGCCCCGGCATCACCGAGAACCAGGTGACGGCGCACCTGATGGAGTACCTCTACAATTTCGCCGGCATGGAAGACGTCGAGGACGTGATCGTGTCGTCCGGCCCGAACACCTGGCCGAACTGGCGCAATTTCTCCGACCGCATCATCCAGCCCGGCGACATCGTGTTCATGGATTTGGCCGCGCTGACGTGGAACGGCTACAAGTCCTGCTATTACCGCACCTACTGCGTCGGCAAGGAGCCGACCAAGGAGCAGAAGGACACCTACGACACCGCGCTCAAGTGGCTGTACGATTCGATCGGCGCGGTGAAGGTCGGCGCCACCACGCGCGACATCGCGCTGAAGTGGCCGTCGGCAATGGAGACCTGGGGCTACGAGGACGAAGACCAGGCCGCCGCCAATCTGTGGGGGCACGGGCTCGGGCTTGCGCAATACGATCCGCCGGTGATCTCGCGCATCTGGTCGCTCGATCATCCGATCGACATCCAGGAAGGCATGACCTTCGCGCTGGAAACCCAGCATGGCAAGAAGTACCGCTACGGCGTGCGCATCGAGGAAATGCTGATCGTGCACAAGAACAATATCGAGATCGTGTCGAATTTCCCGGTCAAGCAGATCACGGTCGTCGATCCGCTGCCGGGCTACGGCGATCACGTCAAGTAACGTCGGCGCAGACGCCGGCGCGAACTCCGTCGCCTCTCCCATAGGGAGAACGGCGGACGATACCAGCCGGGTGAGGGCGAAAGCTTTTCGACGGATCCGGGCGCCCTCACCCCAACCCTCTCCGCAAAAGCGGAGCGGGAGCGTGCCGAGCAAGCGGCAAGGTCGGAAATCAGATGACCGCCTTCATCCTCCCGCTCAGCGATCCCGCCGCGGTCCGCGCCGAAAACGTCGGGCCGAAGGCGGCCAATCTCGCGGCGCTCGGACAGGCCGGCCTGCCGACGCCGGGCGGCTTCGCGCTGACCGCGGCGGCCTATGATCGCCAACTTCGGCATCTCGGCCTCACTGAACTTGCCGCGCAATACAACGCCGCCGATCTCGCCGGTGCGCGCAAGTTGTCGGTGCAGATACGTCTTGCGCTCTATCAGCAACCGGTCGCGCCGGAAATTCTCGAGCCTTTGCTTGCCGCCTGGCGCGCGCAACGGGCGCAGGCGCCGCTCGGCGCGGTGCGCTCCTCGGCGCTGATCGAGGACCGCAAGGGCGCGAATTTCGCCGGGCAGTTCGAGAGTTTCCTGGGCCTCGCCGACGAAACCGAGTTTCTCACCGCAGTGCGCGCCTGTTGGGCCGCCTTGTGGACCTCGCACGCGCGCCGCTACATGGAAAACCACGATCTGTCGCCGGCCGACACGGCGATGGCCGTGCTGATCCAGCCGCTGATCTCCGCGCGCGCCTCCGGCGGCGGCCTGAGCGAGACGGCGGAGGGCCAGATGTTGATCTCGGCCACCTGGGGCCTCGGTTCGGCGATCGCGCAGGGCGAGGTGGTACCCGACCGCATCGTGCTCTCGAAGAACGGCTTCGTGCGCACCGTCGAGGCCGGCCGCAAGGGCCACCGCGACACCTGCGAACACGGCGCGGCCGCCCCGCAACTCGTACCCGACGACATGGTGAGCGAGCCGTGCCTGACGCCGGGCGAGGCGGTGACGCTCGGGCGTCTGCTCAGGAGATGCGAGACGCTCGCCGGCCAGCCGGTCGAGATCGAATGGGCGTTGGACGAGGGCGGCTTCAGGCTGCTGCAATCGCGGCCGCTGCATGTCGAGCCGGCGACGGTGCCCGACCAGATCTGGCTCACGCATCCGGGCATCCGCGGCCATGCCGCCGGGATCGGCTGGGGCTCGGGGCGCGCGGTGGTGGTCAACTGCGAATGCGAATTGTCGCGCGTGGCGCCGGGCGACGTGCTGGTGACGCGCGTGGCGGGCCCCGCACTCAGCCATATCCTGCCGAAGGTGGCCGGCGTGGTCGCCGAACTCGGCGGCTCCACCTCACACCTTGCCTCGCTCGCGCGCGAGCGAGGCATTCCCATGGTGCTCGGCGTGCTCGACGCCACCCGCAAGATCCCCGACGGCTCGCAATGCGCTGTCGACGGCGTCGCCGGCATAGTAAGATGGCTGCGGTGAGCAGCAAACCGCGCATCTTCGTCAGCCAGCCGATCGCGCAAGGCGCGCTCGACCGGCTGCGCGCCATGGCCGACGTCAAAATCAACGCCGACTCCAGCAAGATCATCAGCAAGGCCAAGCTGATCGCGGCGGCGAAGAAATGCGACATCCTCTTCACCCTGCTGCACGACACCGTCGATCGCGCGGTGCTCAAGGCCAATCCGAAGCTCAAGGCGGTGGCCTCGATGACCATCACGCCCGACCGCATCGACGTCGCGGAAGCGACCAGGCGCGGCATCGTGGTGACGAACATCCCGCCGATCGTCGCCGAATCGGTCGCCGACCTGCACATCGGGCTGATGCTGGCGGTGGCGCGGCGCATGGTCGAGGGCGACCGCTCGGTGCGGGCGAGCCGCTTTCCCGGCTCGCAGTCGAACCATCTCGCCGGCGCCTGGGTCTATGGCAAGACGCTCGGCCTGGTGTCGGCCGGCCGCATCGGCCAGGCGACGGCGCGGCGCGCGCGCGGCTTCAATATGCGGATCGTCTATTGGGGGCCGCGCCGCAAACCCGACGCCGAGCGCGAATTGGGCATGGAATACGTGCCGCTCGACCGGCTGCTGGCGGAGGCCGATTTCGTCTCGCTGCATCAGCCGCTCAATGCCGAAACGCGGCACATGATTTCCGACCGCGAATTTGCGCTGATGAAACCGAGCGCCTTCATCATCAACACCGCGCGCGGCGCCGTCATCGACGAGGCCGCGCTGGTGCGCGCGCTGAAGAAGAAACGCATCGCCGGCGCCGGGCTTGACGTATTCGAGAACGAACCGAAGGTGCCCGCCGCCCTGCGCAAGATGAAGAACGTCGTGCTGACGCCGCATCTCGGCAGCGCGGTGCTCGAGTTGCGCAACGTCATGGCGAATATCGTCGTCGACAATATCCAGGCGCTGATCGAAGGCCGCGTGCCGCCGAATTGCGTCAATCCTCAGGTGCTGACGAAATCATAAGCTGACGAAATCGGGAGGCAGGTCATGGCGGAACTACCGAAGCTCAACGTGGTGATTGCCAATAATTTCGGCCATCTGCCGATGTTCATCGGCGCCGAGAAGGGCTACTTCAAGCAGCACGGCGTCGACGCCAGCTTCAAGGTGGTGGATACCGGCACCGACATGGTCAACGCACTGCACGACGGCCTCGCCCAGGTCGGCGACATGAGCACGACCACCTATCTCAAGGCGGTGCATGCCGGCAATCCGTTCCAGGTGATCGGACTCATCATGAACGACGCCACCGACGACCGCTGCGACACCCCGCTCGCCATCGTCACCCGCAAAGGACGCGGCATCAATGTCGGCAAGATCGGCGACCTTCGCGGCAAGAAGGTCGGTCTTGCCCGCGGGCAGACGTCCGACGAATATTTCAAAATGGTGCTGCGCCGCGCGGGCGTGAAGTATGAAGATATCTCCATCGAAAACATCTGGTCGCAGTTCGGCCTTGCGCCGGCGCTCGCCGAAGGCAAGGTCGATGCGATCGTGTCGTGGGAGCCCTTCGTCTCGCAGGCGCTGACCAAGGTGCCGGATTCCTACGAGGTCATCCGCGGTGGCCAGCACATGTCCTACGTCATGGTCGCGGTGGCGCACGGGCCGACGGTCGAATCGAAGCCGGCGGTGATCAAGAGCATCGCCGCGGGGCTAGCGCAGTCCTCGTATTTCACGCGGCACAATCCCGACGAGGCGGTGGAGATTTTTGCCAAGTGGGTGCCGGGCACGGATGTCGCCGTGGGCAAGAAGGCGATCCGCAACATCCATTTCGACCCGCGCATGTCGCCGAAGGTCCTGCAAGCCTTCGAGAACGCCGAGGACGAGGTGCTCATCAATACGCTCAAGGGCGCCCCGCGGCTCAACGTGCCGAGCCTGTTCCGGCCCGAATTCATGCAGGCGGTGGAAAAAGAGCACCCGGAATACTTCGCCGATTTGCCGAAGCTGTAAGAATAAAAGCGATGAATGAGTTTAGTTTTTTGGCGGGTCGAGGTTGCTTGATGCGGCTTCCAGTCTTTTTGTTGCAGCGATAAGGTCTACAAGCAGTTTCGTATCGATATCCAAACGGCCTTGGTAAGCGGCCAGATTGCGTTCATTGTGAGCTTTCAAAAAGATCTGAAGGTCGGCCGGACTCGTGCCCACCGTATGAGCCAATGTCTGATAGACCGTGATCCGATTTTCGGATCGATATCCGCGATGTCGCAGTGCCGCAAGCGCAAACTTATGCGCCGCTTCTATCGCCAGATCGAACTGGCTGTCAGTTTCGATAGTTTTATTTTGCGCATCAAACAGGCCGCGCCGCGCGGACTTGATCATTCCGTCAAATTCGATGCGTGACGGGGCTTCCGCGGCCAAAGAGCCCCGCTCTACGAGGTTGTCGAGTTCTCTTTTGCCCATGATTTAAGGTCCTTCTCAGAACCAACAATAAAGAGTTTTGGTGAGCGGCTAATTTTACCGAGCACTGACCGCTTGTCGGACGTCCTGCGTTGCCAATCTTGCGAGGAAAGAAACAACGGATTCACTTTTCGTCGCAGCTTAGTCTCGGCATTTTGCGCTGCTGTATACAAGTCGGAATAATTCAAGTTGTCACCAACGACCATAAGATCGATGTCGCTTCGAGCCGTATCGATTCCCTTCGCTGCCGAGCCGAACACAAAGGCAGTCCTAATCGTATCTGCATAGGGTTCGAGGGACTTCCTGATCGGTATATCTAGCCCAACGGTCTTCTCCACGAGCTGACGCAATTCTTCAAAAATTGGTGCGGCTTCGTTTGCTCGATAGTGTTTTTGATTGCCGACGCGACTTGTCCGAACCAGGCCGCTTTTTTCCAGTTTTCGCAATTCACGTTCTACCGCGCCCACTCCAGAATTGACGGTTCGCACGATTTCCGACGTGTAAAAGCTGCGCTCGGGATTACCAAAAATAAGAGCGAGAACGCGCTGCTGTACCTTTGCGAAAAGCGCATTCGACAAACCGATGTTTTCTGTCATACCCATATTGGGTAATATAGAACCCAACATGGGTATGTTCAAGAGAGTAAATACTGCACTTTTTCAAATACTTGCCTGGCGTCACTCCGCCGTCCAGCCGCCGTCGAGCACCAGCGCCGCGCCGGTCATCAGCGAGGAGGCATCCGACGCCAGGAACACGATGGCGCCGGTGAGCTCCTCGAGCTGGCCGAGGCGGCCGAGCTTGATCTTGGACAAGACCTCGTCGCGGAACGCCTTGTTCTCGAAGAACGGCTTTGTCATCGGCGTCTCCAGGAAGGTCGGCCCGAGCGAGTTGACGCGAATATTGTCCGGCGCAAGCTCGATCGCCATCGCCTTGGTGAAGCCCTCCATGGCGTGCTTTGAGGCGCAATAGACGGCGCGGCGCGCGGCGCCGACGTGGCCCATCTGCGAGGAGATGTTGATGATCGAGCCGGGACGCCTCTCCGCGCGCAGCCGCAGCGCCACCGTCTGCGCCATGAAGAACGCGGCGCGCACGTTGAGATTCATGATGGTGTCGAAATCGTCGAGCGTGACGTCGGGCAGCATCTTCGGCCGGTTCATGCCGGCATTGTTGACCAGCACCTGATAGGGCGGGCGCTGGCCAAGCGCCTTGCGCGCCGCCTCGACATCGGTGATGTCGAGCGCGAGCGCATCGGCATTCTGTCCGCGCGCGCGGATGGCGGCGGCGGCTTCCTCGATTTCCCCGGCGGTGCGCGCAACCAGCGTCACATGGGCGCCGGCCTCGGCAAGGGCGGAAGCGGCGGTGAGCCCGATGCCGCGCCCGCCGCCGGTGACCAGCGCGCGCCGGCCGTCGAGGCGGAACGAGGCGGTGCGGGTGAGGTCGACGGTCATGAGTCGACTATCGCTCTCTTATCTTTCCCCTGAAAGGGGAGGGTCGGTGGCGAAGCCGCCGGGGCTGGGTTAGCTGTACGGTTGAATGAGCGTGCTCGCCACCCTCCGCGCAAGCGGGGAGGGATTGGAAAATTACTCCGCCGCCTGGCCATAGGGCACGTTGCGGCCGCCGTAGCGGCGCACGCGGATATTGGCCTGCTCGGCATGGGCGACGAAGCCCTCCAGCATGCACAGCCGGGAGCAGACTTCGCCGATTTTGGCGCTGGCCGCGTCGGTCAGAACTTTCTGATAGGTGCAGGTCTTCATGAACTTGCCGACCCACAAGCCGCCGGTGTAGCGCGCCGCCTTCTTGGTCGGCAGCGTGTGGTTGGTGCCGATCACCTTGTCGCCATAGGCGACGTTGGTGCGGGGACCCAAAAACAGCGAGCCGTAATTCTTCATGTTGGCGAGGAAGTAGTCGGGATCGCGCGTCATCACCTGCACATGCTCGGAGGCGATGCGGTCGGCCTCGGCCACCATCTCGTCGTAGCTGTCGCAGACGATCACCTCGCCGTAGTCCTTCCAGGCCTGGCCGGCGAGATCGGCGCTGGGCAGGATTTTCAATAGCCGCTCGATTTCGCTCATGGTGGCGCGGGCGAGCTTTTCCGAATTGGCGATCAGCACGGCGGGCGAGGTGGGGCCGTGCTCGGCCTGGCCGAGCAGGTCGGTGGCGCAGAGTTCGCCGTCGACGCTGTCGTCGGCGATGACCAGCGTCTCGGTCGGGCCGGCGAGCAGGTCGATGCCGACACGGCCGAACAACTGGCGTTTCGCCTCCGCGACATAGGCATTGCCGGGCCCGACGATCATGTCCACGGGCGCGATGCTCTCGGTGCCGAGCGCCATGGCGGCCACCGCCTGCACGCCGCCCAGCACGTAGATGTCGTCGGCGCCGCCGAAATGCATGGCGGCGACAATGGCGGGGTGAGGCCCGCCCTTGAACGGCGGCGCGCAGGCGATGATGCGCTTCACGCCGGCGACTTTCGCGGTGACGATCGACATGTGCGCCGAGGCGACCATCGGATAGCGCCCGCCCGGCACGTAACAGCCGATCGAATTGACCGGGATGTGGCGGTGGCCGAGCACGACGCCGGGCAGCGTTTCCACTTCCAGGTCGTGCATGCTCTCGCGCTGCTTCTGCGCGAAATTGCGCACCTGCGCCTGCGCGAATTTCACGTCCTCGAGATCGCGTTTGGGCACTTGCGCGATCGCGCGCTCGACCTCGGCGGGCGTGAGCTTGAAGCTCGCCGGCGCCCAGTTGTCGAATTTCTTCGACAGGTCGGCGACCGCGGCGTCCTTGCGCGCGTCGATGTCGGCGAGAATGGTCTCCACCGTTTCACGCACCTTGGCGTCGGCGGCCTTGATCGCGCTTGCGTCCATTCCGCGCTTGAGGTGGCGGGGCATGAATTGTCTCCTATTCCAGAACCGTCGTCCCCGCGCGGGCGGAGACCCGGTACTCACCGGGTTTCAATCCTATCGCAAGCGCCCACTGGATGTCCGCCTTCGCGGGCATGACGTCGGAGTTTGCGGGTCGAGATGCCGGATCGGCTTTGCCGTCCGGGATGATCGCTACGCGATCATTTTATCGCCTGCGGATTGATCGGGCTGCCCGTTCCGCCGGTGATGATCAGCGGCGGGCCGCAGAAGAAGAATTCATACACGCCGTCTTCGGCGCAATCCTCGGCGAGTTCCTTGAGATAGAAAATCTCGCCCATGCACAGGCCCATGGCCGGGATGACCACCCAGTGCCAGGGCTGGTTGGCCTCCGTGGTTTCGTTCGGCCGCACCTCGACGCCCCAGGTGTCGGTGCAGATGGCGGCGAGCTGCTTGTCCTGGCACCAGTAGCAGTTCTCGAACTTGACGCCGGGCGCATCGCCGCCGGCATAACCTCCCCATTCCTTCTCGGCGAGGCAGCGCTCCATCTGTCCGGTGCGCACGATGACGAAATCGCCGCGCCCGATGGCGACGTTCTGGTCCTTGGCGCATTTGTCGAGCTCGTCGTTGGAAATGCTCTCGCCGTCCTGCATCCACTTCACGCCGCGGAAGCGCGCGATGTCGAGCAGCACGCCGCGGCCGACCATCTTGTTCTTCGAGTGCTCGATGCCGAGCACGTTGAGGCCCTTGGCGTCCACCATCCTGGCTTCGTGGCCGTTGTAGCCCTTGTCCTCGTAGAAGATGTGGCCGAGCGCGTCCCAGTGCGTGGCGCCCTGCACGCAGAGCATCAGCGTGTCGTCGGCATAGCGGATCTTGTTCCAGTCCTGCCGGCCGGCGATGGCGTCGGTGCCGGTCGCCAGCATCTGGTGGATCGGGTTGAAGCGGCCGCCGAACAGGCCGGTCTGCGGGCCCTCGCGGTCGAGCGGGATGCCGAGCGCGAACACCTTGCCGGTGCGGATCAGGCTCGCGGCCTTGACGATGTCCTCGGGCGTGACGTGATTGAGCGTGCCAATCATGTCGTTCTTGCCCCAGCGGCCCCAGTTCGACAGTTTTTTGCTGGCCTCGGCGATGGCTTGTTTGCCGACCTTGATATTCATGGCGTTCATCCCTTTTTTCGTTTTTTACAGGCCGCGACTGTGATGGCCGGCCGCTACGGCGCGAATATTGCGCCGGGTCGCGGTGTTTCAGCAAGCGGAACCGCATGCGGCTTTGACACGGCAGGCGGGGCTTGCACATGATCCATCCGCAAGCCGGTCGGTGAGCATCGGCGCATTCCCGGGAGAGATTTCATGAAACGAAAACTGATCGTGGCACTCGCCGCCGCCGCGGCTTTGATGGTTGGCGCCGTGCGCGCGCAGGCCGGCGACATCATCGATGAATGGGCGAGCGTGAAGCAACCCTCAGCGCCCGCACTCAAGCCGGTAACCGTCGATCCCAAGACCACCGCGCTGCTGATGCTCGACTTCCTGCCATCATTTTACTGCAGCGACGACCCGCGTTGCGTCGCGACGCTGCCGGCCATGAAGAAACTTTTGGCTGAAGCGCGAGCGCACGGCGCGCCGGTCATCTTCAGCGTAGCCGGCAAATTCGGCCGTGCCGACGTGCTCAAGGATGTCGCCCCGTCCGGCGACGAGCCGGTGGTCAAATCGCATGCGGACAAATTCGTGCATACCGACCTGGAAAAAATCCTGAAGGACAAAGGCATTCAAACGGTTATCGTCAACGGCACCGCGGCCAACGGCGCCGTGCTGTACACAGGAAGCGGCGCCGCGCTGCGCGACATGAAGGTGATCGTGCCGGTGGATGGCCTCTCGGCCAAGGATCTTTATGCCGAACAACTGACCGTATGGCAGTTGGCGCACGGGCCCGGTTTCGGCAAGCAGATAACGGTGACCCGCAGCGACATGATCAAATTCTGATCAGACCTTCCCTAGCGCCCGTAAAATCTTGTCCGGCGTGAACGGCATGTCGGTGAGCGGCCTGGCGCCGAGCGGGCGCAGCGCGTCGTTGATGGCGTTCATCACGCAGGCCGGCGCGCCGGCGGTGCCCGCTTCGCCGGCGCCTTTGGCGCCCAATTCGCTGTCGGCGGTGGGCGAGACCACGTGGCCGCATTCGATGTCGGGCATTTCGGCGGCCATCGGCACCAGATAGTCGGCCATGTTGCCGTTGAGCATCTGCCCGCGCTCGTCGTAGAGGCAGTGCTCGAACAGCGCGGCGCCGATGCCCTGCACCACGCCGCCGCGGATCTGCTCGTCGACCAGTTGCGGATTGACGATGGTGCCGCAGTCCTCCACGCACCAGTGCCTGAGCAGCTTGACGAAGCCGGTGTCGGCATCGACCTCGAGATACGAGGCCTGCACGCCGTTGGTGAAGGCGAAGGGCCAGGCGCGCGGCACGTAATGGCGCGTCGCCATCAGCTCGGCCTGGAAACCGGGCGGCAGCGTGTCCGGGCGGAAATAGGCGACGCGCGCCAGTTCCTCCAGCGGCAGGCGCTCGTTGCCGGTCGCCGCGTCGACCACGACGCCATTCCGTATATCCAGGCTCTGTGGCGTCGTCTGTAACATGCTGCCGGCGACCGCGAGCACATTGCCGCGCAGCGCCTTGCCCGCCTGCCAGGCGGCTTCGCCGCCGATGCCGGCCGCGCGCGAGGCCCAGGTGCCCCCACCATAGGGCGTCACGTCGGTGTCGCCCATGATGACGCGCACGCGCTCGATCGGCACGCCGAAGGAGGTCGCGGCGACCTGCGCCACCACGGCTTCCGCGCCCTGGCCCTGCTCGGTGACGCCGGTCGCTACGATCAACGCGCCCTGCGCGTCGAGCTTCATGGTCGCGCCGTCCTGCGAGGAGATGCGCGCGCCGCCGACGCCGTAGAAGGCGGCGGACGGATTGGTCACCTCGATGAACGAGGCAAAGCCGATGCCGCGATAGATGCCCTTCTCGCGCAGCTTCTTCTGTTCGGCGCGCAAACCGGCGTAGTTCATCAGCGAGTCGAGATGGGCAAGCGACTCGTGATGCGACAGTTTCTCGAACTTCAGCCCGGCGGCCGATTGCGTCGGATAGGCGTCGTCGGCAATGAGATTGCGCCGGCGGATTTCCAGGGGGTCCATGCCGATTTTGGCCGCGGCAAGCTCGACCAGTCCTTCCGTCACCGCCACCGCCAGCGGATGGCCGACGGCGCGGTACTGGCACATCACATTTTTGTTCTGGAACACCACGCGGGCCTGCGCGCGATAATTGGCGCAGGTGTAAGGGCCGCCGACCAGGTTGACCACCTGGTTCGCCTCGATGCCGCTGGTGCGCGGATAGACCGAATAGGGGCCGATGCCGGTCAGGTCGTCGATCTCGAAAGCGGTGATGCTGCCGTCGTTCTTGACGCCGATTTTTGCCTTGATGCGGTGGTCGCGCGCATGGATGTCGCTGACGAAACTCTCGATCCGGTCGGCGACGAATTTCACCGGGCGCTTGAGCAGCTTCGACAGCGCGACCGTCGCCATTTCGTCGGCATAGGTGTGTACCTTGATGCCGAAAGAGCCGCCGACGTCTTTCGTGAGCACGCGCACCTGGTGCTCGGCGAGATCAAGATGTTTGGCGAACAGGTTCTGCATCATGTGCGGCGCCTGCGTGCCGTGATAGACGGTCATCTTCTGCTCGCCAGGATTCCAGTCGGCGACTACCGCACGCGGCTCGGTGGTGACGCCAGTGTGGCGGCCGAACAGGAAGGTCGTCTCCACCACGGCGTCGGCTTCGGCGAAGGCCTTGTCCGGGCTGCCCACTTCGAGTTTCCGCTCAAAGCAGAGATTGTCGCCGAGCGTGGGCTGGATGACCGGCGTCTTCGCATCGAGCGCGGTTTCCGGATCGGTGACCGCCGGCAGTTCCTCATACGCGACATCGACCAGCTCGCAGGCGTCCTCGGCTTCGGCGCGCGTGCGCGCCACGACGGCGCAGACCGCCTCGCCCTGCCAGCAGGCGCGCTCGACCGCGATCGGGTATTGCGGCGCGGATTTGAGGCCCTTGAGGTGGGTGAGCACCCCGACCCAGGGCGTCATAACCTTGGCAAGTTCGGCACCGGTGACCACGGCGATCACGCCGGGAGAGTTTTTGGCCTTGTCGGCGGCGATCGCCTTGATGCGCGCATGCGCGTGCGGCGAGCGCACGAAGGCGACATGCGCCATGCGCGGCAGGGCGACGTCGCTGACATATTGCCCGCGCCCCTGCGTGAGCCGTTGCAGGTTCGGGCGCGGCACCGAGCGGCCGATATAGGAATTCGGCCGGTCGAGGACGGTAAGCACGGGCGGGGAGTCGTCGGTGATTTTCATTGTCGCACGCTGTTATTACCCGTTCGTCCCCGAACGGCAGAACCCGGCCTGACATGATCTCGGCAGGGAACTGACGCCGTGAAGAACTGGGTCCCCGCTTGCGCGGGGACGAACGGGGAAAGTCATCGCTTCCCTCCCGCGCGCGCCTGCGCCACCGCTTCCACCGCATCGACGATGGCGTGATAGCCGGTGCAGCGGCAGTAGTTGCCCGACAGGTGCTCGCGGATGGCGTCGCGGCTCGGCACGCTTTCGTCTTCCTTTGCGCGCTTCAAGAGGTCCTGCGCCGCCGCGATCATGCCGGGCGTGCAATAGCCGCATTGCAGCGCGTTGCGCTGCTCGAAGGCCGCCTGCAGATCGGCGACCTCGCCCGAATCCGACATCCCCTCGATCGTTTCGACCGTGGCGCCGTCGCACTGCACCGCCAGCATCAGGCAGCCGCGCACGATCGCGCCGTCGACCCGGACGGTGCAGGCGCCGCAAACGCCGTGCTCGCAGCCGACATGGCTGCCTGTGAGCGAAAGAGTCTCGCGCAGGAAATCGACCAGCGTCTGGCGCGGCTCGACGCGCTCGCTGACCCGCTCGCCGTTGACGGTCAGCGCGATGTCGACGGCATGGCCACTCATTGTTGCGCCCCTATCAGTTGCCCGGCCACGCGGCGCAGCAGCACGCCGGCGAGATGTTTCTTTGCCATGCCGGTTGCCTGCAGATCGTCGGGCGGATCGAGATCGAGCGCCGCGACCGCGGCATCGACATTGCCGGAGGCAAGCGCGGCTTCGGCTTTTTTCGTGCGCACCGGCGTTGCGCCGACGCCGAAGAAGGCGAGCCGCACGTCGTTGAGGCCCTTGCCGTTGGCGCGCGCGGCGGCCGCAAGCCCGACGATGGCATAGTCGCCGTGCCGGCGCGCCAGTTCGGCAAAGCCGACGCGCGTGTGCTTGTCGGCGGCCGGCACGCGGATGGCGGTGAGCACGTCCTGCGCGCCGAGCGCGGTCTCGAACAGCCCCTTGAAGAAATCTGCCGCCTTGACGGTGCGCTTGCCTTTCGGGCCCGCCGCTTCCACCTCGCCGTCGAGCGCCAGCAGGCAGGCCGGCAATTCGGCGGCCGGATCGGCAAAGGCGATGGAGCCGCCGAGCGTGCCGCGGTTGCGGATGGCGGCATGGCCGATATGCGGCATGGCACGCGCGATGAGCGGCGCGTGTTTGGCGATGACGTCAGAGCGTTCGACGTCCACGTGGCGGGCGAGCGCGCCGATTTCGACCGCGCCGCCTTTCACCGCGATGCCGTCGAGCCCGCGGATGGCGTTGATGTCGATCAGCAACGAAGGCGCCGACAGCCGCATATTGAGCGTGGCGATCAAGCTCTGCCCGCCGGCGAGCAGCCGGGCGTCCTTGTGTTCGCCCAAAAGCGCGATCGCCTCGTCGAGCGAGCGCGCCTTTTTATACGCGAACGGCGCCGGCTTCACTGAACGCCTCCCCAATATTTTTTCTTATTGTGACTGCGAATGCGGGCAGGTCAATGTATAAAGCCCGCTCAATCGGGGAGGAAGCCCATGGCCGGAGCATTCGATGGAAAAGTCGTGGTCGTCACGGGGGGAAGCCGCGGCATCGGCCGGGCCATCGCGGTAGCGTTTGCGCGCGAGGGTGCCAATACGGTGCTGGCGGCGTCGAATACGGCCAACCTGGCTGAAGCGGCCAAGGCGGTCGCCGCCGCCGGGCCGGAGCCGATGACAGTGGCCGGAGATCTGCGCACGCTCGCCGGCTGCGAGCAATTGTTCGCCAAGGTCAACGAACGCTTTGGGCGCTGCGACGTGCTGGTCAATTGCGCCGGCGCGACCAAGGGCGGCAAGTTTCTCGAGCAGCCCGACGAGCTGTGGGCCGACGGTTTCGCGCTCAAATTCCACGCCACGGTACGGCTGACGCGGGCCTTCTGGCCGCTGCTCAAGGCCGCGCACGGAAACATCGTCAACATCGTCGGCGGCGCCGCGCGCACGCCCGGTCCGGAATTCCTGATTGGCGGCGCGGTCAACGCGGCGATGGCGAATTTCACCAAGGGGCTCACGGCGCTCGGCAATCGCGACGACATCAATGTCAACGTCATCCATCCCGGCGCGACGCAGACCGAGCGCAACGAGCAGCTGACGCAGCAATTCGCCAAGGCGCAAGGCAAAACCGTCGAGCAGGTGCGCGCCGAAGGGCTCGCTAAAAGCGGGCTGCGGCGGATCGCGTTGCCTGAGGACATCGCCGCACTCACGGTGTTCCTGTGCGGTGCGCAGGCGCGCCACATCCAGGGCACCGCCATCGCCGTCGATGGCGGCGGCACGCCCGGCTATTACTAGGCAGTGAGCCGGGAACGGTCAGGCGAGGGTCTTCACGATATCGATCGCCCGGCGCAGCAGCGTCATCGAGGCTTCCAGCGTGCGGAAGCCGGCATGCGCGGTCAGTGTCACATTGCGCATCCTGGCCAGTGGGTGGTCAGCCTTGAGCGGTTCGTCGTGAAACACGTCGAGGCCGGCATGGCGGATGCGGCCGCTCGCAAGCGCGGCGATGAGGGCCTCTTCATCGACCAGTGCGCCGCGCGCGGTGTTGACGAGGATTGCGCCCGGCTTCATGCGGGCGATGCGCTTTGCCGACAGAAAGCCGCGCGTTGAATCGTTGAGCGCAAGATTGACCGACACCAGGTCGGCGCGTGCGAGCAGCGTGTCGATATCGACCAGCTGCACCGGCGCGCCGGAATGATGCGTGCGGTTGTAGGCGATCACGTTGAGGCCCATGCCGGCGGCGATGCGCGCCACCTCGCGGCCGATGCCGCCGAGGCCGATCACACCGAGCGTCTTGCCGAGAAGCTGCACGCCCTCCTGCGGCGTCCAGGTGCCGGCGCGCACCTCGCGGTCCATGCGCGCCACGTCGCGCGCGGCCGCGCACATCAGCGCGATGGCGTGCTCGGCGACCGCCGTGTCGCCGTAGCCCTTGATGGTGTGCACGGTGACGCCGCGCGCGCCGAGTTCATCGACATTCATGTAGCTCGCGGCGCCGGTGCCGAGGAACACGATGTGCTTGAGCTGCTTGCAACGCGCCACCAGGTCGGTCGGCATATAGGAGTGGTCGTCGAGCGCGATGTCGTAGCCCGCGATCACCAGCGGCAACTGCTCGCGCGCAAACGGCTCGCTGTTGACGTCGATCTTGGGATCGTCCGGGCGGATCACCCGCGCCCACACCGGCGCCAACTGGTCATTGCAGTCGAGAAAGATGGATTTCATGTCGGTTTGCCCGCCCAGCCCTCTTTTTTTCCCACAATGCAGCGGTGGACGGAAGGGCCCCGGCGTTGACGGCCAGCCGCACAGCGAATAGATGCTGCGAGCACCGCTCACCCCTTATTTTGCCCGCGGCCAAATGGCGACGAGGTGCCGTGCGGGCGCGGGATGCGGTAAATTCAGGAAACGGGAATGAAACTTGCAAGCTACAAGGTGCGTGGGCGCGACAGTTTCGGAGCGGTGGTAGGCGCCGGCGTGGTCGACCTCAAGACGCGGCTGGCGCCGCAGTTTGCAAGCGTGCTCGACCTGTTGCGCGGCGACGGGCTCGACACCGCGCGGGCGACGGTGCGCGGGGTGCGCGCCGATTTTCCGATTACCGAGGTGGAGCTGCTGCCGCCGGTGACCGCGCCGGAAAAAATTCTCTGCATCGGTATTAACTACGCGAACCGCAACGCCGACTACGGCGACGCCGAAACGCCGAAATATCCCAGCATGTTCTACCGCGCCCCCGGCTCGCTGGTCGGACATCAGGCCGCCATCGTGCGGCCGCGCGAATCCGAACAGCTCGATTACGAGGGCGAGATCGCGCTGGTGATCGGCCGCGCCGGCCGCCGCATCGCGCAAGACGAGGCGCTCGATCACGTTGCCGGCGTCACGCTGTGCAACGAGGGGACGGTGCGCGACTGGACGCGGCACGGCAAGTTCAACGTGACGCAGGGCAAGAATTTCGACGCCAGCGGCAGCATCGGTCCCTGGCTGGTGACCGCCGACGAGGTCGATCTCACGCGGCCGCTTCACCTGACGGTGCGGGTCAATGGCGAGATCATCCAGGACGATACGACCGCCAGCCTGATCAAACCCTTCTCAGAGCTGATCGCCTATGTCAGCACCTTCATGACGCTCAAGCCCGGCGATATCATGGTCACCGGTACGCCGGTGAAGCGCGGGCCGCGTGGCGAGACGCCGGTCTGGCTCAAACCCGGCGACGTGGTGGAAGTCGAGGCCGCGGAGATCGGCGTGTTGCGCAACAGTGTGGTGGCGGAAGCATGAGCGACGCGCCCAAGCCCCCGAGCGGCGAGCAGAAGGCGGTCTGCGTCATGGCCTGGCCGGCGGGCCATTCGCGCTCGCCGCTGATCCACAATTACTGGATCAAGCAGCACAACCTCAATGCCGAATACCGGCGCGAGGCGGTGCCGCCGGAAAAATTTCCCGAATTCGTCAAGCACCTGCGCGCGCACGGCTATATCGGCGGCAACGTCACCGTGCCGCACAAGCGCACCGCGCTCGAACACACCGAGCCGGACGAGCGCGCCAGGGCCGTCGGCGCCGCCAACACGCTGTGGTACGACGGCGACATTCTGCGCTCGACCAATACTGACGTGGACGGCTTCCTCGCCAATCTCGACGCCGCGACGCCGGGCTGGGACCGCGGGCTGGAAACCGCCGCGGTGCTGGGCGCGGGCGGCGGCGCGCGCGCGGTGGTGTTCGCGCTGATCCAGCGCAATGTCGGCCGTATCTATGTGATCAACCGCACGCTCGCGCACGCGGAATCGATCAAAAAGAAATTCGGCGCGCGGGTGCATCTTGCCGCCTGGGAAGAAACGACGGGCCTGCTGGGCGGCGCCGGTCTCCTGGTCAACACCACGACCTTGGGGATGGTCGGGGAACCGCCGCTCGATATCAATCTGCGCTGTCCGGCCTCGATGGTGGTGGCGGACCTGGTCTATGTGCCGCTCGAAACCGGGCTGTTGAAGCTGGCGCGCGAGCGCGGCCTGCGCACCGCCGACGGGCTCGGCATGCTGCTGCATCAGGCGGTCGGCGGGTTCCAGCGCTGGTTCGGCATCAAGCCGGACGTGACCCAGGAACTGCGCGTGCTGGTGGAAGTCGATCTGAGCACGACGGCGCCCGGTGCGCCCAAACAAGCGGCAAAGGGAGAGCCCAGGCCCAGGGACAAACGGCCGCGGCGGAATAATAAACGGGGCGAGGGGTTATCGTCCTGATGGACCGGCGCAACGCCGCCGGCCCGATTGGGGGGAACATAATGCCAGTGATGAATATCACGCGGCGCGCCCTGGGCGCCGCCGCCATTGCCTTGAGCCTGACGGCGGCCGCGGCTTTCGCGCAACAGCCGGGCCGCATCCGCGGCGAAATCGAAAAAGCCGACGGCGCCATGCTGACGATGAAGACGCGCGACGGCGTCATGTTGAACCTGAAGCTGGACGAGAAGGCCCGCGTGTCGGCGCTGCTCAAGGCCTCGCTCGCCGACATCAGGACCGACAGCTTCATCGGCATCGCCGGCCTGCCGCGGCCGGATGGCAGCATCGAGGCATTCTCGATCCACCTCTTCCTGCCAGCGCAGCGCGGCGTCGTGCCCGACCGGCACGGCCCCTGGGACGCGCGGCCGGGCAGCACTATGACCAACGCCTATGTCGAGAGCATAGTCGCCAGCAAGGACGGCGAGACGCTGACGGTGAAATACAAGGACGGCGAGAAGAAAATCATCGTCACCAAGGACACGGTCATCGCCGCGGCTGCGGCCGGCAGCAAGGAAGAGCTCAAAGCCGGCGCGCAGGTCATCATTTTCGGCTGGGACAAGCAGCCGGACGGCTCGGTGCTGGTGAAGTCGCTCTATGTCGGCCGCGGCGTCGTGCCGGCGATGTAGGCATGGTCGTGCGGCTTGCCATTGCGGCGACGATTTTAGCGACGACGGTTGCGGTGTACGCACAGCAGCCGCCGGCGTTGCGCGTTTCCGGTACGATCGAGAGTTTCGATGGCAGCGTATTGGCGATAAATTCTCCCAAGCTCGGCGCCGTGAAGGTCAATCTCACCGGCGATGCGGCGGTGTTCGGCGTGAGCAAGGCGGCTCTCGCCGACATCAAGCCGGGCGCGTTTATCGGCGTCGGCGCCACGCCGCAGCCGGATGGCAGCCAGCGCGCCATCCAGGTCACGGTGTTCGCCGAAGTGCAGCGCGGGCTGGGCGAGGGCCATCGGCCCTGGGATGCGCGGCCGAACAGCACCATGACGAACGGCGCCGTCGAGCAGACCGTGGCCGGGGTGAGCGGCCCGGTGGTGACGGTCAAGTACAAGGGCGGCGAGCAGAAGATCGTGGTGCCGCCCGAGACGACCATCCTTGCCTATTCGGTCGGCGACAGGAGCGAACTCAGGCCGGGCGCGCATGTCGCCATCGTCCGCGCGCTGAAGACGCCGGAGGGCGTGCTAGAGACCGACCGCGTCAATGTCGGGCGCGGCGAGGTGGTGCCGCGATAGCGTGACGCGTCGGCGCGTGCGCCGAGCCGGGCGCGGTGACGGCGAGGTCGCCGGCGAGCTCGGGCATTTCGCGCATCAGGCGCAGCAGCCGGTTGCGGCCGCCGACGACGTGCGCCTCGCGCTGATCCTCCACCGGGCGGCGCACCTCGTCGGCGCGCGTGAGGCTGTCGATGTCGGCGCCGTGGTCGGCGAGCCGCGCCAGCAGCACGGTCAGATCCTCGAGTTGGTCGGCCACCACATGGATCACCCCGGATTCCGCCTGCACCCGCCCGGCGACCGCCACATAGCGCGCACCGAGCACCACCGGACGGACGCGCTCGAACACTTTCGGCCAGACGATGACGTTGGCGACCGCGCTTTCGTCCTCGATGGTCATGAACACAACGCCTTTGGCCGAACCCGGCCGCTGCCGGCAGGTGACCAGTCCGGAAATCGTCGCGCGCGTATTGTTGGCGAGGCCGCGCAGCGCCTCGTTGCGCAGGATTTTGCGCTTCTCAAGGTCGGCACGCAGAAACTGCGCCGGATGCGCGCGCAGGGACAGGCGCAGGAAGCGATAGTCGTTCACGACTTCCTCGCCGAGCGGCATCGGGGGCAGAGTGACGTCGGGCTCCCGGCCTGTTTCCCGCGCTTCGCTTGCGGCAACCGAGGTGCCGGGAAGGGCGGCCGTAAACAACGGCAGATCGTCGTTGCGGTCGCCGACGCGGCCGAGCGCCTTTGCCGCCCATAACGCCTCGCGCCGGCTCAATCCGAGCGAGGCGAACGCATCGGCATCGGCCAGCCGCTCCAGCACGCGCGGCATGAGGCCGGTGCGCAGCCAGACGTCGCGGAGCGAGTCGTATGAGACGTCGCGCCGCGCGACGATGCACCGCGCGTCTTCCTCCTTGAGCCCCTTGATCTCGCGCAGCCCCAGACGGATGGCGTGAGTGGCGCGCACGTCGCCGCGCATCTCGCGATGCAATGCGTGCAGGCGACCGATCTCGGGTTTACCCGAGATCGGCATTGTTGATTGCCCAAGTCGGTTATAGCCGACTTGGGTGGCGGCGTGCGGGCCCGGCTCCAGGGTCGAATCCCATTGCGAATGGTTGACGTCGGGCGCGCGCACCTCGACGCCGTGTTCGCGCGCGTCGCGCACGATCTGCGCCGGGGCGTAGAAGCCCATCGGCTGCGCATTGAGCAGTGCGGCGGCGAAGGCATCCGGATAGCGGCATTTCAGCCAGGCCGAGGCATAGACCAGGAGCGCAAAGCTCGCCGCGTGGCTTTCCGGGAAACCGTATTCGCCGAAGCCCTCGATCTGGTGGAAGCAGCGCTCGGCGAAATCGCGCGCATAGCCGTTGGCCAGCATGCCGTCGATCATCTTGCGCTGAAAGGTGCCGATGGTGCCGACGCGCTTGAAGGTGGCCATGGCGCGGCGCAGCTTGTCGGCCTCCGCCGGCGTGAAACCGGCGGCGACGATGGCGATCTTCATCGCCTGCTCCTGGAACAGCGGCACGCCCAGAGTCTTCGTCAGTACCGCCTCCAGTTCCTTCGACGGATAGGCGACCTGCTCCAGCCCCTGCCGCCGGCGCAGATAGGGATGCACCATATCGCCCTGGATCGGCCCGGGGCGCACGATCGCGACTTCGATCACCAGGTCGTAGAAGTTTTTCGGCTTGAGGCGCGGCAGCATGGTCATCTGCGCGCGGCTTTCCACCTGGAACACGCCGAGCGAGTCGGCGCGTTGCAGCATGCGATAGACGGCGGGGTCCTCGGCAGGAATCGCGGCGAGAGTGAGCTTTTCGCCGTAGCGGTGCTCCACCAGATCGAGCGCCTTGCGCAAGCAGCTCAGCATGCCGAGGCCGAGCACGTCGATCTTGAGAATGCCGAGCGCGTCGAGATCGTCCTTGTCCCATTCGACGAAGGTACGCTCCGGCATGGCGCCGTTGCCGATCGGCATGACCTCGTCGAGCCGGCTGCGGGTGATGACAAAGCCGCCGACGTGCTGCGAGAGATGGCGCGGAAAGCCGACGATCTCGCGCGCGAGCGCGCTGATCTGCCGGATGCGGGGGCTTTCCGGATCGAGCCCGGCGCGCGCGAGATCGGCACTGCCGTCGCCGCCGCCGCCCCAGATCGAGGATGACAGCGCGCCGATGGTGTCTTCCGACAGGCCGAAGACCTTGCCGACCTCGCGGATGGACGAGCGGCCGCGGTAGGAGATGACGGTCGCGGCGATGCCGGCGCGCTCGCGGCCATATTTGCCATAGATGTATTGGATGACCTCCTCGCGCCGCTCGTGCTCGAAGTCGACGTCGATGTCGGGCGGCTCGCGCCGCTCCGGCGAGATGAAGCGCTCGAACAGAAGGTCGGCGCGGTCGGGATCGACCTCGGTGACGCCGAGGCAGAAGCAGACCGCGGAATTAGCGGCCGAACCGCGGCCCTGGCAGAGGATTTTCTGCGAGCGGGCGAAGCGCACGATGTCGTAGACGGTGAGGAAATAGGGCGCGTATTGGAGTTGCGCGATCAGCGCGAGCTCGTGCTCGATGCTTTCACGCACTCTAGCGGGCAGCCCGTGCGGGTAGCGCCGGGCGGCGCCCGCGTAAGTGAGATGTCTCAGCGCCTCCTGCGCATCGGCGAAGCCTTCAAGCGTCTCGTCGGGATATTCGTAACGCAATTCGTCGAGCGAGAAGGTGAGCGCCTCGCTCAAGCGCAACGTTTCCTCGATTGCCTCGGGCGCATCGGCAAACAGCCGCGCCATTTCCTGCGCAGGTTTCAGGTGGCGTTCGGCATTGGGGTTGAGCTTGCGACCGGCGCGGTCAATGGTGGTCTTTTCGCGGATGCAGGTGAGCACGTCGGCGAGCATCCGCCGGCCGGGATGATGATAGAGCACGTCGTTGACCGCAATCAGCGGTACGTCCGTTTCGCGCGCCAGCGCCGCGAAACGCGCAAGCCGCGCGCGGTCACGTCCGCGATAAAGCATCGCGGCGGCGAGGCGGACGCGGTGAGGGGCGGCGGTGCGCAATTGCCGAAGAATCTGGATTTGATGCGCCGCCATGTGCGTAGCGCGCTCCGATGACGGCTGGCTCATCACCACCAATTCGAGTCCGAATATGTGCGCGAGCAAATCCTCCAGCCGCAGAATGCATTCGGCCTTCTGCCCGCGCAGATTGCCGAGGGTCAGCAGTCGCGTGAGCCGGCCCCAGCCGGCGCGGTCGCGCGGATAGGCGAGGATGTCGGGCGTGCCGTCGGCGAAGACGAGCCGCGCGCCCGGATGGTAGGCAAGCGGCAGGTTCTGCTCGCGCCTGGCGAGATGCGCGCGCACCACGCCGGCGACCGAATTGCGGTCGGCAAGACCGAGGCCGGCAAGGCCGAGCCGGGCCGCCTGCGCCATCAGCTCCTCGGCATGCGAGGCGCCGCGCAGGAAGGAAAAATTCGAAGCACAGGCGAATTCGAGATAACGCATTTACACACACTCAATCTCACGCAAAGGTCCCGTGCAGAAACCAGGTGGGCGCTGCCGCGCCTTGTGCGAGATCGCGATAGAGTCCTGCGCGGAACAGCCAGAAGCGCAGGCCGGATTTGTCTTCTACCCGGAAGTAATCCCGCGCAGGCCCGCCGTGCTCGCTCCACCAGACGCCCTCGATGCGTTCGGGGCCTTCGGCGGCGATCACTTCGTGCAGCGCGCGACGCCATCGAAAACGCAACGGCGGGCCGTCCGGCACTTCGGCCAGCGCCTCGATCGGCTCCGGCCGCGTCAGCAGGCGTAAAGGGCGCGGCGCGAGCTCGGCGTCAGTGCGGTGGCGGCGGAATGCTGGCCAGCCGGTATCGGCGGGCGCCGCGTGCGCCGGCACGGCGGCCGCGGCGATTTCGGGGTGATGGCTGTCGCGCGCGATCAGCCGGCGCACGCGGCGCGCGCCGAGTCGCGCGCTCAAGCGGTCAACGAGACGATCGGCTTCGGCCGTATCCTCGCCGCCGCCGAGCCCGATTTGTTCGGGCGGCGAGGGTTCCGCGACCAGCACCGACAGCCGCGCCATGTCGAAGCCGAAGCCGGGATCGAAGGCGTCGGAAAGCGCGGCCAGCCGCTCGGCGAACAGCGTGCGGATCTGTCCGGGGTCACGCAGCGGACGCGAGCAGCCGACGGCGAGGCGGCGCAGCGCGCCGTCGGTGCGGAACAGCGTGAGTTCGATGCGCCGCGCCCCGTCGCCGCGCCGCTCCAGCGCGAATTGCAGCCGTGCCGCCAGCCGCGTAAGGATCGCCAGTACGTCGGCCTCGCGCGTGATCGGTTCGGCAAAGCGCTGCTCGGCGACGTAAGGCGCGACCGGCAGGCGTGGATTGAGCGGCTCGTGCTCGCGGCCCATCGCGCGGTCGAGCTGGCGCAGCACCTGCGCGCTGAAGCGGGCGGTGAGGGGGCTGCGCGGCAAGTCGATAATATCGCCGATGCGCTTGAGGCCGACGCGCGCCAGCGCCGATACGGTTTCCGGGGCAAGCCGCAGCGCGGCGAGCGGCAACGGCGCCAACAGGCTGCGCTCCTCGCCGCCGGTGTAGCTTGCCGGCTCGCCGTAACGGGCGGCGGCGTGAGCGGCGCCGATGCTGCCGGCGACGGCGATGGAAAAGGCAAAGCCCGCACGTGCGATGCGCCCGCTTATGTCGGCGACGAGCGCCTGTTCGCCGCCATAGAGATGTGCGCAGCCGCCGATATCGAGCAGCAGGCCGTCGGGCGCGTCGAGCGCCACCAGCGGCGTGTAGCGCAGGCACCAGTCGGCGATGCTGTCAAGCAAAGTCGCGTCGGCCCCGACGTCTTCCGCGACCGCCTGCAACGCCGGATGCATGGCGCGCACCTGCGCCAGCGCCATTCCGGCGCGCAGGCCGAGCCGCTCAGCTGCCGTATCGACGGCGACGATCAGTTCGGCATTGCCGCGCTTGCCATAGACGGCGAGCGGCGCGGAAACCTCATGCGACCTTGCGATGCGGTCGGTCGAGAGCCGGCGCAGCCACAGGCTGAGCATGCGTTGCGAGGGCGAAGCGTTCATCGCTGTCACTCCATTCGAGAATCCAGGCGCCGAGCGGGCCGCGGCGGTTGCGCACGAGTTCGACGGCAAGGCGCGTGGCGTTCTCTTTCTCTCCTCTCCTTTCGGGGGAGGGTGCAGAAAAAGAAGGCGCCGCCTCGACCACCCAGCGCGTCGCCGCGGTGGAGGCGTCGCCGGCCGGGGCGCCGCGCAGCAGCAAAGCGAGCGCGCCGCTTTCTCCTGCGGCGAGCGAAAGCCGCCGCAGGGCCACCATGTCGATTGCGCCGTGGCGCAGTTCGCCGATCGCCGCGTGAACCGCGCGGCAGCGCAGCGCTTCCTCCATCGCCCACAGCAGGTCGCAGCGTTGCGTGGCCGCGACCGTGAGCAGGTGCTCGGGGCGAAGGCCGAAAGCGTCGAGGCCGGGGCCATAGGGCGCACCGCTTTCGGCGAGCGCCATGTCCTCGGCGAGCCAGAGGAGGCGGCCTTGTGCGTGCGCGGCGAGCCCGAGCGCAAACCCCGTCGCCGCGGCGAGATGGGCCTCGCTCGCCGCGGCGATCTCATGCAGCGCACCGCGCGCCAGACCCCCGCCGAGCGCTGCGTCAATGGGCGCGATGCCGAGGGGCAGGGCGCCGTGATCGCTCTCGAGTCCGGCGGTCTTTTGCAGGGCTTGCAGACGCTGGCGTAACTGCTGGAGCATGGCGTTAAGCCTCTGGCGACACGAATAAATCAGGCCCTCGCGGGCAGGCTCTGCCTCGTCAATGTTCCCTATTTGTTCTAGTGTGCCGAAGGGTCTTGGGTCCGTCAAGCCGCAAGGGAAAGAGGGTGCAGAGATTGGCCAACCCCATGCCTAGGGCGAGGCCGCAAGCCCAGCGGTATTCGAATTTACGCTCGTGCGTCTTGTGAGTCGCCCGAACTCGCCACACCCTTCGCAACGAGGAAACAGGGGGGACGACATGACACAATTGTTCGCCGCAATCCGGCGCGGCAAAGTCAAACCGGGAATGGGACAGGAATTCGCCAAGCGGGTGGAAGCTGGGGCGCTTCCAGTTATGAAGAAAATGGACGGTTTCAAAGCCTATTACCTGGTCCTTGGCGCCGACGACACCGTCACCGCGGTCTCGCTCTACACCAACAAGGCGGTCGCCGAAGGCTCGACGCAAAAGCTGATGCCGTGGATCAAGGAAAATCTCGGACCGCTGATGGCAGCGCCGACCGAAGCCATCGACGGTGCGGTGGTGGTCAGCGCCACAAGCTAATTGGCCTTCAGCCGAGCCCGCCCGCGCGGCGTGAGCACGAGCCGCGAGCCTTGCATGCTGCTGCCGTTCTTGAAGCGCACCAAACCGTCGGAAATCGCGTCTTCCCAAATAGAAAGGTGCGGGCAGCTGCGCCGCCAGGCTTCCGCGTCGGCATAGCTGCGCGGGGCTTCGTCCACCCAGGCGAGGAATTCCTGTATCAGCGCTGGCGCAGCGGGGTGCATGACGTCTTTCATTATAACACCAAAACGTCCAACCCGTAACCACACGAGGCGCGCCTCCGGCGCGTACCTTTCTAAGAATAACGGATTACGCCGGCCGCTCGACGGTGTGGATGTCGATTTTCGATTCCAGCGTCTGGTGCACCGGGCATTTGTCGGCGATCTCCATCAGTTTCTTGCGCTGCGCATCGTCGATCGGCCCCTCGAGCGTGATGGCGCGCTCGATGTGATCGACCTTGGTGATCTTGTCGGCGCAATCCGCGCAGTCCCTGGTGTGAATCTTTTTCTCGTGGTTGAGGCGCACCGAGACGTTGGCGAGCGGAATCTTCTTGAAGTCGGCATAGAGGCGAATGGTCATCGAGGTGCAGGCGCCAAGCCCGGCGAGCAGCAAATCGTACGGACCCGGCCCCGAGTCGAGCCCGCCGACCTTGACCGGCTCGTCGGCGAGCAGGCGGTGCGGGCCGGTCAGGATTTCCTGCTGGAATTTTCCGCTATGCGTCTCCCGCACCAGCACCAGGCCCTGCTCGATCTCGGCTTCGCTCATGATTTCCGGCCTGTCGAGATAGCGCTCGGCCCAGGCCGCGATCACGTTCGCCACATAGACGCCATCGCCTGCCTTGCTCAACAGGTGATCGGCGCCGGCGAGCGAGACGAAACTTTTCGGATGCCTGGCGGCGCCGAAGATGTGCGAGGCGTTGTCGATGCCGACGGTGTCGTCGGTCGGCGAGTGGAACACCAGCAGCGCCCTGCGCAGCGTGGCCAGGCACTCGTCGAGTTTTTTTTCGGCCACGTCGGCGAGAAATTCGCGTTTGATGCGAAACGGGCGCCCGGCGAGCGCCACTTCCACCTCGCCCTGCTCGTTGATCTTATCGATCTCACCCTTGAACAGGCCGACCACGTGCCCCGGATCGTAGGGCGCGCCGATGGTGACCACGGCGCGGGCGTCGGGAATCCGGTGCGCGGCCGCAAGTACGGCGCAGCCGCCGAGACTGTGGCCGATCAGGATCGCCGGCGCGCCGTACGTCTTGCGCAGGTGATCGGCCGCCGCCACCAGGTCGTCGACATTGGAGGAAAAATGCGTATTGGCGAATTCGCCTTCGCTCGAGCCCAGGCCCGTGAAATCGAACCGCAGCACGGCGATGCCGTGGAATGTCAGACGTTCGGCGATGCGCTTGGCGGCGAGATTGTCCTTGCCGCAAGTGAAGCAATGCGCGAACAGCGCATGGGCCGCGGGCTTGCCGAGCGGTAGATCGAGGACGGCGGCGAGTTTCTCGCCCCCGGCGTTGGGAAAATCGAAACGCACGCTGCGCATGGCCTATCCTTTGAAAGTGGGCGCGCGCGGATGCACGACGTCCTTGAAGCTGTCGAAGGTCTTCCAGCCCGGCTCCGGCGGCTCGCATTTCGGCTGCGGGGTGTAGATCGACGGCCCGGTCATCTGCATGTTGGGGATGTAGCGCGGGCAATTGGGGAAGATCGCGCGCGCCCGCACACGCACGATCAGTTGCGCGCCGACGGTCTCGCCCAAAAGCGGGTCGGCATCGCTCACCGTGGCGCTGCCGTTGACGCGCAGGCGTTTGGGCTTGTCGTGCAGGGCGATGAACAACAGGCCGACACTGGCGTTGACGACGATATTGCCCAGGCTCTTGAACATGCCGTTGCCGTCATAGTCGGGAAACGCCAATTCGCTATCGCCGGTTACGCGCACGAAGCCGGGCATGCCGCCTTTGAACGAGCAGTCGGGCCTGCCTTGCGCGTCGGCCGTGGCGATGAAGAAATAGGCCGCGCTTTCGATGAAGGCCTTGTCTTCGGCGGAAAACGCCGTGCGCGTGAGTTTTTCCTCCAGCCGGTCGGAAATGCGCCGGCTGTCGAAGCGGTCCTGCAGTTGCCGGTTGCCTTCGTGATACATGATGCTCATGGCGAGCCCCCTGTTGGCGCGGCGCCGGTTTCTCAATCTCCCGCGATATGCCGCCGCCGGATGCGCCGCACCACGAACCAGATCGCCAGCACGGCGACCGGCACGAAAAGCGCGGTGGCGAGCGAAATATTGACGGGCAGGCCTTCGTCCTGCGCGCCCTTGACCAGATAGCCGAACAATCCGACCACGTAATAGCTCACCGCCGCGACCGAAAGGCCTTCGACGGTGGTCTGCAGCCGCAATTGCAGCCGGGTGCGTTCGTTCATCGACTTGAGCAGGTCGCGATTCTGTCGCTCCAGTTCGACGTCCACCCGCGTGCGCAGCAGATTGGCGGCGCGCGCCAGCTTTAGCGACAAATTGCCCTGCCGCTCCTCGGTGGTGGCGCAGGTGCGCATCGCCGGCGACATGCGCCGGGCGAGGAACGACGACCAGGTCGACAGGCCTTCGACCTTGCGCTCGCCGATGGTGGTGAGGCGCAATTGCACCAGCTCGTTATAGGCGCGGCTGGCGCCGAAGCGGAATTGGCTGGCCGCGGCGCCCGCTTCCAGTTCGGCGGCGAGCGCGGTCAGTTCGTCGAGCAGCCGGTTGTTGTCGATCAGCTTGTCGGTGCGCCGCATCTCCTCGGTGACTTCGGTGAGGCGCGTTTCGATACGATTGATCGACGGCGTCAGCCGCTGCGCCTCGGGCAGCCCGAGCAGCGCCAGCGTGCGATAGGTTTCCAGTTCGACGATGCGCTGCACCAGCGCGCCGGCCCGCTCCGGGCCCACCCCACGGTCGAGCACCAGGATGCGCACGAAGCCGGCAGGGTCGGGCTGGAAATCGGTGGCGAAGAGCGCATCGCCTTCCGCGTTTTCCGCAACGGCGAGGCTCGCCCGGTCGAACAGCCGGTCGACCGCGACGGTCCTGTTGTCGCCGGCGAGCAGATGCAGGTCGAGCGCCACCAGTAGCGGACCCGGCTGCGGCAGGCCCGCCATCGGCGTTGCCAGCGATGCGGCAGTCGGATGGAACGGCGTGGTCCCTTCCGACGGCAGCTCCCAGGTATAGGTGGTGAATTCCGAATGCTGCTCCCAGCGCAGCGTGGCGCCGCCGAGCGCGACGCGATGCTGCTTGGCCGCCGGCTTGAGCGGCTCGAGCCCCCGGCGGGCGCAGAATTCGGCAAGCGCGGCGCGGTCGTTTCGTCCGGCCTCGCCGGCGGTGGCGAAGGCGAAATGCAGGAGGCGGCGCGGCGTCTCGACCGGGGTAAAGGGCCGCGCGTGAACTTCACCCAGAACGGCCGCCCGCAGGGGATGCGGGGCCAGCCGCCCGCCGTCCGCAAAGGTGACGTCCGCGGTCATGGCCCCTCCGCTCGCATGCAGGGGAAAATTTGGCAAGATGGGCAGGGCACGGGGACCGGCCCAGCGGACGGATCATGCGCCGGCAAACAGGTCTGGCGCAGAATTTGCTTGTTTATAGGGCATCCGACGATGAAAGCAGCACAAGGAGGCAAATCATGACGCGGGACGGTCTCACCGAGAAACTCCTCGACATCAAGCGCGAGAAGGGCTGGACCTGGAAACACATCTGCGGCGAGATCGGCGGCATGTCGCCGATCCTGGTGACCGGCGCGATCCTCGGCCAGATGAAGCTGACCAAGCCGCAGGCGGCCAACGCGGCGAAGCTGTTCGGGCTTACGAAGAGCGAGCAGGCGTTGCTCAACGAGGTGCCGATGCGCGGCACCGGCACGCCGATGCCACCGACCGATCCGCTGATCTACCGCTTCTACGAGCTGATCATGGTCAACGGCCCGGCGCTCAAGGCGCTGATCGAGGAGGAATTCGGCGACGGCATCATGTCGGCGATCGACTTCGACATGGACATCACGCGCAAGAGCGATCCCAAGGGCGACCGCGTCGCGCTCGGCATGACCGGCAAGTTTTTGCCGTACAAATATTACGGGGCGAAGGGCAATGAGTTGGCGGTGGGGTTGAAGGAGGAGTAGGGGGCGCTGTCATCCGGGTCGCCACGGCTTGGAGAAGCATGACGCCACGCGGTTCGACATTGACCTGGGGGCAAAGCCAAACATGTAAATTCGCGCTGGCCGTGTGAGACCAACCTGTGGATAAGAACAAAAAATGAACATTTTTTCAATAGCTTAGCATAACCAATGCGATATCCCTTGCAACCATACCGTGGAACTACCACATGTCTAACAAGGTCAGAGAATTGGCCGTCTCTCTAGGGTATCAACCGCTTCCAAGGGTACTTCCGATGGCAAAATCCGCTATAAAGGCGGGAGGCACCTCCCGCATCCGCTTCGTGATGTTTGACGCTGAAGTCGCCGATGGCGAGATCGGTCAGATCACTCAGGCAATCCAGAACGCACTTCGGGGCCCGGCGCCCAATAGCGTAGTGAAGCGCATCATGGCGCCCGCGTTGGTGAACGGCGGGGCGGATGCTACCGAGACTGCAGTTGTCGATGAGGTGGAGGCTGAAGAAGTCGATACGGCCGAGGTGGCATCGACTGCTCAGAAGGCCAGGGCGCCCCGCAAGGCTGCACCGAAACCCAGTGTCATCGAAATCGACATCACGAGCGAGCCGCCATTATCGTCACTCGTGGACCCGAAGAGTAACCACGGGCGCTACCTCGCCATCGCGGCATGGCTACATGATCATCGTAGCATCGAGGCCATCACGGCCGATCACATCTATACTTGTTACCGACACCTTGGTTGGCCGACTGATATTCTCGACTTTGCCCAGCCTCTGCGTGAGCTGAAGCACAAGCAATATTTCACTACGCCGGAGCGCGGTAAGTACGCCATCAATCAGCTTGGCCTTGCAAAGGCGGCCGAGGCCGCTTCCGACTGATGCAGCTTGAGGAGTTAGCCGAACAGGTGCCGGGCTTCGAGGGAGCGGTACCAAAGGAGCGGATCAGGCTTATTGCCTGGTGGCTTCACACCCACGGCGGGAAGGAACTGTTTAGTCCTAGCGACATCCGGAGCTGCTACGACAAACTTCACATCGACGAGCCGCCCGCTCTCGCCACCTATCTGACGAGAATGTCCGAGGCGAAAGACCTGTTGAAGGAAAAAGGCCAGTACAAGCTTGCCCGTAGCGTGCGGGCCGACTTCGATAAGAAGTATGGCGTCCACCATAGCGTGGTTGCGATCAATAAGATCCTCGCCAATTTACCAACGCAGGTGCCGGACGTCGGGGAGCGCGCGTTCTTGAATGAGGCGCTCAAATGCTACCGCATCGAGGCTTATCGGTCGTGCATCGTGATGACTTGGAATCTCGCCTACAGCCATCTTCTGGATTGGATTCTGGGAGAGCCCACTAGGCTTGCAGCCTTCAATGTTGCAATCTCGAAGCGCTATCCGAAAATGGCCAACCTTCAGATCACCGCGTACGACGAATTTTTAGACGAACTGAAGGAGTCTCAGGTCATCGAGATTTGTAACACTGCCAATTTGTTCAATTCTAACATCTTCAAAATTTTGAAAGGGAAACTGGATAAGCGAAATATAGCCGCTCATCCATCAGCGGTCTTGGTCGTGCAGTCTCAAGCCGACGATATGGTCACAGATTTAGTAAACAATGTCGTTCTGGCCATGAACTGACCGCACCATATTTTTTTAAGCGACCCCCGTCCCAGGGCTGGAGCGATTAAATGGGGAGTCACTGGATACGACGTCGATCACACCAACGGCGCTCGAAGTTGGGCCGTAGGACCTTCGTTCGTGAAACTTGGGAACTGCGTTCCGAAAGAAGCAAGCCACGAAGTCATACCTACCGTCATCCCTGTCCTTATTGTGGGGCAGGTGTCGTAAGTGTGCATATGAAACGAGGTGGGTGGGCGCATTTCGAGGGCGCAAAGGGGCTTGGAAGCGTCAAACACCCCTGTTTCCATCGTGGCGAGGGGCTTAGTCGGCGACGTGATGACGAGACCCCTGATTTGTTCGATAAGCCTACACTGAGCGATGACGCCAAGTGCTGAGGAGGCTTACGGCGGGCGGTAAATAACCTGGTTAGGTGGATAGTGGCAAATTCGGATAACGCCGAGATGGCGAAAGCGTTGGAGAAATACGGCGTCAACTTGGCTGATGTCGTGAGAGACACGCACGCCGACACAATGATTCGAGTATCGTCGCTCTCGGAAGAAATGCTCGAGCTAGCGATACGAATGGCGATATTGAACACAGGTCAGAAGGTCAACGAGCACATGTTCAAGCATGACGGCGAACTGGCCACGCTGGAGAAGAAGATCAATAAGGCAAAGGAATTAAACCTGCTCGACGAAACCGCATTCAAGGACGCGCATTTGGTGCGGAGGATACGGAACAAATTCGCTCACAGGGGGGAGCGACTGCATTTCGATAGCCCGAAGATCGTGACATTGACGAAGCAATTGAGCACGTACGACAAAGCGAAGTTTAACCAGGACGCGATCCTTGAATCGGTTTCCAGCATCGTTGATCAACTGAAAGCTAATACGCGGCCCAAGTAGCGCAGACTTAACGTATCACGCCACTCCCCCATGAAACACATCGGCTTCCTTTCCTTCGGCCATTGGACCCCGTCGCCGCAGTCGCAGGTGCGCACCGGCGCCGACGCGCTTCTGCAATCGATCGAGCTTGCCGTTGCCGCCGAGGAGATCGGCGCCGACGGGGCTTACTTTCGCGTGCATCACTTCGCCCGCCAGCTCGGCTCGCCGTTCCCGCTGCTCGCCGCCTGCGGCGCGCGCACCAGCCGCATCGAGCTTGGCACCGCGGTCATCGACATGCGCTACGAGAACCCGCTCTACATGGCGGAGGACGCGGGCGCCGCCGACTTGATCGCCGGCGGCCGGCTCCAGCTCGGCATCTCGCGCGGCTCGCCGGAACAAGTGATCGACGGCTTCCGCCACTTCGGCTACGCGCCGCCAGAGGGCATGAGCGACGCCGACATGGCGCGGCGCCACGCCGAGGTTTTCCTCGAAATCATCCAGGGCAAAGGCTTCGCCAGGCCCAATCCGCGGCCGATGTTTCCGAATCCGCCGGGGCTGTTGCGGCTCGAGCCTTATTCGGAGGGCCTGCGCGAGCGCATCTGGTGGGGCGCCGGCACCAATGCCACGGCAGAATGGGCGGCCAAGCTCGGCATGAACCTGCAGTCGTCGACGCTGAAGATCGACGAGAGCGGCAAGCCGTTCCACGTGCAGCAGGCCGAGCAGATCAGGCTCTACAAGGCGGCGTGGCAGGCGGCGGGGCACAAGCGCACGCCGCGGGTGTCGGTGTCGCGCTCGATCTTCGCCATCACCGACGACCGCGACCGCATGTATTTCGGCGGCGACGAGAGCGAGGACCAGGTCGGCATGTTGAGCGCGACCGAGCGCGCCATTTTCGGCAAGAGCTACGCCGCCGAGCCGGACAAGCTCATCGAGCAGTTGGAGGGCGACGAGGCCATCGCCGAGGCCGACACGATCTTGTTGACGGTGCCGAACCAGCTCGGCGTCGACTACAACGCCCATGTTCTCGACGCAATCTTAAAGCACGTCGCGCCCGGCCTCGGCTGGCGCTGACGCGCAGCTGTTCCATCGGCACAGCATTGCCCGCGCGATGCCCTATCCCGGTCAAGATTTTTGAGCCCTCTAGTCGCGCGCCTGGCGCAAGGCGCTCGACAAGGGAGGGTCATCCATGTCGAAATTCATTTGCGGCATTTGCACCGCCACGCCGGCGATCGTTGGCGCTATCGGGATCATTGGCGCGGTCACCGCGCCCGCGATCGGCTCTCCGTCCTGCATGACCAGCGACGAGGCGCGCAAAGCCTATCCGCGCGACCATATCTATTGGCACGGTCCGAAACACTGCTGGGACAATGTCGGAAAGAAGCGCGGGCAGACGCCGGCCGCGAAAGCCGAACCGCCGGCAAGCGAGACGACGCCCGCCGCGAAAGCCGCGCCGGGTGGCGTTGAGACAGACACAGCTGAAACCGAAAAGCCGGGTGCGCCGCGCAAGGTCCCGCCGGTCGCGTTCATCGCCGGCAATCCGACGTCGTCCGTCTTTTGGCCGATCCACAATGCAGTATCGCCGGCAAGGCAACAGGATCCGCCGCCGCCGCCCGCCGCCGCGCAACATGCGGACGCTGAAGAAAACGTCGTGATCGGTGCGCCGGATGCGGCGCCGGGAAGCCCCGACTATTTGCTGGCGCATTGCTGTTGGCCGCCGTCGCCCGCCAATGAAAGGCGTGATGCCGGGGTGCTGCGCAATATGATTATTGCGTCGACCGGCGCGAGCGGCGTCGCGATCGGACTTTGGCTGCTGATCGAGCGGCGCCGGCGAACGGTGCGCGTGTGGTGGGCGTAAGCGCGCGCCGGCCTTATTTTGCCGGCTTCGACTTGCGCTTTGCCGCCGCCGGCTTTTTCTTTTCCCCGCCGTCGACCAGTACGTGGCGGTCGATGTCGGCGATGCGCTTGGTGCCGGTCAGCGCCATGGTGACACTGAGCTCGTTCTCCAGAATCTCGATAGCCTTGGCGACGCCGGCCTGCCCGCCGGCGCCGAGCCCGTAGATATAGGCGCGGCCGATCATGCAGGCGCGCGCGCCCAGCGCCAGCGCGCGCATGATGTCGGCGCCGGTGCGGATGCCGCCGTCGAACAGCACTTCGGTGTCGGCGCCGACCGCGTCGGCGACCTTCGGCAGCGCCGAGATCGAGGACGGCGCGCCGTCGAGCTGGCGGCCGCCGTGGTTCGATACCACGATGGCGTCGGCGCCGAGCTTGACCGCGGTCCTGGCGTCGTCGGTGTCGAGGATGCCTTTTACGATCAGCTTGCCCGGCCAAATCTTCTTGATCCATTCCACGTCCTTCCAGGACAGCGCCGGATCGAACTGGCTCTGAATCCAGGTGCCGAGCGAATTGACGTCCTCCATGCCCTTCACGTGGCCGGCGAGATTGCCGAACGTCTTGCGCTTGCCGGTGAGCACGCTCCACGCCCAGGCGGGCTTGGTAGCGATGTCGATGATGTTATTGATGCGGAACTCCGGCGGCACCGTCATGCCGTTGCGGATGTCGCGATGGCGCTGGCCGAGCACTTGCAAATCGACGGTGAGCACCAGCGTATTGCATTTCGCCGCCGCCGCGCGCGCCAGGATGTCTTTGGAGAAGCCGCGGTCGTGGATCACGTAAAGCTGGAACCAGAACGGCTTGGTGGTTGCCGCCGCCACATCCTCGATCGAGCAGATCGACATGGTGGAGAGCGTGTAGGGAATGCCGGCGGCTTCCGCCGCGCGCGCCGAAAGGATTTCCCCGTCGCCGTGCTGCATGCCGGCGAGGCCGATGGGAGCAAGGATGATGGGCGCCGCCACCTTCTGCCCGAGGACGCTGGTGGCGAGACTGCGCTCGGAGACGTCGACCAGCACGCGCTGGCGCAGCTTGATGCGCTCATGGTCGGCGCGGTTGGCGCGCAGCGTCTCCTCGTTATAGGAGCCGCCGTCGGCATATTCGAAAAAGGCGCGCGGCACCCGCCGCCGGGCAAGTTGACGCAGGTCGTCGATACACGCGATGTTCTTCATAGGGCGTCCCGAGCATTCGCCAGTCGCTTAACCGGTTAGCACAGCGGCTGGAGCGGCGAAACCGGCGGTTCCAGCCGCAATTCCATGGCCTTACCGGTCAAGGTAAATCTTAACAGCCGCGGTAACGATCAAAAACATTTCTTGAGGCAAATTCATCGTGTTGGCCCTATTATGCGGCCCTGCGGGAGGGTTCGCCCCCGCCACCAAAACCGTGTTTTCGGGCACAAAGGCCGTAGCTTAGGCGATAAGGGGCTTGCATGGTTCGTCGCTATTTTGGCACCGACGGTATTCGCGGCCGTGCCAATAAAGTCATCACCCCGGATCTGGCGCTCAAGGTCGGGCAAGCCGCCGGGCTCCTGTTCAAAAACGGCGACCACCGGCACCGGGTCCTGATCGGCAAGGACACCCGCCTTTCCGGCTATATGATCGAGACCGCACTGGTCGCCGGCTTCACATCGGTCGGCATGGACGTGCTGCTCACCGGCCCGATCCCGACGCCGGCCGTGGGCATGTTGGCGCGCTCGATGCGCGCCGACCTCGGCGTGATGATCTCGGCCTCGCACAATCCGTTCGACGACAACGGCATCAAGCTGTTCGGCCCGGACGGCTACAAGCTCAGCAACGACGTCGAAGCCGAAATCGAGGCGCTGCTCGATGCCGATCTCGGCAAACGACTCGCCAAGAGCACGGATCTCGGCCGCGCCAAGCGCATCGACGGCGTGCAGGACCGTTATATCGAATTCGCCAAACACACCATGCCGAGGATGACCGACCTGTCCGGCCTGCGCGTGGTGATCGATTGCGCCAACGGCGCCGCCTACAAGGTCGCGCCGGGCGCGCTGTGGGAACTCGGCGCCGACGTGATCGCCATCGGCGTCGATCCCGACGGCTTCAACATCAACAAGGACTGCGGCTCCACCGATCTCGCCGCGATATCGCACAAGGTGCGCGAAGTGCGCGCCGATATCGGCATCGCGCTCGACGGCGATGCCGACCGGGTGATGATCGTCGACGAGCACGGGCACGTGGTGGACGGCGACCAGTTGCTCGCCGTCATCGCCGAAAGCTGGAAAGAAGACGGCCGCTTGCAGCGCCCCGGCGTGGTCGCCACCGTGATGTCCAATCTCGGCCTCGAGCGTTATTTCGCCGGCCTCGGCCTCGAACTTGTGCGCACGCCGGTCGGCGACCGTTATGTGCTCGAGCACATGCGCGCGCATGGCTATAACGTCGGCGGCGAACCGTCCGGCCACATCGTGCTGTCGGATTACACCACCACCGGCGACGGTTTTGTCGCGGCCTTGCAGGTCCTCGCGGTCATCAAGCTCGGCAACAAGCCGGTGTCGGAGGTCTGCCACCGCTTCGAGCCGCTGCCGCAGGTGCTCAAGAACGTGCGCTACCAGAAGGGCAAGCCGCTGGACAACGCCGCGGTGCGCTCGGCCATTGCCAGCGGCGAGAAGAAACTCGGCCTGAGCGGCCGGCTGATCGTGCGGCCCTCCGGCACGGAGCCGGTGATCCGGGTGATGGGCGAGGGCGACGACAAGACGCTGGTTGAGGCGGTGGTGGACGACGTGGTTGACGCCCTGAGCGGGGTCGCCGCCTGAGGCCATCCGGGAACCCATTGCGGGCGGCAGAAAATTCTTGATTGCCGCCATGGCCCGCGCCGGTTTAAAGACGAATAATCGTTATGCTTCAATACTTTGGAACCGTTTTAAAGAGCGGTTTTGTTTTGACTTGGCGCAAGGAAGCCGCTAGCGAACATGCCATTGTACGAATGAAGTCGCAGCGGCCGGGCCTTTCATGATCGTTTGTTCCTGCAACGTGTTGAGCGACCACGAAGTGCGCCGCGCGGTGAATACCGCGGCGCCGCGCACCGCCAGCCAGGTGTATGGCTGTCTCGGTTGCAGCGCTCAATGCGGCCGTTGCGCGCGCACCATCTGCAAGATCATGGATGAGGCCCTGGCCGGCGCCGAATGCGCGGCGGGTTGCGGCCGCACGGCGCACAGCCTGCCGGACGACTGAACCGCCGCACTACCCGATCCTGCGCCGCAAAGGCCGGTTGACCGCGCCCGCGGAACGGCGGCATTCTTTCGCACCCAATAAAGCGAACCGCGAAAAGGACCCGCGCCATGAAGGGTGATGCCAAGGTTGTCGATTATCTCAACAAGGCGCTGCGGCACGAGCTCACGGCGGTCAACCAGTATTGGCTGCATTACCGCCTGCTCGACAATTGGGGCTACAAGGACCTCGCCAAGCAGTGGCGCAAGGAGTCGATCGAAGAGATGGAACATGCCGACAAACTGGTCGAGCGTGTCATCTTCCTCGACGGGTTCCCTAATATGCAGGTGCTCGACCCGCTGCACATCGGGCAGAACGTCAAAGAGGTGCTCGACTGCGACCTTGCCGCCGAAATGTCGGCGCGCGCGCTCTACCAGGAAGCCGCCACGCATTGCCATTCGGCCAAGGACTACGTTTCCCGCGACCTGTTCGAGAAACTGATGTCCGACGAGGAACACCACATCGACTTTCTCGAAACCCAGCTCGATCTCGTCGCCAAGCTCGGCCTCGAGCTCTACGCGCAGCATCACATCGGCGAGATGGGCGAGGACGGCGAGGACTAAAGCCGCCGCTGTCGCGGCCGAATCGTCCGGCGCTTACGCTGCGGCGACGGCCTGCGCTTCAACCGTAAACGGAATCTTAAGCGCGGTTCCACGCGGCGCATTTGCGGCGTCAACACGCGGCTTTCGCGACCCGCAGGTTAAGCGACGTGGTTAAAGAACAAGGTTAAGAGCCGCTTAACGATTTTCTGCCAACGTCCCGCATCAATTCGGCGACCGGTTTTCCGGTGCATTCGAAGAGGGACGATGTCATGGCTGCTGCGCGTCTGAAGGTTCTAACTCTGGCGGCAATCACCGTGTTCGCAGCGAGCGCTGCCAACGGCGCCGACTACTCGCAACCGCTGCCGCAGCAACCGATCTACATTCAGCCGCCGCCGGAAACCTTCGTGCAGAACTGGTATCTGCGCGGCTATGTCGGCGTCGGCATGATGAACAAGGCCAGCCTCGATTACGAGACGGTGACCGGCGCGACGCTGGTCGATCATTCGAATGCCGACACCACCTTCGTCGGCGGCGCCGTTGGCTACGAATGGAACAACTGGCTGCGCTTCGACGTCAGCGCGGAGTATCGCGCGAAGTCGCGCTTCTATGCCCTCGTCACCTATCTGCCGAACGGCATCGACGAATATCAGGGCAACCTGAAATCCTACGTATTCCTGGCCAATGCGTTCGTCGATCTCGGCACCTGGAATTGCTTCACGCCCTTCGTCGGCGTCGGCATCGGCGGCGCCTACAACAGCTTCCTTGACTTCGTCGACGTCAATCCGAACGGCGGCTACGGCTTCGGCCGCAATCCCAGCGAATGGCACATGGCCTACGCGCTGTATGCCGGCGTCGGCTACAACATCAGCAAGACTTTCAAGGTCGATCTCACCTACCGCTATCTCAACTACGGATCGATCACCGACACGGTCGACTGCTCCGTCACCTGCACGCACGACTCGTTCAAATTCGGTAATTTGAGTTCGCACGACTTCATGCTCAGCCTGCGCTGGACATGCTGCGAGGTCGCGCCGCCGCCGCCGCGCTACGTCTACGCGCCGCCGCAATATGCGCCACAGACTTACGCGCCGCCGCCATATTCCCCGCCGCCGTATATGCCGCCGCTGCAAAGCAAGGGCTGAACGGCGAGGATTCCACGCGCGCCGCCGGTTAACGGCGCGCAAGTATGGTGAAAATCTATGGTTAAGCGCGGCTTAACCTTCCTCCGGCATGGTTGAGTGATGAGTAGCGCAAGCAAACTGGCGAAGGGATTGCGGGCAACGGCCATCGCCGGCGCGTTGCTGGGGATGTCGAGCGTCCGCGCCGCCGCCGCCGACATGCCCGACAGTTATCCGCCGGCGCCCGAACCGCCGCCCGCGCAGCAGCCCTGGTACGGCCCAGTGCTCATCGACCAAGGCGTCACCTGGTACCTGCGCGGCGATGTCGGCGCGCATTGGGGAATACTTACCGGCGCGGCTGCGGCGTCGCCATACCCGGATCCGACCAACAGCAGTCTCAAATCCGCCGTCATGACCGGCAGCCTCGGCATCGGCATCAAGAGCATCTGGCTGCGCACCGACGTCACCGTCGATTACGTTGCCCCGATGAAATACGAGGGCACGATCGCGGCCCCGGGCGACACCACCGCCAAGATCCAGGCGACCACCGCGCTGGTCAACGGCTATCTCGATCTCGGCACCTGGTACCGCGCGACGCCCTATATCGGCGCCGGCGCCGGCGTCGCTTATGTGCGCGCCTACGACTATGCGAGCACCGGCGCGCCGCCGTTCACCACCGACAACAGCAAGTACCGGTGGAATTTCGCTTTCGCCGGCATGGCCGGCATCGCCTACGCCATCTCGCACAATCTGATGATGGATCTCGGCTATCGCTACCTCAACATTGGTGACGTCAAAACCGCCAGTGACGCGCTCGGCGCGATGACGTTCAGGAACATCGCTGCGCATGAAGTGCGCCTCGGCCTGCGCTGGAGCTTCGATGAACCGCGCTACCCGCATTAGCACCGCGATCGCGCGCTGCCGCCGCGGCCTTGGCCCGACCTTGGCAATGCTCGTCATCGCGCTGGCCGCCCGGTCCGCCGCGGCCGCCGACCTCGGCGCATTGCTGCCCGGAAATTTCGTCAACACCACCTCGACCGTCCGCTGGGATGGGATAAATTTCGGCGTCCAGTTCGGCGTGTCCAATATGAACGCCGATTTCGAGAACAGCACCAATTCGCTTGTCTCCTACATTTTGCGCGACACGAAACTCGAAGACGAATTCGAACCGTCGAAATGGCGGACGCTCCCGGCAAGCACGACCAACGGGCGTCAATACGGCGCGTTCCTCGGTTACAACGTCCAATGGGATCAGCTCGTCGTCGGATTCGACCTGGCCTATAATCGAATGTCGTCACTCGATACGTCGGTCAGCGACTACATCGCGCGCGAGGTGACCACCTCGGACAACATCTCCAATGATGTGATCATTTCTGCGCAGTCGTCGCTCAAAATGATCGATTACGCTACGCTGCGCGCCCGCGCCGGCTATGCCTTCGGCCAGTTCCTGCCTTACGCGTTTGTCGGCGCCGCCGCCGGTCGCTTCAATTATGCGACGACGGCGACCGTGACCACGACCGGCGTCGACAACACGACGACGCCGCCGACGCCGAAATACGGTCCCATCACCCAGACGCAGTCCGACGTCAAGGACAACGCCATCGTCGGCGGCGTCGCCGCCGGCCTCGGCCTCGATGTGGCTTTGCTGCCGAACGTATTCCTGCGCGGCGAATGGGAATATGTCGCCTTCGCTCCGGTCGGCGGCATCAGGACCAATATTAATACCGGGCGCGTCGCGCTCGGCGTGAGGTTCTAGCCCCCGCGCGCTTCCCCGCGCGCTGGCGGGGCCTTCGCAAAAATATCTCTTTTGCCGCGGTTGACCGCGCTCGCGAAGTCGCCTATTCCCGCCAATGGGACACCCCTCCCCAACGAGGGGCGCCTATCTGGAAGGATAGAGACATGACTGGAACCAAGCCCGGCGTGCGGCCGGCAATCCCGCACTTTTCGTCCGGCCCCTGCGCCAAGCGCCCCGGCTGGAGCCTCACAGCCCTCACCGACGCGGTATTAGGACGCTCGCACCGATCCAAGATCGGCAAGGCGAAGCTCAAACGCGCCATCGATCTCACCCGCGACGTGCTGCAAGTCCCGACCGACTATCGCATAGGCATCGTACCGGCCTCCGACACCGGCGCGGTGGAGTTGGCGCTGTGGTCGCTGCTCGGCGCCCGGCCGGTGACCATGCTCGCCTGGGAAAGCTTCGGCGAGGGGTGGGTCAGCGATGTCACCAAGGAGCTCAAGCTCAAGGATGTCACGATAATCAAGGCGCCGTATGGCGACTTGCCCGATCTGTCGAAGGTCGATTTCGCTAGCGACGTCGTGTTCACCTGGAACGGCACCACCTCGGGCGTGCGCGTGCCGAACGGCGACTGGATCGCGGCCGACCGGAAGGGCCTGACGATCTGCGACGCGACCTCCGCGGCGTTCGCGCAGCCGCTCGAATTCAACAAGCTCGACGTGGTGACGTTCTCCTGGCAGAAGGCGCTGGGCGGCGAGGGCGCGCACGGCATGTTGATCTTGTCGCCGCGGGCGGTCGAGCGGCTCGAAACCTATAAGCCGGCCTGGCCGATGCCGAAAATCTTCCGCATCGCCAAAGGCGGCAAGCTCAACGACGATCTCTTTGCCGGCGCAACGTTGAATACGCCGTCGATGCTTTGCGTCGAGGACTATCTCGACACGCTGAACTGGGCGAAATCGGTTGGCGGCCTCAAGACGCTGCGCGCGCGTGCCGACGCCAACGCCAAAGCGATCGCCGATTGGGTCGCGCGCACGCCGTGGATCGAGCATTTGCCGAAAGATCCGGCCACCCGCTCCAACACCTCGGTTTGCCTGCGGCTCGCCGATCCGGCGGTGGCCGGATTGCCGCCGGAGGCCCAACTCGCCTTCGTCAAGTCCATGGAGGCCATGCTGGAGAAGGAAGGCGTCGCCTACGACGTCGCCAATCATCGCGATGCGCCGCCGAGCTTGCGCATCTGGTGCGGCTGCACGGTCGAAACCGCCGATGTCGAGGCGCTCACGCCCTGGCTCGAATGGGCTTTCGCCGAGGCAAGGGCGGCGCTGCCGAAGGCGGCATAGCGAGACGTCATTCCGGGGCGCGCCGCAGGCGCGAACCCGGAATCCGGTTCCGGACATCAGCAATCGAAAGCCCGCAGTATTTCTCTGGATTCCGGCTCGCGCGTTTCGCGCCCGGCCGCAACGACAAGTGAGGGGACCATGCCGAAAGTTCTCATTTCCGACGCGCTGTCGCCCGCCGCCGTGCAGATTTTCAAGGACCGCGGCATCGAGGTCGATTTCCAGCCGGCGCTCGGCAAGGACAAGGAAAAACTTGCTGAAATTGTCGGCAATTACGACGGCCTCGCCATTCGTTCGGCGACCAAGGTGTCGGCCAAAATTCTGGAAAAGGCCAAGAACCTGAAGGTCATCGGCCGCGCCGGCATCGGCGTCGACAATGTCGACATTCCGGCGGCGACCGCGCGCGGCATCATCGTGATGAACACGCCGTTCGGCAATTCCATCACCACCGCCGAACACGCGATCTCGCTGATGCTGGCCTTGGCGCGCCAGATTCCGGAAGCCGACACCTCGACGCGGGCCGGCAAATGGGAAAAGAACAAATTCATGGGCGTCGAGATCTTTTCCAAGACGCTCGGCATCATCGGCTGCGGCAATATCGGCTCGATCGTGGCCGACCGCGCCATCGGCCTGAAGATGAAGGTGATCGCCTACGATCCGTTCCTGTCGGAGGAGCGCGCCCGTGACCTCGGCGTCGAGAAGGTCGAGCTCGACGAATTATTCAGGCGCGCCGATTTCATCACGCTGCACACGCCTCTCACCGACAAGACACGAAACGTCATCGACGCCGCCGCGATCAAGAAAATGAAAAAGGGCGTGCGCGTCATCAATTGCGCGCGCGGTGGCCTGGTCGACGAGTCGGCGCTCGCCGAGGCGCTCAAGTCGGGGCAGGTCGCGGGCGCGGCCTTCGACGTGTTCGTCGAGGAGCCGGCAACGGCAAACCCGCTGTTCAGCCTGCCCAACGTGGTGTGCACGCCGCATCTCGGCGCCGCAACCTCCGAGGCGCAGGAAAACGTCGCGCTACAGGTGGCCGAGCAGATGGCCGATTACCTGCTGCGCGGCGCGATCTCCAACGCCGTCAACTTCCCCTCGATCAGCGCCGAGGAGGCGCCCAAACTCAAACCGTTCGTGGCGCTCGCGGAAAAGCTCGGCTCCTTCGCCGGGCAGCTCACCGAGAGCCCGATCAAGGAGGTGCACATCACCTATGAAGGCGCGGTGGCGCAGATGAATATCAAGGCGCTGACTTCGGCCGTGCTTTCCGGCCTGCTGCGGCCGATGCTCGGCGACGTCAATGTGGTATCGGCGCCGCTGGTGGCGCGCGAACGCGGCATGGCGGTCGAGGAGACGACCCGCGAGGTCGAAGGCGATTACGAAAGCCTGATCACGGTCAACATCGTGACCGAACGGCAGACCCGCTGGGTCTCCGGCACGGTGTTCGCCGACGGCCGCCCGCGCATCGTCAACATCAAGGGCATCCGCATGGACGCCGAATTCGGGCCCTCGATGATCTACATCACCAATCTCGACAAGCCGGGCTTCATTGGCCGCTTCTCGTCCACCCTGGGCGAGGCGGGCATCAACATCGCCACCTTCCACGTCGGCCGCGAGGCGCCCGGCGGCAACGCCATCGCGCTGATCGAGATCGACGGCGACCTGCCGGCCGCGGTTTTGGAGAAGGTGCGCGCGCTGCCGCAAGTGCAGCAGGCCAAGCCGCTGCATTTCTAGGAATTGCGGCGCAATATCAGGTTCTTGCCCGGCCGCCCGAAGCCGTCCAGGCGGCGTTCTGTGTCTTGCCTCTGCCCGGTTGATCCTTTATCCGAGGGTGGACCTGGCCGGTACCGTCCGGCGCCAGCGTCCAAGGGACTGGCGCAGGGAAGCTTTGCCGATGGCGAATGTGGTGGTAGTCGGGTCGCAGTGGGGCGACGAAGGCAAGGGCAAGATCGTCGATTGGCTTTCCGAGCAGGCCGACATCGTCGTCCGCTTCCAGGGCGGTCACAATGCCGGCCACACGCTGGTGATCGATGGCGTCACCTACAAGTTGTCTCTGCTGCCGTCCGGCGTGGTGCGCGAGGGCAAGCTTTCCATCATCGGTAACGGCGTGGTGGTCGATCCACACGCGCTGATCGGCGAAATCTCCCAACTCGAGAAGCAAGGGGTTGCGGTCAACCCCGATAATCTGCGCATCGCGGAGAATGCACCGTTGATTTTGCCGCTGCACCAGGAACTCGATGCCTTCCGCGAGATGTCGAACGCGAATACGCGCATCGGCACGACCAAACGCGGCATCGGCCCGGCTTACGAGGACAAGGTCGGCCGCCGCGCCATCCGTTTCATGGACCTCGCCGACCTGCCCTCGCTCAGTCAGAAGATCGAACGGCTGCTGGCGCATCACAACGCGCTGCGGCGCGGCAACGGCCTCGACGAGCTTGCGGCAAAGCCGATCTACGACGACCTGGCGGCGCTGGCGCCGAAAATTCTCCCGTTCATGGATTCGGTGTGGTCGCTGCTCGACGCCAAGCGGCGCGAGGGCAAGCGCATCCTGTTCGAGGGCGCGCAGGGCGCGCTGCTCGATATCGACCACGGCACCTATCCTTACGTGACCTCCTCCAACACGGTGGCGGGCCAGGCGGCAACCGGCTCCGGCCTTGGCCCCAACGCCATCGACTATGTGCTCGGCATCTGCAAGGCCTACACCACGCGGGTAGGCGAGGGGCCGTTCCCGACCGACCAGATGGATAACGCGACCGGCAAAACGCTCGGCGAGCGCGGCCGCGAATTCGGCACCGTCACCGGCCGTGCGCGCCGCTGCGGCTGGTTTGACGCCGTGCTGGTCCGGCAAACCGTGCTAACCTGCGGCATCGACGGCCTTGCGCTCACCAAGCTCGACATTCTCGACGGCTTCGATGAGATCAAGGTCTGCGTGCGCTACCGGCTCGATGGCCGCGAAATCGACTATCTTCCCGCCGGCGAGCGTGCGCAGGCGCGGGTAAAACCGGTCTACGAGACCATCGACGGCTGGAAGGAGCCGACGGCGCGGGCGCGATCATGGGCGCAATTGCCGGCGCAGGCGATAAAATACGTGCGCCGGATCGAGGAGTTGATCGGATGCCCGGTTGCCCTGCTCTCGACCAGTCCGGAGCGCGAGGACACCATCCTGATGAAGAACCCGTTCGAGGTATGATGACGGAAAAAAGCCAAGAAGCCGGGGCATGTTGAGGCGCGATGGCCGACTATCTTCCCCTGATCTCACGCGCCGTTAGCAGCCTCGACAGGAACACGGGCGAAAATCGCCGCGTGCTGTACGAGCGCGCGCGCGGCGCCCTGCTGCACCAATTGCGCAGCGTCGAGCCGGCGCTTCAGGAATCCGAGATTACCCGCGAGCGGCTGGCGCTGGAGGATGCGATCCGCAAGGTCGAGGCGGAATCGGCGATGCGCCAGCGCACCGAAGCCGCCGAGGAGGCCGCCGCGCCGCCATCGATCCTGGACAAGGGCCTGCGCGGCTTCCGCGAGACGGTGGCCGATGCGCAGGACCTGGGCGCTGCGGCCGCGGAAGCGAACCGTTTGGCGCATGACGTCTATGTTGCGATGCCCGGCAACGGCGCGCCGCCCGCCGGCGGCGCGAGGCCGGCCGGTGCCGAACATTACTTCGAGCCGTCCGAAGAAGCGCCCGGGCCGCAGCCGCGGCAAGACGCGCCATTTGCTCAAGCCCCGCCGACGCGCGGCGAGCCGCTGCCGCCGGCGCCGCCGCCGCGCTTCGAGGACGACGAGCCGGTCTTTTCGCGGCCGGTGCGTTCCTATGGCCGCGCGATCAAATGGGTCCTGTTGCTGCTGGTGTTCGCCGGCCTTGCCGGCGGCGCCTACTGGCAGCGCCATGCGATCACGTCCATGGTGGCGAGCTTTCGCAGCACGCCGGCGCCGAAGCCGCGCGAGACGGCGGAAACCGAGAGCCGGCCGAAGATCGCCGACCGCATCGGCCCGGCGGAAGGCACGCCGGCTCCGGCCAACGCACCGGCCGCCGCGGTTGCGCAAAAGGTCGTGCTCTACGACGAGGACCCGAGCGACCCGAAAGGCAAACGTTATGTCGGCTCCGCGCTCTGGCGCACGGAAACCGTGTCGCCCGGTCCCGGGCTCGCGCCCGAGCTTGCCATCCGCGCCGATGTGGAAATTCCCGAACGGCACATGCGCATGACCTGGTCGCTGCGCCGCAATTCCGACAAGGCGCTGCCGGCGAGCCACACCATCGAGATCATGTTTACGCTGCCGGCGGATTTCGATCAGGGCGGCATCGCCAATGTCCCCGGGGTACTGATGAAGCCGGACGAGCAGGCGCGCGGCGTGCCGCTTGCCGGCCTCGCCGTGAAGGTGACCAACGGCTATTTCCTCATCGGCCTCTCCGCCGTCGACGTCGACGTGCAGCGCAATATCCAGTTGCTGAAAGAGCGCGACTGGTTCGACATTCCGATCGTCTATACCAGCGGCAAGCGCGCCATCCTGGCGCTGGAGAAGGGCACGCCGGGCGTGCGCGCTTTCGACGAAGCGTTCCGCGCCTGGGGGGAGTAGGGGGTTGTTCGTCACCGGCCGCTTTGGGCGCGCCGCGGAACAATATCGGCGAGAAAGTCCATTACGGCACGCACGCGCGCGGTTCGAATGAGATCGTGGTGCGCGACCAACCAGAGATCCACCGAGCGAACGCGTTCCGGCGGCACCAGTCGGACTAGATCCGGATCGCGATCAGCGGTGATGCAGGGCAGGATCGCGGCGCCGAGCCCGGCTTTGCAAGCGGCGTATTGGACGTGCCGTGAGTTGGCGGCAAAAACGACCGACGCGCCGCGTGCATTCTTGTCGAACCAATCGCCGCCGCGGAAATCGCTCTCCTCCGTCCAGGTGATGATATCGATGTTGCGGAAGTCGTACAGGCGCGGCTTGAGCTTATGTTCAGCTGCGTATTGCTTCGAGACATAGATCGCGCAGTTCCATACTCCGACTTGGCGGACGACGAAGTCGCCGCGGGCCGGGCGCACCGTGCGCACGGCTATATCGGCTTCGCGCCGCGTCAGGTTGACGACGTCCCAACTGGAGACCAGTTCCAGCACGATGCCGGGGCAGGAGCGGCGGATTTCGTCAAGCCTGGGCGCGATCACTAAGGCGCCGATGTCTTCGGCGGTCGCTACGCGGACTTTACCTGTCGCGCGCAGGTCGCGGCCAAACGCTTCGCGCTCGACCGACAGGACGGCTTCCTCGATCTCTTCGGCTTTCAGCCGGATGGCTTCGCCACTTTCGGTCAGCGTATAGCCGGTCTGGGCGCGGTCGAAGAGTCGGGCGCCCAGACGCTGTTCCAGCGCGGCAATGCGGCGGCCGACCGTGGCCGCGCTGGTCTTGAGGGCGCGTGCTGCCTCGCTTAGGCTGCCGGACCGCGCAACCGCGAGGAAATGCTTGAAGTCGTCCCATTCCATGGCGGTGGGTGCTTTTCATATTTGAAAAATAAGATTGCAATATTCGAGCTATGTCTTTCAAATTTCAATAGCTAACCTCGGATTGCAGGGATCAATGCGACCGCCCAGGTGGGGCTGAGGGGTAGCACCATGAACGAACTGACGCGCCGCACTGTTGTTGCGGGATTAGCGACATTTACCGCCGTGCCGGCCTGGGCTGAGGCCGGTTGGCCTAGCCGGCCGATTACTTTGGTGCACGGTTTTCCATCGGGCGGACCGGTCGACACCCTTGCGCGAATTCTCGCAGAGCCTTTGTCTCATCAGCTAGGCCAGACGGTTGTTATTGAGGCCAAGCCCGGTGCGACCGGCACCACCGCTGCCGGACTGGTCGCCCGTGCCAAGGCGGACGGCTACACTCTTTTGGCCATGCCGGGGACGTTCACGGCTTCGGCTGCCATGTTCCGAGCTTTGCCCTACAACCCTACCGCGGACTTTACATTCATCAGCACCACGGCGGAATCCCCTCTGGTGCTGGTGACATATCCCGACAACGAGATTCAAACGCTTGCAGACGTCGTTCGCATCGCGCGATTGCGGGAAGCACCATTACAGTATGGCACAGCCGGTATCGGCTCGGTCCAGCATTTGTCGATGGAGCTCTTCGCGAAAAAGGCAAACATCAGACTCCAGCATATCCCATACCGGGGCGGCCTGGCGGCAATCACCGATCTTCTCGGCAAGCGAGTTGACCTTGTGTTGGATCCGCCGACCGTGCCGGTTCAATTCATAAAAGATAAAAAATTACGCGCGCTCGCCGTGACCGGAGCGGGTCGTTTCTTTGGCCTCCCGGAAATTCCGACCATGGTTGAATCTGGTTTTCCTGGACTTGTCGTTGCCGCGCGACAGGGCATTGCCGCGCCGGCAGGGCTGCCTGCCGACATTGTCGGGAAACTTAATCGCGCAGTCGCCACTATCTTGAGTGACCCGTTGCTCGTCGAAAAACTGAAAAAGATCGGCAGTGTTCCAAAACCATCAAGCCCGGATGAATATAAAACCCGTGTCATTGCCGACATCGCGCAATGGAGAAGCGTAGTGGAGGATGCACATATCGCCCGCATTTAAAAATCGCTTAGGGATTACAGACGGGCTCGAATGCTGAATGTCGTTGCTGCTACCGCTCCATTTGTGACTAGCGGGGGTGATCGACCATGCTCACAGTTTGGGGCAGAAGAAATTCTTCGAATGTGCAAAAGGTGATGTGGGCGATCGGCGAACTCGGTCTGGCCTACGAGCGGATCGACGCGGGTCTGGAATTCGGCGGCAACGACACGCCCGCCTATCTGGCGATGAATCCGACTGGGCTGGTGCCGACTCTCAAAGACGGCGATTTTATTTTGTGGGAATCTAATTCGATCGTCCGCTATCTCGCCAACCGCTACGGGCAGGGCGCGCTGGAACCGGCCGACCCGAAAACCCGCGCTCTCGCCAGTCAATGGATGGACTGGCAGATGTCGGCATTCTTGCCAGCATTCTGGGATGTTTTTCACGGGCTGGTCCGCACCCCGCCTGAAAAACGCAATTACGCCGCCATCGCGGAAGCCAAAACTAAGGCTGTCGCGTTGGCCGAAATCTTCGATGCCGAATTGGCGCGCCATGCCTATGTCGCGGGCGACACGTTCTCGATGGGGGACATTCCGATGGGCATCCGCATGTATCGTTTCCGGCAGCTTATTTCCGATCGGCCGGCGTTGCCGAATATGGAACGATGGTATGCGACGATTGAAAAACGCCCAGCATATCATGAGCATGTCGGCAGCATTCCCCTGACATGAGGGCGACAACAAAAATGGCCGGGATCGCTCCCGGCCATTCGAATTCTTGGATGTAGCGACGAAAGCTTAATGCATCGTGCCGGAAATCGCCGGCGTTTCCTTCGGCTGCTCCATGGCGGCGACCTTGCTCTTCACCGCCTTTTGCACCTTCTCGAAGGCGCGCACCTCGATCTGGCGCACGCGCTCGCGCGAAACGCCGAATTCGGCGGCGAGGTCCTCGAGCGTGACCGGATCGTCGGCAAGCCGCCGTGCCTCGAAGATGCGCCGTTCGCGCTCGTTGAGCACGCCGAGGGCGCCGATCAGCGCCTGGTGGCGGTTATCGCTTTCCTCGTGCTCGGCCAGGATGCGTTCCTGGCTCGGTGAATCGTCGACCAGCCAGTCCTGCCATTCGCCGCTTTCGCCGTCGTCGCGGATCGGCGCGTTGAGCGAGGCATCGCCGCCGAGACGGCGGTTCATGTCGACCACGTCCTGCTCGTTGACGCCCAGGCGCTTGGCGATCAGTTTGACCTGATCGGGCCGCAGGTCGCCCTCGTCGAGCGCAGAAATCTTGCTCTTGGCCTTGCGCAGGTTGAAGAACAGCTTCTTCTGGTTGGCCGTTGTGCCCATCTTCACCAGCGACCACGAACGCAGGATGTATTCCTGGATCGCGGCCTTGATCCACCACATGGCGTAGGTGGCGAGCCGGAAGCCCTTTTCGGGCTCGAAACGCTTGACCGCCTGCATCAGCCCGACATTGCCCTCGGACACGACTTCCGAAATCGGCAGGCCGTAGCCGCGATAGCCCATGGCGATCTTGGCGACCAGGCGCAGATGGCTGGTGACGAGCTTGTGCGCGGCCTCACGGTCGCCGTGTTCGCGCCAGCTCCGCGCCAGCATGTATTCTTCCTGCGGTTCCAGCATGGGGAACCGGCGGATTTCTTCCAGATAGTGTGAAAGGCCGGATTCGGCCTTGAGTGCCGGCAATGCGGCTGTACGGGCCATGATAGCGCCCTCCTGAGTTTGCCCCCGACTAATCGGCGGGCGATTGTCGCCGCCGCTCCCCGAGCCGACGGCACCCATCCAATTTTGCGACCGCGAAATCTGATCGCAGGTGCAGCATAGCGGAACGGGGTGGCGAAAGATAGTATTCGCCCGTCACGTCACTGTGACCCCGGCAAAACCAGTCAAGCCATTGTCTGGATTGGCTTATTTCCGCCGTTGCGGCCCTGCTTCGAGGCTTTCGCCGGCCAAGGCATCACGTAAACGACGCAAATCGCCCGGCAGTTCCGATTGGAACCGCAGACCTTTCGCGTTTTTGGGGTGTTCGACCCTCAATAAATAGGCATGCAGGGCCTGTCTGCCAAGGTGCGCCAGCGCGGCGCGGGCTTTCGGGCCGAGGAGGTTGGTCTTTGTCTTGAATCCCGTGCCGTAGCTGGGGTCGCCCAGGATCGGATGGCCGATATGGGCGAGATGCACGCGGATCTGGTGGGTACGGCCCGTTTCCAGGGTACAAGCCAGAAGGCTCGCCACCGGCTTGCCGTCCTTCCCGGTAAAGCGTTCCAGCACCTGCCAGTGGGTCACGGCGGCGCGGCCGCCCTCGCGCACGGCGCGCTTGTCCCTGGATCGCGGGTGGCGGTCGAGCGGGGCATCGATGGTGCCGCTGGCCCTGCCGGGTGCACCCCAAACGATAGCGAGATAGCCGCGCTCAATGCCGCTTTCGCCCTTGTTGGCGAACTGGGCCGAGAGCCCGCGGTGCGCGGCGTCGGTCTTGGCGACCACCATCAGGCCGGATGTGTCTTTGTCGAGGCGGTGCACGATGCCCGGCCGTCTGACGCCGCCGATGCCGGAGAGGCTGTCGCCGCAATGGGCAATCAGCGCGTTGACCAGCGTGCCGGCGGCGTGGCCGGCGGCCGGGTGCACAACAAGCCCGGGCGGCTTGTCGAGGACGATGATCGCATCGTCTTCATAGGCGATTTGCAGCGGGATCGGCTCGCCGGCAGGCCTAGCCTGCGCCGGCGCCGGCAGCTTGACGGTCACGTCCTCGCCCGAATTGACGGGAGTGGCCGGATCGCGGATCGTGCGCCGGTCGATCGTCACCTGCCCGTCGAGGATGAGCGCCTTGAGGCGAGAGCGCGACAGCGCCGGAATGCGCGCGGCGAGCACGCGGTCGAGCCGGAGGCCCCGCTCTTCGGCCGCGATCTTGACCGTCTCGACTGCCTCAGCGCCCATGGCTTGAAACCCGGCTCATCCGATGTCCGACCAGCGCCCCCTCGATCCGGAAGCCACCGCGGCAATCGCCAAAGTGCGCCGGCTGATGATGCTTATCATGGCGGGGACCTTCCTCGCCCTCGGTCTCGTTCTGGCCGTCATCGGCTACCGCGTTTCGCACGTCGAGGAAAGCGCCCCGGCCTTCGCGGACGTCACCGAAACACTGCCGGCTGGCGCCAAGGTGCTCGCAACCGCCATCGGCGACGACCACATCGTGGTGACCATCGAGGTCAACGGCGTCACCGAGCTGCGCACCTTCGACCCCGATACGCTTAAACCGCTCGGGCGCTTGCGGCTGGAGCAAAAGCACTAGCGCGCCTTGATCTTCTCCAGCACCGGCAGCAGATAGCCGACGAATTTTTCCGGGTCCTCGCTCATCGGAAAGTGGCCGAGCCCTTTCATGATGGTGGCGGACGCTCCCGTGCGCCGCGCGATGTCGAGGGTCGCCTCGCTGGTGCAGGAATAGTCGTATTCGCCGGTCAGTAGGAACAGCGGGCAGCGCTTGATGTCGATCGCGTCCACCCGGTCGCGGATGTCGCCGTCGATCATGTAGAAATGCAGGTCGCCCTTGAACACGCCGGGGCCGCTCTGCATGTAATGCCACAGCGTTTCCCAGCGCCCGGCATCGGGCGCGGTCGGCGCCACCAGGCCGGATACCACGCCGGCGCTGACCATGCCCCCGTGCACGTCGGGCCGGTTGAGCCAGCTCAGATCGTAGTAGGGATCGGTATGCGCGGCGGATTCGAGCCCGATCAGCGCGCGGAATTTCTCCGGGCGCTCGTGCGCGAGATGCAGCACGATGCGGCCACCGATCGAACAGCCCATGACGACCGGCTGGTCGAGGGCGAGCGCATCGGCGACCTCCACGATCATGCGCACATAGTCGCGCGAGGTGAGCTGGTATTCGGCCTCCTGCCAGCCGGCGGGCGGCGAGGATTTGCCGTGCCACGGCATGTCGAAGGCAATGACACGGAAACGCGAGGTCACGCGCGCATCGTTCATTACGCCGCGGTACTGCCGTGCATCGGCGCCCGCGGTGTGCAGACACAATAGCGGAATTCCCTCGCCGGCCTCCTCGACGTAAAGCCGGTGCGGTTTGCCGAGCAGGTCAAGATGCAGGTAGCGGCCAGCGATCGGCTCGAAACGCGGGCTCATCGCGCGGCCCCGGCGTTCGAGTTGACTTTGCGCGGCGCCGCGATCACGTCCTTGAAGTAGAGAAGGTTCGCCATGAAGGGGTGGATGTCGCCTTCCACCCGCATGAGCTTCTGCTTCACCAGCGCGAATATGTCGGTGAACCCGAGCGGCGGCAGCGGCTGCCAGAATTTTTCCCAAACTTCGCGCGAGGCGCGCAGCACGAAACTGTAGTCGGGGGTAATGAAAGGGCCCGGCGTCACCTTGGCGATGTGGCCGCCCTCGACGCGGATCAGATGATAAGCGTCGTCGATTGCGATCATAAAGGTGGTGTCGACCAAGCGGCCGCGGCGGACCAGATTTACGTCGGCATTCACGAGGCTGGCGATTTTATCGATCATGGGGAGCGCTCCCGCGGACCTTCAAGCGGACAAAATCACGCGGCGCCGAAAATGTCACTGAACCCGAGTGCAATGCCGCTGCGGTCACCGGGAGAGCCCAGCCTGCGGACGCGCCTGCTTGCGCGCCCGTCTGATCGGGGCTATCTCGAAGTTCCGGCCAGGCTCCCTTCGTCTAGCGGCCCAGGACGTCGCCCTCTCACGGCGAAAACAGGGGTTCGAGTCCCCTAGGGAGCGCCATTGGCCGGTTCAGCGACAATGAAGTTTTAATTGGCGAGCGCGGCAGGGCGAATGATCGCCTTGTTTTTTCTGCCGATTTTGTCAGTGTAAAAAAATTGCCTATGCGCGCAGGTAGCCCATGCAGCTTTTCACCACGGCCGAAGCCGCAAAATATCTCCGCCTCAAGGAACGCAAAATCTACGAAATGGTGGCCGAGGGCACCGTGCCCTGCACTAAAGTCACCGGCCGCTGGCTGTTCCCCAAGGCCGAACTCGATCATTGGCTGAGCTCCAGCATCGCTCGGCCGGAGGGCATGGCGCGGCCCGAGCCGGCGCCGATCGTCGGCGGCAGTCACGACCCGCTGCTCGAATGGGCGCTACGCGAGAGCGGCTCTGGCCTCGCCACGCTCGCGGTCGGCAGCGAGGCCGGCTTCAACCGTTTCATCGCCGGGGAAACCATCGCCGCCGCGATGCATCTGCATGCCCTGGAGGATCCGGAAGCCGACGCCAATGTGTCCGCGCTCAGCGGCCGCAACGATTTGCAGGATGCGGTGATGATCGCCTTCTGCCGACGTGAGCAGGGCTTGCTGCTGGCGCCCGGCAATCCGCTTAAGATCCGCACCATCGAAGACGTCATCGCCAAGCGTGCGCGCACCGCCATGCGTCCGAAAGGCGCTGGCGCACAACTGCTGCTGCTCTCGCTGCTGCACCGCGCGAAAGCCACGCTGGATCAGCTTGTTGCCGTCAACCCGGTCTGCCCGACCGGTCCCGATATTGCACAGGCGATACGCGCGGGGCGTGCCGATACCGGCATCGCCACGCGTTCGGTCGCCAATTCCGCGGGGCTCGATTTCGTGTCTATCGTATGGGAGCCGTTCGATCTGCTGATGCGCCAGCGCGACTACTTCCGCCCCGCCTTGCAGTCGCTGATCCGTTTCCTGCAATCGGCCGAACTCGCCGGGCGGGCAAAGGAGATGGGCGGTTTCGATCTCGGCGCCGCCGGCGCCGTGCGGTTTGCGGTTTAGCCAGGCGCGTTATAGGGAAACGTATGAGCGCCAACGAGACGCAGGCCTGGCCGAGCGAACTGCGCCTGCATAAGGACCGCAAAACGCTCTCCGTCAGCTTCGACAACGGCGAACGCTTCGATCTGCCGGCAGAATATTTGCGCGTGAAAAGTCCGAGCGCGGAAGTGCAGGGGCACTCCGCCGAGGAACGCAAGACCGTTCCAGGCAAGCGCGACGTCGGCATCCTCGAGGTGCTGCCGGTCGGCAATTACGCGGTGCGGCTTGTATTCGACGATCTGCACTCGACCGGCATCTTCGGCTGGGAATACCTGCTCGATCTCGGCCGCAATCATGCCGCGTATTGGCAAGACTACATCGACGAACTGGCCGCGAAAAATCTGTCGCGCGATCCGCCGCCGCGGCGAAAATGAATTTGCCGGGCCATTCCGGGGATGGCCGCTTCGCGACCGGACGCTAGATGATGCCGAGCGCCTTGAATATCGGCAGGCGCTTTTGCGCAAACACAGTTGCGTCCCGCGTCAACGCCGCCCCAATCTCTTCGGATGTCATCAGCGCTTTTTGGTCCTTGGTAAAACTCAGGCCCTGCGCCGTCACCAATTCAGTCAAATAGGCAGCCTTGTCGGCGGCGGTTTCCTTGCCGAGCTGTCCCGCGAGGAGAAGGAGCTGCTCGGTGCGGTTCACATATATTCCGCTGCCGGTCACCGGCGAGGCGATGTGGTTGACTTGCCCTTCGCTGCGGGCCATTTCGTAGATGTACCGGTTTAGTGCCGAGCAGTGCCGACGCGATTCAGCGGTGGGTTCCCGGGCAAGATAAACATGGTTGCTGCCGGTCAATATCAATAAAGCTTCGAATATAGCGGAAATTCCCAAAGGTCCGAGCTTGCCATGGCTGGCTAACTGGCCGAGCGTTTTCGGCGCGTAATTTTCCTCGGCGAGAGCCTCAATGAGCGGCCGATAGATTTCCTCCTTCAGTTTAATTTCGCCGCATGGAGTGATCAGTCTCATCGGAATGTCATCCGGGTTGCTGGCGAGAACGAACATTTCGGCCCGCAGCAATTCCCATCGCTCGGAAGCGGCGAGCTGGCGCGGGCCGTTGATGAAGATATCGCGGCGGAATTGCTGGTTGACCAGATAATCGCGCACGGATTGGCCGAGGACCGGATTTCCAATACTCGCGAGCAGGTTTCGTCCCTGGCTGGAAAAATTTATCGAATCGACATGCTCGAAAAGCGTCGCCGACGTGGCGAAGGTCAGCTTGGCGTCGCCCAAGGTGCGCGCCATGTCGGAGAACGTCATCAAGTACCACGCGCGCGTGAAATATTCGTGTGAGAGATAGTGAGGGTCGGTGGCAATCAGGGAATTCAACACTTCGACCACGTTCGGATGGTCGCGAAAATAATGCGCGCCGGCATCGGCCACTTGTTGCGTGAACCTCGCGCCCGCGATGAGCTTGTCCTCGACGCTGGCAACGTCCGAGCTCGCCAGTTCGCCGTAGAGCTTGACCAGATGGCGCAAGGGGGCCGCCGGCGCCCAGCCGGGCAGGCAGTTGTAGCTGATATAGACCGCGCCGCCGGGCTCCAGATTGCGCCTGATGATGTCGACGATGATGCGGTGGTTTTCTTCACTGACCCAGGTCCAGATCCCGTGCAGCGCGATGATGTCGAACTTCGGTAAATCCGTCCTTGCCGCGAGTTCGCTGAATGAATCGTTCAACAGCACCACGCCCGAGTCAGCGGCATCGGCAAGCGAAAGCGCAAACGCGGTCTGCGTGGGATTGAAATCCGTGCCCCAATACTCGCCGGGCGCGGCGGCCGCGTGGATATTGATCGGGATGCCCTGGCCGTAACCAAGTTCAAGGTAGCGAAGCGGTTTGCTCGCCGGCGGGGCCAGTCCCGCGGACAGGCACGCAAGCCGCAGGTTGTCCGCAGACAGTTCGCGGAAATAACCGAATATGTATCCTTCGGTCAGGTAGCCTTCGGTCCAATCCATGTCAGCCCGCCCCGGCCAGCCAAGATTCGCGACGAAACATCATTCGGCGACCCGATGAAAATGGCCAACGCGAACCGCGGCCTGCTTTTTTTGCCGGCATCGGCAGAATATAGCCTGCTTTTGATTCAAGATGCCGCCGATTTAGGGCGATCGCATGCGATGGCAACCGCCAGCCAATGCAGCGGAAAACCCGTCGTCCGGTCGGCGGGTCGGCGCGCCGTTGCGGCCGGGTGCAACGTTTTCTTCAAGTGAAATGGGGAAAACTGATCGGTTTCAATGCGCTAGCCGCCTTGCCGTTGATCTCCGCGCCGCAATCGCTTTCCCTCCCGCGGCCATTGCGCCGCAAGCAAATTTGCGCCGGGCGATTTTTCCGGGAAGGCGCCGCCGAAATTTGTTGCGGCGACAATAATCATCCGCCATTTTTTCGCCGTGCGATTTCGCGTCGCCCCGCGTATCGCGCGCGGCCGCGCGGCCCGCTTGCCGCAATCCGGCGAAAAATCCTGCGCAACTTCCGGACGTTCGCAAAACAATCGCGGCTGACGCGCCTGCTCGTTTGCGATTTGCGAATTGCGCCGCGCGGAACCAGCAGACGCAGAAAATTTTATCGATCTGAATTTTTCACATTTCGGTCGCAGTTCGGACGAACTAAAGCCCGCCGACCATATCCATCATCAACCACTAGCTTTCCAGCCGCTTGAATTGAAGCGGCGCATTTGCCGGCGGGGACGAGGCGATGAAAGCTCGGGGGCGACGGGGTGCGATCCAGGATTCGCCGGGTTGCTTGAATTCCGTGTCGTTGTCGGCGCGCGGCGCCACGATGCGCGGCCGGCGAACAACGGCACTCACCGTATATCCAGGCCGGATTGACAAAGTCGAACGGAGTGCCTGTCGGCATTTCCGGCGCGGCCTTGCGCGAAACATTCACGGGAGATCGATGATTCAATAACAACGAAACCGTCCAATGAACGCGGTGCCACGACAGGGAGTTGCGTATGAGTACACCCATCCAGCACGACGCTCTTGATCCCAACAGTCTGCAATACTACGCCCCACGCAAGACGCGTCCCAGCATTAGCGACCCACCGTCCATCCAGCCGCTGGCAGATGTCGATGATCTGCCGGCACCGCAGGTTTTCGAGGAAATCAGAACGCGCCACGGCAATGCCGCGCTGGCCGATGCGCTGCCGGGCGCCGTGCGCCGTCTGATCGACGAAGAATTCAATTCGCGCCCCAGCGGCTTCGAACGCAAGCGGCCGGTGGTGATCCTCGCGAGCCTCGGCGCCGCCGCGATCGCCGTCGTGGTCATGTTTTTCGACCCGACGAAATTCACCGGGCTCGATCGCTCGCCGCCCAAGAAGCCCGTGGAGGTGTCGCTTGCCGATCGCCTGCAAGCGGCAAACTCCGCGTTCAATCAGGTGCCGCAGGCAACGGTCGCCCCGACTCTCACCGTTGAGGACGGCAGCGGCGACGTCAACGCGGCGCTGCCACTCGGCCTCGAAGTCACGAACTACACGGCTGGCGCAACGATTTACCTGAGCGGGCTACTTGCCGGATCGGTATTGAGTACCGGCACCGCTGCGGGTGAAGGGCTTTGGCAAGTCGCAGTCGACGACTTGCCAAAAGCCCGCGTCATCCCGCCCCGCGACTATGTCGGCCCGATGACCGCCGTCGCGGAGCTGCGTAACGGCAATGGGCAGGCGATCATACGCAGCCCCGTCCATTACCTCTGGCGAGAAAAAGCCGCCGAACCGGCGAAGGCAGAAGCGCCGGTGGCGGCCGCCAACCCGCCCGCCGACAATGGCGCGGACGCGCCGAGGAAAATGGATCCGGCGGAGGCCGCCTCTTTGCTCAAGCGCGCCGAAGAGCTCGCCGGAAACGGCGACCTGCCGGCCGCCCGTCTGCTGCTGCATCGGGTTGCCGAAGCCCACGACGCCCGTGCGGCATACGAACTGGGCGCCACCTACGATCCGATCGTGATCAAGAGGTTCGGCAGCACCAGCGCCACGCCGGACCTCGCGCAAGCGCGCGCCTGGTACCAGAAGGCCCGCGATTGGGGCTCAACCGAAGCAACCGCACATCTCAAGGCGCTCGCGAGCGCCGATCAGTAATCACCGCCACGGGGAGAACAGCATGATGAAATCCACGCGATTGGTGTGCCTTGCGGCAGCCGCACTGGCACTCATGACGACCGCTACGCCGAGCTTCGCCGGACCGGGCGAAGTCGACCCGGGACAGGTGAGCGAAGGCCTCAAGGCGATTTTCAGTTACGGCCGCGCCACGCAGACGACGAAGGAGCGGCTCAACGCCAATACCACGACGATCATCACCGGCACGATCGGCGGAACGTATGTTCAGATCGGCGCCGATCTTGCGTCCATGCTCGACGACGGCGAGAACCTGCGCGTGCTCCCCATCGTCGGACGCGGCTCGGTTCAAAGCATCGCCGATATTCTGTATTTGCGCGGCGTCGACATCGGGATCATTCGTTCCGACACGCTCGATTACCTTGAGAAGAAAGGCTATGCGAGCAATCTCAAGAGCCAGCTCACCTACATCACGAAACTCTACAACGAGGAAATGCACGTCGTTGCGCCAAAGGCGATCCAGAAGCTGTCGGACCTCGAGGGCAAGACGGTCGCCGTCGATTTGCCCAACGGCGGCACCTTCATCACCGCGATCACGGTTTTCGAGCGTCTCGGCATCAAGGCGAAATTCGTCTACATCGAGCAGCGGCTCGCCTACGAAAAGTTGCGCAAGGGCGAGATTGACGCGATGGTCGCGGTGCAGGGCGTTCCGTCGAAATTCACCACGACCATCAAGGACGAACGGTTTCACCTCGTTCCCATCGAATATGCCCAGCCGTTGCAGGGCGACTATCTGCCATCGCAGCTGAAGGCCGAGGATTATCCCGCCTTGATACCGGCGGGGCAGCGCATCGACACGATCGCGGTGCCGGCGATTCTCGCGGCCTACAATTGGGATCGCGGGTCCGACCGCTACCGTAAGGTCGAGCGCTTCGTTCAGGCCTTCTTCGACAAATTCCACGATTTCCAGAAGCCGCCGTTCCATCCCAAATGGAAGGAAGTCGTGCTCAGCGCACCCTTGCCCGGGTGGAAACGGTTCCCGGCAGCGCAAGCGTGGCTCGATCAGCATGCCAATCCGGAAGTCGCGGCGACGCGGCGCCAATTCGACCAGTTCATGGCGGCGCGTGCCTCGGCGGACGGTGAAAAGTCAGCCGCGTTAACTCCGGAACAGAATGCCGCGATGTTCCAGCAGTTCCTCGAATGGCGAAAAGAGAAAGCCAAGGAATCGGCCGAGGATCCGCCGAAGCAGCGGGTCAGCGCCCGCAAACATAAACCCAGCCACAGCAAACCGGACAAATCGGACAAGTAATGCAGCTCATGGGCGAACTACAATTGATGAGACCGCTGGACGACAATGAGCTTGAGGCGCTCAAGTTGTTTGCGAATGGGCGTTCGGCGGATGAAATGGCCGAATTGCTCGGCGTGAGCAAGAGCATGGCCATGCACTATCTGCGCGTTGCCGCGCGAAAACTGGGCGCTCGAAACCGGGTGCATGCGGTGGCGATTGCCGTGCGCATCGGTCTGATCAGGCCGTCCGGCGGCAACGAGTGACAAAGGCCGCCGGCGCGGACGCTCGCGAAGCGAAAAGACGCCGGCTTACGCGGCGTGAGCCTGACCGGAAGGATCGGCGCTGTCCGTTTCGCCCGCGGGCGCGCCGAGGAGCGAGCCGAGCAGGCCTTGCACCTCAAGCTGGGCGGTCGCGTGCGACATGGTCGGGCGGGCGCCGAGGGTGATTTCGTCGAGCTCGTCGATGGCTGTGAGGCCGCGCGGATAAAACTCGCGGAAAATAACCCGCTCGGCGAGGCCTTCGATGCAGCGAAAGCCGAGTTTTTGCGACAGGTCGCGAATGGCGTCGCCGACGCACCGTCTGTTGCGCGAGGTCAGTGTCGCCAGCCGGTTGCGCAGCACGATCCAGTCAATGTCGGATTTGCCATCGAGCTTGCGTCTGGCGCGCGCGTCCTCGACGACGCGGGCATAGTGACTGGCGGCGGTGACGGCGAAGGTTTCCGGATCCACGCTGCCGAGCACGTCGAGGTCGACGAAACTGTCGTTCAGCGGCGTAATCAGCGTATCCGCCACGGAATGGGCGAGCCGCGTCAGATAATGATTGTGGCCGGGGGTGTCGATGATGATAAAGCTGTGGTGTGCGGCGAGATGCTCGATCGTGCTGGTAAACGCCGTGCGCCCCGCGGCTTCGTCCTCCGACGTCGAATACTCGGACTCCTCGTCGAAACACACATGCGTGGGCGTTGGCAGAACCTTGCCGCGTTGCCTCGACCAGGCAAGCCTGTTGTCGATGTAGTGGGTAAAGCTCCTTTGCCTCGCATCGAGGTCGATCGTGGCGACGCTCTGGCCCGATCGCATCAGCGCAACCGCGATATGAATGGCGATGGTCGATTTCCCCGATCCGCCCTTTTCATTGGCAACGACGATCACGCGGACGCCCGGCGTACAGGTTTGGTTTTCTGGAATCATCAGCGCGCTCCATTGCTCGGCGATCGATTGTGGAAATTTTTTGTCGAAAACAACTTGCGCCGATTCGCCGGCTTCCGAGCAGCGCGATGGAATTATGCGCGTTAGTTTTTTGCTCTACATTTCAAATGTAATTTCAAGGCGATGTGCCGGATCGATTCCGGCTGCCCCGATTTTCGCGCACGCCTACGAAAAATGAGCGGCCGGAATGCGGGACGGCGATGCAGATCGTCCGGCGGGTGCGCAAAATAAAATCTGCCGAACGCGGACGCCGAATGGCGGGCATCGAATGGTGGAAGTCGAATGGCGGGCGGCGAGGGCTGCACCCGCGGCCTCCGCCGATGCGACGGGAGCGCCGGTTGCGCAGGCAACATCGGCGGCGCGCGGTCCTCGCGCCACGGCGTCGCACGAGCAAAGCGGTGTTTTTCCCGCACAATCAGTTGCTTAGCCGATCCGCGCCGGGGCGCATTTCATTGCAAAAAACGGCCCGTTAAACGATACTGGGAGCATTGCCGGCGGATTCGTGTCGCCGGGGGATGGGGCGTGATCTCGTTGCGCAGAAGTGACAATCGATACGCTGAAATGCGCCGCGCAGCGATGCGCCTCGCAATACTGCGCCTCGCGGTGCTCCGCCATGCGATGCTGGCGCTCGCGGGTTTCTTTATTTTCGCTTTTGCGTTGATTTCAGGCGCACCGCCCGCGGGCGCGCAGGATTTTGGCCGCGTCATCGGCGGGGTCGTGCACAGAAACCTGAGAATTCCGGGCGTGCGCCTGCAAGACGGAAACTATCAGCGCGGCAGCCGGCGCCACCGGGAAAGCGATGGCAAGGATTCCAAGAGCGACGGCAAGGATTCCAAAAAAGACCGGGATTCCGACGCGGGCGATTCCAAGACCGCCGGAAACACGACCAAGGACGGCGACGGCAAAATTGACACGAACAAAACCGGCGACGCCGGCTCCGGGTCTGGGGCGCACCGGGGATCGGGCTCAATGTCGCCCGGTGGCAAACCGTTCAATTAGCGGATTGAACCCGCATCGCCAGACTAAAATCGAATGGTGGGCGCTGTAGGGATTGAACCTACGACCTCTCCCGTGTGAAGGGAACGCTCTCCCGCTGAGCTAAGCGCCCGGCCGTTTTAGCCGGGCGATATAAGGAGTGCGTCGAAGGGGTGTCAAGCGAGCCCGGCGCAAGATCGCAAAATGCGGGCGGGACTTTCCGACGAAATTGCGCGTAAACGACGCGGTCTCCGGCGCCTAGTTGCGGCTCTTCGGATCGTCGGCGTGTGGCACGCGCGACGCCTGGGTCTGCAAGGCGCGGATGCGGTCGGCGAGGTCGCCATTACTCGGGGTGGCCATCGCGAATTCCGGATCGCCGTCGCCGGAAACCGCACCGCTGGCCGCGCGGTCGCGCACCGTCTCGGCCGCAAGGATCGCATCGATCGGTGAATTCGGGCCTTCCAGCGCCGAGGCAAGCCGCGCGACTTCCGCCGCGACGTCGTTGATGCGCTCGCGCAGCAGGGCATTTTCCACACGCTCGGAGGCCCAGGTCTCCTCGGCCTCGCGCTTGAGATTGGCAAGCTCCTGGGCGAGCCGGTCGCGGTCGTCGGCGGTGCGGCCGAGCTCGGACTGGAGTTGCGTCTTTTCCGACTTGAGCTTCTCGGTCGCCGAACTGGTGCGATCGTCGATCTCGGCGATGGCGGTGCGCAGGTCACCTTCGGTCTTGCGCGCCACGCCAATTTCCTCGCGCAACTGGGTCAGTTCGAATTCGCTCTGATTGAGCAGCCGCGACTGCTCGCCGAGGCGGTTCTCCAGATCATGGGCGCGGCGGCCGAGCAATTCGGCTTCCGTGGTCTGCGCCACAAGCTGCTGTTCGAGTTCGGCGACGCGGCGGCCGAGATTGTCGACGCGGCCGCGCTCTTCCGCCAATTCCTGGGTCGCGTGCTTGAGCTCGACCCGCTCGGCGTCGCGGCGGTCTTCCACCGCTTTGACCTCGTTGCCGGCATCGCTGAGCCGCTGCTTGAGCGCCTCGACCTGGGTCTTGAGCGAGACGAGCTCGATCCGCTGCGAATCCGCCAGCGTCGAGCGTTCGTCCAGCGCGCCAACCACTTTGGCGAGTTCGGCTTCCTTGTCGGACAGCGAGCGCTCGGCGTCGTGCATGATGCCGGTCTTGCTGGCGACTTCCTCTTCGGTCGCGCGCAACTGGTCGCGCAATGCCTTGTCGCGCGCTTCCAGCGCGAAAATGGTCGCCGTCTTTTCACCCAGCTCCATCTTGAGCCGGTTGATGGCGTCGCCCTTCTTGCCGAGTTCGGCGAGCTGGCTCGTGGTCTTGGTCTTGAGCTGTTCGACGCTCATTTCGAGCCGTCGCGTCGACATGGCGAATTCGGCGCGCAATTGATCCTTGTCGGCCTGGATTTCCGCCATCGACAGCGGGGTCGCGGCTTCGAGCCGCCGCATGGTCAGCCGCACCGCGCGGCCATGAACGAGGGGAACGACCACGAGCCCGATCAGGGCTGCAACGAGGAATCCGATCCCGAAATACATGATCGGTTCGATCATGAGCGTCGCCTCCAACTCACCCTGCCCGGATAGCCCCGCGGAAACCATGACACGGGCGGCCACCGCCTGCCAGCGCGACCCAAGATTAACCTAAACTCGGGGGCTGCGTCCCGCGGTGTCCTCGGCCGGCGCGCAATATTAAGAGATGCGGCGGCTCAGAACGGGTTCCAGGTCGCGTTGGGTGTGAACTTGAGGTAGCCGATATTGGCGCCCAGCCGCAGGCCCACCCCGGAGCGGATCGGCACCACCACGATCTTGCCGGCGGCGAGTGCGGTCATGCCGAAGCCGCCGATGAAATAGGCCGATCCGTCGATTCCGGCGAAGCGCTGGTAGATCGCATCGGTCGCCGGCAAATTGTAGATGAGCATCATGGTGCGGGCGCCTTCGCCGCCGGTGTCGAAACCGACTGACGGACCTTCCCAGAAGACGCGGCGGTCGCCGGCGTTCTTGGTATAGAGCTTGCCGTCGCCGTAGCGCAGGCCGACCACGAGCGCACCGCTGCCTTCCTGTCCGAGCACATAGCCGTTGGGCTCGCCCCAGCGGCTTACCGCGTGCTGCACCACCTCGGCCAGGCCGCGCGACACCGAGCCGAAGAACCGATGCCCCTCGCGAACGATTTCTTCCGAATGGAACGTGTCCCTGCCGCCCGGCCGGGGCGGTTGGTCCTGCGCGGCCGCAAAATCGGCGGCAAAGCCGGCAAGACACAGGGTGAGGGCCGCAAGGCGCAGGGCAGCGCGCATCGGATGCTCCATCGGAATAAGAGACTCCAGCCCCATTTAACCGGTTGCTCACGCCGGTGGCCGTAATATGGCGGCACTGGAGCAAGCCCCGAATCGGTTAAGGGTCGCGGAGAACTATGACTGCACCACGGCAGCAACGGAAGCCGCTAGCGGCCCTCGGGCTGGCGCTGGCGCTCGCGATTTTCGGCGGCGTTTTCCCTGGCGCCGCGCCGAGCGCGGGTGTCAACGACCCCATCGTGGTGGACGCGCATACCGGACTCGCCCTCGGCGGCTTCGATCCGGTGGCTTATTTCACCGATGCTATGCCGCGATTTGGCCGCCCCGACCTCGAGGTGCGCATGGACGGTACGGTGTGGAGGTTCCAGAATGAGGGCAATCGGGCGGCCTTTGCCGACCACCCCGAGGTCTATACCCCGTGCTTTGGCGGTTACGATCCGGTGGCGATCGCGCGCGGCGTGTCGGTGCCGGGCCACCCGCTGTTCTGGTCGGTGACCGGCGAGCGGCTTTATCTCTTCTATAGCGCCGAGGCGCGCGCGGCGTTTCTGGCCGATCCTGGCCGCATCATCGAACGCGCCACGCGTAGATGGCCCGAGGTCGCGCGCACGATCGCGCGCTGAGCTGTAGCCGCCTTACGGCTTGGCGGCCGCGGCTCGGGCCGGATCGCCCCAGGCAATGAACCCCGGCACCAGAAATTTCGCCGCCTGACGTCCGAACACAAGTTTGCCGCCGTCGGGAGCTGTGACCATTCCGCCGGCGGCGGCCAGGATCGCGCAGCCGGCCGCGATATCCCACTCGTGCGTCGGCGCGAGCCGCGGATAAAGATCGAGGTCGCCTTGCGCGAGATAGCAGAATTTCACCGACGAGCCGCAGGCAATCTGCTCGCCGACGGGCAGCCGCGCCAACAGTGTTTGCGTCGCGCGGTCGAGATGGCTGCGCGAGGTCGCCACCGCCAGACAATCCGGCGCCGGCCGCGTGCGGATGAGCCTGCGGTCTTGCGCCGTGCCGTCGCGGAGCCGCAGCCGCTCGGCTTTGCCGCCGGCGATGCCGCGCCACAAAAGTCCCTGCGCCGGCGCGGCGATGATGCCGGCGATCGGAACGCCGTCGGTGACGATGGCGAGGTTGACGGTGAATTCGTCGCGGCCGGCAAGAAACTCCTTGGTGCCGTCAAGCGGGTCGACCACGACGAAGCTCGGCTGCAAGCGCGCCGGCGCCGCGCGGCCGGCGCTTTCCTCCGCGATGACCGCAACTCCGGGCAACATCCGGGCAACGCCTTGCGTGATGATGGCTTCCGCGGCCTCGTCGGCGGCGGTGACCGGCGACTGGTCGTCCTTGATGCGCCGTTCAACCGAGGCAAACGGCATGGCGAGGATTGTCCGCGCCGCCTGCGCGACGATCCCGGTCAGCGCGTCCAGATGCTGGGCGGCCTGTTGTGGGCTGATGGCGCCTGTCACCTTTGTCGTTTCCCTGTTGCCAGTCGCGGTCCTTGGCGGTCGCGGCGGTGCGGTGTATCACGCACCGGCACCGGCGCGTCCAGCGATTCGCCGGTTTTTTGCCACCCTGCACGCCCTGCGGAGACCCGTCCATGTCCGGAACGCCTATCGAAGCGCTCGATCTAGCCGCTCTGCTGTGCTCGCGCGTTTGCCACGATCTGATCAGCCCAGTCGGCGCCATCGTCAACGGGCTGGAAGTGCTGGCGGAAGAGAAGGACGAGGAAACCAAGGCCTTCGCCATGGAGTTGATCACCAAAAGCGCCCGCACCGCGTCCGCCAAGTTGCAGTTCTGCCGCATCGCCTTCGGCGCGGCTGGCTCTGCCGGCGCCCAGATCGACCTTGGCGACGCCGAGACCATCAGCCGCGGGTTTTTCGAGGACGACAAGACCAAGCTTGCGTGGAATCTGCCGCGGGCGCTGCTGGCCAAAAACCGGGTCAAGCTGCTGCTCAATATGCTGCTGGTCGCCGGCCAGACGATCCCGCGCGGCGGCAAGCTCACGGTCGATCCGCTCGGGGAGGGCGACAGGATGGGCTTCAAGGTCAGCGCCGCCGGGGCCAACGCCAAGGTGCCGCCGGCGGTTGCCGCGTTGCTGGCCGGCGACGCCGGTGGGGCATCTCTCGACGCGCACCGCATCCAGCCCTTCTATGCGAGCCTCCTGGCTCAGGCTTGCGGCGTCAAAGCCGGCATGGCCATGGACGGCGAAGCGGTCGTGGTGACAGCCCAATAAAGCGGCATTTCCGGGGTTAACGACTGGTTAAGCGCGGCGTCCGTTTGCCGCTCCGCAACTAAAATTAAACGCTTCAACGACACACTGGCCGCGCTCCCGACAGTGAGCGGCAGACCGGGCAGAACCTGTCAACGAAGGCGTTTTCATGGACGAGTTGTTGCGGGAATTCGTGAACGAGACGCACGAAAGTCTCGACGTGGTGGACGTCGAGCTGGTGCGTTTCGAGCAGGATCCCAACAACGCCAAGATCCTCGATAACGTCTTCCGCCTGGTGCACACCATCAAGGGCACCTGCGGATTCCTTGGGCTGCCGCGGCTGGAAGCGCTGGCGCACGCCGCCGAGACCCTGATGGGCAAGTTTCGCGACGGCCTGCCGGCGACCAGCGATGCCGTCACGCTCATTCTCGCCACCATCGACCGCATCAAGCAGATTCTGGAAAGCCTCGAGCGCGAGCAGCGCGAGCCGTCCGGCACCGACGACGACCTGATCGCCGATCTGGAGCGCATGGTCGAGCGCGTGGCGCCGGCCGACGCGCCTCATTCGCCGACCTTCGCGGTGGGCACGATTGCCCCGCAGGTGCTGGAACGGCCGCTGCGGCCGGGCGAGGATTCGCTCGACGATCTCGAGCGCGCGTTCCGCGAAACGCCGGTCGATCCGCCCGTCGCCAAGGCGGCGATAGCCGCAAAGCCCGCGGCGGCGGATGCCGCCAAGGATGACGATCCGGCCAAATCCGGCGGCCAGTCGATCCGCGTCACGGTCGATACGCTCGAACACCTGATGATCATGGTCTCCGAGCTGGTGCTGACGCGCAACCAGCTGCTCGAAATCGTGCGCCGCCACGAGGATTCGGAATTCAAGGCGCCGCTGCAACGGCTGTCGAATGTCACCGCCGAGTTGCAGGAAGGCGTCATGAAGACGCGCATGCAGCCGATCGGCAATGCCTGGCAGAAATTGCCGCGCATCGTGCGCGACCTTTGCAACGACCTCGGCAAGCAGATCGAGCTGGAGATGCACGGCGCCGAAACCGAACTCGACCGCCAGGTTCTCGACCTGATCAAGGACCCGCTCACCCATATGGTGCGCAATTCGGCCGATCACGGCCTCGAATCCCCGCAGGAGCGGCGCGCGGCCGGTAAGCCCGAGCACGGCCGCATCCGCCTGTCAGCCTATCACGAAGGCGGCCACATCATTGTCCAGATCGCCGACGACGGCCGCGGTCTCGATACCGCGCTGATCAAAAGCAAGGCGATCGCGCAAGGATTGATCTCCGACGCCGACGCCGAAAAGCTGACGGAAGCGCAGATTCACAAGTTCATTTTCGCCGCCGGTTTTTCCACTGCGGCGAAGGTCACCAATGTCTCCGGCCGCGGCGTCGGCATGGATGTGGTGCGCAACAATATCGACCAGATCGGCGGCACCATCGACGTGAAATCGGTCTCCGGCGTCGGCTTGAGTTTCACCATCAAGATTCCGTTGACGCTGGCGATCGTCGCGGCCCTGATCGTGCAGGCGAGCGGTCACCGCTTTGCCATCCCGCAAATCGCCGTCGTCGAGCTCGTCCGCGCGCGCTCCGGCAGCGAGCATCACATCGAGCGGATCAAGGACACCGCAGTGCTACGCCTGCGCGAGAAGCTGCTGCCGCTCGTGCGCCTCAGCCACCTGCTTGGCACCGAGACTGAGCCCGGCGACATGGAGAGCGGGTTCATCGTAGTCACCCAGGTCGGCAGCCAGAGCTTCGGCATCGTCGTCGACAGCGTCTTCCACACCGAGGAAATCGTGGTGAAGCCGTTGTCGAGCAAGCTGCGGCACATCGCAATGTTCTCCGGAAACACCATTCTCGGCGACGGCTCGGTGATCATGATCGTCGATCCGAACGGTATCGCGCAGTCGTTCGGTTCGACCGGTGCCTCCCAGTTGGCCGATAGCACCGCCGACCGCCGGCACGCCGCCGCCGACGAGCGCACGACCTCGCTCCTGCTGTTCCGCGCCGGTTCCGCCCAGCCCAAGGCGGTGCCGCTCGCGCTGATCACGCGGCTCGAGGAAGTCGACGCCAACAAGATCGAATTGTCGAACGGCCGTCACATGGTGCAATACCGCGGCCAGTTGATGCCGCTGGTGAGTATGAACGAGAACGTGCGCGTGAAGGGCGAGGGCGCCCAGCCGCTGCTGGTGTTCTCGGACGGCGCCCGTTCGATGGCGCTGGTGGTCGACGAGATCGTCGACATCGTCGAGGACCACCTCGACATCCAGGTCGGCGGCGACAATTCCGGCGTGCTCGGCTCCGCCATCGTCAAGGGCCAGGCCACCGAAATCATCGACGTCGGCCACTTCCTGCCGCTCGCCTTCGAGGACTGGTTCCGCGGCAAGGCGCAGAAGGCGAATCGCCGGCCGCGCTCGTTGCTCCTGGTCGATGACAGCCCGTTCTTCCGCAATATGCTCACGCCGGTGCTGCAAGCCGCCGGCTACACGGTCTCCCCTGCCGCTTCGGCGGCGGAAGCCCTGGCGATGATCAAGGACGGTGCCGCCTTTGATGTGGTCATCACCGATATCGAAATGCCAGAAACGGACGGCTTCGAGCTGGCAGAAACCCTGCGCAACGACCCGCGCACCGCCGGCTTGCCGGTCATCGCGTTGTCCTCGGTGGTATCGGCCGAAGCCATCGAGCGGGGCCGCCAGGTTGGCCTGCACGACTATGTCGCCAAATTCGACCGCCAGGGGCTGATCGCGGCGCTCAAGGAACACAGCGACATCGGTCGCGCGGCGTGACGGGCAAACCATGAGCACCGACAACACCCAGCAGAACTTGATCGAATACGTCACTGCCATGATCGGCGGCCAGTTGTTTGGCCTGCCGATCGTGCGCGTGCAGGACGTATTCATTCCGGAACGGCTGACGCGGGTGCCGCTCGCCCCGAGCGAAATTGCCGGCGTTCTCAATCTGCGCGGCCGCATCGTCACACTGATCGACCTGCGCCGCCGTTTCGGGCTTGGCGAGCGCGCGGACAACGAGCAAGCCATGGCGATCGGCGTCGAATCGCGCGGCGAATCTTACGGACTGCTCATCGACAGCGTGGGCGAGGTGCTCAAGCTCGACGCCGCTGCGCGCGAACCCAATCCGGTCAATCTCGATCAGCGGCTGGCGCGGATTTCCGGCGGCATCCACCGTCTGGATGGACAACTGCTCATTATCGTCGATGTCGACCGCGTCCTCGATATTGGCATGAAGCCGATCGCAGCGTGACGCAACGGACATGAGAGAACTATTGGGACTTCGAACCGAGATAACGAGGGTGTGCGATGAAAACCTGTCTGGTTGTTGACGACTCAAGTGTCATCCGCAAGGTGGCACGCCGAATCCTGGAAGGGCTGGAATTCGACATCGTGGAAGCCGAGGACGGCGAGCAGGCGCTCGACGCCTGCCGGCGGACGCTGCCCGACGCGATCCTGCTCGACTGGAACATGCCGAAGATGGACGGCTACGAGTTCCTGCGCAGCCTGCGCAAATTGCCGGGCGGCGACGGGCCGAAAGTCGTGTTCTGCACCACCGAAAACGACGTCGCCCACATCGCGCGCGCACTGCACGCCGGCGCCAACGAATACATCATGAAGCCGTTCGACAAGGAAATCGTGGAAGCCAAGTTTCAGGAAGTCGGGCTGATCTGACAGCCGCCGTCGATCGACAGATCCTGGCGGCCATTAAAGGCGTCACAAGTCCGATGAATCTTGCCGTCGCAACGAAGTCGTCCAGCACCACCGTCGGCCGGCATATCCGCGTGATGATCGTGGACGATGCCGTGGTCGTGCGCGGCCTGTTCTCGCGCTGGGTGCAGGCGGAGCCCGACCTCGAAGTCGTGGCCTCGTTGCGCACCGGACGCGAGGCCGTCAATCAGGTCGAGCGCGCCGACCCCGACGTGGTGCTGCTCGATGTCGACATGCCGGAACTCGACGGCATTGCCGCGTTGCCATTGCTTCTCAAGAAGAAGCCCGACCTCGTCGTGATTATGGCCTCGACGCTGACCCGGCGTAACGCCGAGATCAGCCTGAGGGCGCTGGCGCTCGGCGCGGCCGATTATATTCCGAAGCCGGACAACAACCGCGAAGTCACCGCCTCAATCAGTTTCCGCCGCGACCTGATCGAGAAAATCCGTCAGCTCGGGATGAACTCGAAGCGGCTACGGTCGGCAAATCTGCCGGTTGACGCGATGGCGGCGGAGCGGCCGAGCCCGCTGTCGCCGAAGCTTCGCGCCGGCGCGCAACCGATCGTGCTGCGTGCGCCGCCGGCGACGCCACCGCGCGTTCTGGTGATCGGTTCATCGACCGGCGGCCCGCAGGCGCTCAACATCCTCATCAGCAAGATCGGCAGCGTGCTTGAACGCGCCCCGGTGCTGATTACCCAGCACATGCCGCCTACTTTCACCACCATCCTTGCCGAGCATCTAGCCCGCCTTGCCGAACGCCCCGTGCACGAAGCCGACGAGGGTGAGGAGGTCGTTCCCGGCACCATCTATCTCGCTCCCGGCGGCCGGCACATGGCCGTCACGCGCCGTGACGGCATCGCCAGGATTGCACTCGACGACGGCCCGCTAGTCAATTTCTGCAAACCGGCCGTCGATCCACTTTTCGCATCGGCCGCCAAGGTCTGGGGCACCAAGCTGCTCGGCCTCGTGCTTACTGGAATGGGTTCCGATGGGTTGCGCGGATCGCAGGCGATCGCCTCCGCCGGTGGCAGTATTCTGGCGCAGGACGAGGCAACGAGCGTGGTCTGGGGCATGCCCGGTCAAGTGGCGCATGCCGGCCTTTGCTCGGCCGTACTGCCGCTGAGCGAAATCGCGCCCCGGCTAGCGCGGCTGTTCGGGGGAGACAAGACGTGACCCCGCAGGATTTCGATTATCTGCGCCAGTTGTTGCGCCAGCGCTCCGGCCTTGTGCTGTCGGCCGAGAAGCAATACCTCGCCGAGAGCCGTCTTTTGCCGCTCGCGCGCAAACACGGGCTCGCCGGTCTCAGCGAACTGGTGGGGCGGCTCAAGGCCGCCGCCGGTCAGCTCGGCGTCGAAGTGGTCGAGGCGATGACTACCAACGAGTCGTTCTTTTTCCGCGATAAGGTGCCGTTCGAGCATTTCCGCGACGTCATCATGCCGGCCCTCGTGGCCGCCCGCGCGCGCGAAAAGCGCATCCGTATCTGGTGCACGGCGGCCGCTACCGGGCAGGAGCCCTATTCGCTGGCCATGAGCCTGAAGGGCATGGGCGCCGCCCTTGCCGGCTGGCGCGTGGAAATCGTCGCCACCGACATTTCGCGCGAAGTGCTGGAAAAGGCCAAGGCCGGCATCTACAGCCAGTTCGAGGTGCAGCGCGGGCTGCCCATTCAGCTGCTGGTGAAATTCTTCAGCCAGGTCGGCGAGGCCTGGCAAATCGCTCCGGAAATCCGCGGCATGGTGCAATTCCGCGCACTGAATTTGCTCGGCGATTTTTCCAGTCTCGGCGTCTTCGACCTGGTATTTTGCCGCAACGTATTGATCTATTTCGATCAGGACACAAAGACCGACGTGCTCAATCGCATCGCGCGGCAGATGCCGGGCGATGGCTATTTGATATTGGGCGCGGCTGAGACCGTGGTCGGCTTGACCGACGCCTTCAAGCCGATGCCTGACCGGCGCGGCGTCTATTTGTCCAATACGCCGGCCATGCGCCGGCCGCCCACGAGCAACGTGCTCAAATTCGCAGCCAAAGCCTGAATTTTCCGACAGGACTTTTTCGACCATGCCGCGCCGGTAGTGGCAGCCCCATTTCACGCTGCGCCGGGCCGGCATGCGATGCCATTGAGCCTTTTGCACGAGGCCGCTAGTGTCGGCCACTGGGTGCATCCGGAGCCGGTCGTACCAGAGTACCGGAGCCACCCAGGGGCGATTGAATCAATACCGCGCTCAGAGATATGGGGCTGACCAATCCCGGCCGATGCCGTGTCGCTCACGCCATCGGCTGTGGAAGCGACGAATCGTCAACGTAATCAATGCCAAAGGAGGAATGACATGAAACGGATACTTCTCGCTGCGCTTATCTCGGCGTTCGCCGCTGGCTCGGCCATGGCGGCAAGCTGCGAATCCATGGCTATGGGTAAGGACGGCAAAGCGCTCTCCGGCGCCGCCAAGACCAGCTTCATGAAGAAGTGCAAAATGGACGCCTGCGAGCCCAAGGCTATGGGCAAGGACGGCAAGCCGCTTTCCGGCGCCGCCAAGGCGAGCTTCATGAAGAAGTGCGAAGAGGGCGCCTGAACCACGGCCGCTTTACGCCACATTCATCGGGCAGTGCTCGGGAGCGGGCATTCGACGCCTCGCCCCCGGGCCCCTATACTTTGGCTCGACATACTTTAGCTCGACCTGGCGCGTCGCCACGCAATGGCGTTTGCCCTTCGATGACATTGAGGAGTTGAACATGAAAACATCGCTTGCCGGCGCTCTCCTGGGATCGGCGATCATCGGCGTCATGGCTCTCGCGCCCGTCGCGAACGCCAAAACGGCCAAGGAATGCAGGGCCGAATGGACCGCCAACAAGGCGGCCAATCAGGCCAAGGGCATCACCGAAAAGGCCTATGTCGACGAATGTCGCGGCGGCGCCAGCGCCGACAAGTCGAAAGCGAACGAAAAGGCTTCGACCGCGGCGGAAAAGAAATCGACCGCCGCCGAGAAAAAGTCGGAAGGCAAGGAAAAGGCCGCCGACAAAATGGGGGCGCCGGCCGGCGGTGAAAAGAAGACCGCCAAGGAATGCCGGGCCGAATGGACCGCCAACAAGGCCGCCAACCAGGCCAAGGGCGTCACCGAGAAGGCCTATGTCGATCAGTGCCGCAACGGCACTGCCGCCGCGACGCCGGCAGCCGCGCCTGCGGAAACCAAGATGGCGCCGCCGGTGGCAGCGCCCAAGGACACGAAAATGGCGCCGCCGATGGCGCCCGCCAATTCGAACACCAAGTCGAACGCCAAGACCGAGACGCCCGGCACGGGCAAGCCTGAGGGCGCCAATCAGTTCGCGGCCGAAAACGCAGCCAAGGCGCATTGTCCGGCCGGTCTCGTCGTCTGGGCCAACCTCGACTCCAAGATCTACCATTTCTCCGGCCACGCCGATTATGGCCACACCAAAGAAGGCGCCTATATGTGCGAGAAGGACGCGATGAGTCAGGGTCTGCGCGCCGCGAAAAACGAGAAGCATCCCTGAATTCGTAAGTACCGGGGCATTCTCTTTATTCAAACGGAGGTAGACGATGGGACTTTTGGACAATCTCGGCGGATCGCTTGGCGGCGTGCTCGGCCAGGTCACCGCGGCCGCGGCCCCCGGCCTGATCTCGGCGGTTCTGGCAAAAACCAACCTCGGCGACCTGCAAGGGGTGGTGAACCAACTCCAGCAGGGTGGCCTGGGCGATCAGGTCAAGTCATGGCTCGGCAATGGCGGCAACATGCCGGTGACGCCGCAGCAGTTGCAGGCCGCGCTTGGCGACGAGCACGTCAGGCAAATAGCCGAGCATTTTGGCGTGCCGGTCGACCAGGCAATGAAAATGCTGGCGCAATATTTGCCGACTGCGGTCGATCAGGCCAGCCCGAACGGAACCCTGCAATCGAACTAGCCGCCGGCACAAGCCGCTATCGCGGGCGAAATACCATTGCCGAGCCCCCGGGGGTAACATCCCGGGGGCTTTTCGTATGCCTGCCGGAAAACAGCGACGCGCTTCACTGCCCAATAAAAAAACCCCGCCGTCGTCGGCGGGGTTGATATGAAAGGTGACGGCCCGAAGGCCCGGTCGGCGTGAGGCAGCGCCTCAAGCCGGAATGCGTTCGTCCACTTCGCTCGGCTCGCGCAGCACATAGCCGCGGCCCCACACCGTCTCGATGTAGTTCTTGCCGGAGGAGGCGTTGGCGAGCTTCTTGCGCAGCTTGCAGATGAACACGTCGATGATCTTGAGCTCGGGCTCGTCCATGCCGCCGTAGAGATGATTGAGGAACATCTCCTTGGTGAGCGTCGTCCCTTTGCGCAAGGAGAGCAGCTCGAGCATCTGGTATTCCTTGCCCGTGAGGTGCACGCGCTGGCCGCCGACTTCCACCGTCTTGGTGTCGAGGTTGACGACGAGGTCGCCGGTATTGATAACCGACTGCGCGTGCCCCTTGGAGCGGCGCACGATGGCATGGATGCGCGCGATCAGCTCGTCCTTGTGGAACGGCTTGGTCATGTAGTCGTCGGCGCCGAAGCCCAGCCCCTTCACCTTGTCCTCTATGCCGGCGAGGCCGGAGAGGATCAGGATCGGCGTCTTGACCTTCGAGACGCGCAAGGACCGCAGAACCTCGAAACCCGACATATCGGGCAGGTTCAGGTCCAGCAGGATGATGTCGTAGTCGTAGAGCTTACCGAGATCGACGCCTTCTTCACCGAGGTCCGTCGTATAGACGTTGAAACTCTCGGATTTCAGCATCAGCTCGATGGATTGAGCGGTCGCGCTGTCGTCTTCAATGAGTAAAACGCGCATGCCAGTCCCCTTCTCGCCGCAACCGGGCCTTGGGTCAGCGCCGCAAAGGCGGCGAGTTTGAAAAGACGCTTTGGGACAACCGATTCGACACTAACCCCGCATGGTTAACAAAACCTGATTCTCTGATGCAAGGGTGCCGTAGGCAGTCGCCCCCGAATCGGCGTAAGATGTTGCCAGAGAGTGGTTTTTTAGCCACGTAGCGTTTCATGCCCCGGTTTAAGAATCGGGTCTAACCGACTCTACGGACTCGCCCCTTTCGTCCTGGCTGGGCGATACGCAGCCGTAGTCCCATGGACGATGACCCAATGATTAACGACGCGGGTAAACACTCCGTTAAAGGCCAAGATGGGGCGGTAAGCCTAAGAGCAAGTGAATGCCCCGGGTTCAGCGTTAAAGACCCCACCGGCATTCCCGGGCTGCAAAGATGAAAGCCTTGGCCGAGCAGATCGCCGATCTCGATGCCGTGGAAATCTACGGCCGCGTGGTCGGGGTGCGCGGGCTGATGGTGGAGGTGGCCGGTCCGATCCATGCCATGTCGGTCGGCGCGCGGCTTTCGATCGAGACCGGCGTCGGGCCGGCAATTCCGTGCGAAGTGGTCGGCTTTTCCGGCGGCTATGCGCTGGCCATGCCGTTTGCCGCGCTCGATGGCGTGCGACGCGGCTGCCGCGCGGTGGTCGCCACCGCCGCCGGCAATATCCGCCCGTCCGAGCGCTGGCTCGGCCGCGTCATCAACGCCATGGGGGAGCCGATCGACGGGCTGGGCCCGCTCGTGCCGGGGCCGGCGCCTTATCCATTCCGCTCCTCGCCGCCGCCCGCGCACGCCCGCATGCGGGTGGGCGAGCCGCTCGATCTCGGGGTGCGCGCGCTTAACACCTTCCTCACCGTCTGCCGGGGTCAGCGCATGGGCATTTTCTCCGGCTCGGGGGTCGGCAAATCGGTGTTGCTGTCCATGCTCGCCCGCAACGTATCGGCGGACATTTCGGTGATTGGCCTGGTCGGCGAGCGGGGCCGCGAAGTGCAGGAATTCTTGCAGGATGATCTCGGTCCGGCCGGTCTCGCGCGCTCTGTGGTGGTGGTTTCGACCTCGGACGAACCGGCACTGATGCGGCGGCAGGCGGCCTATTTGACGCTGGCGATCGCGGAATATTTCCGCGACCTCGGCAAGGACGTGCTGGTGCTGATGGACTCGGTTACACGTTTTGCCATGGCGCAGCGCGAAATCGGACTGTCCGCCGGCGAGCCGCCGACCGCCAAGGGCTACACCCCGACCGTGTTCACCGAATTGCCGCGCCTTTTGGAACGGGCAGGGCCCGGCACCGAGCAGGGCACCATTACCGGCATCTTCAGCGTGCTGGTCGACGGTGACGACCACAACGAGCCGGTGGCGGACGCCGTCAGAGGTATTCTCGACGGCCATATCGTGATGGAGCGTGCGATCGCCGAGCGCGGCCGCTACCCGGCCATCAACATCCTCAAGTCGATCTCGCGCACCATGCCGCGGGCGGCCGATCCGGCCTATCTGCCGGCGATCAATCGCGCGCGCCAGGTCATGGCGACCTATGCCGACATGGAGGAGTTGATCCGGCTGGGGGCCTACCGGGCCGGCTCCAGCACCGAGGTGGACGAGGCCATTCGGCTGCACAAGCCGCTCGAGGCCTTCCTCGCCCAGCTTAAGGAAGAATCAACGAGTATGGCGGAGGGCTATCAGCAGCTTGAACAGATCGTGCAAAGCCTGGAGCCTGAAAAGCTTTGAGAAAAAAGCGCCGCCCGCTGCGCGCGGCGTGGCGCAAAACGCTTTGAAAATGCCGTTCGCCACAATTTGGCGCCGCGCCTTGGAAACCGAAAACTAACGTTATTGCGCCAGAGTTACCCCCACTGAACGGTCCGGGGCGTCCCGGCGGGCGGCTGTGCCGCCGTGCGAGGGCGCAAATTCGGGGCTTCGGGGGAGTATTTTGTCGATGAAGTCACGCGAAACCCTCATCCGCCTGAAGAAATTCCAGGTCGACGAGAAGCGGCGCAAGGTTGCACAGATCGAAGCCATGATCGCGGAGTTCGACCGCATCGCGGCCGAACTCGATCGCGAAATCAAGACCGAGCAGGAACGTGCCGGGATCCACGATCCCGCCCATTTCGCCTATCCGACCTATGCGAAGGCCGCGATCGGCCGGCGCGAGAACCTCAAGCGTTCGGCCGGCGAGCTGAAGGCCCAGCTCGACGAGGCCAAGGCAATGCTCGGCGAGGCCTTCGAGGAGCTCAAGAAGGTCGAGATGCTCGATGAGCGCGATCACGCGCGCGAAAAGGCCGAACAGAACGCGCGTGAGCAGGCCGAACTCGACCGCATCGCGGCGCTGCGCTTCTCCACCGGCGGCGCGCACGCTTAAACGACGCGCGGCGCCCACTTTCGTTTATTGTCGTCGCAGCTGAACGCTGGAGGCGTGACGGCGAGAGTCTGCCGTCATTTGTTGGCTCAGGTGTAAAGCCGCAAAAGCTCACGCATGGCGCGGCTGTGGGCGGATTCGTCGACTAAGGTTTTTGCCCAAACGCTGTCAGGCTGGCCCTCCGCATAGGGTTTCAGCCAGCCTTCGGCACGTGCCACCGCGATCCGCGGCAGGCCGCGCTGTTGGGCCTCGATGGCGACATAGATGTCGTCCATGTCATAGCGGCTCCACTTTCTTGGATCGACATCGAGCATGTTGGAAACAAAGGCGCAGGTGCCTGAGCCCAATACATGTACATGGCAAGGCTGAGCCAGCTGGCGCATGAAGTGCAGCACGGTGGTATTTCGGACATACGACTGGTGCGGCGGTGTGAAGACGCGCCCATGCACCCCGACAACGGCATTGCCCTCGAGCCGCTGCAGAGCTCCGACCAGACGATCGACGTAGTCGGGCGGATAGATGATGTCGTCATCCACCATCGCCACCACCGCCGGAGCGGTCAAATCCCGTAGACAAAGAAAACGGCTGCTGGCGTGTAGATTGCCGACGTCCTCGGCTCTTTGCACGGTGATACGGTCGAGCCCCGCCAGGAATGCCGGCGCAGTGCTATAGCCGTCGAGATAGATGTAGACGTGATCCACTTGCGCGCGGATCACCGGCAAGACCTTCTGAAAAGTCTCGATGCGGCTGGCCATCGTGGCAATGGCCGCTATTCGACGCATACCGCCGATGCTGGTACCAGCCCCCGTCACAGATGTCTCTGTCGCCTCCATCGCGAGACGCGCGATCTATACCACAATGGCCGTCAACTCGTCTCCACGCACAAATCGAGGTCCGTCCTCAATGCTGGCCCGGCTGGCTCGTCGCTCCAGATCGCTTCGTGCGGCGCGTTGGGCGGCTCAAGGGCCGGTGTGAACTGTTCAAGAGTCTGCGGCAGGGTCAGGAATTGACTGCTGTAAAGCTGGATCAACGCGACCTTTTTCGCCACGTCATCGCCGAGGGGGAAAACATGGCGGTGAAGCTTTCTGTCTCTCATCGCATGAAACAGATTGCCTATTCCAACCATTCGTGCAGCTGCGGACGATGCATAATAAAGGTCCTCATAAAAACCGATGCGGTAGCGTTGCGATATCACGTCGTAATTTTGATGAACCAACATGCGGACGGCGACGTGGTCGACGTGGCCGCCGATGCCGCTCGGGCAAAAAAGCCAGGGCCTGACTTGCAGAGACTTTTCCGCAGGAGCCCCGACCAAAACGTCGAGCAGCGGTGATTTAATTCTTTGCAGATTTTCGTCGGCCCAGCCTTGATTGGAGGTTTGCTGGCCCATGAGCGCCGCGTCTTTCAGGTCGAGATCTTCAGTGCTCAGCCCGCAGGCTTCGGCGAAGGCTTTGTCCTCCGCCTGCCGGGTTTTCGTCACCGTTTCTGCCGCAGCGCGCGCAGCACCCGGACGAAGCGGTACGTAGGCCGACACGGCAAATACAGTCAACAGGATGCCGCAGTGTCGCTTGTGGGCGAATGCGCCGAGCGAAAAGCAAATGTCATCGGAGTGCGGTTGCAAATAGATGTCGCGCGGACTTACGTCACCAAAATTTGACGGCTGCGCATTGTTTGACATTGCAGGTCTACGCGCGCGGCGCCACTAAGGTTGCTTTTTGATGCACTCGCGAATAAAGCGGCGGCGTTTCAGATAGCTCAATCTCTGTTGCTTCGCCTGACGCCGGCAGCTCTCTTGCTTTTCGGCGAGGCGCTTGCTGGCGGCGGCGATCTCCGCGGGATATTTCGGCTTCGCCGACGGCGATTGCGCAAACGCCGGCGATGCCGCAAACCCAATCAATGCGGCGACAATTGCAGATGCGATTGAACGGAGAAACACAAGTCGCAAACCTTGAGTGCCCGATGAGGCCACGGCGCTTGTCTAGCATGAGCGCTGCCGACTTGAAATATCATTCACGCTGTGGCCGCTGGCTGCGGCGGCAGCAAAATGCCCGGATTGAGAATGCCGGCCGGGTCGAACGCGCGTTTGGTCGCCGACAGCGCGGCGGCAAACGGTGGTGGCCGCTCTATGTCATAACCGGCCATGTGGTCGCGCCCAACGGCGTGATGGTGGGTCACGGTCCCGCCGTGCCGGACCAGGGCGCCGGCGCAGGCCGCTTTCATGTCGCGGAACTGTTGCACGAGCCGCCCCGGTTCGCCGAGCGCGTGATAGGTGAAATAAGGCGCCGGTCCGTCCGGGTAGACATGGGTAAAACGGCAGGTGACCGAGCCGGGCCGTCCGGTGATCTCGTTGATGGCCGCCAGGGCATCGCGTTTGACATTGGCATAAAAAGACTCAAAGCGGTCCCAGGTAATCGCCGACTCGAAAGTGTCGCGCATGACGCAGCGCGCTACCGCATGTTCGCGCAAATATGGGGCACGAATGAATTTGTCGCGCCAGCTGGCGGCCGCCGCATCGCGGGCGGCATCGCTCTTGGCCGGCGCCGCGTCCCATTGGCCGCCGTGATCGGCGCAGATTTCGAGCGCGCGGCGCATCCAGCCGTCGACCGGATGGTCGGCCGATTCAAAGCCGAGGATCACGATCGCATGCGTGCCGTCGCCGGCTTCGGTAAATGCCGCTTCCTCGGCTTCGATCAATCGGCAGTTTGCCGGGTAGAGTCCCGCTTGCGAAATCGCACGCACCATGTCGGCGCCCTTGAAGAAATCGGCGACGCGCACCGTGGTCGAGGCGCGGAAGCGCGGCTGTTTGCGTAGCCTGATCCAGGCTTGCGTCACGATACCGAGTGTCCCCTCCGAGCCGAGGAACAACCGGTTGGGGTCGGGACCGGCGCCGACCGCCGGCAGGCGGCGGCTTTCGAGCAGGCCGTTCGGCGTCACCACGCGCAGGCTTTCGATATGGTCGTCGATCTGCGTGTTCACCGTCGCGTAATGTCCGGCGGCATGCGTCGCGATCCAGCCGCCCAGGCTGGAAAATTCGAACGCCTGCAAGAAAAAGCGCATCGCCAGCCCGCTCGGCTTGAGTTGGCGCTCGAGCGCCGGGCCGTAAACGCCGGCCTCGACGCGCGCGGTTTCGGAGACCGTGTCGATGTCCAGGACCTTGCCGAGCTGGCGCAGGTCGATGGTCAAGGCGCCGCGATAGCGGTCGTCGGCGGTCGGCTCGACGCCGCCGACCACACTTGAGCCGCCGCCGTAAGGGGTGACCGCGATGCGGTTGCCGCCCGCCCAGTCGAGCAATGCGACAATGTCCTGCTCGCTGCGCGGATAAGCCACCACGTCCGGCGGATTGGCATAGTCGCGCGCGAGCCCGCGTGCGAGGTCGACGACCGATTTGCCGTAGGTGTGAGCGGCGCGATCGTATTTTTCGCTCGAGCAGATCGCGGTCAGGCTTGCCGGCGGCGCGATGCGCGGTTGGCGCAATTCGATGTCGGCAAGCCGGGGGGCGGGGGTGACGGAAAATCCATCGCCGCCAAGCACGCTCGCCCAGGTCCGTTCGAACCATCGCAGCTCGCCCGCCGCGACCTCATCGCCTTCATATCCCCAGCCGAAAAATTTCAGGCGCCGGTCGCTCATGTCGTTCCCCTCCCAATATTTTGTTGCCGCGGCCTTGCGGCGCAGTCTTGCCGCGGAGCATTGGCTACTCACCACGCGGATTTGTGTACTATAGGGCGAATGGCGGGCGCCAGAACCCGCTGCGATCGATTGCTGTAGGGCCGTAGGGAGACTATGGAATGGCTGAGTCGCCTCTCGTTTCAACCGCCTGGCTCGAGCAGCATCTGGCGGACTCCGACCTGCGCATCATCGAGGTGTGCAACGTTCGCGACGACAAGACGTATCACGAGGGGCATATTCCGGGCGCCATGTGGCTGTTCTGGAAGTCGGCATGCTGGCATGAGAGCGATCGCGAATTTATTTCGCCCGCGGCGATGGCAAAACTGTTCGGCGGCCTGGGCATCGGCCCGCAGTCGACCGTCGTGCTCTATGGCGATCCGGTGCAATACGGCAGTTACGCCTTCTGGGCCTTCACCATGGCCGGGCACAAAAACCTCAAACTGCTCGACGGCGGCCGGCGCAAATGGTTGCTGGAGGGACGGCCGCTGTCGCGCACGGTGTCGCGCTTTGCCGCGGTCGCCTATCCGGCTCCGGTCGCAAGCGCGACGATGCGGGTCGGCCGCGACGACGTGCGCGAACATTTGCGCGAACCGCGGCGGCTGTTGCTCGACGTGCGTTCGCCGGAGGAATATTCGGGCAAGCGCGTATCGGAATATACCTTTCCGGTCGATCATGGCGCCGAGCGTACGGGACGCATCCCCGGCGCCGTGCATCTTTACTACAAGGAGTTGTTGAACGAGGACGACTCGTTCAAATCGCCCGACCAGCTTCGTCCGGTGCTGGCGGCGGCCGGCGTAGCCCCGGAAAAATTCGCCGACGTGGTTTGTTATTGCCGGCTGAGCCACCGCGCCACCATCGCCTGGATCGCGCTGAGCCAGGTTCTCGGCCACTCCAATATCAAGATCTACGACGGCTCGTGGACCGAATGGGGCAGCATTGTCGGCTATCCGATTGAGAAATAACCGGCCCCGGCCGCGTTCGGGAGAAGTGCGCTTGACGCCGGTTCCACCGGCCATAATCTGCTACCTTAGGTCGAGAAGCCGTCTAGCCTTGGACTTTCGGGGGTAGGCATGAGCGGGCGAGCCTTCATTGTGCTGCTTGGCGGCGCTGCGGCTACGTCGCCGATCGACGCGCGCCTGCAATAGCCGGCATTACAATGAAAAACCGACGGAGCAAGCCGACAGCGCCGAAGCGCCACCAGGTGCTCAAGCCCGCGCGTCGTCGTGCCCCGGCCGCTGCCGGCAAGGAAACCGAAGTCGCCCGGCTCAAGCACGATCGGGACGCGGCGCTTGAGCGACAGAAGGCGACCGCGGAAATCCTCGAATCGATCCGTAACTCGTTGACCGATGCGCAACCGGTCTTCGATGCCATCGTGCGCAATCTGCTGCGGCTGTTCGGCACGCGCTTTGCCAGTGTGCAGCTGGTCAAAAACGGGATGATCGAAATGCCGGCGGCCGACGGAGCCGCCGGAATCAAGAAGCTCAAGGAGCGCTACCCGCGTCCGTTTGACGAAGATACCGCGGGCGGTCAGGCGATGGTGCTTAAACGTCTGGTGCAATACTCGCCGTTGCTCGGCAACCCTGCCGCGCCACGCGGAGCCCGGCAAATCGCGCGCGAGTTCGGGTACAATTCAATCGTCGCCGCGCCGATGATCCGCGAGAGCAAGGTGATCGGCGCCATTGTTTGTGCGCATCATGAGCCGCGTCGCTTCGACGCCAGCGAAGTCGCGCTATTCAGGACGTTTGCCGATCAGGCGGTGATCGCCATCGAAAACGCGCGGCTGTTCAATGAACTGCGTCAGCGCACCGACGATCTCACTGAGTCACTGGAGCAACAGACGGCGACCTCGGAGGTGTTGAAGGTCATCAGCCGCTCGACCTTCGATCTTCAGACGGTGCTCGACACCCTCACTCGAACCGCCGCCAAGCTCTGCGCCGCCGACAAGGGCTTCATCTTCCTGCGCGACGGCGACGTTTTTCGTTTCCACTCGCATTTCGGCCTCTCGGAAGAGGAATTGCGTTACGGCCGCGAAACCCCGCTGCGACCGAGTCTTGAGAGCAACACAGGACGGGTCGCGCTTAGTGGCAAGGTCAGTCACATTCACGATGTGCTTGCCGATCCCGAATACAAGGCGAGCGGCCATCAGCGGATCTACGGCTACCGCACCAATCTTGGGGTGCCGCTGTTGCGCGACGGCGCTGTGATCGGAGTGTTCGCGCTGACCCGTGATGAGGTTGCCCCGTTCAACGACAAACAAATAGAGCTGGTGACCATTTTCGCCGATCAGGCGGTGATCGCCATCGAGAACGGGCGGCTGTTCAATGACCTGCGTCAGCGCACCAACGATCTGACGGAGTCGCTGGAGCAGCAGACTGCGACATCAGAAGTGTTACGCGTCATCAGCGGTTCGCCGACTGACACAAAGCCGGTGTTCGATATGATCGCCGAGAGTGCGTGGCGGCTCTGCGAGGCGCAGTATTGCTTTGTCTATCGCTTCGACGGTCAGCTTCTCCATTTTATCGCGCACCACGGGCTCACACCGGACGTGCTGGAAATGAACCGGCGCATGTATCCCATGGCGCCGAGTCGAAAGAGCGCTGCGGCGCGTGCGGTGCTGGAGCGTGCGGTAGTGCAAATTCCCGAAGTGAAAGCGGATCGTGAGTTTGCGCTTGGCCCGATGGCTTCGGTCGGCGGCTTTGGCAGCGTGGTCGGCGTTCCGATACTGCGCGACGGCGTCCCGGTCGGATCGATTGCGCTCACGCGCGTTCAGACCGGCCTGCTTCCCGAGCGACAGATCGAGCTACTAAAGACATTTGCCGATCAGGCGGTGATCGCCATCGAGAACGCGCGGCTGTTCGATGAGCTGCGCCGGCGCACCAACGATCTGGCGGAATCGCTGGAACAGCAGACCGCGACGTCGAACGTGTTGCGGGTCATATCCGGCTCGCCGGGCGAGCTCGCGCCGGTTTTCGGGGCGCTGCTGGACAATGCGGCGCGCATCTGCGAGGCCAAATTTGGCATGCTGGTGCTCGCCGAAAGCGAAGGAAAATACAGGGTCGCCGCGATGCACGGCGCGCCGCCGCAACTGGCCGAAAAGCGAACGCGCGAACCGGTTTTCACCCCAGGGCCGAGCAACAATGTCGCCATCGCCGCGCGAACCAAGAAAGTCCAGCATGTCGCCGACCTCCGGCTGGACCCAAGCTACCTCGAACGCGAGCCCTCGGCGATGGTGCTCGCCGATTTTGCCGGCGCGCGTACGCTCGTCGTCGTCCCGATGCTCAAGGACAACGAGTTTGTCGGCGCATTCGGCATCTACCGCCAGGAAGTGCGGCCATTCACCGACAAGCAAATCGCGTTACTGGAAAATTTCGCCGCGCAGGCTGTCATCGCCATCGAGAACACACGGCTGCTCAACGAGCTGCGTGAATCGCTAGATCAACAGACCGCGACGTCGGAGGTGCTGAAAGTCATTGCCGGTTCGACCGGCGAGCTCCAGCCGGTTTTCGGCGCCATGCTGGCTAATGCCGCCCGGCTCTGCGAAGCGCGCTACGGTGCAATGTGGCTCCACAACGGAACCGATTGGCGCGCCGTCGCGATGCATGGCGACCTGCCGCCTGCCTATATCGACTTGTGGCGCAGCGGACCCTGGTTCAACCCTGGGCCCAACGCTCCGATGCCGCGGGTCGCGGCGGCCCGCCGGCCGATCCACATTCCCGACATGCGCGAGGATATTTCCTACCGTGAGCGCGGGGCGCTGCCGGTTTCCGCGGTCGAGGTGGCCGGAGTACGCACTTTGCTCTGCGTGCCGATGATGCGCGAAAATGACACCATCGGTGTAATCACCATCTATCGAACCGAGGTCAGGCCGTTCACGGAAAAGCAAATTGAGCTGGTAACGAATTTCGCCGCACAGGCGGTTATTGCCATCGAGAATACGCGGCTGTTCAACGAGTTGCGCGAGCGCACCGAGGACCTGCAGGAGTCTTTGCAGCAGCAAACGGCGACGTCGGAGGTGCTGAAGGTTATTTCCGGCTCCGGCGGCGAATTACAACCGGTATTCGAGGCGCTGTTGGAAAACGCGACCCGGCTATGCGCGGCGAAATTTGGCAACCTATATATTCGTGAGGGCGACGCCTTCCGCACGACGGCGATGCATAATGTGCCGGAGGCTTTTGCCGAGTTTCGCCGTCGCGATCCACTGGTTCATCCTGAGCCCGGTAGCTTGCTTTTCAAGCTTCTGGACAGCAAAAAAACCGTCCACATTCGCGATGCGACCAAGGAAAAGGCTTATCTCGACGGGCAGCCGCGTTACGTGAGCGCCGTCAAGCTCGGTGGCTTCCGCTCGATGATCGCCGTGCCGATGCTCAAGGACGGGGACATCATCGGCGGCATCATCATCTACCGCCCGGATGTGAGTTCGTTCTCGGACAAGCAGATCGAGCTGGTGCAGAACTTCGCCGCCCAGGCGGTGATCGCCATCGAGAATGCGCGGCTGCTCGGTGAATTGCGCGAATCCTTGCAGCAACAAACTGCCACCGCCGATGTGCTTAAGGTCATCAGCCGCTCGACCTTCGACCTGCAAACGGTGCTCGACACGTTGGTTGAGTCGGCGGGACGGCTTTGCGAGGCCGACCTATCCAATATTTGGCGACCGCACGGCGGCGCTTATCGCCTGGCCGCAACGTACGGCGCTGCTGCTGGGTCAAAGGAATTTCTAGATAACAAGAAGCTTCTCGAGACGGTCGCCATCGAGCCCGGTCAAGAAACCGTGACGGGCCGCGCCTTGCTCCACGGTAAAACCATTCGTGTCGACGACGTACAGGCGGATCCCGATTACAAGTTGGGCGGGGTCAAAGAACAGCGCATCAACCGCAGCATGCTCGGCGTTCCCTTGCTGCGCGAGGGCTCGCCCATCGGCGTGATTACGCTGGCGCGGTCAGTCGTCAAGCCTTTCACTGACAAGCAGGTCGAGTTGGTCGAAACGTTTGCCGACCAGGCGGTGATCGCCATCGAAAATGTGCGGCTGTTCGAGGCGGAGCAACAGCGTAGCGCCGAACTTGCCGAGTCTCTAGCGCAACAGACTGCCACCGCCGATGTACTCAAGGTCATCAGCAGTTCGCCAGGCGAACTGGAATCGGTCTTCAATGCAATGCTGGAAAACGCGGTGCGCATTTGCCAAGCCAAGTTTGGCTCGCTGTACCTCTTTGAAGCAGATGCCTTCCGCGCAGTAGCGACATATAACGCACCAGCCGCATACTCCGAGGACCGCAAGCGCAATCCAGTGCGACCACCACCAGATTCGGCGCTCGGGGGTGTCCTCAAAACACATCGGGTGACACTCGTTCCCGATATTACAAAGGTGAATTCGTACGTTGAGGGTGACCCCTACCTTGTCACCGCTGTAAAACGTGGTGGTTATCGAAGCATCGCCGCCATTCCAATGCTGAAAGACAATTCACTGGTCGGTGCGATCACGATCAATCGAGAAGAGGCAGAGCCTTTCACCGACAAGCAGGTCGAATTGGTGCAGAACTTTGCCGCGCAGGCGGTGATCGCCATCGAGAACGCGCGGCTGCTGAACGAACTGCGCGAGTCCCTGCAGCGGCAAACCGCGACAAGCGAAATTCTGACCGTTATCAGCCGATCGCCGACGGACGCTAATCCGGTGTTCGAGATCATCGGTGAGCGCGCTGAAAAGCTGTGCGATGCCGACGTAAGCGTCGTATCCATGGTCGATAACGAAGCGATCCAGCTCGCCTCAATCCACGGGGTGAATGCGGAAGGCGTCGCGGCGCTTCGCGCCGTCTTTCCGATGCAACGCGACCACGAGACGATTACCGCGCGCACGGTGCGCAATGCGGCCGTCGTGCACGTGCCCGACGTCCTCGGCGATCCGCTCTACGAACCCAAAGGCGTTGCGCGCGCGGCCGGTTATCGCGCCTGCCTTGGAGTGCCGATGATCGGCGCGGGGCAGGTGATCGGGACGATCTTTGTGGCGCGCTCTCAACCGGGCCCTTTCGCCGATTCGCAGATCGAACTCCTCAAGACATTTGCCGATCAGGCGGTGATCGCAATCGGCAATGTGCGGCTGTTCGACGAAGTGCAGGCGCGCACGCGCGACCTCACCGAATCGCTCGAACAGCAAACCGCGACATCGGAGGTGCTCAAGGTTATCAGCTCGTCGCCCGGTGAGCTCGATCCCGTATTCCGGGCCGTTTTGGAAAACGCGGTGAAAATCTGCGACGCTAAATTCGGCAATCTTTTCCTTGGTGATGCCAAAGGCCTGCGGATCGGCGCGACTTACGGCGCGCCGCAAGCCTATACGGATTTCCTGAACGATGAAGGCTTGTTCGTCCCCAACCCCGAAATCGGCGTAGGGCGGATGGTGAACACCAAGGCGCGATACCAGGTCGCTGACTTGGCCGCGACGCCGACACAAGGGGACAAGCTGCGCGAAGCCACAATCGCGCTCGCCGGCGCGCGGACGCTTATCGGGGTGCCATTGCTGAAAGAAGACCAGGTCGTTGGCGCCATTATCATCTACCGTCAGGAAGTCCGCCCGTTCACCGAAAAGCAGATCGAGCTGGTGACAAATTTCGCCGCCCAAGCGGTTATCGCCATCGAGAACACGCGGCTCTTAAGCGAACTGCGCGATTCTCTCGAGCGGCAAACGGCGACCTCGGACGTTCTCCAGGTCATCAGCGCGTCGCCGGGCGAGCTCGATCCGGTTTTCGCCACGCTGCTTGCCAACGCCACTAGACTTTGCGAGGCGAGCTACGGCGCGCTGTGGCTGCGGGACGGCGCGGTCGTGCGTAACGTTGCCTTCCACGGCGAGCTGCCGGCGGCGTTCCATGACATCTGGCATGCCGGTTCGGTCATCCCGGCCGCCGCCGAGGCCCCCGTTGCACGCTGCATCGAACTCGGCAGGCCGATCTACGTCGAAGATCTGCGCGAACACCAGTCGTATCGTGACGGTAACGCGCTGGCGCGCGGCGCCGTCGATTTGGGCGGCATTCGCACACTGATTGCCATTCCGCTGCTCAAGGAAGGCGGCAACATCGGTGGCATCACCATCTACCGGCGCGAAGTGCGCCCGTTCAGCGAGAAACAGATCGAGCTAGTGACAAATTTCGCCGCCCAAGCGGTGATCGCCATCGAGAACACGCGGCTGCTGAGGGAATTGCGCGAATCGCTGGAGCAGCAAACCGCGACCTCGGAAGTGCTGAAAGTCATCTCCTCTTCGCCCGGCGAATTGCAGCCGGTGTTCGATTCCATGCTGGAGAATGCCACCCGGATTTGCGAGGCGAAGCTTGGCGTTCTGTTTCTCTTCGAAGGCGACGCATATCGGGCCGTCGCGGCGAAAGGCGATTCCTTCTATGCCGAATGGTACCGGCGCGATCCTGTCGTCAATATGAAGGAGGTCGAGCATGACGGCACCCCGCTGAAGAGGTTGACCCAGACCAAGACGACGATTCACATTCACGATCTTCGCGCTGACGATGCCTATATTCGCAGCAATCCGCGCATGAAAGCGCTGGTCGAGACGGCCGGCGCGCGTACCCACCTTGTCGTGCCGATGCTCAAAGACGAAGACCTTGTCGGCGCGATCGTCATCTACCGCCAGGAGGTCCGCCCATTCGCCGAAAAGCAAATTGCGTTGGTTCAGAACTTCGCCGCGCAGGCGGTCATCGCCATCGAAAACACGCGTCTGCTCAACGAGCTTCGCGAGTCCCTGGAGCAGCAAACGGCGACCTCGGAAGTTCTCCGGGTCATCTCGAGCTCGCCCGGTTCGCTGGAGCCTGTGTTCACTGCGATGCTGGAGAGCGCGATTCATATTTGCCGCGCGCAATTCGGCGTCTTGCAACGATTTGTCGGCGATGAATTTGACGCCGCGGCGACGGCGAACATCCCGCCGGCGTTCGAGGACTTCTTGCGGCGGCGCGGCTTGGCCAAGGCAATTCCCGGCTCCGATATGGACCGGCTGACCAAATCGAAGCAAATCGTCCACACGCTGGATTTGAGTGCGGAGGCGGTTCTCGCGCCGCCGGCGAAATTCGGCGGCGCTCGCACGCAACTGGCAGTGCCTATGCTCAAGGACGACGAACTGGTCGGCGCCTTTGCGATCTACCGGCAGGAGGTCTTGCCTTTTACCGACAAGCAAATCGAGTTAGTCAAGAACTTTGCCGCGCAGGCCGTCATCGCCGTCGAAAACGCGCGACTGCTCAATGAGCTTCGCGAGTCCCTGGAGCAGCAAACGGCGACCTCTGAAGTTCTCAAAGTCATCGCCTCCTCGGCTGGCGAGCTTGAGCCGGTGTTTAAGGCGATGCTGGAAAACGCAAATCATATCTGCGAGGCAAATTTCGGAACGTTATACCTCGCAGCAGGTAACAAATATCGCGTGGCCGCGATGAACAATGCGCCGTCCGCCTTTGCCGAATTGCAAAAACGGCGCGGGTGGTTTGATCCGACGCCGGACGGACCACTCGATCGCGTTATGCGAACAAAACAATTGAACCAAAGCACCGATGCTTCGGCGGAAGCTGTCCCCGGTCGTTCGTCGAGCATCGGCGGTGCCCGATCGCGCGTTTGCGTGCCAATGCTAAAGGACGATACGCTGGTCGGCGCTATCCTCATCTACCGGACGGAGGTCCGGCCGTTCAGCGACAAGCAGATTTCGCTGCTTCAAAGCTTTGCCGCGCAGGCCGTCATCGCGATCGAAAACGCGCGGCTGCTCAATGAGCTTCGCGAATCTTTGCAGCAGCAGACCGCCACCGGCGAAATTCTTGCATCGATCAGCGGATCGCTCACGGATACCAAGCCGGTGTTCGACGCGATCGTGCGCAATCTGCTGCGCCTGTTCGGCACTCGCTTCGCGGTGGTGCAGTTGCTGCAGAACGGCGTCATCCATATGCCGGCGGTCGACGGTGAGCCTGGGTTCGAGCGACTGGTCAAGTATTATCCACGCCCGCTCGACGACAGCACGGTCGGTGGCGTGACCATGCTCGCGAAAAAGACCATCTATTTGTCATCCGTGATCGAAAATCCGGACGCGCCGCCCGCCACGCAGAGATTTGCCGAGGAATTCGGCTTCAATTCGACGATCTTCGCTCCCATGATGAGGGGCGACACGGTCATCGGTGCGATCGGCGTGGCGCATAAGGAGTCGAGGACGTTCGACGACAAGAAGATTGCGTTGATCAGGGCCTTCGCCGACCAGGCGGTGATCGCGATCGAGAACGTGCGGCTGTTCGACGACGTGCAAACGCGCACACGCGAACTGACCGAATCGCTTGAGCAGCAGACCGCTGCCGCCGATGTGCTCAAGGTCATCAGCCGCTCGGCATTCGACCTGCAAACGGTGCTCGACACGCTCACCGCTTCCGCCGCGCGCCTTTGTCAGGCGGAGATGGCGACGATCACGCGGCAGGAAGGCTCCGCCTACTACTATGCCACGACCCATGGTTTCCCGAAGGAAATAAGCGAATACCTCAAGAGCGTTCCGCACGAGCCGGGGCGCGGCAGCGTGATAGGCCGCACCGTGCTGGAGGGGAAGGCTATCCACGTTGCCGACGTGACGACCGACCCCGAGTACAAGATGGCTGAGGTCCAGCAAAAGGCCGGGTATCGGACGGTGCTTGGTGTTCCGTTGCTGCGCGAGGGCCGGCCAATCGGCGTCATAGGCCTTCAGCGGACGACGGTGCGGCCATTTTCCGAACGCGAAATCGAGCTTGTCACCACATTCGCCGACCAGGCGGTGATCGCGATCGAGAACGTGCGATTGTTCGACGATGTGCAAGCGCGCACGAACGAACTGGCAAAGTCGCTTGAGGAATTGCAGACCGCGCAGGACCGGCTGATCCAGACCGAAAAGCTCGCCTCACTCGGCCAATTGACCGCCGGCATCGCGCACGAGATCAAGAACCCGCTGAATTTCGTCAACAATTTCTCCTCCATTTCGGTGGAGCTCATCGACGAGCTGCGCGAGGCGCTCAATGCCGCCCACCTCGACGACAAGCTGCGCGCGCAGGTCGCGGAAGTCACCGATATGCTGCAAGGCAATCTCGACAAGGTCGTGCAACATGGAAAACGCGCCGACTCGATCGTCAAGAACATGCTGCTGCATTCACGCCAGGGTTCCGGCGAGCACCGTCCGATCGATATCAACGCGGTCGTCGAGGAAAGCCTCAATCTCGCTTATCACGGCGCGCGCGCGGAGAAGCAGGGCTTCAATATCACGTTGGAGCGTTCGTTCGATCCGGCCGCCGGCGAGGTCGATCTGTTCCCGCAGGAGATCACCCGCGTTCTGCTCAATTTGATCTCAAACGGCTTCTATGCGGCGACCAAGCGCAAGGCGGAATCCAATGGTGGCGGCTACGAGCCGACGCTCGCCGCCGCGACCAAGAACCTCGGCGACAGCGTCGAAATCAGGATCCGCGACAACGGCACCGGCATCCCGCCCGAGGTCAAGGAAAAGATGTTCAACCCGTTCTTCACGACCAAGCCGGCCGGCGAAGGCACCGGCCTCGGCCTGTCATTGAGCTATGACATCATCGTCAAGCAACATGCCGGTACGATAGAGGTCGATACCCGTCCCGGTGAGTTTACAGAATTCAGGATCGTGCTGCCGCGCGGGGCCGCATCCATTGCCAAATCGGGAGGAAGCGCGTGAATCTTCTCATTCTTGTCGTTGACGATGAGCCGGACGTCGAACTGCTGTTCCGTCAGCAATTCCGGCGCGACCTGCGCGCCGGCCGATTTACGATGGAATTTGCACAATCCGCCCCCATGGCGCTGCAACGCATCGGCGACGCCGGCGGCGCCTCGCTCATTCTGATCCTGTCCGACATCAACATGCCGGGCATGAGCGGGCTCGAACTGCTGCCCAAGGCGAAAGCCGCGCGGCCGGACGTCCCGATCATCATGATCACCGCCTATGGCGACGCCGAGACCAAACGCAAGGCGCTCGACGGCGGCGCCGAGGCGCTGCTGACCAAGCCGATCGACTTCGGCGCGCTGCGCAACGAAATCGAAACGCGGGTTGAACGCACTGCATGACCGCCCGCATCCTGGTAGTTGACGACGAGCCAGACCTGGAGACGCTCATCCAGCAAAAGTTCCGGCGTCAGATCCGCGACGGCGACGTCAACTTTCTGTTCGCGCGCGACGGCGTCGAGGCGCTGACCGTGCTCAAGGCAAACCAGGACGTCGATCTGGTCGTCACCGACATCAACATGCCGCGTATGGACGGGCTGTCGCTGCTGGAGAAGTTGCAGCAGAACGAAGAGAAGCTGTCCACCATTATCGTCTCCGCCTATGGCGACATCGCCAATATCCGCACCGCGATGAACCGCGGCGCGTTCGATTTTCTCACCAAGCCGATCGATTTCGTCGACCTCGAAACGACGATCGCCAAGACCATCCGGCATGTCGAAGGCCTGCGCGAGGCGCGGCGGCGGCAGGCGGAAGCCGAGCGGGCGCACGCCTCGCTGTCACGTTACTTTTCGCCCAACCTGGCCGAACGGCTCGCCAGTGACGCGGCCGCGATCGATCTCGGCGGACAGCGGCGCGAGATCGCGACAGTGTTCACCGACGTCGCCGGCTTCACGGCGCTGGTCGAGACGCTCGAGCCCGACGTTCTCGGACCGCTGCTCAACGACTATCTCACCGGGATGACCGATATCGTGTTTGCCTATGACGGGACGGTCGCCAAGATCATCGGCGATGCCTTGCATATTCTGTTCGGCGCCCCCGGCGAGCAGCCGGACCACCCCGACCGCGCCGTCGCCTGCGCCCTGGCATTGGACGACTACGCGCAGGCGTTCCGCGAGCGCTGGCAAAAGAAGGGAATCGCTTTGGGTGCGACGCGGATCGGCGTTCATGCCGGGTCGGCGATTGTCGGCAACTTCGGCGGCGGCCGCTTCTTCGATTACACCGCCTATGGCGACACCATCAACATTGCGGCGCGGCTGGAAGCCGCCAATAAGCAGCTCGGCACCCGCATTTGCGTCAGCGCGCCGCTCGTCGCCAAGGTCAAGGACTTCCGCGGCCGCCCGGTCGGCGACCTGCTGCTGCGCGGCAGGTCGGAGACGTTGCGCGCCTACGAGCCGCTGCCGGCGAAACAGTACGAAGACCCGTCGACCAGGAGCTATCTGGAAGCCTTTGCCAAGCTGGAAGCCGGCGACCCCGGCGCCATCGCGGCCTACGCCGCCCATGTCGGCAAATGCGCCGACGATCAGCTTGCGAGCTTCCACCTCAAGCGGCTGCTGAATGGGGCGACCGGCAGCCGGATTGCCATGGACTAGGGCGTATCGGAACCCCGCCGCCTTTCGGGCGATGGCGCGTTAGCCAAGCGTTAATCCTTTCCCTTGTTTTGCGGCTCCAATTCCCGCTCCCGGGCTGAGAATTACCGCGCCTTCATTGTCGTGGCTTACCGGTTCGGTCCGATTTGAATCTAATCGTGACGACCGCAATGCGCGTACAAGAATTGTATTCGCGATTACGCCGGGCGCTGCGCAGCTTCGGCTTGGCGCGCCGCGGCAATGTCGCCATCACCTTCGCATTCATCAGCCTGCCGCTGATCGGCGGCGTCGGCGTCGCCGTCGACTATAATCGCGCGACCCTGATCAAGGCCTCTATGCAATCGGCGCTCGACTCCGTCGCGCTGACGCTGGCGAAGAATGCCGGCAATCTGACGGCCAAAGAGTTGCAGAAAGAAGGGTCGCAATATTTCGCGGCGCTCTTCAGGCGCACCGACACCAAGAAGCCGAAGATCACCGTGGTTTCCAATGCCGGCACATCCACGGTTCAGGTCAACGGCGCCACCGCGATGGATACCACCATCCTGGCCGTGTTGGGGATCAAGACCGTCAATATCAACGTAACAGCGACGGCCGCCTGGGCGACGCAGTCTTATCTTCGGGTCGCGCTCGTGCTCGACAATACCGGCTCGATGGCCGACGCCGGCAAGCTGCCGGCGCTGCAAACCGCCGCAAAGAACATGCTGTCGAAGCTCGCCAGCGCCGACACCGCGACGGGCGCCGTCTATGTGTCGATCATCCCCTTCGTCAAGGACGTCAATCTTGATCCCGGCAATTACAATGCGAGCTGGATCGACTGGAGTTACTGGGTCGAGAGCAACGGCAAATGCAGCGATAGCCATTACTCGAGCAAAAGCAGCTGCGTGAGCAATGGCAACAGCTGGACGCCGACCGCCCACAGCAAATGGAACGGTTGCGTCGTCGATCGTGGCGACGCCGGCGGTCCAAATCCCGGCAATTACGACGCCAATATTGTCTCGCCGACGAGCAGCATTCAGGCAACGCTTTACGTTCCCGAGCAATATTCGTCGTGTCCGCAGAGCTCCATGGGGTTGAGCGACAACTGGTCGGCGATGACCTCGCTCATCAACAGCATGAACGCCTCCGGCACCACCAACCAGGCGCTTGGGTTGCAGCTGGGCTGGATGTCATTGAATCCAACGGGCGTGTTCAACGTACCGGCGAAGGATACAAGCCATACTTACGCGGAACATATCGTTCTGCTGACCGACGGCCTCAACACCCAGGATCGGTGGTACGGCGCGCAGGCTTCGATCGATGCGCGCCAGCAAATCCTTTGCGACGGCATCAAGGCGGCCGGGGTGACGCTGTGGACGATTCAGGTGAACACCGGCGGCGATCCGACGTCGACCCTGCTGCAAAATTGCGCGTCCGACGCGAGCAAGTTCTTCCTGTTGACCTCGGCGAGCGAAATTATCTCGACCTTCGACAACATCAGCTTCAAGATCACTCAATTGCATCTTTCGAATTGAAGCTGGCAAGCCGCCCGGCGCTTGCCGCTAGAACATCGCCGCCAAATCCCGCGCGCCGGGCGCTTGTGATGCGCGCATCATCTTGCCCTCGATGTCCGCCACCAGGTTTGCCACCACGCCGGTGCGGCGCGCCACCGGATTGCGCTCGTAGCCCGACTGCTGGAAGAAATTCGCGGTCGGCACCCGCGCGCGCAAGGCGGGCGGCATGGTCACCATGTCGAAGCCATTGCCGTCGCCGGTCAGGTTCATCAGCTCCAATTCGGCGGCGCTGAGCGGCGCCGAATAGCCTTTGGCGCGTGCGTAATGCACCGAATTGACGAGCTTCTGCACTTGCAGCAGGGGTCCGATATCGATGTCGAGAATGGCGGCGTGAATACCGAAGCCGCCCGCCGTGGTCTTGGCCAAACGATCGTGCTCGGTCCATGCGTCGGGCACGCTGCGGCTGAACGCGATCATGCGCCTGAGCGCTTCGATTTTCTTTTCCAGCGCCGGGCGGGCCTCGCCCGTCGCCATAATGGCCTTTTGCCGCAGTGCCGCCAGCAGGCTGCCGCCGTGTTCGGCGAGCAGCGAGACGGAATTGGTGCTGAGCAACTGGTTGTAGCCGATGGCGGGCGAGATCGCGCGCGGCCGGGTCGGCGAGACGCCGGCCTGCATATCGTAGGTGCCGTTGCCGCCGGTCTCGAAAGCATAAACGCCGACGATCTGGTTGCGCGTCAGGCCGGCCGCGAGGGCGGCCCTGGCGTAGGCTCGCTTGAAGTCGAGTTCGCTCGCCGGGCGTTGCGGCACGAAATCGTACTGTTCTACGGCTGCCTTGAGGAAGTCGGCGATTACCGGGATCGGCGGCTTCTCCACCGGCCCCGGCGCTGCCGGGTTGATCGGCCGCGGCGGTCCGCTGTAGAGCGGCGGCTGCGTCAGCACATAGTCGGCGAGCGCGATCGGCTGATGCTTGCGGCGCTTGCTATTGCGCAGGTGGCGCTTGGCGATCACCGCGTTCCAGTAAGCATCCGCCTCGGCGTCGTAGACCTGGCGCGCCTCGTTGTATTGCGCGAGCTTGGCTTCATATTCGGAAATCGCCGCGGCACCCGGCGGCGCGCTTTGCGCGCGTGCGGCCGAAGGCGCCGGCAACAGGCCGACGGCCAGGGCAAAGAGAGCAATACGCGAGAACCAGCGCTGCATATCCGCACTTGTCGGCGATTTTTGTTGATTCGCCTATGTCACAGAAAAACGCGCCGCAAATGCGGCGCGCCAAGGGGGGAGGTTGGCTGAAACCGAAGGGGATTTGTCAGCGGATGATTGAATCGGCGCGGTCGGTCAGCACCACCGGGCCGCCGGCCTTGATCACGGTCGGCGACTGCGCGGTCATGATGTCGGTGCCGAGATTGAATTGCTGCGCGGCGATGCCGATCACCGAGATCAGCAGCGCGGCGGCAAGGCCGACCACGACGATCTTCAGGTGGGTCGAGCGGTCGGCGGTGTAAATCGACCAGTTCATGGCAGCCTCCAAGGTCACGCCTGTTTGTCGGGCCGGCTTGGAAAAAGGTTCACTTGGTTTCGCAGCATTAACGTGGGTATGCCGCCACAGTTCCCAAGGGCCCATCACGCCAGGTTGAAATGGCGGTGAACGGCGCGGTTTTGGCGGTGATACGACGGAACTTTGGCAAACCGCCGGCGATTTTGGCGAAATTGCCTCAATCGTTTCTCATCGGCTTCATGCGCGCCCGCGCGCGAAGCGTTCGATGCCTGCTCGCGATCAACGATTGAATGGATCGGCCGACTGATGGCCGGCGAGGGTTTAGTTGGCAGGCTTTTTCAATGGATAATTATCGCTCTCATAGAGCGCGCGGATATCCTTGTGACCGAGTCGCTCCTCGTCGATTTCAATATACGCGCCGAGCAATAACGGTTCTGGCAATTCCTCGACCGCAAAACGGATGGCCTCGGCGGCGCGCTCGAACCGGCGATACTTTATCTTGCTGGCAATCTTGCGGTTGCGCGAAGGGAAAAGCTCCGCTGGCGCGTCATAGTTGAATTTACTCATCACAATCTCCATGGCGGGCGGGAGCCGAAAACAACCCTTCGTTTGATTTATATGGGAATTATGGGGCCATTTTACCAGCCGGCGGCTAAATTCGTGTGAACGCTCGACTTTTCGGCCAATAAAGCGCAAGAGTTGGACTACGCCGGGGCAGTCAAAACGGGCGCCGTTGCATTTTGACGCGGTGTGGGAGTGGGGATGTCTTCCGATAACCAGAGTGCGCCGGCGATCTTCCACTTCGTGATGATCAAGCCGACGCATTACGACGACGATGGCTATCCGATCCAGTGGCTGCGCTCGGCCATCCCGTCCAATACGCTCGCCTGCCTGAACGCGCTCGCCGAAGATGCGCGCAAGCGCGAAGTGCTGGGCACCGGCGTCGAAATCCGGCTGCACACCTACGATGAAACAAACCGGCGGGTGAAGCCGGAGCAGATTATCCGCATGATCAAGCGCGAAGGCGGGCGCGTGTTGATCGGTTTGGTCGGCGTGCAATCCAATCAGTTTCCCCGCGCGGTCGATCTGGCCAAACCGTTTCTCGACGCGAAGCTGCCGGTCTGCATCGGCGGTTTCCATATCTCGGGCTGTATTTCGATGCTGCCGGAACTGCCGGCCGACATCAAAGCGGCGCAGGCGATGGGGATCTCATTCTTCGCCGGCGAGGCGGAAGAGGGCCGGCTCGACCAGGTGCTGCGCGACGGCTTCAAGGGCGAACTCAAGCCGTTGTATAATTTCATGAAGGATTTGCCGCAGCTTGCCGGCGAGCCGCCGCCCTATCTGCCGCGCAAGCATGTCCAGCGCACGGTCGGCAATCTGTCGAGCATCGATCTCGGGCGCGGCTGCCCCTATCAGTGCTCGTTTTGCACTATCATCAATGTGCAGGGGCGCAAGAGCCGCATCCGTAGTGCCGACGATCTGGAAAAGATCGTGCGCGAGAATTACGCCGAAGGCATCAAGCGCTTCTTCATCACCGACGACAATTTTGCCCGCAACAGTGACTGGGAATCATTGTTCGACCGGATGATAGCGATGCGGCAGGGCGAGGGCATGAATATCGGCTTTACGATTCAGGTCGATACGCTCTGCCACAAGATTCCGGGCTTCATCGAAAAGGCGACCAAGGCCGGCGTGCGCCGCGTGTTCATCGGGCTCGAGAACATCAACCCGGACAATCTGATCGCCGCCAAGAAGCGGCAGAACAAGATCACCGAGTATCGTGAGATGCTGCAGATGTGGCGCAATCACGGCGCCATCACTTATGCCGGCTACATCCTCGGGTTCCCGGCCGATTCAAAGGAATCGATCCTGCGCGATATCGAGATCATCAAGCGCGAATTGCCGATCGATATCCTCGAATTTTTCTTCCTGACGCCGCTGCCCGGATCGGAAGACCACAAGGTGCTCGACGCCAAGGGCACCTGGATGGATCCGGACATGAACAAATACGATCTTAATCACCGGGTCTCGCATCACAGCGGCGGCATGTCGGATAAAGATTGGGAAGAGGCCTATCGCGCGGCCTGGGAAGCCTTCTACACGCCGGAGCACATCAACACGATCCTTAAGCGTACTTGCGCCTGTCCGATCGGGCGGCCGGGCACGACGCTGTCGACCATCCTGTGGTTCTATCTGACGATCCTGTATGAGGGCGTGCACCCGCTCGAAAGCGGCGCATTCCGGCTCAAGTACCGGCGCGACCGCCGCAGCGGCATGAAGCGCGAGAACCCGTTTGCCTTTTATGCCCGTTACTGGGGCGGCCTGCCGGTGAAGGCGATCCAGTATTTGCGCGTCTATCTACGCTGCAAGGCCATGTTGAAGGCCGCGCTCGCCGCGCCCGACCGCTGGAACTATTCGGATCTGGCCATCGCTCCGCCACAGGCGGACGAATTCGAGACCCTCGACATGTATCATGCGACCGCCGGCGGCGAGGCCGCGCTCAAGCGCAAGTATCGCGACGACGCCATCCGTGAACGCGCCCACACGCATGAGGCGCCCGCCGAAGCGGCGGAGTGAATGGCCGGATTGCGAAGTTCCGGCCTTAAATACTTGCCACCGTCTTTAGCCGCGCCCGCGGGTGTATCTCGCTTTGCGAGACCACCGGAGTCTGCGCCCGGAAGCGCTCGACGATTCCGCGGACGAACGGGCGGATGCCGGCCGAAGTGACCAGCACCGGCGCTTCGCCTTCGCGCGCCGCCGCCTCGAACTTCTCGCGCACCAGCGTGATGAATTCCGACAGCTTGGTGGGTTGCATCGCCAGCTGGCGGTCGTCGCCTTGCCCGACAATCGACTCGGCGAAGATTTGTTCCCATTTCGCCGACAGCGCGATCAGCGGCAGATAGCCGCCCCCGCTCATATGCTGCGCGCAGATCTGGCGCGCGAGCCGCGCTCGGACATGCTCGGCGAGCGTCACCGGATTGCGTGACGCGCCGATGCCGTCGGCAATCCCTTCCAGGATGGTGGCGAGGTCGCGGATCGAAACTCGCTCGGCCAACAGGATTTGCAGCACGCGTTGAATGCCGGAGACGGTGATAAGCGACGGCACCATGTCCTTGAGCAGTTCGGCCTGTTCTTTCGACAGTTCCTTGAGCAGCTTTTGCACTTCGCCGTAGGACAACAGTTCCGCCATGTTGTTCTTGAGCAGCTCGGTCAAATGCGTGGACAGTACGGTAGCGGCATCCACGACCGTGTAGCCCTTGAGCGCGGCCTCTTCCTTGAGCGCGGAATCGATCCATGTCGCCGGCAGGCCGAAGGTCGGCTCGGTGGTATGCGTGCCGGGCAGTTTCACCTGACCGCCGGCCGGGTCCATGACCATGTATTGGCCGGCCCAGACCTTGCCGCTGCCACCCTCGACTTCCTTGATCTTGATGACATAGGCGTTGGCGTCGAGCTGTACGTTGTCGAGAATGCGCACCGCCGGCATGACGAAGCCCATCTCGGCCGCGAGCGAGCGGCGCAGCGCCTTGATCTGCTCGGTGAGGCGGTCGGTGCCGTCGGGTGAGTTGACCAGCGGCAGCAGCGCATAGCCGAGTTCGACCTTGAGATCGTCGATCTTGAGCGCCGAGGAGATCGGCTCGTCCTTGGTTTCCGTCTTGGACTCCGCCGCCGCCTTGCGCGCTTCGCTCGCGGCGGTCAGCTTGGTGCGCTTGTCGATGATATAGGCGAGCGCGCCGGCGCCGCCGCCGAGGAACATGAACGGCAGCATGGGGATGCCCGGCAGCAGCGCCATCACCACCATCACGGCGCCCGACATGCCAAGCGCCTGCGGATAGCCCGAAAGCTGTTTGAGCAGCGCCTTGTCGGCGGCGCCAGTGACGCCTGCTTTCGACACCAGCAGGCCGGCCGAGGTGGAGACGATCAGCGCCGGGATTTGCGTCACCAGTCCGTCGCCGACGGTGAGAATGGTGTAAGAATGCGCCGCGTCGGAAAAGCTCAGACCTTGCTGCGCGATGCCGATGATCATGCCGCCGATGACGTTAATGAACACCACCAGCAGGCCGGCGATGGCGTCGCCGCGCACGAATTTCGAGGCGCCGTCCATGGCGCCGAAGAAACCACCTTCGTCTTCGAGCTTCTGGCGCCGCCGCCGCGCCTCTTTCTCGTCGATCAGCCCGGCCGAGAGATCGGCGTCGATCGCCATCTGCTTGCCGGGCATGGCGTCAAGATGGAAGCGCGCGGCGACTTCGGCGATGCGGCCCGAGCCTTTGGTAATGACCACGAAATTCACGATCACCAGGATCGTGAACACGATGATGCCGATCACGAAATTGCCGCTCATCACGAAATTGCCGAACGCCTCGATGACGTGACCGGCGGCGTCGGCGCCTTCGTGGCCATGCGCGAGAATGAGTCGGGTCGAGGCGAGATTGAGCGCGAGCCGCAACATGGTGGCGATCAGTAGCACGGTCGGGAATGAGGAGAATTCGAGCGGGGTATGGATGAACAGCGCCGTCATCAGGATCAGGACCGACAGGATGATCGAGATCGCGAGGCTCAGGTCGAGCAGCAGCGGCGGCAGCGGCAGGATGAGGACGACCAGGATCGTGAGCACGCCGATGGCAAGCGCGATGTCGCCGCGTTTGACGAACGCGCCGATGTCGCCGAGGCCGGGTAACCTGATCGCGGTGGTTGGTGCGCCCGCGGTGGCGGTGGTGTCGCTCATGCCTTTCGATCTTCGCCATATCCCGGGCGGAGCGGACGCGGAACATTGTTAACCCGCAGGCGGTGATGAAGTAGCGAACTGCGGTGGGCGAATACCCTTCCCCCGGCAATATTTGCCCATTTTATGGTTAGCGGCGGGTTAATTCCGGCGCCGCCGGGGGAGCGAAAAGCAGTCGGTCCTCTCCCCGGGGAAGGGAGAGGACCTGCGGCGCCTTATCGGCGCCGATTGCCGGTCCAGGGGGACGTTCAGCCCGGCAACATCACGGTATTGATGACCTGGATGACGCCGTTGGACTGCATGACGTTTCCGATGGTGATTTCGGCCATATCGCCTTTGGCGTCGACCAGCCACAGCTTGCCGCCCTTTTCCTTGACGGTCAGCGGCTCGCCTTCGACGGTCTTGAGCTCGGCCGCGCCGCCGCCTTCCTTGACCTTCTCGCGCAGCGCCTTGGTCGTCAGGCGCCCGGCGACCACATGATAGGTGAGGATGCTGGTGAGCTTGTCCTTGTTCTCGGGCTTGAGCAGGGTGGCGACGGTGCCGGGGGGCAGCTTGGCGAAGGCTTCGTTGGTCGGCGCGAACACGGTGAACGGGCCGGGGGATTCCAGCGTCTTCACCAGGCCGGCGGCTTTCACCGCAGCGACCAGCGTGGTGTGGTCTTTCGAATTGACGGCATTCTGCACGATGTTCTTCGACGGGTACATCGGCGCGCCGCCGACCATTTTGGTCATCTCGGCGGCGAAGCCGGGGACCGCGGCGATCGTGCCCAGGCCGAGCGCAATTGCGGCCGCTCCAGCCAGCGCGATGGTATGAATGCGTGTCATGATCAACTCCGTTTGCTCTGTTTCGACGTCCCCGTGGTGGAGACGTTGAGAGCTACGGAGGCGAGGCGCTTAGGGATGCGCGGGCGGGGTTCACAGGCTCGTGAGTTTGCCGGCGCCGATCACGGGCCCGGTCGGCTGTCCGGTGGGCGAGCCGCCCGGCGGTTCCAGCGAAACTGCAAGTGTCGCTCCGCTCGCGGCGATCTTGAGCAAGGGTGGGGGTAGGGCGATGACAACGGCCCGGTCGGCGCGTAACACCCCGACCGCGAACGGCTTGCCGCCCTGCGGGATAAGCCACAATTCGGGTACCCGCGTCGCGTCGGCGCTGAAAGAGGCCGGCACCACGGCGACGGTCGCGCGTGTGACGTCAACGGTGGCAACGAAATTGCGCTGACCGCCGCCTTCGATGGTGGCGACCAATGGCGGAATATTGCCGCCGACGCCGAGATACAAAAAGGCCGCGAGGCAGGCTGCCGCGAGCGTGCTGGCGACCGCGAAAATGCGCCAGAAAGCGAGACTCTCCCACATCCCGCGGCGCGGCGGCGCGGGCAGGGCGCCCGCAATCGCCTGCCAGATTTGCGGCGGCGGCGCGACCTCGTCGATCTCGCCCGCCCAGGGCGCAAGCCGCGCCTCCCAGGCGACCACCAGCGCGGCAAAACGATCGTCGCGGGCGATGCGAGTAGCGGCTTGCGCGCGTTCCGCACCGCCGAGCACGCCAAGCGCGTATTCGGCGGCCAGCAGATCGTCGTCGGGCAATGTGCCGTGGTCGGATGTGTCGCTCATTGTTCCAAACAGGCCTTGAGTTTGATCATCGCCCGCCGAATCCAGCTTTTCATGGTGCCCAGCGGCACGCTCATGCGCGCCGCCAGTTCTTCATAGGTGTTCCCGTCGAAGAATGCCGCGCGCAGCGCGGTACGCTCGTGCGCGGCCAGGCGATCGAGGCAGCCGTGCAACCGCGCTTGATCTTGTGCAATTTCCAGCGCCGCATCGGCCTGCGGCCCGGCGTCGGCGACCTCGTCCGCCAATTCGATCGGCGCCAAATGGCGGCTTTGCCGGTTCGCGCGCAAGCGATCGATCGCGCGGTTGCGCGCGATTGCGATCAGCCACGTCATCGGGCTCGCCTGACCAGGATCGTAGTCGGCGGCTTTGCGCCAGACCGTCAAAAAGACCTCTTGCAGCACGTCTTCGGCCTCGCTGCGTTCTCCTAAGATACGCAGGACCACTCCGAAAAGCTTCGCCGAGGTGAGACGGTATATGATTTGCAGCGCGGCGCGGTCGCCAGCGGGGATTCGCCCGAGCGCAACCGCGATCAGACCCCGGTTGGCATCGAGATCCATGCCATCACTCGATCCCAAGGGCTTTCAGGAGAGGCAAGCGCCTCTCGGCGAATATTGTCGCTTCCTTCGTCAGTTCGGCAATGTTTTCTTCCGGTGTCTGAATTGCCTTTCCTTCCTTGACGAGGGCTTCGCCCTGGCTTGAAAGGCAATCCCACGCAAACGCAGCTTGCTCGGCGATTTTCGTCTTACCTTCCAGCATCGCCAACTGGAAGAGCTGTTGAAACCGTCCAATCGGAATTCCCGACCCGGTCACCGGCGATGCCAGATATGCAATATTTCCACTGTCGCGGGCGCGGTTGCAGATTTGCAGGTTTAGCGCCGCGCAGCGTTTGCGCGCCTCTTTCGAGGCTTCCCGGGCGGGATGAATATGCTCCGCTCCGGTCAAGACCAGGAGCGCCTGGCACAGCTGCTGAAAGTTCAACGACGCAAGCTTGGCGTGACCGGCAAGGTGGGCGACCGTTTTCGGCGCAAATTTTTCCTCGGCGAGCACCTCGATCACCGGCCGATAGATCGGTTCCTGCAAGGTCGCTTCGCCGAGCGCGCCGGTGACCTTCATCGGAATATCCTCGGGCCACGTGGTGAGAACGAACGAAAGGGATTTCAGCGCCTCGATCTGATTTAGCCGGGATAGCCGCCGCGGTCCTTTCACGAATACATCGCGGCGAAATTGCTGATTGATGAAATAGTCGCGCACCGACTGCCGCAGGATGGGGTGGCGTATATCGGCCAGCAGCTTCTGCCCCTCGGCGGTGAGGTTGACCGCCTCGACGTGGTCGAGAAGATGGGCCGAGGCGACAAAACTGACTTTCGCGTCGTCGAGCCACTGCGCCACGTCGGAGAACGGCATGACCTCCCAGTCGCGATTGAAGAACTCGTGCGCGATATAATTGCGGTTCTGCCCGGCAATGTTCTTCAGCCGCTCGCCCACCGCAGGATTGGCGCGGAAATATAGCGCGCCCGAATCCACCACTTGCTTGGCAAAGCTGACGGCGCCGTCGATCTTGCCGACCACGCCGGTCGCGTCCGAGCCTACGAGATCGGCATGCAGCGTCATGAGATGGCGCAGCGGCATGGCCGGCGCCCAGCCGGGCAGGCAATTGTAGCTGTTGTACACGACGCCGCCGACGCGCAGCTTGCGCCGGATAATGTCGACAATGACACGCCGATTTTCATCCGAGACCCAGCTCCAGATGCCGTGCAGGCCGATGATGTCGAATTCGGGCAAATCCGGGCGCGCCGCGAATTCGGCGAATGAATCGTCCAGCAATTTCACGCCCGATTCCGACGCGTCGGCAAGCGAGCGCGCGTGGGCGGCCTGTGTCGGATTGAAGTCGGTGCCCCAGAACTCGCCATCGAAAGCGGCGGCGTGGATGTTGATGGACATCCCCTGTCCATAGCCAAGCTCGAGGTAACGCAGGGGGCTCAACCTTGGCGGCGCAACATGCGCGCTCAGGCATGCGAGCTCCAGTTTGCTCGGATTGAGTTCGCCGTAATAGCCGTATGTGTAGTCAATTTCCGAAATGTAGCCGGACGTCCAATTCATCAATTACTCCCAACGGATGCGGCAGCGAACGTTATGCCGGCGAAAGCCCGATTTTAGCGGACATCCTCGCCGCGCGGCATAATGCACTACCTGCACCGAACAGGGAAAGCCCGACGGAAAACCGCTGGAATCCGGTTGCGCGGCGCACGCGTCGATGAAAAGGGGGGCGGCAAGCGCAACTAAATCGCGCGATTGCCGGACGCGCGTGATGGCGCGATCGACGCCGGCGCGATTGATAAAGGAGCCCTAGGCTTTCGCACGCTTGGCGGCGTCTCTGGCCGGAGCGCTGGCAGGGGTCTCTGGCGTCAGCGTCAGGAGATGCATCTCGCCGCAATCCAGGCAGCGCAGCCGGGTGTCGCGTTCGGCCAACCTTGCGAGCGTTGCAGCCTCGGTGACCAGCACGAAGCTGCCGGTGACGGGGCAGCGGTAGCGGACGGCACCGCGCGGCCGCAAACTGGCCGGCACACGGCGCGCGGGCTCGGCGGCATGGCGATAGGCAGAGGGGTGGATATTCCGCCAGGTTTGGTTGTTCAGGGACATGACGAATTCAATCGTTGACCGACAACACAATAAGTTTGCGCGGTGCAATTTGGTTCCGTGGTCAGGGATTAATTTGAATTTGCCGCCCTGCTTGGGGATCGAGGGGCGGAAACAAGTGCGCGCCGTCGGGCGCGAGGGGCAGCGGCTCGACGCGGGTTACGGCGGCGAGGTCGAGCGCGTCATACAAATGCGGAAACAGCGCGCCGCCGCGCGAGCGTTCCCACCGCAATGTGCCGACCAGCTTGCTTGCATCGACGCTGAGCAGCACAAGATCGGTCTGGCCGGCGAAATGCCTGGCCGCCGTTTCGGCCACTTGTCCGGCGCTGGAGAGATGAATGAAGCCGTCCCGCAGGTCGACCGCGGAGCCGCGGAAGACGCCGGCGCGTTCAGCCTCGCGCCAGAGCGCGGCAGTCAGGATTTTGTACACGGTCGGCAAATTGGTCATCCGGCTATGTAGTTGGGATACCAACCATTATCACATCGTTGCGCCAGCGCATACCGCGCAATCGGAAAAATGCCTTGTATCGCCGCATTTCATATGCATATGCGCGGTCAAATTCCTAACGGAGATATCATGCTGAAGACTGAGGAATACCTTATCGAGACGGCCGATCGCTGCATCCGGCTGGCGCGTGAAGGCCGCCATCTGGTGGAGCGTCTGGAAGCGATCTGCAACGAAATGATGGCCAAGGCTGTCGAACTCGACACCAAGCGGGACAAGAGCGAGAAATCCTCCGGCGGACCCGATGTAAACCCCTGATCGCCGCGCTTCGATCGGATCGAATGAAAAAGCCCGGCGGTCGAACCGGGCTTTTTGCATTGTGGGGGATGCCGGCGGTCTAGGCGGCGCCACGCATCTCGCCGCCGCCCGCCGGCGGGATCGGCGCGCCGTCGGCGGCATATTCGTTGAGCTTGTTGCGCAAGGTGCGGATCGAGATGCCGAGGATGTTGGCCGCGTGCGTGCGGTTGCCAAGGCAGTGCTTGAGCGTTTCCAGGATCAGGTCGCGTTCGACTTCGGCGACGGTACGCCCGACCAGATTGCGGGTCACTTGCTCGGCGGCCATGGCGGCGTGCGCCACCGCCGGCGAGCCGCGCGACTGGTCGAGCCGCGCGCCGTCGGGCGTTAGAATGCCGTCGACGCCGATCTCCGGGCCGCTGGAAAGCAGCACCGCCCGGTGCAATGTGTTTTCCAATTCGCGCACATTGCCGGGCCAGCGGTTGGTGCTGAGGGCACGGCGGGCATCCGCCGACAGGGGGCGGACCGCCAGTCCATTGGCCTCGGAATATTTCTTGGCGAAATATTGCGCCAGTTCGACGATGTCGGAGGGGCGCTCGCGCAGCGGCGGAATTTTCAGGTTCACCACGTTGAGGCGGAACCAGAGGTCCTCGCGGAATTTGCCCTCGCGCACCGCATCGGTGAGGTTGCGGTTGGAGGTGGCGATGATGCGGATATCGACCGGCACCGGGCGCGCGCCGCCGACGCGGTCGATCACGCGCTCCTGGATCGCGCGCAAGAGCTTGGCCTGTAGCCGCACGTCCATTTCGGAGATTTCGTCGAGCAGCAGCGTGCCGCCATTGGCTTCCTCGAACTTGCCGATGCGGCGGCCGAGCGCGCCGGTGAAGGCGCCCTTCTCGTGGCCGAACAGCTCGGATTCCAATAGGTTCTCTGGAATGGCCGCGCAATTGACCGTGATGAACGGCTTCTTGGCTCTCGCCGAACGGGCGTGCAGGTAGCGCGCAAGTACTTCCTTGCCGGTGCCGCTTTCGCCGGTGATCAGCACCGAGGCGTCCGAGCCCGCGATCTGCTGGGCGAGTTTGACCACGTTTGCCATCGCCTGGTCTCGGTAGATCATCTCGCGCGCGTCGTCGGCGACGGCGGCGAGCACGGCGGCGATCAGATCGGGGTCGGGCGGCAGCGGGATGTATTCCTTGGCGCCGGCGTGAATGGCGTTAACCGCGGCGCGAGCGTCGTTGGTGACGCCGCAGGCCACGATCGGCACATGGATGCGCTCAAGGTCGAGACGGGCGGCGAGGTCGCGGATATCGAGAGCGACGTCGACCATCAGCAGGTCGGCGCCACGGCCGGAACGCAGCACGGCGAGCGCCTGTTCGTTGCCCGTCGCATGTGTCACGGACGCGCCCTTGTCCATCGCGAGCTTGCTCGCGGTGGTAAGCTGGCCGCCCAGCGTGCCGACGATCAAGAGTCGCATGATAAATCCCTCTAGTTTTGGTCGGCCTTGATGATTTCGGTCATGGTCACGCCGAGTTTTTCCTCGACCAGCACCACTTCGCCGCGCGCAACCAAACGGTTGTTGACGTAGATGTCGATTGCCTCACCGACCTTGCGGTCGAGTTCGAGCACGGCGCCCGGCCCGAGCTTGAGCAGATCGCCGACCGGCATGCGGGCGCGGCCAAGCACCGCGGAAACCTGCACCGGCACATCGAACAATGCCTCGAGGTCCGCGGCGCCGCGCGCGACCGTTTCGCCGCTTTCGGCGGAGAGCGCGCCGGCGTCGGCGACGGTCGGCAATTCGCTGCCGCCTTCGAGATCGGGAAGCGGGACTTTGCTGTCGGCGTCGCTCATCGGGTCGGTCTCCACAATTCCTAATTGGTCGCGCCGGTGCGGGCCGCCGCATAGCGGGCGACCGCGTCGTCGATAACGGCAAGGGTCGCGGCGCGGTCGCGGGTGACGCCGCCGTCGGCCCATTTGATGCGGCAGTCGCCAAGCGCCATCGACGGGTCTTGCAGCAGCACCAGCCGGCCTTCGAAGCCTCGCCCGCGGGCGATCTCCTCGATCTTGCCTTTGTTGTCCTCGTAGGCTTCGGCGCCGATATGCACGTTCACGTGCGGCGCCTTGACCAGATGGGTGAAGGTTTCCGTGGCCAGCGCGGAAATCTCGGCGAACGGCTCGCGCGCGATCAGCGCGGGGGCAAGCTTTGCGGCGACCGCGACCGCGACCTCCACCGCTTCGATTTCCAACCTTGTTTCGATGCCGGCGAGCGCCTTGTCGAGCCGTTCCAGCCCGCCGGCGATCACCGCGAGGGCCTCGCGCTGCGTCTGCGCCTGACCGGCGGCAAAACCATTGCGGTAAGCCTGCGATTCGGCATCCGCGCGGCGGCGTTCGGCCTCGACCACGGTGATGGTCGGCTTTTCGCGCGCCGCGAAATCCTCATCGAAAAGATATTTGGCCGTCGTCTTCATACTTCATTCCGTTGGCGCATGTCCGTTGCCAAGGCCATTTCCGGCCATCCCGGATCATGCGCATCAGTAGATCAATTCCTCGTCGCCGCGGCTCTTGGTGATCAGGATTTCGCCCTTGGCCGCCATCTCCTTGGCAATGTTGACCAGCAGCGTCTGCGCTTCGTCGACGTCGCGCAGGCGCACCGGGCCCATCGACTGCATCTCGTCCACCAGCATCTTGGCGCCGCGCGTGGACATGTTGCTGAAGAAGAACTGGCGCACCTCTTCCGAGGCGCCCTTGAGCGCGATCGCCAGCTTGTCCTTCTCGAATTTCCGCATCAGCGTCTGTGCCGAACCGGCGTCGAGTTTGACCAGGTCGTCGAAGGTGAACATCAACGCCTTGATGCGCTCGGCGGCGTCCGGATTTTCGTCTTCCAGCGAGGTGAGGAAGCGCGTTTCCGTGGTGCGGTCGAAATTGTTGAAGATTTCCGCCATGGCTTCGTGGGCGTCGCGGCGGCGGGTCTGCGACAGGTTGGACATGAATTCGGTGCGCAGCGTTTCCTCGACGCGGTCGATGACTTCCTTCTGCACCGCTTCCATCTTCAGCATGCGGCCGATCACATCGAGCGAAAAATCCTGCGGCAGGATCGCCAGCACTCGGGCGGCGTGTTCCGCGCGCAGTTTGGACATCACGACCGCCACGGTCTGCGGGTATTCATTTTTTAGATAGTTCGCCAGCACCTCTTCGTGCACGTGGGCGAGCTTTTCCCACATGTTGCGGCCGGCCGGCCCGCGAATATCGTCCATGATGCCCCCGACGCGCTCGGCCGGCAGGTATTGCTGCAACAACCGTTCGGCGACGTCGTAGCTGCCGAGCAAGCCGCCCGAGCCCGACATGAGGGACACGAAATCGAGCAGCAGTTCCTCGACAGAGGCGGCGTCGATGGTGCCGAGCGACGCGGCGGCGGTCGAAATCTCGCGCAATTCGTCGTCGTCAAGCATGCTGAAAATCTTGCCGCCGTATCGTTCGCCGAGCGCGAGCATGAGCACCGCCGCCCGTTCCGCGCCCTTGAGCTTGCGCCGCCCCTTGTTGACCTGCGGACGGCTGGCGAGGTCGGCCATCAAGCCGCCGATATCGGCGCGCGGCGCGGCTTCGGGTTTTTCGTTGGTTTGAACGGTAGCCATGGTCTAGGCCGCGTCCTCGTGAACCCACGTGCGAATGATGGAAACCGCTTCGTGCGGGTGTTTCTCCGCGAGTTCGCCCACCTTTTGCACCGATTGGGCGTGCACCTGTCCCTGCACCTGGGCGACATCGATCATCGCGGATGTGCGATTGGAAATTGCGACGGCTTCGCTGTTGCCGACGATGGCGATGTTGGCAGCGCCGGCATTGGTGATATTTGGAGCCCCGACGACGGCGACGCCGCCTGCTCCCGGACCGGCGTGACCGGCGACACCGCCGATGGCGCCGGCAACCCCCGCCGTACCGGCGGCGGTCGCTACTCCGGCGACGACGCCGTCCGGCGTCACAATGCGCCGCACCAGCGGCCGCACGACCAGCAGCAGCACGACCAGGCCGAGCAGCACCATCACGCCCTGCTCGGCAAAGCGCATGATGTCGTCCTTGCTGAACTGCAAGTAGCTCATCCAGCCGGTCGGCTCGTTGATCGGAACCGGCTGGGTTTCCGCGAAGCGCAGGTTGACCACTTCGACCTGGTCGCCGCGCTTGGCGTCGAAGCCGATGGCCGAGCGCACCAGCGCCGCGATGCGATCGATCTCTTCCTTCGAGCGCGGCTGATAGGTGACCTCGCCCTTCTCGTTCTTGTTGTAATTGCCATCGACCAGCACAGCCGCGGAAATGCGGTTGACCCGGCCGGCCTCGGTCACCTCGGTCTTGGTCGTTCGCGAGATTTCGTAGTTGACGATTTCCTCGGTCTTGCGGTTTTGATCGCCGCCGCCCGCATCCGCCGCTTTACCGGCGCCGGGCAATTCATTGCCGACCGATACCGGGCCGCCCTTGCCGTCGGCGGATGCCGAGGTTTCCTCGCGGGTCTGGCTCGATCGCACCACGCGGCCGTCCGGATCGAATTTGTCTGACGTCTGCGTGATGCGGTTGAGGTCGAAATCGGCGTTGATCTCCACGCGCGCATGGCCGGGACCGACCACCGAAGACACGATGGCGTCGACCTGATCGCGCAGGCGTTTCTCGTAAGCCGCCTTGCGGTCGTCGGCGCCGGCGCCGCCGGCGGCGTCGTTCTGCTCGGCGCCGTCGGCGAGCAGCTTGCCGGTTTCGTCGATCACCGAGACGCGCCCGGGCTTGAGACCGTTGACCGCGGTCGCCACCAGATGGCGGATGGCGCGCACCTGCTGCGGCTCGAGCGTGCCACGGACCTTGAGTACGATCGAGGCCGACGGCTCAACCTTGTCGCGCGAGAACAGCGGGCGGTCGGGCAGTACCAGGTGCACGCGCGCGGCCTCCACCCGGTCGAGGCTGCGAATGGTGCGGGCGAGTTCGCCTTCCAACGCCCGCAGGTGATTGATGTTCTGGATGAAGGCGGTCGAGCCGAGCGCATCCGATTTGTCGAAAATTTCGTAACCCACGCCGCCGCCCTTGGGCAGGCCGTTTTCGGCGAGCTTCATGCGCAGGCGCGCGACGTTGTCTCTCGCCACCAGCACGATGGCGCCGTCGTTCTTGAGCTGATAGGCGATCGCCTGCCGCTCCAGATCCTTGACGATCGAAGCGGAGTCCTCGACCGAAAGATCGGTGAACAGCGGCACCATTTGCGGCGTCGTCATGCGCACCATCAGGAACGAGAAAAAGCCGATCAGCGTCAGCGTCACCGCGGCCATGGCCGCCATTCGCGCCGCCCCAAGTGACTTCACGAATTCGAAGAAAGCTTGCACGGGGTTCCGTCCCAACTTGCGGCGCGCGCAGCGCCTTACCCGGCAAGATTTGCCCAGTTTATGGTTAGCGTCCGGTTAATTCGGCAAAACAGAAATTTGTTGCAATGCCCGGCGCGGCCAGCGGAATTTTCCTCAGGCGGCAAATGCAAACAAAATCGCCGGCCATCGGGGGCCGGCGAGCATGCCGAATGCAGGCGGTAACGGGACTACTGCCGGTATTGCTGTATGCGCGTCGTGCGCAGACCGGCGAGGCCGTGCTGGTCGATCGAATACTGCCAGGAGAGGAATTCCTCGACCGTGAGCGTATAGCGCGCGCAGGCTTCTTCCAGCGACAGCAGGCCGCCGCGCACCGCGGCGACCACCTCGGCCTTGCGGCGGATGACCCAGCGTTTGGTAGATGGCGGAGGCAGGTCCGCAATCGTCAGAGGACTGCCATCAGGCCCGATGACATACTTGACCCTCGGGCGGTGGGGCTCGGTCATTGGTATACTCACAAGACTCGACTGAACAATTACTAGCCGGAAGCTACAAGCCGCGACTTAAAATTTGCCTAAGCAGGGGCGGTAGAACGGGAAATGTTTGCCCGGTTTCTGCTAACCTTTTGGTTACGGATGGGGCCGGCCGGCCACAACCGGATAGGCTACAATGGTGCCCTGCGGGGGCCAATATGGCGCCGCATGGGCCGATCCTGAAGGGTGCGCTGTTTGAATAACATCCAATCCGGGACTTCCAGCTCGGGGTGGCGCGCGCAGGCCCGCTATATCGGCGCCCTGTTGGTCGTCTCGCTTGCCTATTTCCTGCTGGCCAAGTTCGGCCTGCAACTCGCTTCGGTCAATCCGAGCGCGACCCCGATCTGGCCGGCGACCGGATTGGCGCTGGCGGCCGTGTTGCTGGGCGGCCTGCGCATATGGCCGGCGATCTTCATCGGCGCCTTCGCGACCAACGCTACCACCGCCGGAACGCTCGCCACATCCGCCTTCATCGCCTTCGGCAATACCATGGAATGCGTGGCGGGCGGCTATTTGATCGGACGCTGGTCCGGCGGCAGCGACACCTTCGGCAAGCCGGCGCGGGTAGCGAAATTCGCCCTGGTCGCGTTCGGGCCGGCGACCGTGATCAGCGCCACCGTCGGCGTGGTGACGCTGTGCGTGGCGGGCTTCGCGGATTGGGCAAAATTCACTCCCGTCTGGGTCACCTGGTGGCTGGGAGATGCCGCCGGGGCACTGGTGGTCACACCGGTGATCGTGCTGTGGGCGCAAACCGATTGGCGCCGATTTGACCTGCGCGAGGCGCAGGCGGCGGCGATCGTGCTGGTCTCGGCAATCGCCGTCGGGCTCGTCGCGTTCAGCCCGTTACTGCCGCGCTCCCAATACACGAGCCCGCTCGGCTTTTTGGCGATCCTGCCGCTGGTATGGGCGGCGCTGCGGCGTGGACCGCGCGATACCGCAACCGTCGCCTTGATCCTCACCAGCTTTGCCATCTGGGCGACGATCGAGCATGCCGGACCGTTTGGCGGTACTGGCCTCAACGAATCCTTCCTGCTGCTGCTGACATTCATGATCAGTGTGTCGGTGCCGAGCCTGGCGCTCAGCGCCGACGTCGCGGTCGGCCGGCTGACCGAGGATAACCTGCTGCGCACCCAGGCCGAGCTCGATCAGCGCGTCAAGGAGCGAACGGCAGAGCTCGCCGACGCCAATATTCATTTCATGGAGGCGCAGCGTCTCGCCAATCTGGGCAGCTGGTCGTGGGACGTGGTCGGCAATCAAATTTCGTGGTCTGAGCAACTATACGACATCTACGGCATCCCCCCGGACAAGTTCAAAGGGACGCTACAGGAATTCATCGGCTTCATTCATCCCGACGACCGGGCGCAGGTCTACAGCAGCATCAGCGCTGCACTCAAAGCGGGCAAGGACTTCAGCCACGAGGAGCGCATCATCCGTCCGGACGGCGGCATCCGCCATCTGCACAGCGTCGGCGAAGTGGTCCGCGACGAAAACGGCGCGGTCGTGCGTATGCTCGGCGTCTGTCTGGATGTGACCGGGCGAAAGCTGGCCGAACGTGCGCTGCACGATTCCGAGCAGAACTACCGGCTGCTTCTGCGCGGCGCGCGCGACTACGCGATCTATATGCTTGACGTGCAGGGCCGCGTGCGAAACTGGAATGACAGCGCCGAACGGCTCAAAGGCTATAACGCCGAGGAGATCATAGGCCGGCATTTCCGCGTCTTCCTGCCGATGGAGGATCGCTATACCGGTATGGCTGAACAGGCACTCGCCACGGCCGCGCGCGAGGGCCAGTTCGAGGCGCAGACCTGGCTCGTGCGCAAAGACGGCAGCCGCTATTACGCGAATGTGGTGATGGATGCCATCCGAAACGACGCCGGTGAGCTGATCGGCTTTGCCAAGCTCACCCGCGACGTCACGGCCCAGCACGAGGCGCAGCTTGCGATCGAGCAGGCGCGCGAGCAACTGGCGCAGGCGCAAAAAATGGAGGCGCTCGGCCAGCTCACCGGCGGCATCGCCCACGACTTCAACAACTTGCTGATGATCGTTTCCGGGTATGCGCAAATTTTGCAGCGCCGGCTGAGCGAGGCGAAGGACCTGCAGGCGGTGGAAGCAATCCGCGCCGCCGCCGACCGCGGGGAGAAGTTGACCCGGCAACTGCTGGCTTTTTCCCGCAACCAGCAACTGATGCCGGTGGTGGTCGATCTGCGCCAGCACATCGACGCCGTGCGCAACATGCTGGTGCCGTCGCTGCGCGGCAACATCGAATTGATCTGCGACGTCGAGGACAAAATCTGGCCGGTCGAGGTCGACCTCGGCGAATTGGAACTGGCGCTGGTCAATATCGCGGTCAATGCGCGAGACGCCATGCCGGACGGCGGCATCATCACGCTGTCGGCGCGCAACGTCGTGCTCAAGGCCGGTTCGGCGGCGGGCTCGCTGGAAGGCGAATTTGTCGCCCTTGCCATGATCGACAGCGGCGCCGGCATACCGCCCGATGTGCTCCAACGCGTGTTCGAGCCGTTTTTCACCACCAAGCCGGTCGGCAAGGGCACCGGACTTGGACTTTCGCAGGTGCACGGCTTCGCCAGCCAGTCGGGCGGTGCGGTGACGGTGACCAGCGAGCCGGGCGACGGCACCGTGGTCACGATCTATCTGCCGCGCAGTACCGCTGCGGCGGCTGCCGATGCCGGGGAAAAGGCGTCCCCGAATGGCGACGAGACGCACGGCACCGTGTTGGTCGTGGAGGACAGCCGGCACGTCGCCGAGGTGACCACCTCGCTGCTCGAACAACTTGGCTATCGCGTGGTGCGCGCCGAAAACGCCGCCGAGGCGCTACGCCACCTGCAACAGGGCATCGGCGTTGATCTGCTGTTTTCCGATATCGTCATGCCGGGCGCGATCAACGGCCTTGGCCTCGCGCAAATCTGTCAGGAGCGGTTTCCCGACATACCGGTGCTGCTGACCACCGGCTTTTCCGACGCCGCGCAGGACGCCGACGGCCGTTTCGACATACTACGCAAGCCGTTCGAGCTGGCGACACTCGAACGCGCGATCGAAACCGCAATGGCGAGCAGCAACGGACGCGCGCAAAACGTAAAAGCGTCGTAAGCGCGGGGCGCCGTCAGGTGCCGGGCGCGACGATCATTTGCAGCTGGCTCATGGTGTAGTTCTGTCCGTTGATGGACAGGAGCGGCGGGGTCTGCGTGAGGTCGACGGCGTCGACCTTGGCCTGCACCTGCGTCGAAACGGCGGTGGTCTGGCCGCTCGCGTCGGTTGCCGTCGCCGTCAGGGTGTAGGTGCCGTTCGGCCATTGCGTTTGATCGTTGCCGCGGCCGTCCCAAATGAAGTTCTGGGTGCCCGAATTGACGGTGAAGGTGCCGGTATAGGCGGTGCGGCCGGTCGAATCGGCAATCGAGATCGTCGCGGTGGCCGGCTTGGCGGCGGTGAGCGTCCAGCTTGCCTGGCCGTTGTTGAGCTGCGCGGTCGATCCGTTGACCACCACGGTCGCGCCGACCAAAGCGAGCGCCGAGGTCGATTGCGCGGCCTGCTCCAGCGTCACCAGGGTGCTCAGCGAGTCGTTCGATTTCATCTGCTGCTCGACCGAGGCGAATTCCACCAGCTGCTGCGTGAACTGGTTGGTGTCCATCGGGCTGAGCGGATCCTGGTTTTGCAGCTGGGTCACCAGGAGCTGCAGGAAGGTGGTGAAATTGCTGGCGATTTCGGTGTTGTCCAATGCGCTCGAAACCGAGGCGGTGGACGAACTGGCCGACGTGGTCGACGTAAGCGGTGAGATGGCAGTCATGATCGTTCCTCAAACACGAATGTCGATGCCGCCGCCAAGTCCTGCCAGGCGGCCGTAGCCGCGAGACGTTGTATCGATCGCCGGTAGCGCGTCGTCGCTGACGACGAGCCGGGTGGCGGCAGGCGAGGGGGATTGGCCCTGATTTTGGCCCGTGCTCTGGTCGCGCAGGGAAAACTGCAGTCCGTTGTCGCCGGTCTTGAGCCCGGCATCCTGCAAAGCGCGTTCGAGGCCGGAGGCGTCGCGGCGCAGCAGATCGAGCGTGTCGGACCGGTCGGCGATCAGGCTCGAGGTGACTTGACCGTCATGGCTGACGTCGAGGCGCACCTCAATGCGGCCAAGTTCCGGCGGATCGAGACGGATTTCGAAACGGTTCTTGCCCGCAAGCGCCTTGCCGGCAATTTCAACGGCAATGCCGGCAAGCGGGACCGCGACCGGCGCTGCCGGTGGAGCGGAGGTTGCAGGATTGGCAGCGGCGGGCGAAGCGGCGGCCGAGGACGGCGTCAGCGTCGTCTGCTGTGCGGCATCGGTAACTATTTTGGTCGGGTCGGGCTGGGCATCCTGGACTGCCGCCGCCTGCGTTTTCGCGATCGTGGTGTGATGCGCGTCGGCAGCGACGTCGGTGTGCACGCGAACGGCACCCTGCTCGTTGCCGTCGTCGACGACAGCTTGCGGTTTATCGTCGCCTTTTGGCGCCGAAACGGTTTTGAGAAGCGAATCCGAAACCACGTCCGGCCCGTTGCTGTCGGCCTGCGCCGTATCGAACTTAGCCGGCTTCGTTTTGGGCGTTGCAGCGCCGAGGGTTGCGGTTGCGGCACCGTTCACGGCGGATATGGCCTTTGGAACGATGGCGATTGCAACTTGCGCAACGGCGGCGGCTTGCGGAATTGCGGCTGCTACGACTTGCGCGAGGCCGTCCGACGCCGGCTGAGAGGTCGCGTCGGGCGCACCCGGAGCAGGCGCGCCGGGCGTCGGCGCGGCGAGCGGGATTATCGGTTGAATCGGATTGGTCGCGGCAACCGCTGCCGGATCGGCCGGCGTCGAACTTTCGGCCGGCTTGCTGTCGCGGGGCGGCTTGCCGTCGCCTGCCGGTTTGTTGTCATCGCCGGCGGCATTCGAGGCGGTCGTCTTGACGTCGGTTTTTGGCTGGACCGCACCGATCGTTTTACCGGCGCCGACCGTGGCAACGAAGGCAGCCGCAATGCTAGCCGAATTTGTATCGCCTTCCGGCTGTGCCGCGTCGGTGCCAAGCTGTGCCGCATCGTTACTAACTTGCACCGTGTCGCTTGCGGCGGCCGGCAACTGCGCCGAGTGAGACCAAAGTTTCGGCGTGAATTGCTCGACGATGCCTGTTGGCGATGGTTGCTCGCTTGTCGTCGCCGAGGTCTGCGGTGGCTGGTCGCCGCCGGCAGACGTGCCGATATCGAGCAGGGTCGCGAACGGCGACGCCTGGGCAACATCGGACGTCTGCGCGGCCCGCGCCGGGTTTGGCAGGGTCGGTATAAGGGCAATGCTGGTCGTCTCGGACGCAACTGGCGGCACGGCAAATTCTCCGGATATCCGCCATTTAGTCTGCAATCGTCAGGCCAGCGCTTCGACTCATGAAACGCTATATAAATCAAATGTTTGTTTGGAGTTCCGACGCCCCAGCCGCTGGCCAGCCCGGCAATGCCTGCTGGCGCATCGGCAATATTTGCCGGCCGCATGCTTCAATTGCGCGCAAGGCATCGCCACCTGTAGTAAGAAGCGAGCCATGCCAAACAGCCTTGATCTCGACCGCCGTCCGCAAGACACCCGAGTCGTCGTCGCCATGTCCGGCGGGGTCGATTCCTCGGTGACCGCGGCGTTGCTCAAAGCCGAGGGCTACGATGTGGTCGGCGTCACGCTGCAGCTTTACGACCACGGCGCCGCCACCCACCGCAAAGGCGCCTGCTGCGCGGGGCAAGACATCTACGACGCGCGTGGCGTCGCCGAACGCATCAGCATACCGCATTACGTTCTCGACTATGAGAGCCGGTTCAAGCAGGCGGTGATCGACCGCTTCGCCGAAAGCTACATTCAGGGCGAGACGCCGGTGCCTTGCGTCGACTGCAACATGGCGATCAAGTTCCGTGACTTGCTGATCACCGCACGCGAACTCGGCGCCGAAGTGCTGGCGACCGGCCATTACGTCGCTTCGCGGCGGCTTCCCGGCGGCGGCCGCGCGCTTTACCGGGCGCGCGAGCCGGGTCGCGATCAGAGCTATTTCCTGTTCGGCACCACGCGCGACCAGCTCGAGTTATTGCGGTTTCCGCTCGGCGAGCGCAGCAAGGCGGAAACCCGCGAACTGGCGCGCCAATTCGGCCTGGGCGTTGCGGAGAAGCAGGACAGCCAGGACATATGCTTCGTACCGACCGGCCACTATGCCGAAGTGATCGAGCGGCTGAAGCCGGGTGCCGCCGAATCCGGGGAGATTGTCGATCTCGACGGCAAGGTCCTGGGCACGCATTCCGGCATCATTCACTTCACCGTCGGCCAGCGCCGCGGCCTCGGTCTTGCAACCGGCGCGCCGCTTTATGTGGTGCGGCTCGATGCCGAGCGCCGCCAGGTCGTCGTCGGCCCGCGCGCGGCTCTGCGCATGAGCCGCATCGTATTGCGCGACGTCAACTGGATCGGTGACGGCAGCCTCGAAGAGGCACTCGCCGATGACCGGCGCGAGATATTCGTCAAGGTCCGTTCGACCCGGCCGCCGCAAGCCGGCTGGCTCTCGGCCGCGAATGGCGGCTACGAGGTCGAACTGGCGGACGGCGAGGACGGCGTTTCGCCGGGCCAGGCCTGCGTCTTCTATGACGCCAGGGAAGGGCAGGCGCGGGTGCTTGGCGGCGGCTTCATCAAGAGCGCGCTGGCGGCGGCGGACCGCACGCGCAGCGCCGGTACGGCGATGGCCGCGCGCAACTGAGCTTGCGTGAATGGGGGCCGACATCGACAAATCAAGCGTGGAACGCGCCTATGCGTTCTGGGCTCCGATCTACGATCTGGTATTCGGCGCCGTATTTGATGCCGGACGGCGGGCCGCGATTGTGGCAGCCGAACGCATCGGCGGACGCATTCTGGAAGTCGGCGTTGGCACCGGCCTATCGCTTCCTGACTACGCGCGCGGCAACCGCCTGGTTGGCATCGATCTCTCCGAGCCGATGCTGCGTCGGGCGCAGGCGCGCGTCGTCGAGCAGAACTTGAGCCACGTCGACGCGCTGGCCGTCATGGACGCCGCGCGTCTTGCCCTGCCTGACCAATCCTTCGACGTAGTCGTGGCGCAATTCGTCATCACCGCAGTGCCCAATCCGGAAGCCACGCTCGACGAATTCGCGCGCGTCATCAAGCCGGGCGGCGAGATCGTGCTGGTTAATCACATCGGTGCGGAATCCGGTCCGCGCGCCTGGTTCGAATTCTGCTTTGCCCCGCTCGCGCGCCGTCTCGGCTGGCGGCCTGAATTCCGTTTCGGCCGTCTGCACGCCTGGGCCGAGCGCCACGGCGGTGTGCGCATGGTCGAGCGCGCGCCGATGCCGCCGCTTGGGCATTTTTCGCTGATCCGTTTTGAGCGGTTCCCCGGCGGCGAGCGCCGTAGCGGGGCTTGAACGCGAAAGGCTTCCGCCGCACCGGATTTCAAGCAATTTCACCGGGCTTGCTTGACAGGCTTTCCTCGCCCTTCCTATATCGCGCCCATTCCGGCAGATAGCGTTTCGGAATGGCGGGGTAGCTCAGCTGGTTAGAGCAGCGGAATCATAATCCGGAGGTCGGGGGTTCGAGTCCCTCCCCCGCTACCGATCTCCGAAAACGATTGTCTCAACATTTTCGCGCGAAACAGCGCAATTTGTCCCGCGCGCGTCGTAACGCCGCAATCACATCCCCGTCAGGCCGCTTGGCCGGGGGCGATTCGAGGTTGCTCCGGCCCGCTTGCAATGGAACAATTGCGAACATAGTTCGTATTCGTCGCTATATCCACTGCTGCAGCCCTTTTCATATCGTTGCGGAGGCAATCCATGGCGCGCACCGCAGTTTCGCACGCTCCGCGCGGCGCCGGCGTCGGGCAGCGCCCGGCGTCGAAATCGCCGGACGAACTGTGCAGCCACTGGCGCGACGCTTTCCGCCGCGTGCGCGCGGAAACCGAGCGCCGTGCCGCGCATCTTTCGGCCGAAGATCAGATCGTCCAGTCGATGGCCGATGCCTCGCCGACAAAATGGCACCGCGCGCATGTCACCTGGTTCTTCGAACAGTTTTTGCTGGTGCCCGGCGATCCCACGTACAAAATCTTCGACCAGCGTTTTCCGTTTCTGTTCAATTCCTATTACGTCGCCGCCGGGCCGCGCCACGCACGCCCGCAGCGCGGCCTGATCACGCGGCCGGACGGCGCGGACGTCGCCGCCTATCGTGAACATGTTGATGCCGCGGTGGAGCGGCTGATTGAAAACGTGCCTGTGAGCGACGCTGCACGGGTATTTTCGATTCTTGAGATCGGGCTGCACCACGAACAGCAGCACCAAGAATTGCTGCTCACCGATATTCTGCATGCCTTCGCGCAGAACCCGACCGATCCGGTCTATGACGCCGGCTGGAAGTCGCCGCGCCCGGCGCGCGGTCCGCGCGGTTTCATCGACGTGCCGGCCGGCATTCATGCCATCGGGCACGAGGGGCAGGGGTTCTGCTTCGACAACGAGACCCCGCGGCATGACGAGTTGATCGCGGATGCGCGGATTGCGCGCCATCTGGTCAGCAATGCCGAATGGCTGGAATTCGTTAACGCCGGCGGCTACGCGACCGCTTCGCTTTGGCTGTCGGACGGCTGGGCCGTTGTCCAGGCCGAAGCCTGGGAAGCGCCGGGCTACTGGCGCCGGCGTGACGGGGCCTGGTTTTCGATGACGCTTGCCGGCCTTAAACCGGTCGACCCGGCAGCGCCCGTCAACCATGTCAGCTATTACGAGGCCGATGCTTTTGCGCGCTTTGCCGGCAAGCATCTGCCGAGCGAAGCGGAATGGGAGGCCGCCGCTCGCGCAGGCGTGATCGCCGACGCCTTCGGCATCGCTTGGCAATGGACGCGCAGCGCCTATCTGCCTTACCCGGGCTACCGGGCCGCGGAAGGGGCGCTTGGCGAATACAACGGCAAGTTCATGGTCAGCCAGATGGTGCTGCGCGGCTCCTCGTTGGCGACACCGGAAGGGCACGCGCGCGCGAGCTACCGCAACTTCTTTTATCCGGGCGCGCGTTGGCAGTTCAGCGGGCTGCGGCTCGCCGAGTTCGATTAGGCGAACGGTCCCGATTTTCGAAAATCATCTCGCGCAACAGGACAGATTGAGGAACCAGAATGGTCGCACTTGCCCGCTCGCGCCGGTTCGCGCAACCCAGCGCCGAAACGTCGACATTCGAAGCAGACGTGCTCGACGGCTTGCGCGCGACGCCCAAGCGCGTGGCGGCTAAATATTTCTACGATGGCGCCGGATCGCAACTGTTCGAGCGCATCACCGAACTGCCCGAATATTATCCGACGCGCTGTGAGATGCGCATCCTGCGTGATTGCGGAAGCGAAATCGCCAAACTCGTTCCCCCGGGCGCGGCGCTCGTTGAATTTGGCAGCGGCTCGAGCAAGAAGGCGCGTATCCTGCTGCGGGCGTTGCGGCCGCTCGCGGCCTATGTGCCGGTCGACATCTGCGGCGAGATGATCGAGCAGGAAGCCACCGAGTTGCGCGTGGATTTCCCGCAGCTCGATGTCATCCCGGTGACAGCCGACATCACGCAAGCGTTCGAGCTGCCTGCGGCCGCAAGGGCCGCGCCGACGCGCGTCGGCTTCTTTCCGGGCTCGACCATCGGCAATTTCGATCCGCACGAAGCGGCGGCGTTCCTGCGCAATGCCGGCCGCATTCTTGGACCCGGCGCAGCGCTGATTGTAGGCTTCGACATGATCAAGGCGGTGGACGTACTCCATGCCGCCTATAACGATGCCGCCGGCGTTACCGCCAAGTTCAATCTCAATCTGCTGGTGCGCATCAACCGCGAGCTCGGCGGCACGTTCAAGCTCGACACATTCGAGCACCACGCCTTCTACAACCGCGAACGCAATCGGGTCGAAATGCATCTCGCCAGCCTCAAGCGCCAGAAGGTGAAGGTGGCCGGCGAAACCGTCGAATTCCGCGCCGGCGAGACCATCCACACGGAGAACAGCTACAAATATACGGTCGAGTCTCTGGCCGCGCTGGCGCGCGGGGCCGGCTGGCAGCCGGCCGCCGCCTGGACCGACGAGCGCAAGTATTTCTCGATCCAGGCCTTCACATTGTCCGGGTAATTCCCGCCCGTGCCGCCCGGAATGACAAACTGAATTGCCTGCGCTAAGCCTTTCGCCCGCAGCAAAAGGTCAAGGCAGGATTTTCATGAGAATTGTCGGTTTCGAAGCGAATAACGGCTTGCGGCTGGGTGTCGTCGAAGTCGATACGGTCATCGATCTGCAAGCGGTGGACGGAAATCTGCCGGGCGATCTCGGCGAGGTTCTCCGCCGCAACGATGGTGGCCTAAAAGCCATCGCCGACCTTGCCAAAAAAGCGCCGGCCGCAGCGCGCCGCCCGCTTGCCGGCCTGACATACGGCTTTCCCGTCGCGCGGCCCGGCAAGATCGTGTGCCTCGGCCTCAACTATCTCGATCACGTCAAGGAAGGGCCGCAGCGCGACAACATCCCGAAATTTCCCTCGATCTTTTTCCGCGTGCTCACGTCGATGGTGCCGCATCTGCAACCGATCATGCGGCCGCGCGTGTCGATCCAGCTCGACTACGAGGCCGAAATGGTGGCGATCGTCGGCAAGCGGGCAAAGCATTTGACAATGGAAAATGCCCTCGGCTGCATCGCCGGCTATTCCTGCGCTAACGAAGGCTCCGTGCGCGAATTTCAGCGTCACACCACGCAATGGGGCATGGGCAAGAATTTCGACCGCACCGGCGGCTTCGGGCCGTGGATGGTCGCCGCCGACAAATTGCCGCCGGGCGGCAAGGGCCTCAAGATCATGAGCCGGCTCAACGGCAATACCATGCAGTCCGACAACACCGATAATATGATGTTTCCGCTGCCCGAGACGCTGGTCTATATCAGCAAGGGCATGACGCTCGAGCCGGGTGACGTCATCCTCACCGGGACGCCGTCCGGCGTCGGCCATGCGCGCAAGCCGGAGCCTGTGTGGATGAAGGCGGGCGACACGATCGAGGTGGAGGTGGAAGGCGTCGGCGTGCTGCGCAACCCGATCGAGGATGAAAAAGCATAAACGGTGCGCGTGAAGCGCCCGAACCAGGGGGAGTCATGAAACGCATTTCCATCGCGGCAGTCATTGCCGCCGTCGTGGTCGCGACGGGCGCCGCACCGGCTGCGGCCGAATGGCCGAACGACCGGCCGATCCATGTCATGGTCGGCTTCGGAGCCGGCGGCGGTACCGACATCGTCTCCCGCATTGTGGCGCAGCCGCTTTCCGAATTGCTCAAACAATCGGTCGTCGTCGAGAACAAGGTGGGAGCGGGGGGCACCATCGCCGCCGAAACCGTCGCGCGAGCCGACAAGGATGGGTACACGGCGTTGATGACGAGCCCCGCCCATACCGTATCGGCGGCGATGCTCAAATCGATCCGTTACGACGCGGTCAAGGATTTCGCGCCGGTCTCATGGGTCGCCGACTCGGCTTTCGTGTTCGTCGCCACAAAAAACTCGCCCGCTAACGACATCAAAGGGCTTATCGCGCTCGCCAAGGCTTCGCCCGGCAAGTTGAATTTCGCCGATGTCGGCGTCGGCTCGACGCAGAATTTTGCCGGCGAATTGTTTCGTCAGATGGCCGGCATCGACACCAAGCACATTCCATATCGCAACACGCCCGGTGTGGTCGCTGCCTTGCTCGCCGGCGAAGTCGACTACGGAGTCGAATTGGCGCACGCGGTGCGTGGCCAGGTCGAAGCCGGCCAGCTGAAGCTGCTCGCGGTCGGCGCGCCTGCGCGCTGGCCGACGCTTCCGAACGTTCCGACCGTCGCCGAATCCGGAGTGCCGGGATATTCGGTGGTCGGCTGGTATGGCTGGATGTATCCCGCCGGTACGCCACAGGCGATCGTCGATAAGACCAACGCCGCGCTGAAAGAGGTTTTGGACCGGCCGGCGGTCCGCGAGCAATTGGCCAAGGTCGGCGCGATCGTGCATGTTTCAACGCCCGCAGAATTCGCCAAACACGTCGCCGACGAAGTCGCAAAATGGCAGGCGGTGCGCGTGAAGGCCGGAATTCAACAGCAGTAACGGTCCGACTCGCGGCTGAATGAACGATAGAGGTTTGCAATGACCGACAAATGCAACGTGCTGGTGATCTGCGGATCGCTGCGCAAGGGCTCATACAACGCTGCAATTGCGCGCGCGCTTCCAAGTCTGGCGCCGCCGGAAATGACGTTTACGCCGGCGGCATCATTCGGAAGGTTTCCGATCTACAATGCCGACGATCAGGCCGCGACCGGCATCCCGGCGGACGTTGTTGCCTGGTGCGACGCCATCCGCAAAGCCGACGCCGTCGTCGTCGTCTCGCCGGAATACAATTGGTCGATTCCGGGCGGGCTGAAAAATGCCATCGACTGGGCCTCACGCGAGAAAGAAGTCTGCTTTAAGGACAAGCCGGTCGCCCTGCAATCGGCCTCGGGCGGGCAGGTCGGCGGCGCCCGCATGCAATATCACCTGCGCATGGCGCTCACGACGCTCGACGCTTTCATGTTCGGCAAGCCGGAAGTGTTCGTCAATTTTGCCGCCAAGAAGATCGACGAAAAGACCGGCGAATTGACCGACCAGGCCGTCAAGGATGTGATCAAGCAGCAGCTTGCGGCGTTCGCGAAGTTCATCAAGCGCGTGAAGGCCTAGTCGAGCGCATATTTCCGCCGCCGTCCTCAGGAGTGGGTGGAGCGTGCACCCCGGAATATGCAGCGGCCCGCGGTTCGAGGCAGCGCTTCGCGCCTCCTCGCCATGAGGCCGAGAGAGGTTTACCCCGCCGCTTGCGCCCGCTTGGGGAACAGCTGCGGCCGCAGCTTCGGATGACAGGCCATCATCTTCGGCGCGTAGGGCGTTTCGGCGCCCAGCTCTTCGGCCGCATGCCAGGACCAGCGCGGATCCCACATGGCGGCGCGCGCCAGACAAATCAGATCGGCCTTGCCGGAGGCGACGATGTCTTCGGCCTGCTGGTAGCCGGCGATCAGGCCGACCGTCATTGTGGTGATGCCGCTTTCCTTCTTCACCTTTTCGGCGAACGGCACCTGGTAGCCGGGCGCAAGCGGTATTTTTTGCTGCGGCGAAAGCCCCCCGCTCGACACGTCCATATAGTCCATGCCGCGTTTCTTCAGTTCCTTGGCCAGTACCACGGTCTCCTCCGGCGTCCAGCCGCCCTCGACCCAGTCGGTGGCGGAAACGCGCATGCCGATCGGTTTCGTCTCCGGCCAGACCGCGCGCACCGCCTCGTACATCTCGATGGCAAAGCGCATGCGGTTCTCCAGCGAGCCGCCGTATTCGTCAGTACGTTTGTTGGAAAGCGGCGACAGGAACTGATGCGCGAGATAGCCGTGCGCGCCATGCAGCTCGATGACGTCATAGCCGATGCGGTCGACGCGCCTGGCGGCGGAAGCGAATTCGCCAATGCAGCGCTTGATGTCGTCCTTGGTCATGGAACGCGGTATCGCCCAGCCGGTATCGTAAGGGACCGCCGAGGGCGCCTCGGGCGTCCAGCCGTCGGGGCCTTCCAGGATCGGCTTGCCGCCGGCGGCCGGCACCGTGGTCGGCCCTTTGCGTCCGGCGTGCGCAAGCTGTACGCCGAGTTTGGCCACGCCGTATTGCCGGCAGAAATCGTGCACACGCTTGAGCGCCTTCTCGTTGTCGTCCGACCACATGCCGGCGCATTTCGGCGAGATGCGGCCCTGCGGGTTGACATCGGTCATCTCGGTCATCACCAGCCCGGCGCAGCCGAGCGACATATTGCCGAGATGCATTAGGTGCCAATCGTTGGCCGACCCGTCGTTGGAGTTGTACTGGCACATCGGCGAGACCACGACCCGGTTCGGCAAAGTGAGACCGCGCAGGGTCATGGGAGAAAACAGGACGCTAGCCATTTTTGGATTTTCCTTTCGATAAGCGCAAAAGGCGGAGACGTCATCCGCCCATGTGGTAGGCGTGCATGGCGACGACCAGACAGCAGATCGCCCAGAACACGCAATATTCGACGCCGCCGATCACCCAGATCCAGCAGTTCTTGACCTTGTAGGTCGCGGCCGCCGCGACCAGCAAATGTATGAAACCGATCGCGCCGGCATAGGCGGTACAGATGCCGAGGATCAGCCCGATCGCGAGCACCGTCTCGATACAGCCGGCGATGATCATCCAGGTCTTCGGCGGCTTGAATCCGGCGGCTACGAAGAATTCGAGCGTTGCCGGCACTGTGATCTTGCCGACAATATGCGGGATGAAGAAGGCGCCGCAGATGATGCGCAGGATGTTGAATTCGTTGAGCAGATTGAATTTGTCGGCGAACGACATCGAGGCCCCCCTGAAGGCGCTTTTTCTTGGCGCGCAAAATCGCACTTATCGGCACAAACGCCAAGCCCTCAACCCGGGCGCATGGCCGGCAGCTTCTTGCCCTTGAGCCAGCCCGCTCCCTTGGCATAAAGCGCCGCCAGTTCCGGTCCATCGAGACACGGCATGTCGCGCTTGACCTTGAAGCCGATGCGGGTCTGCAAATAGGCGAGATGGCGATAGCCTTCCGGAAAGCTTTCGAGCAGTTGGCGGTCGAGCTTCAAGGTGACCGACGGGTCGAGCGGATCGAGCCGGTCCTTTTCGTAGATCGTTTCGCGCAGCACGATCCCCCAGCGGCCGCGGCGTTTTTCCACGAAATTATAGAAACGGCCGGTACACAGGACATCGCAGACGACGCCATCCACCGACGCGCGCTGCGAGATCGTCATCTTCGTCTGCGCGATCGCCCGTTTGCCCTTAAGTTCGATCGAGGTGCCGCCGAGAAAGTGCAGAAAGCGCACGCCCTTGTCGTAACCTTCCTTGCCCAGTCGGATGAATTCCTCGTAAGGGCCCTGATACCAGGTCGCCATCATCCAGCCTTCCTTGTGCCAGACGCTGCGGAATTCGTCCCACAGGCGGGCGTCGCGATAAACGGCCCAATTCTCGACCAGATCGCGGATGGCCAGGCGGTCGGCGGTGTCGCGCGGCATATAGATCCTCCCCTCGGTTTTTCGCTTCATAGCTGATATGAAACTGCCCGTCATCGGGGGAGGCGAATGGCAAGGCTGCAAGGCAAGACCGCGATCGTCACCGGCGGCGCCAAGGGCATCGGGCGGCATTATTCGCAGGCGCTCGCGGCGGAAGGCGCGCGCGTGATGATTGCCGACATCGCCGACGGCAAAGACCTCGCCGCGGATATCGCTGCCCGCCACGGCGCCAATTCCGTCGCCAGCGCCATATTCGATGTCGGCGACGAGAACGCCGTCAGGGATCTGGTGGCGCAGACCGTCGAACGCTTCGGCCAGATCGACATCCTAGTCAACAACGCCGCGGTGTATTCGACGCTCAAGCCAAGAAATTTCAACGAGTGGGACCCCGAATTGTGGGATCGCGTGATGGCGATCAATGTGCGCGGTCCGTGGCTGATGGTGCGCCACGTGGCGCCGCACATGATCGCGCGCCGCAGCGGCAAGATCATCAACATCGCGTCCGGCGCCGCCTACAAAGGCGTGCCGCGCATGCTCCCTTATGTCACTTCCAAGGGCGCCATGCTCGCCTTCACCCGGGCGCTGTCGCGCGAACTCGGTGAGTTTGGCATCGCGGTAAATTCGCTGTCGCCCGGTTACATCCTGAGCGACACGGGTCTTGAAAACGCAACCCATGTGGAGGAGGAACGCTTGCCGGTGCGCAATTCACGCGCCTTCAAACGCGACGCCCATCCGGAAGATCTGCTCGGCACGCTGGTGTTCCTGGCCTCCAGCGACAGCGACTTCATTACGGGCCAGTCAATCGTGGTGGACGGCGGATCGGTCAACAATTAGCCGCCGGCCATGCGCAACCTGGTCTGTTCCGGCTGACATCGAACTGGGCTATAAGGTGACAAACCCAACAATCGTTTGAGGAGAGGCGCTCATGACCGGAGTCATCGCGACCGAAGACACCAAATCCGGCAACAAGCACAATATCCAGGCCGCGCGGCAGGCCTATTACGACAAGGCCGCCAAGTTCCACATGACGCCGCTCTGGGAAGTGCTCAAGGGACTGGTGACACCCGAGCCGAAGACGCAATGCGTGCCGGCGCTGTGGAAGTTCGCCGACGTCAAGAAGCTCATGTTGGAAGCCGGGGAGGTGATCACCGCCGAGGAAGCCGAGCGCCGCGTGCTGGTTCTGGAAAATCCCGGCGAGACCGGAAAATCGCGAATTACCAATTCGCTCTTTGCCGGCATCCAGCTCATCAACCCCGGCGAAGTCGCCGACGTGCACCAGCACGTCGCCTCCGCGATCCGTTTCGTGCTGGAGGGCGACGGCGCCTATACCGCGGTCGAGGGCGAGAAGACCGTGATGCGGCACGGCGACTTCATCATCACCGCCAATTGGGCGCCGCACGATCACGGCAATCCGGGCAAGCAGCCGGTCATGTGGCTCGACGTGCTCGACCTGCCGACCATCAACCATTTCGAGACGTCGTTTGCCACCCATCCCGACGAGAAGATGCAGAAGACCGATCACACCGACGGCGACTCGTTCGAGCGCTACGCCTCTGGCGTTCTGCCGGATGGCGCGCCGGTCGGCCTCAACCGCTCGCCGGTGATCAATTATCCCTATGCCAAGATGCGGCCGATCCTGCAGCGGCTGAAGGACACCGGCGACATCGATGCGCGGCACGGCGCGCGCGTGCGCTATGCGAACCCGATCAACGGCGGTCCGGTGCTGCCCACCATGGGCGCCTATCTCGCGCTGTTGCCGAAGGGCTTCAAAGGCGAGCCCTACCGGGCGACCGACGGCACCATTTTCGCGGTCGCCGAAGGCCAGGGTACTACCGTGATCGACGGCAAGTCGTTCGACTGGGGCGTCAACGACGTCTTCGTGGTGCCACCGTGGAAACGCTTCCAGCACAAGGCGGCGAGCGAGGCCGTATTGTTCTCGATTTCCGACCGGCCGGCGCAGGAGGCGTTGGGCATCTGGCGGGAAGGGAACTGATCTTCGCCATTCCGGAACGCGGCCTTCCAGGCTGCAAACGCACAATCGACAACGCCGCCGGAACTCACCGAATTTATCGCGGCCGCGCGATCCATATTGCGCCTTGCGCGTTATAGACCGGCGTCACAGAGGACCCGATGCAATTTGAGAAACTGACCGCGGGACACGGCGCATTGACGGCGGCGCGCACGGGAGCGGGTCACGATATCGTCGTGCTGCATTCGCTGCTCGCCGACCGCCACGCCTTCGACCCGGTGCTACCGGCCCTATCGGCGAGGCATCGCCTTACGCTGATCAACCTGCCGGGCTTTCATGGTTCGCCGCCAACTCCGCTGGCGCTGATGGATGCTTACGTCGCCGCGATCGAGGACGGCTTCCAGGAATTCGGCATCGCCCGCGATGCCGTCCTGATCGGCAATGGCTTCGGCGGCACCGTCGCGCTTGCCTTTGCCATGGCGCATCCCGAACGCATCGCCAAACTGGTTGTTAGCGATGCCGCCGCCTGTTTTCCGCCCGAGGGACGCCAACAATTCGCGGTGATGGCGGCCAAGGTCGCCGAGGGCGGCCTCGGCTCCATCGCCGAAATTGCCGCCAGGCGCGTTTTTTCGCCCGCCTATCTCGCCGCCCATCCGGAGGCGATCGAGGTGCGCAAGGCCGTGCTGCTTGCGATCGACCCGAACGCTTTCCAAGCGGCCTGCAAAATTTTGCAGGACACCGATCTGGAGCCGCTGCTGCATCGCATGAACGTGCCGACGCTTGTCGTGTGCGGTGAGTTCGACCAGGCGACGCCGCCGCCGCTCAACAAATCCGTCGCCGCAAAAGTCGCGGGCGCGCGCTATATCGAATTGCCGGCCTGCGGCCATTGCCCGCCTTTGGAGCAGCCGCAGGCGTTTATCGATGCGATCAAGGATTTCATCGGATTATAGGCGTCAGGCGAGCGCCTGGAGCACCGCGCCCGCGATCGCGGCCGTCCCATCTCTGCCGCCATATTCCATCGGCTTGATGCCGCCGGCATAGGCCATGTCGACGGCGCGTTCGATACGCAGCGCGGCCTCCGCCGCCGGCGGATGCTCGTGCCTGTCGGCGAGCCAATCGAGCATCATCGCCGCGGACAGGATCATCGCGGTCGGGTTCGCCTTACCCTGTCCCATGATGTCGGGCGCCGTGCCATGGCAGGGCTGGAACACCGCATGCGAGTCGCCGATATCGGCTGAGGGCGCGATGCCGAGCCCACCGATCAGCCCCGCGGCCAGATCGGAGAGGATGTCGCCGAACATGTTCTCCATGACCATGACGTCGAAGTCCCAGGGCTTCTTCACCATCAGCGCAGCGCAGGCATCGACGTAGAGCAGATCGGTCGTCACACCAGGGAATTTGTTGCGGCGCTCGGCGAAAATATCGCGCTGCCAGTTGAAGGCCTTGAACACGTTGGCCTTGTCGACCAGCGTGAGGCGCCCCGGCCTGCCGCGTTTCTTGCGCCTCTCGGCGAGTCGCAACGAGAAATCGAACAGCCGCTCGGTTGTCTTGCGCGTCACGACGAGGGTTTCGCGCGCGTCGTCGTGGGTCACGACGCCCTTGCCCATGGACGCAAACAGGCCTTCGGTCGATTCGCGGATCAGCACGAGATCGATGCCGCGCTCGGTCGCGCCGACGATCGGGCTCGGCACGCCGGGAATGAGCCGTGCCGGCCGCACCCCGGCATAAAGATCGAATATGAAGCGCAACTCGACCTGCGGCATGATCTCGGTATTGTCGGGATAACGCACGCTCGGCAATCCGCAGGCGCCGAGCAGGATGGCGTCGGCTTCATCGCACAGCTTGACGGTCGATTCCGGCATCGACTTGCCGGTCTCCCGGTAATGATTGGCGCCGGCGGGGCCCTCGGTGAAGCGGAATTGCAGGCTCGGCGTCGTCGCCTCGACCCGGCGCAAAATCTCTAGTGTCGGAGCCATTACTTCCGGTCCGATGCCGTCGCCCGGCAACACGGCGATGTGGAATGCTGTATTGGCGGACATGCGGGCTATTCCGGGGTGGCGCGGACGGCGGTGGACCGCTAATGAATAGATCGGCGGGCTTGCGCGCAAGGCCCGAGACCCCAGACCTGAGACCCGAGGTTCGCCGATGCCGCGTTTTGCCGCCAATCTGGGTTACCTTTTCACCGACCGGCCGTTGCTCGAGCGGATCGACGCCGCAGGCGCGTGTGGCTTCAAGGCGATCGAATTGCAGTTTCCCTACGACGTGCCGGCGCCGGCGGTGAAGCCGGCGATCGTCAAGAACAAGCTCACCGTTCTCGGCATCAATACGCCGCCCGGAGGCCGCGAGGGCGAATTCGGCTTCGCCGCCGTGCCCGGACGCGAACAGGATTTTCGGGCGGCGTTCGCCCGCGCGCTCGAATACATCGTGGCGATCGGTGGCAGCGCGGTGCATTGCCTCGCAGGCAAAGTGCCGGTCGAACAACGGCCGGCGGCCGAGCGCGTTTATATCGACAATCTCAAATGGGCGGCCGACCTTGCCTCGTCCAAAAAGATAGGACTGCTGATCGAGCCCATCAATCCGCGCGATCGTCCGGACTACTATCTCAACCGCGTCGAGCATGCCGCCGATATCATCGCCAAGGCGGGCAAGACGAACATCCGCATCCAGTTCGATTTCTATCATGCGCAGATTGTCGGCGGCGATCTGCTCTACCGGCTGGAAAAATTCCTGCCGGTCGTCGGCCATTTGCAATGCGCCGCGGTGCCGTCGCGCCACGAGCCGGACGAGGGCGAAATCAATTATCGGCGGATCTTTGAGGCGGTGGACCATCTCGGTTATCGCGGCTGGATCGGCGCCGAATATCGCCCACGCGGGCGCACCGAAGACGGCCTGGGCTGGGCGCAGCCGTACGGGGTGGCTCCCGCCCGTTAACCAGCAATCTTCTTGAAAAGCCTTGTATTTTCCGCTTTGCCTCAAGCCCGCAACTTGCTAAATTCGGGGCATGTGGGGACGTGGCAAGAAAGCTGAGACGCAACCGCCGGAGCCGCCCAACGCGCTCAAAGACGCGGTGCGCGAGGCGCGCATCGAAGCGGCCGAGCGTTCGGCCGTGGTGGTCGATCTGCGCGATGCCGAGCAGGTGCGGCTCGAGCTGCTCAACGAGGCGCTCGATCCGTTGTTCAAGGATATCCCCAAGGACGTCGAGCTGTTTGACCGCGGCGTGAGCAAGGGCGACGTGCCGCGGCTGTGGATCGATGTCATCGCCCATGTCGAAATGGGCCAGGACAAGAGGCAGTACCGGTTCGTGCAGGACACCCGCTACGGCCGCGCGCTGCTCGCGGAAAGCCACGACGTGCCCGAGATGGTACGGGCGATCACCCGCTACGTGGCGCGCCGCATGATCGAACGTGAACGTGCGCTCGCCGATGACGTGCCGTTCGGGCAAGGCACCTCGCTGAAGATGGTGGAACAGGAACAGCGGCGCGGCCGATTGCGCGCGATCCGTACCTTCGTCTATGGCGTGCTGCTTGCCGTCATTGCGCTGTTCGCGCTGGCTTTGCTCAGCCCGCATCCCTAGCCTGGAAGCATCATCCGCTTCTGTTCGGCCACCCCGCCATCGGGGCCGATGCCGCGCGAAATAAGCTCGCAACGCCAGCCCCCGGGCGCGCCGTCGATGACGTAGAGATTATAGGCGGCGGCGTTTTTGCTCATGCCCGGCGCAGCCGAGGCCGAAGGGACGCCGACAGCGGGCACGCGCCCGCCGTTGGCGCCGGGGAGCCAGTTGAGCATATGCAGGTGGTCGTGGCCGTGCAGCACCAGCTCAGCGCCGCGCGCGGCGATGATGTTGCGGAATTGCGCGGCATCGGTAAGCAGCTTGTGGCGCTTGGCCTGGCTTACCGGCGGATGATGGATGAGTACGACGCGACAAATATTATCCCGCGCTAATTCGGCTAGCATCTCGTCGAGCCGCACGCACTGCCGCTCGCCGAGCCGCCCGGTTGCCATGCCCCACGCGGTCGTCACTGCGGTTGACAGCCCGATCAACGCCAATGGCCCGCGCCGGCGCAGATAGGGAAAGCCGGCGCCGCCCTCGTCACCGCTCATATAGGGGCCCCATTGCGGCGCAAAGCGCACGGCTTGGCGCACATAGGCATCGTGATTGCCCGGCACGAAACTGACGTCGTGCAGCGAGCCGAGGTCTTGCAGCCATTTGCGCCCGCGCACGAATTCTTCTTCCAGCGCGATATTGGCGAGATCGCCGGTGACGGCGATGTGGTCGGGCGCCTGCCGCTTCACATCGGCGACGATCGCGTCCAGAACGGCGCGGTTGTGGATGAAGCGCCGGTTGCGCCGCCAGTTGATGTAGCCGGTCACCCGCTTGCCGATCAGCTCGCCCCAGCGCGGCTCGGGCAGCGGCGCCAGATGCGGGTCGGAGAGATGGGCGAGGGTGAACATAGCTGTCGACGTAACGCGCTACGAACTCCCGATCAATATCCCCGCGATGAACACTAGCACGCCGCCGACCACCACCTGAAAAGCAGCCTGCAGAAACGGCGTATCCATGTAACGCGTGCGGATCCAGGAGATCGCGGCCAGTTCGAGGGCGACCACGCAAACCGCGACGGCGGTGGCGGTCAGGAAATGCGGAATGAGATAGGGCAGGGTGTGGCCGAGCCCGCCGATCGCGGTCATGCCGCCGGTGACAAGGCCGCGAATGACCGGCGAGCCGCGGCCGGTGAGCGAACCGTCATCGGACAGGGCTTCCGCGAAGGCCATTGAAATGCCGGCGCCAACGGAGGCCGCCATACCGACCAGAAACGTTGCCCAGGTGTTGTGGGTGGCGAATGCCGCCGCGAACAGCGGCGCCAGTGTCGACACCGACCCGTCCATCAGGCCGGCGAGCCCCGGCTGCACGTATTGCAGCATGAACATGCGCCGGGAGGTGGCCTCTTCCTTTTCAAGCGCGCCTTTGGTGAGAATCTGCTCGCTGAGTTTGTGAGCGAGGCTCTCGTGTCCGGCCTCGGCTTCCGCGAGCTCGATCAGAAGTTTGCGTACCGATACGTCGCGCGCGTTTTCCGCCGCCTTGCGGTAATAGCGCTCCGCTTCAAATTCCATATTCTCCGCGAATTTGCGCACCTCTTCGAGGCCGAGCGGGCGCATCAGCCAGAGCGGCTGCTTGGGATGCAGGAAGCCTTTGACATCCTGGCGGCGGATCAGCGGCAGATATTCGCCGAATTTTTGCCGATAAAGATCGAACAGCATGGTGCGGTGATGCACCTCTTCTTCCGCCATTTCGTCGAATACCTTGGCGGAGGAGGGAAACTGCTCGCGCAAGCCCTCGGCGAAGCCGCGGTAGATGCGGCTATCTTCTTCCTCGTTGGTAATGGCGAGCGCCAGCACTTCCTGCTCGGTCAGGTCGGCAAATCGCTTCACGTGGCCCCCTTGGTCCTTCGCTGACGGATTGATTTTATATATTAGAATTATTCTAATCACGAAAGGGGGACTTGCTTTCGCGGCCCGCTGGCGCGGCCGTTGGTCCCCGCGAGTGCGGAGGCCCGGTGCTACTCTTGCGGCGGGATTCCCGCATAAGCCAGTCGGCACACGCGAAAAGAGGAACGTCCAATTGCAACGCTTGCGCCACGCGCTTGAGCCGCTGCTCCGCCGGCTGCTGCATTTTTACTGGCGATTCTCGCGTGCCGCGACCTTGGGCGCGCGCGCCGTGGTGATCGACCGCTCCGGCCGCGTATTTCTCATCAAGCATTCATACGTTGCCGGCTGGCATCTGCCCGGCGGCGGCGTGGAGACCGGCGAAAGCCTTCTCGCCGCGCTGACGCGCGAACTCGCCGAAGAAGGCAACATCGTTTTGACCGGGCCGCCTGTGCTGCACGGCATCTTCTTTAACCGGCTCGCCTCGCGGCGCGATCACGTCGCGCTCTTCATCGTGCGCGAATTCCGCCAGGACGGCGCGCCGCAGCCAAACCACGAAATCGTCGCGCACGGATTTTTCGCGCCCGATGCGCTGCCCGAAGGCGCAAGCCGCGCCACGCGTACGCGCATCGCCGAGATCTTCGACGGCGCCGAGGTGAGCGAGGTGTGGTGAGAACTACCCGAACCTTGCGCGGTCGTGCGGCGCGGCGAAGTCGAGTTGCGGGCCGACCGGCACGATGCCGGTCGGGTTCACCTGGCGCTGGCTGCCGTAATAGTGCCGCTTGATCTGTTGCAGGCTCACCGTCTCCGCCACGCCCGGCACCTGATAGAGATCGCGCACATAGTTCGACAGGTTGGGATATTCGTATATGTGCCGCCAGTTGCACTTGAAGTGCGAATAGTAGACGGCGTCGAAACGGATCAGCGTGCAGAACAGCCGCCAGTCGGCCTCGGTGAGCGTATTGCCGACAAGATAGCGGTGCTGCGAGAGCATCTGCTCGATCTCGTCGAGCGCGTCGAATACGTTGCGGAATGCGGCTTCGTAGGCGGGTTGCGCGGTGGCAAAGCCGGCGCGATAGACGCCGTTGTTGATATTGACATAGACGAATTCGTTGATGCGATCGATCTCCGCGCGCAGCGGCGCCGGATAATAGTCGGTGTGGACATTGGTGAAGGCGTCGAACGCCGAATTGAGCATTCGGATGATTTCCGGCGATTCGTTGTTGACGATCGTCTTGCGTTCCTTGTCCCACAACACCGGCACGCTGACGCGGCCGGAATATTTCGGATCGGCCAGCAGATAGATTTCCGACATCTTGCTCTTGCCGTTGACCGCGTCGCCGGTTGAGCCTTCGTCCTGGTTGAAGGTCCAGCCGTATTTCAGCATGTCGGGCGACACCGCCGACATCGAGATCACGTTTTCCAGGCCCTTGAGCTTGCGGAAAATGATGGTCCGGTGCGCCCAGGGACAGGACAGCGCGACGTAAAGGTGGTACCGGCTGGCTTGCGCGGCAAAGCCGCCCTGGCCGGACGGGCCGGGGCTGCCGTCAGGCGTCACCCAGTTGTGGAATCGGGTTGCTGGCCGGATGAAGTGGCCGTCCTTGGTGCGCGAAACGTCATCCTGCCACACGCCGTCAATCAACAGTCCCATGCAGTGCCTCCACCGTTGCCGCTTTCATCTAGGCAATTAGGCCATAAAACGCCACCTGCGATGGACCGGGCCCGGTCTAAGTGCTAATCGCCACGGGAATGAGCGAACTTGCGCTGAAAATCCTGCCGGAAACGCCCGACGACGCACTGGCGATCGACCGGCTGCACGAGCGTACGTTCGGGCCGGGCCGCTATGCGCGCAGCGCTTACCGTATCCGCGAGGGGCGCAACCATGTTCTCCAGCTGTCGTTTACGGCGCGCATCGGCACGCTGCTGGTCGGCTCGGTGCGGCTGACGCCGGTCTGCATCGGCGAGGTGCCGGCGCTGCTGCTCGGGCCGCTCACGGTCGAGCCGCCGTTTCGCAAGCGCGGCGTCGGCTCGGCGCTGATCGCGCGTGCGCTGAAAGACGCCAAGGCCGCCGGCCACGCTCTGGTGGTGCTGGTCGGCGATGAACCGTTCTATGCGAAGTCCGGCTTCAAGCGCATTCCGAAGGGCCAGGTGAAATTGCCCGGCCCGGTCGATCCGGCGCGCCTCCTAGTGGCGGAATTGGTGGCGGGAGCGTTTGCCGACGTTAAGGGAATGATCCGGCCCGACTGGGCTGCGAATTGATCCCGTCAGATGTGTGGCCGGGCCGGAGATCGTTCGGCCTGAACGGAGAAGTCTAACGGCCTTCGCGCGCCCAGGCCGCCGCCAGCGATCCGACCAGAAGCAACAGCCCGATCAGCCCGGCAAAAATTGGCAGCACGCCGATGCCGCGCACGACGCTCAGGTCGCGCATTTTCAGGCCGATCCAGTCGTCGCCCTTAAACGTCGTTGCGCTGCGCACCGGCACCACGCGGGGCACGTCGAGGCTGTTGCCGTCGGCGAGCCGCCGCGCATCGCCGCCGGTCGCGTTGGCGAGCGGGCGCAGGACCTCGGTGGTCGACGTCACTTGCGCGAATTCGCGCGGATTGGCCGGTCCCACATTGGCGAGCGCGGTAAGCTTGCCGTCGGTCGCGCGCCATAAGCCGAGTTCGTTGGCGGTGACGTTCGTGCGCCACACGCCGGGCTCGGCCGCCTGCAATACGAGCGTGCGGCTGGCGCCGGTCGGCGAGGTCAGCGTCACCTCGTTGACCGTGTCGGTCATGGTCTGGCGCTGCACGGTGATGTCGCGGCCCTTGACGATCAGCCGCAGCGCTTCCTCTTCCAATTCGGGCTGTTTCATCAGCCAGTGCGACAGCCGCCGCAGCAGGTCGAGATGCGGGCCGCCGCCCTGATAGCCGCGCGCCCAGAGCCAAATGTGATCGGACAGAAGCAATGCCACGCGGCCTTCGCCCTCGTGTGCCAGCACCAGCGCCGGTTTGCCGTCCGGCCCCTGCAAGACGCTGGTGCCATCGGTGTGCTTAATGTTGACCAGCCGGAACCACTGGCTCCAGTGCGGCGGACTACTCTCCGAGCCTTCCAGCGCCCGCGTCACCGGATGGCGCTTGCCCGCATCCGTGAGCGTCACGCGATACGGCTCTTCCGTGACGTCGCCGCTCGGCTCGGCCGGCAGGATCGAGTCGAGCGGGGTGCGCCAAATGCTCGTCGGACTGGCGTAATCGGGGCCGGCGGCGATCAGCACGGCGCCGCCGTCGCGCACGTATTTTGCGATGTTGTCGAAATAGATCATCGGCAGCACGCCCTGCCGGGCATAGCGGTCGAAGATGATGAGCTGGAATTCCGAGATTTTCTGCTGAAACAGCTCGCGCGTCGGAAACGCGATCAGCGACAGCTCGTTGATCGGCGTGCCGTCCTGTTTCTCCGGCGGGCGCAGAATGGTGAAATGCACCAGGTCGACCGAGGCGTCCGATTTCAGCAGATTGCGCCAGGTGCGCTCGCCGGCATGCGGCTCGCCGGACACCAGCAGCACGCGCAGCTTGTCGCGCACGCCGTCGATCGAAATCACCGCGCGGTTGTTGACCTGCGTGAGCTCGCCCTCGAGCGGCGCCGCCTCGACCTCCACGATATTGGCGCCGGCATGCGGGATCGGGACTTTGACGGCGACCTCCGTATGCACGGCGACGACCCGCTTTTCCAGCACCTCGCCGTCGCGGCGCACCGTGACTTCCGCAGCGCCTACCGTTGCGCCCTGATCCTCGACGCGGAAACCGATGGTCTGCGACTGCCCGACAATGCCGAAACGGGGCGTTTGCGTCAGGACGACGCGGCGGTCGATCTCGTCCTTGTGACCGGTTATCAGCGCATGCAGCGGCGCGGCAAAGCCGAGTGCCGCCGCATCGGCCGGCACGTCGTGCACGCGCCCATCGGTAATCAGGATCGCGCCGGCAACGCGGTCGGGCGGCACGTCGGCAAGCGTCGCCGACAGAGCCGAGAACAGCCGCGTGCCATCGGTCTCGCCGTCCGCCTCGCCCGCCTCGGCGACGCGGACCTCAAGGCCGGGAATGCGCTTGAGGCGCTCGACCAGCGTTGCGCGCGCGGCCGCGGTCTGTGCATTGCGGTCGCCAAAACTCTGACTCGGGCTCTTGTCGACGATGACGGCGGCGACCGAGGGGATCGGGTCGCGGTCCTCGCGCGTCAGGGAGGGGTTGGCGAGCGCCAGCACCATCAGGCCGAGCGCCAATGCCCGCACCGCTGCGCCGCGGCTGCGCGCGAGCAGCAGCATGACCGAGATCAGGGCGGCCATGCCAAAGCAGGCCCACACCACGGTGGCCGGCATCAGCGGGGCAAATGAGACGCCAAGGTTGAACATGCCGGTCCTACTGTCCCAGCCTTTCCAGCAACGCCGGGATGTGCACCTGGTCGGCTTTGTAGTTGCCGGTGAGCGCGTACATCACGATGTTGACGCCGGCGCGGAATGCGAATTCGCGCTGGCGCGGCTCGCCGGGCACGAGCGGCAGCATCGGCTGGCCGTCCGGGCGCATCGCCCAGGCGCCGGCGAGATCGTTGGATGTGATCAGGATCGAGGACACGCCGTCGCCCGCGCGCGCCGGGCGGTTGGGCTCTTCCTCGGTTTCCGCCGGCAGCGCCTCGACCCAGAGTTGGCCGTTGGTGAAGCGGCCGGGGAAGTCGTGCAGCAGGAAAAATGTCTTGGTGAGCACGTGGTCGCGCGGTACCGGCTCGAGCTCGGGAATATCGAGCGAGGACAGGATCGCGCGCAGCGCCACCATGCCGGGCGACTGAATCCCGCCGCTTGGCGGTGTGTCGATCGCATCGCGGGTATCGAACAGAACGGTGCCGCCGCGTTTCATGTATGTATCGATGCGGTCGAGCGCGGTTTGCGAAGGCTTCACGGCGCTCGTCGACACCGGCCAATAGATCAGCGGGAAAAAGGCGAGTTCGTCGCGCGCCGGGTCGAGCCCGATCGGCTCGCCTGCTTCGAGTGCCGTGCGTTGCGCCAGGAACAGCGTCAGCCCTTGCAGGCCGGCTTTGCTGATGGCGTCAACGTCAGCGTCGCCAGTAATGATGTAGGCAAGATGCGTCTGCATCGTCGCCTTCATGGCGAATTTCTGCTCCTGGGCGGTCGGCTGCGGCGGCGCGGCCTGTGCCCATGCCGGATGCGGCAGGGCGAGCGCGGCCATCAGACCTGCCGCCAACAGTGCGGTCGTTGCGCGCCGGCGCGGTAGCATGCTGGCAAAGCCGCCCGACAGCGAGATCACCACCAGCGCGTCGAGCATCAGAAGCCCGAGCGCGGCAAGGAAGACGGGCCCGCGCAGGTCGAGCGGCTCGCCGTGGCGGTAGATATCGAGACGGGCATTGAGCGGGGAAAAATCGAGCGATGCCGGGCGGTCGCCGGGCGCGAGCGTATTGACCGCGACCAGGCCTTCCGGCGGCCCGTAAAAGCCCGGCGGATGGTCGAGGCTGGCGCGGGCGTTGAAATTGGCCGGCACCGGGCGGGCAGTCGGCGGCGGCGAAGAAAAGGCGCCAAAGCCGTCGAGGACGCGCGTTGCCGGCACTGCCTGGTTGGCGTGGCCGGTGGCGGCGCTCGCTTCGCCGGCGCTGTCATTGTCGGCAGATGCGGTCGAGGCTGCCAGCGCCACGATTCGCCTCAGCATATCCACGAAAGTGCCCGACAGCGGCAAATCCGACCAACGGGTGTCGGCGGTCACGTGGAACAGCACCAGTAGTCCCTTACCGTAGCGCTGCGCGGTGACGAGCGGCGTGCCGTCGGCGAGCGTCGCCCATGTGCGGTCGGAGAGCCGTGCATCCGGTTCCGCCAGCACCTGGCGATTGACGGTGACGTCATTCGGCACCGCCATGCCGGCGAACGGACCCTCGCGCGAGAAGGCGGCGAGTTGTTGCGGCTTTTCCCAGCTCAGGCTGCCGCCCAGAATGCGGCCGCCGCGGCGCAGCTTGACCGGCACCAGGTCGTCGTCGTTGGCGCCGGCGAGATGCGGACCGGCAAAGCGCACCAGCACGCCGCCATTGTCGATCCATTTATCGAGCCGCTCGCGCGCTTCCGCGACGTTGCCGACATCGGCGAGGATCAGCATCGGCAGATGCAGATCGAGGAAACGCTTCACCGCTTCCGCCGGCGCGACACCCTCGGCAAGGCGAATGTCGGCGAACGGATTGAGCGCGCGCGTGAGGTAGTAGGTGGCGCCGATCAACGGTTGAGAACGGTCGGCGGCCGAGCCCGAAACGACGCCGACGGTTCGCCTGCGCCAACGCTTGTCGAGCAGTTGCACGGCGCCGGCCGAGCGCTCGCCGGCGATCTCCAGCCGCGCCACGTCGTTGCGGATTTCAACCGGCAGATCGATCACGGCTTCCGCTTCGCGGGCGTCGGATTGAAACGTGAACGGCGCCTCGCCGAGCGGCAGCCCTTTGAGATCGATGGCGTTGACAATGCCGGTGTCGGCGCCGCCGGTCTGCGCGCGCAGCACCTTCACGGTCAGCGCGCCGGCCGCGTTGTCGGCGGCGGCGAGCGCATGCGGCACCGGCAGCCCACCCGCCACCACCGTGAGCGGACGGCTGCCGACGATGCGCTTCAAGCCGGCGATGAATTCACCGCCCTTGCCGAGATCGACGCCGTCGGAAAGCCAGACAATCTCGACATCGGGCGTCGTCTTGAGGAAACGCTCGATCGGCGCCAGCGCCTCGGCGCGGTCGATCGTGAAGGGTTTCGGCTTGAGCTGCTTGATTTGCACCCGCGCGGCGTCGGCGATTTGCAGCGAAATGTCGCGCGCGGTTTCCGACAGCGGCAGCACCGCGACGCCGCGATTGTCGGCATCGGCGCGTGCCAGCAGATCGTCGGCCGTGCGCAGCCTCGCATCCCAGGCCGCCGCCGCGCCCCAGCCGTCGTCGAGCAGGACGAGGAGCGGTGCGCCGCGGTTGGCGGTGGCAAGCGGCGGATTCCACAAGGGACCGGCCGCCGCGACAATCACCAGCGCGGCCAGCGTCAATCGCAGCAGGACCAGCCACCACGGCGTGCGCGAGGGCGTTTCCTCTTTCGGCGCAATTTCGAACAATAAACGGGTGGGCGGGAAGTTGATGCGGCGCGGACGCGGCGGCACCAGACGCAAGAGCCACCACAGGATCGGCAGGCCGAGCAGGCCGAGCAGCACCAGTGGCTGCGCAAAGCCGAGCGGCAAGGCGCCGATCACGTCACTCTCCCGGCGTTCGCCGGCGTATAACGGCTGCCGGCCGACGTCGCCTGCATATGGGTGCCCATGCGCGCGTGCAGCACGAGCAGCAATTCGCTGGCCGGCCGGTCGGTGCGGTGGATTGCGAAGCTCCAGCCCAGCCGGTCGGTCTCGGCCCGGATCTGCGCGCGGTGGCGCTCGACCAGGCCTTGATAGTCATTGCGCCAGGTTTCGGCGCGGCCGGCGGTGACGGAGCCGGCGCCTTCCGGTTCGATAAATTCGACGCGGCCGGAATAGGGGAAGCTTTCCTCGGCCGGGTCGACGATCTGTACGACGTGGCCGTGCGCCCCGGTCGCCGACAGTTGCGCGATCGTCGCCTGCACCTCGCCGATCGGGCTCCAAAGGTCCGACAGCACCACGATTTCGGCGAGCGGGGAGGGTGCAAACGACATCGGGAGGCTGGCGCGGTCCTGCATGTCGTGCAGGATCGCTTGCGCCATCTTTTCGATCACGTTGCGGCTGGCGGTCGGGCGCATCAGGCCCGGAATGCCGACGCGCTCTCCGCCCTGCACCAGCACCTCGGCCAAAGCGAAGCCAACGACCAGCGCGCGTTCGAGCTTGCTGTCGGCGACCAGCGCCGAAGCAAACGCCATCGACGGCGAGCGGTCGGGCCAGATCCAGACGGTGTGCGAGGCTTCCCATTCGCGCTCGCGAACGTAGAGATGATCGTCGCGCGCCGAACGCCGCCAATCGACGTTCGATGCCGGCTCGCCCGACATGAAGCGGCGATATTGCCAGAAATTCTCGCCCGGCCCCGCGCGGCGGCGGCCATGCAGCCCGTGAATGACGGTGGCGGCGACGCGGCGCGCTTCGAGGATCAGTCGCGGCATGGCGTCGGCCAGCGTGCGACCGCTGCCGGTTGCCTGGCGTACCGCGCTTGCCTCGATTTCGCTGAGCTTCGGCTCGGCCATTTGGGATTTTATCCGATGCGCATTTTCAGGCGTTTGATCACGTTCGGAATGGTTTCGCCTTCGGCGCGGGCGGCGAAGGTCAGCGCCATGCGATGCTTGAGCACGGGCTCAGCGAGATCGAGCACGTCGTCGACCGACGGCGCGAAACGGCCTTCGAGCAGCGCGCGCGCGCGCACCGCCAGCATCAGCGCCTGGCTCGCGCGCGGGCCGGGTCCCCAGGAGATCAGCTTGGCCGTGTCGCCGCCTTCAGGGCCAGGACGCGCTGAGCGCACCAGCTGGAGGATCGCGGCCACGACCGATTCGCCGACCGGCAGCCGGCGTACGAGCCGTTGTGCCGCAATCAGGTCCTCGGCGGTCATCGCGGCGCTGGCGCGGGCGGCTTCCGCGCCGGTGGTGTCGAACAGGATTTTGCGTTCGGCTTCGAGATCGGGATAGTCGACGTCCACTTCCATCAGGAAGCGGTCGAGCTGAGCCTCGGGCAGGGGATAGGTGCCTTCCTGTTCGAGCGGGTTCTGCGTTGCCAGCACGTGGAACGGCTTGGGCAAATCGTGGCGCGCCCCGGCGACGGTGACATGCTGCTCCTGCATGGCTTGCAGCAGCGCCGACTGCGTGCGCGGTGAAGCGCGGTTGATCTCGTCGGCCATCAGCAATTGCGCGAATACCGGGCCGGCGATGAAGCGGAAGCTGCGTTTTCCGCCTGGGCTCTCCTCGAGAACCTCGCTGCCTAGGATGTCGGAGGGCATCAGGTCCGGCGTGAACTGGATGCGGCGGCCGTCCATGCCGAGCACGGTGCTCATGGTGTCGACCAGCTTGGTCTTGGCGAGGCCGGGAACGCCGACCAGAAGGGCGTGGCCGCCGGACAGCACGGTGACCAGCGCGCGCTCGACCACGGTGTCCTGGCCAAAGATCACCGCGCCGATAGCGGCTTTGGCCGCGCGCACATGGGCGGCCGTCGATTCGGCCGCGCGTACGATCATATCTTCCAGTTTTTCAAGGCTTTCGCCGCTTGCCGCCGCCATAATCTCCAATCCTTTCGTCGCCCGTCCTGGGCACAATTTTGGCCCCGCGAGGGCGCCATGCAACAAACACACCAGTCGACACTTTCATGCGTTCTTTCGGGCGAATCTGCCTCAATCTGCGGGCAACCTTACGCTATCTTCCGCCGCCTGGATGGTTGAGTCACAAACTTGCGAACAGGCCTGAGCGGGCCGGCATAACGACGGGGAACAATGGCGAAGGCAGGGCAGGGCGGACTGGAAGGGATTGTGACAGCGGTAACCGGCGAAAAACGCCGGGGTCCGCCGCCAATTCACCTGTGGAATCCGCCGTTTTGCGGCGATATCGACATGCGCATCGCCGCCGACGGTACCTGGTTCTACCAGAAGACCCCCATCGGTCGGCCGGCTTTGGTCAAGCTTTTCGCCTCGGTGCTCAAGCGCGAGGGCGAAAAATACTTCCTCGTCACCCCGGTGGAGAAGGTCGGCATCATCGTCGAAGACGTGCCCTTCCTCGCCGTAGAAATGACCGTGATCGAGCCAGAGCAGGATCGTCTTCTGCAAGCTCTGCCCGGCCGTGTTCTGCGCCTGCGCAGCAACGTCGATGACTGGGTCGATGCCGGCCCGGGTCACGCGCTCCGCTTCGCGACCGAGGCGAGCGGGGGCTTGCGCCCCTACCTGCATGTCCGCAGCGAGTTGTGGGCGCGGGTGACGCGGGCACTGTTCTACGATCTGGTCGAGCTCGGCGAGGAACGCATGGTCGACGGCAAGGCGATGTTCGGCGTTGCCTCGGGCGGAGAATTTTTCGCCATGGCGGAGGCGAGCGCCGTGCGGGAGTTTGCCTGATGCACGGGGCGGGAGCCGCGCTTTCGGCCGGCGAATTTTTCGCGCGCGCACGTACGCGGCTCACGCTCGATGTGCCGGCCGGCATTGCCGATCCCGACATCCTGCCGGCGCGCGGCGACCACGACGCCGATCCGTTGATGGCGAAAATCGCCGCGGTGCGGCCGATCCGTCCGGCCGCGGTGCTGGTGCCGGTGGTCGACCGCGCAGAGCCGACCGTGCTGCTGACGCAGCGTGCGCAACATCTTCCGGATCATGCCGGCCAGGTGTCGTTTCCCGGCGGCAAGATCGAGGCGGGCGACGCGAACCCGCTCGCCTCCGCCTTGCGCGAAGCCGACGAGGAAATCGGCCTCGACCGCACGTACATCGAGCCGCTCGGTTATCTCGATCTCTACATGACGACGCTTGGCTACCGCATCGTGCCGGTGATCGCGCGCGTCAAGCCGGGCTTTTCGCTCACGCTCAACGTCGCCGAGGTGGATACGAGTTTCGAAGTGCCGCTCGCCTTTGTGATGGATCAGAATAATGTGCAGCGCCATTCCCGCGACTGGCAGGGCATGACGCGGCACTATTACGCCATCACCTTCGGCGAACGCTACATTTGGGGCGTGACCGCTGGTATCCTGCGCAATCTGCACGAGCGGATTTATCGATGAACGGGGCGGCAAAGACCGTGGTCATCGCCGGGCTTGACCCGTCGTTCCATCTTTTTGCCCGATGGATTGCCGTGTCTCGCACGTTCGGCGCGGCCCGGTAATGATGCAACATTCCGTAACCCGTGTTTCGCTGCGCTTAACCCGGGCTAGACGCTGGCCGCGTCCCGCATCTTGGCTGCCACTGTCTTGCGCTAAGCGATTTGCTATACTGCTGTCATGGTCAAGACACTTGAACAAGCCATTGCCGAAGTGGAGCGCCTGCCGGCCGAGGATCAGGAACAGATCGGGCGGACACTGCTCTCGCATGTTGAGAAACTGCGCGCACTGCGCGCGGAAATCGATAAGGGCATCCGCTCGCTCGATGCGGGACAGGGAAGAGAGTCCAGCATCGATGATTTTCTCCGGCAAAAGAACCGGTAGATGGCCGAAGCCAGGCGCGCGGCGCTCTGGTCGCCCGAGGCGCTCGACGATCGCGAGAGGATTTGGGATCACTACCTCGAGGTTGCCGGCAAGCAGACCGCGGAAAAGGTGCTGCGCGAAATCGCCAGAGTGATCGCGCTGATCGAAAATCATCCGTTTGCGGGACGCGCGCGAAACGAGGTGCGTCCGGGGCTGCGTTCGTTTGCCGCCACGCCTCACGTCGTCTTCTATCGTGTCGTAAGCGACGCGCCGGAAATCGTGCGCCTGCTGGATGGGCGGCAGGATATCGAGGAGAACTTTGCGGCGGGGGACGGGGAGTAATAGCGACGTCCGTAGGCCTGGTGGGGCGAAGCGTAACCCGGGAGCGATTGATGGGCCGCTCCGAGTTTCTCTGCGCTTCACCGCGGTTACTTGCTAATCCTCTAAGCGGCACTGCGCATCATGTCTGATCCCATAACGATCACTATCAACGGCTACTCACTCGCCACCGTTCGATTTTCTGCTAACCGCGGAACAATCAAGCGCCCCGCAACTGCGTTCCTTCTCCGAAGGGACAATCACTACTTCCTTGTTACAGCGCTTCATGTCCTCACAGGTAGGCAATGGCAGACAAAAGCACTGTCCGATAATGGACTGATCCCTGACACCTTCACGCCCCACATCCCATTCTACAAGCATATTGGGCCTCGGGAGCATGAATTGTTTTGGATTCGCCATGAACTTACATTGATGACAGACAAAGAAGGAATTGACGAAACAGTGGCACCATGGTGGGTCCATCCGCGGTTTCGAGAAGACATTGATGTTGGAATTGTTCCGTTGTCAGACTTTCCGCAGAAAATACACAACCAACTTATTTCGCTCGGAAGGGCAGAATCGAATTCTGAAATTTATTCATTCAATTGGAATCTAAAGCCCAAATTGACGACTGCAGTCGGCGACGACGTTTTCGTTGTTGGCTTTCCAGAAAACATTCGAGTGACAGGAGAGATGCCGGTTTGGAAAAGAGGGAGCGTTGCTACCGAGCCCGATATACCTATCAACGAGTTACCCTATCTCTTGGTGGACACTGGCACTCGCAGTGGAATGTCTGGAGCGCCGGTCTTGCGTCGGGCACCTCCAGGAATCGCTCCATTCGAAGATGCTACAAATTTTGTTTTGTTGAACCAACCTCATGTTGAATTGTTTGGCATCTACTCAGGGAGGTACGGAGCAGATGACCTAACGTCGCAGCTTGGTATTGTGTGGAAGCGAGACGTAATCTCAGATATTTTAGCGACTCCGACATTGGGAAAATCGAGCCTTTGCACCCGACTTTGGGGATAGCAACTAACTCCGATGCAGCCTGCAGGTCGCACCTTCGGTGCGACCGAAGGCGGACGCCGCAAAATCCGGGATTGGATATTCCAGTCGCGAGCGTTGACCCCGCATTTCGCTTCGCTCCATCCGGGCTACTATCTGGCTACATTTGGGGCGTGACCGCTGGTATCCTGCGCAATCTGCACGAACGGATTTATCGATGATCCGCATCGGCTTTACCGAGATCGCCCTGTTCCTGGCGCCGTTCGTGCTTTACGCGGTATTCCTGTGGGCGACCCGGGCCGACCTGTTGCATCCGGATTCCTGGCCGGTGTCCCGCATCGTCTGGCTCGCCATCGCCGCGCTCACGCTGGTGGTCGGCAGCTTCATCTATGTCGCGCATTTCTCCGGCGCGCCGCCCGGTTCGACTTACGTGCCGGCGCACATGGAAAACGGCAAATTCGTGCCGGGGCGCGTCAAGTGACGGACGGCGCGACCGCGCGCAGCCTTGCCGGCGCCGCCTGGCTCACCGCGGGCGCACTGCCGCGGCTGCTCGGAGTGCTCGACGGCGACGGCGAAGAGGCGCGCGCGGTCGGCGGTGCGGTGCGCAATGCCTTGATCGGCATGCCGATCGCGGAAATCGACGTCGCCACAACAGCGGTGCCGGACGAGGTCGTCCGGCGCGTCACCGCCGCCGGCTTCAAGCCGGTGCCGACCGGCATAGAGCACGGCACCGTGACCGTGGTCGTCGACAAGCATCCGTTCGAGGTGACGACGCTGCGCCGGGACGTGGAGACCGATGGCCGCCACGCCAAGGTCGCCTTCGGCCGCGACTGGCGGGCCGACGCCGAGCGGCGCGACTTCACCATCAACGCCCTGTCGGCGGCGCGCGACGGCGCGGTTTACGATTACGTCGGCGGGCTCGCCGATCTGGAAGCGCGGCGCGTGCGCTTCATCGGCGACGCTCGGCAACGCATCGCCGAGGACTATTTGCGCATTTTGCGCTTCTTCCGCTTCCATGCCGCCTATGGCACCAGCGATCACCCCGACGCCGAAGGCATCGCGGCCTGCATCGCCGGCCGCGACGGCCTCGACCGGCTCTCGCGCGAACGGGTGCGCATGGAACTAATGAAGCTTGTCGTCGCCACGCACGCGGTGCCGACGCTGATTTCCATGACCGACGCCGGCTTGCTGCTGCGCGTGCTCGGCGGCGTGAGCTATCTCGGCTCGTTCGAGAACATGGCGAAAGCCGAGGCCGCCGCCGGCGTGCCGGGCGATCCCGTGCGCCGGCTCGGCGCGCTCGCCGTGATGGTGGCCGAGGATGCCGAACGGTTGTGGCAGAAGCTGCGGCTCACCAACAACGAACACGAACGGCTGGTGTCGATGGCGGAAGGCTGGCGGCGGTTCTCTCCGCAGTTCGGCGAGCAGGCATCGCGCGCGCTGCTTTACCGGCTTGGCCCCGGGCAATTTACCGATCACGCACTGCTTGGCTGGGCACGCTCGCAGGCAAGCGCGAATGACGAGGCCTGGCGCGCGCTGGCGAGCCTGCCGCAGCGCTGGACGGCGCCACAGTTTCCCCTCAAGGCGGCCGACCTCATGGCGCGCGGAGTGGAGAAGGGACCGGCACTCGGCGCTGCGCTCGCGGCGGCGGAAAAGGCCTGGATCGCCGCCGGGTTTCCGAACGATCGGGCGAGCCTCGACAGAATCGTCAACGACACGTCCAGCCGCTGAAACAAAAACCCCGGGACAATGTCCCGGGGTTTTCCTTACGGCGAATTGCCGCGCTCAACCGCTAGGCACGCCGCGGCAGCGGCGCCCCCGCCTAGCGCATCCAATTGAATCGATAGTTGAGGCCAAGGCGGACAGTATTCAAATGCGACGTCGTATCGCTGCGCCGATTCGCCGACGAGGTCGGGTAGACAAACTCAGTGTCGCCTTTCGTCTGGATGTAGAGATACTGCGCCACCACCGACCATCCCGGCGCGAACTGGTATTCCACGCCGGCACCGGCGGTCCATCCGGGATGCGTGCTGGTTCCAGTCGTCGACTCGCCAGTCGCCGCGCCGTCGGACGTTATCGTGCGAACGCTGCTGCCGTGCGTCCAAGCGGCACCGCCGGTGGCATAAATCAGCCAGTCGCCCATGACGTAGCCGACGCGGCCGCGCGCGGTCGCAAACCAATTGGTTTTGCCGTCACTGTGACTGCAACCAGTTGAGCTACAGCTATCCGAACTGCCCGTTAGACTCGCCCAATCGTAGTCGCCTTCGACCCCGATCAACCAATTGGGATTGAGCATGTAGTTAAAGCCGATTTGGCCGCCGCCAAATCCACCGCTGCGATCCTGTGTGCCCGATCCACGCAACGCGCCGCTATCGTCGTAGCTGTCGGTATCGAGATTGCTCCAGCCATAGCCGCCGTTGGCGCCGATGTAGATGCCGTTCCAGCTATAAATGGGAGCCGGCATGGCCATTGGCGCCTTTGTCGGCATCGGCTCGGCTTTGGTAGCCATGTCGGCTGCGCTGGCCATCGAAACTGCGGCGGCGAAAGATCCCGCAAGCGCGGCAATAAACGTTACTCGACGCATGGCGTCCCCCATCATTTCGTGCGGATAGATTATGGCTAGATTTCCACGTCCCCCCGGCGCCCGTCGAGTCTATTTGCACAAGTCGATGCTGTTAGATGCGGCTTTTTTAGGCATGTTGCATCTTTGCCACGAATAAAGCTCACATTACCAAATAGTTATGTTCCGGCCAAAATAAAACTGCGGAAAACATCATGCGGCCGCCGGAAAATATTCGCGTCCCACATTTGAACGCTTTTTGGCGTCGATTCTGACGACGGCGGTTGAATGCTTTGCGTTGCCCGGCGACATCGGCGTCATCGCCGCCGCCTTGACCGGCGCCCGCCGCTCCGGCACCCACAACGCCAACTCCCACCGAGCGCCGGCAGCAGCCGGTCGCACCGGCTGAAACCCATGGACATCCTGTCCGGCTTTGCCGACGTCTCGCTGCCGCAACTCGCGCTGGTCGCCGGCGTTGCGCTGTTTGCCTCCGTCGTCGGCGGCATTTCGGGTTACGGCACCGGCGCGTTGATGCCGCTGGTGCTGGTGCCGCTGGTCGGCGCCGAACCGCTGGTGCCGATCATCGCCATCTCCGCGCTGTTCAACAATTCGAGCCGCGCCGCCGCGTTCCTGCGCCACGTCGACTGGCGCCGCGCGCGCATGGCGCTTGTCGCAGCGGTGCCGACCTGTGTGCTCGGCGCCTGGGGCTACACGAAGCTGTCGAGCGCCGGCGCCGCGCTGGTGATCGGCTCGATGCTGATCCTGAGCGTGCCGCTGCGCCGGCTGATGAAATATCACGGCGTCAAGGTCGGCGACAGCGGCTTTGCCCTCGGCGCGCTCGGTTACGGCGTCGTGGTCGGCGGCACGGCGGGATCGGGCGTGATCCTGCTCTCGCTGCTGATGGCGGCAGGCGTCGAGGGCGCCGGCGTGATCGCCACCGATGCGGCGATTTCGATCGTGATCGGCATAACCAAGATTTCCGTGTTCGGTCTTGCCGGAGTGATCACCGGCCAGGTCATCGCCTTTGCGCTGCTGATCGGCATCGTGGCGTTGCCGGGCGCGTTCCTCGCGCGCGCCTTCGTCGAGCGCATGCCGGTGCACATGCACACCGCGATTTTGGACGTGGTTGTGCTGATGGGCGGGGTGTTTCTGGTCTATGGGGCGCTGCGGCACTGAACCGCCCGCCGCGCGCGGCAACGGCGTCACGGCCACTTCACCACCGGCGGCATGGAGGAGAGGATCGACTCCACATTGCCGCCGGTCCGCAGACCGAAAATGGTGCCGCGGTCATAGAGCAGATTGAACTCCACATAGCGGCCGCGGCGGACGAGCTGTTCCTCGCGGTCGGCTTCGCTCCACGGGGTGGCGAAATTTTTTGCTGCGAGGACGGGATAAACGTTCAGGAAGGCGCGGCCGACGTCCTGCGTGAAGGCGAAGGTCGCTGCCCAGTCGGTCTCCAGATAGTCGTAGAAAATTCCGCCGATGCCGCGCGGCTCATTGCGGTGTTTGAGAAAGAAATAGTCGTCGCACCATTTCCTGAATTTGTCATAGGGGGCAACGGTCGCATGCGCGTGGCAGGCGGCAGCCATGGCGGCGTGGAAGGCGAGGCTGTCCGGATCGCTTTGCGTGCGGCGGCGATCGAGCACTGGCGTCAGGTCGGCGCCACCGCCGAACCACGCCTTGCCGGTCACCACATAGCGCGTGTTCATGTGCACCGCCGGCACCTGCGGGTTGTGCGGGTGCGCGATCAACGAAATGCCGGACGCCCAGAAGCGCGGGTCGTCGGCGGCGCCCGGGATTTCCTTGCGGAATTCGGGCGCAAACTCGCCATGCACGGTCGAGCAATGCACGCCGACCTTTTCGAATACGCGTCCGCGCATCAGCGACATCACGCCGCCGCCGCCGGGGGAGCCGGAATGGTCGGTGCGCTGCCAGGGCGTGCGCACGAAACGGCCGGGCGCGCGCTCGCCAAGCGGCGCGTCCGCGGGCAGCGCGGTCTCGACCGCTTCGAGCGCCGCGCAGATGTCGTCGCGCAAACATTCGAACCAAGCGCGGGCGCGCGACTTGCGTTCCTCGAGGGCGTCGGCGGTCATGGGCTCTCCTTAGTCCTAAAGCTACCGCATCGTGGCCGCGACGGCCAAAGCGCCTGCCGCGGGGAATACGCGCGCCGGCCTCGGTTGCCAATCTCGGCGCCGGATTGTTATCGTGGCCCCTGAAATCCGCGGATATTCGCGGGCCTGGATGGAGCCTGGCGAGCCATGGACGCAACGAAGCTGCATCAGCCGCAGGCCTGGCAGGCGTTCGCGCCGAAACTGCATGTCTGCGACGTCGAGTATCTGAAAACCATCGCGCCGTTCCCGATCGCGCCGCAGCAGTCGGACAATCTGGCGCAGCGGCTGCTCGTGGAGGGCTATATCCAGGCCAACAGCGACGGCTGGGGGCTCGATTTCAGGCTGATGGCCGACACCGTGCGGGCGATGACGGAGGCGAATATCTCGCCGGTGTTCGCCTTCATGTACGACGAATTCTGGGTGCCGTTCTACAAGCTGCACGCGCTCTATTCCGCCCTGCTCGGCGGCAAATATTATCTGCTGCCGGATTTCTGGGTGTGGAACGTCGACCCCAAGCGCGGCGAGTCCGGCTGGAAACCGCACCGCGACAAGGGCCGCGGCGCGCTGTTCGAAAACGGCGCGCCGAAGTCGCTCACCACCTGGATCCCGCTCTCGCGCGCGACGCCGCTCAACGGCTGCATGTATATCGTGCCGGCCAATTTCGATCCGACCTACAACACCGCCGATGAAGGCAAGTGGCAGTTTGAATACGCCAGCATCCGCGCGCTGCCCGGCAGTCCCGGCGATTTCTTCATGTGGAACCAGGCGGTGCTGCATTGGGGCAGCCGCACGGCGCCGCATGGCGGGGACTCGCGCGTGAGCATGGCCTTCGAATTCCAGCGCGCCGACGTTACGCCCTACAATCAGCCGCTGCTCGAGCCGATGCACATGCTGCAATTCGATCACCGCCTCAAGCTGATCGCCAAGCAGATTTTGCAGTACCGCCACATGTACAAGCTCGCGCCCGAGGTCGAGCGCGTGGCGCTCGAACTGCTCGGCCAGCCGAGCGAGCCAGCGCCGGCGCCCGCCGCCTAATCGATGATCGGCACGTTGGGGGCGGCGTTGCGCGAAAGCGTGCCGTCGAGCCGCGGGTCGTCGGCGATTTCGATCTGGCGGCCGTGCGGGGCAAATCCGGAGCGGATGTAGAATGCGAGCGCGTCCGGATGGTCGAGCGTGCAGGTGTGGGTGGAAAAGCGGCGGATCGGCCGCGCCCAGGCCAATTCGATCGCGCGATTTATGAGCCAGCGGCCGGCGCCGCGCCCGAGCAGCGCCGGCGCGAGGCCGAAGAAGGCAAGTTCGCATTCGCCGCCGGAGCGGAAGTCGAGCTCGAGCAATCCCTCGTCGCTGCCGGCGTGGACGAGTGCGTAGACCTCGACTTGCGGGTGATGAATGATCGCGGTGAGTTCGCCAACGCGCATCCGCAGACGCGAGAACCACAGCCAGCGCTCGCCGACATGGCGGAACAGCCGGCGATACCAGTCGGCGTCCGGGCGCTCGACCCGCCGCAATTGCCAGTCGCCCGCGGCCGGCTGCGGGCGCAGCGCAACGCGCGACCGCATTTCCAGCATCGTCACGACCGAGGCAAGCTTCCCCGCCGGAACGTCGGCGAAACCGTCATCGAGCGCCATGCGCGATGTTATCATCCGGGAAACCCGTGCGTCTGCCGCAGCGCCTCGCCGGCGACGAGCGCCACCGCCATGGCCACGTTGAGCGAGCGCAAACCCGCAGCGATCGGGATGCGCAACCGGGTATCGGCGGCCGCATGCACCGTTTCCGGCACGCCGGCGCTTTCGCGTCCGAACAGCAGCACCTGATCGTCCGCGAAAGCATGATCGAGATAGGAGGTTTCGGCCGCCGTGGTCAGCAGCACAAGCTTGATCTGGTTTGCGCGCCGCCAGTCCTCGAACGCGGCAAACGAGGCGTGGCGGGTAATATCGACCCGGTCGAGGTAATCCATGCCGGCCCGGCGGAAGGCGCGGTCGGTGACCGGAAAGCCGGCCGGCTCGACGATATGGGCGGCAAGCCGCAGGCAGGCGCACAGCCGCAGAATCGTCCCGGTATTCTGCGGAATGTCCGGTTCATACAAGGCGATGCGCATGGCTGGCGAATTTCCGCTGCTGCCGGGGATAACCCGCTGTAGACGAATGATTTATGCGACTAAACGGCCGGGACGCCATAGCGGGCTTGCGCTCTTTACCCAAGGGTGCCAATAAAACGCCACCGCCGCGCGTCCTGCCTTTCCCAGGGTTGCCGCAAGCGGTCCGCCGCGCCACCGAGGACTTGCTCCTTGAATCCGGCCGCCGGCGGATGACTAAGCCAGCCGGGGGAGAGGGCCTAAGAAGTGACGACCGTGTCTTCGGCGGAGCACACCCGCCGCGATTTTCTCTATATCGCCACTGGCGCCGTCGGCGCCGTCGGCGCAGCTGCGGCCCTGGTGCCGCTGATTGCGCAGATGAACCCGGACGCTTCCACCATCGCCGCCGGCGCCCCGGTCGAGATCGACCTCGCGCCAATCGCCGACGGGCAGATCGTCAAGGTGTTCTGGCGTTCCAAGCCGATCTTCATCTTCCATCGCACCAAGCACGACATCCAACTGGCGGAGGACGTGGACTGGCACACCTTGCCGGACCCCGAGCCGGACGCCGAGCGCGTCAAGAAGGGTCACGAGCAGTGGCTGGTCGTGATCGGCATCTGCACCCATCTCGGCTGCATCCCGCTGCCGCACGAGGGCAATTACGACGGCTGGTTCTGCCCGTGCCACGGTTCGCAATACGACAGCGCCGGGCGCATCCGGCAGGGGCCGGCGCCGAAAAACCTGTATTTGCCGCCCTACACATTCCTCTCCGACAGCAAGATCCGGATCGGCGAAGAATCCACAAAACCGGCCTGATGCTTCCGAAGGTTCGATCATGAGCGGACACGCGACCTACCAGCCGACCAATCGCGCGATGCAATGGTTGGAGAAGCGGCTGCCGATCGGCGGGCTGGTCTATTCCTCTTTCGTCGCCTATCCGACACCGCGCAATCTGAACTACTGGTGGACCTTCGGCGGTATCCTGTCGTTCATGCTCGGCGTGCAGATCGTGACCGGCATCGTGCTGGCGATGCATTACACGCCGCATGTCGACTATGCCTTCAAGTCCGTCGAGACCATCATGCGCGACGTCAATTACGGCTGGCTGTTGCGCTACGCGCACGCCAACGGCGCCGCCATGTTCTTCTTCGCGGTCTATGTGCACATGTTCCGCGGCATCTATTACGGCTCCTACAAGGAGCCGCGCGAGGTGCTCTGGATCCTCGGCGTCATCATCTACCTGCTGATGATGGCGACCGGCTTCATGGGCTATGTGCTGGTCTGGGGCCAGATGAGCTTCTGGGCGGCGACCGTCATCACCAATCTGTTTTCGGCCATCCCCGTCGTCGGCGACAGCATCGTGACCTGGCTGTGGGGCGGCTACGCGGTCGGCAATCCGACGCTCAACCGTTTCTATTCGCTGCACTACCTGCTGCCGTTCGCGATCGCGGGCGTGGTCGTGCTGCACGTCTGGGCGCTGCACGTGGCGGGACAGAACAACCCCGCCGGCATCGAGCCGAAGTCGGACAAGGACACCGTCGCGTTTACGCCTTATGCGACGGTGAAGGACGCCTTCTTCCTCGGCTGCTTCTGCATCCTGTATGCGTGGTTCGTGTTCTACATCCCGAATTATCTCGGGCATCCGGACAATTACATCCCGGCCAATCCGGCGGTGACGCCGTCGGAGATCGTGCCGGAATGGTATTACCTGCCGTTCTACGCGATCCTGCGCTCGATCCCGAACAAGCTGCTCGGTGTGACCGCGCTGTTCTCCTCGATCGGCATCCTCGCCTTCCTGCCCTGGCTCGATACGTCCAAGGTGCGCTCGGCGCGGTACCGGCCGCTGTTCAGGCAGTTTTTCTGGCTTTGGGTGATCGCCTGCATTGGCCTGGGCTGGCTCGGCTCCAAGCCGCCGGAAGGCATCTATGTGATCCTGTCGCGCGTCTTCGCTTTCTATTACTTCGCCTTTTTCCTGATCGTGCTGCCGCTGCTCGGCGTCTTTGAAAAGACCAAGCCGCTGCCGAATTCGATTTCGGAATCGGTGCTGGGCGCCAAGGCTTGAGCGGGAACGGGCCCATGACCATGCAGCGCACACTCTTCGCAATCGTCCTTGCCGGAACGCTTGCCGCCGTCGCGGCGCCGGCGTCCGCGCAGTTGTCCGAGCAGGTGCCGCCGCAGCGGCAGACGTGGTCCTTCGCCGGGCCGTTCGGCAAATACGATGAGGCCCAGCTTCAGCGCGGATTCAAGGTCTACCGTGAGGTCTGCTCCGTCTGCCATTCGCTGGAAATGGTCGCCTTCCGCAATCTGGCCGACCCCGGCGGTCCCGGCTTCAGCGAGGCGCAGGCGGCGGCGGTGGCGGCCGAATACAAGATCCCTGACCTCGACGACAAGGGCCAGCCGACCGAGCGCGCCGGGCGTCTCGCCGACCATTTCCCGCCGCCGTTCCCCAATGAACTTGTGGCGAAAGCGACCTATGGCGTCGCGCCGCCCGACATGTCGACGCTGGCCAAGGCGCGCGGCTTCCAGCGCGGCTTTCCCTGGTTTCTGTTCGACGCCATCACGCAATACCAGGAGCAGGGGCCGGACTACATCGCCTCCTATATCAACGGCTACAGGGACGCGCCGAAGGGTTTCACGGTGCCGCAGGGCGGCCACTACAACGAATATTTCCCCGGCCACGTCACCGCCATGCCGCCGCCGTTGCAGGACGGGCAGGTGACCTATGACGACGGCTCGCCACAGACCGTGCAGCAATACGGCAAAGATGTCGCCGCCTTCCTGATGTGGGTGGCCGAGCCGCATCTGGTGCAGCGCAAGCGGGTCGGCTTTCAGGTCGTCATCTTCCTTATCGTGCTGTCGGGGCTGCTCTACTTCACCAAGAAGAAAGTGTGGTCGGCGGTGCATTGAGCGCCGTCAATTCGCTTGACGCGAGGGCCCCGTTCGGGGCCCTTTTGTTTTGGCAGACCAGCAACCGGGGCGGCCATGGGCAAAGCAGTTCTCGGCATCGTCGGCGGCTCCGGCATCTACGACCTGCCGGGGCTCGACAATGTGCGCGAGGAGCGCATCGCATCGCCCTGGGGCGAGCCCTCGGGGGCGCTGCGCATCGGCGAGATCGGCGGTCTGCCGGTGGTGTTCCTGCCGCGCCACGACAAAGGCCATCGCCTGTCGCCGTCAGACATCAATTATCGCGCCAATATCGACGTGCTCAAACGCGCCGGCGTCACCGACCTGGTGTCGCTGTCGGCCTGCGGGTCGTTCAAGGAGGAATTGCCGCCGGGCACGTTCGTGCTGGTCGACCAGTTCGTCGACCGCACCTACAAGCGCGAGAGCTCGTTCTTCGGCAAGGGGCTGGTGGCGCATGTCTCGATGGCGCATCCGGTCAGTCCGCGCCTGCGCGCGCGCATCGGGGAAGCGGCCCTGCTGGAAGGCATCAAGCCGCATTCCGGCGGCACCTATGTCTGCATCGAAGGCCCGCAGTTCTCCACCTATGCCGAGAGCATGACCTACAAGCAGCTCGGCTATTCGGTGATCGGCATGACCAACATGCCCGAGGCCAAGCTCGCGCGCGAAGCGGAGATTTGTTACGCCAGCCTCGCCATGGTGACCGATTTCGACTGCTGGCATCCCGATCACGACGCGGTCACCGTGGCCGACATCATCAAGGTGCTGATGGAAAATGCCGAGCGGGCGAAGGCCCTGGTGGCGCGGCTCGCCCGCGATTTCCCGCGCGAGCACGAGCCCTGTCCCGTCGGCTCGGACCGCGCGCTCGACACCGCGCTGATCACCGCGCCGCAGGCGCGCGACCCGGCGCTGATCAAGAAGCTCGACGCGGTGGCGGGCAGGGTGTTGCGCGGCTGACAGCGGAGGTCCCATGCACATCGTCGATCTGAAGCAACAGCCGGCCGAGGAGTGGCGGCCGGGCGTCAAGACAAGGATGCGGGCTTCGGCGGGTAATGGCGCGGCGCAGCTTTGCCTGTTCGAGCAATGGTGTGAACCGGGGCACGGCGCGCCGACCCATTTGCATGCGGTCGAAGAAGTCCTGCACGTTCTCGACGGACAGGCCGACGTGTGGATCGACGACACCCACGGCACACTTAAAGCCGGACAACTGGCGATCGTTCCGGCCGGCCGCAAGCACGGCTTTTCCAACAATGGCACGACCGTCTTGCACATTACATCGACGCTGGCCGCGCCGGTGTTCGAGGCTGCCTATGACGACAAGCGCGAGAGCCCGCGGCGCTGGCTGCCGGGACCTCCCTGACGCTTTACTCTTAGGGTCAGGCATGGGACTTGAACATTTAGGTACCGCGCGCTTCCCTAGACAGACCAACAGGAGGTCCGAATGCCCGAAGTGGTCATCAATCTCGTTGCCGGCCGCAGCAACGAGGCGAAAAAAGCGCTGATGTACGACATTACCCAGGCGGTGATGAAGAACTGCGACGTTCCGGCCGAGGCCGTCGTCGTGCAGATCAACGAGGCTCAGCCCAACGACAAGATGAAGGGTGGACAGACCTTCGTCGAGCGTATGAAGAAACAGCCGCCCAGATGACGGTCTTCGACGGCGACCTGCGCGACGCGATCCGCTCGATCGCGGACTATCCCAAGCCCGGCATCGTTTTCCGCGACATCACCACCATGCTCGGCGACGCGCGCGCGTTCCGCCGCGCGGTCGACGCGCTGGTGCAGCCCTGGGCCGGCATGAAGATCGACAAGGTCGCCGGCATCGAGGCGCGCGGATTTATCCTCGGCGGCGCGGTGGCGCATCAGGTGTCGGCGGGCTTCGTGCCGATCCGCAAGAAAGGCAAGCTGCCGCACAAACGGGTGAGCATCGCCTACGCGCTCGAATACGGCGAGGACATGATCGAGATGCATGCCGATGCGCTGGTTGCCGGCGAGCGCGTGGTTCTGGTCGACGACCTGATCGCCACCGGCGGCACCGCCACGGCGGCGGTGAAGCTGCTGCGGCAGCTCGGCGCCAACGTGCTCGCCGCCTGTTTCGTCATCGACCTGCCCGATCTCGGCGGCGCCGAGAAGCTGCGCAAGCTCGACGTGCCGGTGCGCACGCTGGTCTCGTTCGAGGGGCATTAGCTTTTTGCCCGCGCGAGGGCAAAGGCGGGCTAGCTTTTCGGTCCCCACGGTCCGCCCGGCCCGGGCGGATTCGTGTCCGCCTCCGGTCCCCACGGTCCCGACGGCGGCGCCGATGTCTGTTGCGGCGTCCTAGGCGCCCAGGGCCCGGTCTGCGGCGGCTGGTTGACGACCTCGGTCGTCCGGTCGGTGATTCGCCCGTGCTCGTCCGGCGCCTCCAGCGCCAGCGGGCCGGGATCGTGGCCGCCGGCGAATTTCACCAGCGCCGCGACGCGCGCATCGACCGAGGGGTGGGTGTCGAAAATATTGGAAAAGCCCTCGCGCGGATTGTCGATGCACATTTCCATCACCGCCGAGGTGGCGCCGGGGATTTCGCCGCGTCCCTCGATTTTGCGCAGCGCGGCGATCATGGCGTCGGGGTCCTTGGTGAGCTCGACCGAGCCGGCGTCGGCGAGAAATTCGCGCTGGCGCGACAGCGCAAAGCGGATGACGATCGACAGCACCCACACCAGCACGATGAGGGCGATGGCGATCACGATCGCGATGCCGGCACCGCCCTTGCCGTCTTCGCGCGAGCGGCGGCCGCCACCCCAGAATATGTTCTGGAAGAACAGCCGGAAAACGAGTTCGCCGAAAAAGCCGAGCGCGCCGGCGATCACCATGGCGATGACCATCATGCGCACGTCGCCGTTGCGGATATGGGTGAGTTCGTGGCCGAGCACGGCCTCGAGCTCGCGGTCGTCGAGCGCCTCGACGAGTCCGTGCGTCACCGTGATGGAATACTGCTTCTCGTTCATGCCGGTGGCGAAGGCGTTGAGCGCCTCGTCGTCGGCGATGCGCAGCGTCGGCATGGTGATGCCGCGCGAGATGCAGAGATTTTCCAGGAGATTGTAGAGGCGCGGTTCCTCCTGGCGGCTGACCGGACGCGCGCCGGTGACGGCGTCGATCATCGACTGGTGGAAGCGATAGGCGATGAATATCCAGATCACCGTGCCGACGGTGGCGAAGGGCAGCGCCTTGACGAAATCGAACTCCGCGGCGCGGATGAGATAGTCGAGCGCCGGCCCGCCATAGGCGTAGCCGCCGCGCGCGCCGAGCGCTTCGGCCAGCAGCGCGCCGGCGAACACCATCACATAAACCAGGAAGAAAAGGCCGATCAGCAGCGCGATCGAGCGCCGCTTGTTGGACTGGATATGCGTGTAAAGACCGTACGCGGCCATCGTTCTCTTTCGTCATTCCGCGACGGCCGGAGGCCGGGCCCGGAATCCGGATGCAGGTACAGCGTTGGCGTCTGGGTTCCGGGCACGCGGGCAATACCCCGCGCCCCGGAATGACGCGACCTAGAACTTCACGCTCGGCGCCTGCTCGAGCTGCGGGCGCTCCTCGCCGAGGTCGAAGAACGGCCGCTGGCCGAACCCGAACATGCCGGCAAACAGCGCCGCCGGGAACTGCTGGATGCCCGTGTTGTATTCCTGCACTGCGTTGTTGAAGAACCGGCGGGCGGCGGCGAGCTTGTTCTCGATGTCGGAAAGCTGGTCCTGCAATTGCTGGAAGTTGGCGTTGGCTTTCAGGTTCGGATAATTTTCCGACAAGGCGAACAACTGCCGCAACGCGCCGGTGAGCACGTTCTCGGCCGCCACTTTCTGCTCGACCCCGGGCGCGGCGACCGCCGCGTTGCGCGCCTGGATCACCGCCTCCAGGGTGCCGCGCTCGTGCGCGGCGTAGCCCTTGACCGTCTCCACCAGGTTGGGGATCAGGTCGTGCCGCTGCTTGAGCTGCACGTCGATGTCGGCGAAGGCCTGGTTCGTCCTCTGCCGCATGGCGACGAGGCCGTTGTAGACGCTGATCGCCCAGATCACGATCACGACAATGACGCCGAGAACGACCCAGCCGGTGATGGACATGACGCGGCTCCTGCGAAGAGGGGAAATTGGACCGGAACTAGCCTAGCCTAGATGGGATGCGCCCGGCCAACGGCAACTACCGGCTGCCCGTGCGCCCCGGAATCCCGCTTAACTGCTTGATGCCACGAAAAAAAGACCCCGGAACAAGTCCGGGGCCTTTTCGTCAGACGGCCATTCGGGGGGTAAGGGGGGGAGCCGCCCGACTTAAACACACGGGCGAATAACGCCACCGAAGCGGGATGGTTCCGCCGCGGCGCACCTTCACCAAAACTTTATCGGATAACCGCCGCCGGTCTTACGGTGGTCACGATCCAAATGTTCCATAGTCCGCGAGTTCCATATTTCGTCCCGTCGGGGGCGCAGTTTCTGCGGAGGCTTCGCATGAGCTCCGTGATGATCAAATGCCCCAATACCGGCCGCCCGGTATCGACCGGCATCGAGGTCGAGCCGAGCGTGTTTCGCGTGCTGCCGAAAACGACCGGCCGTATGCGCTGCATGGCTTGCGGGCAGGAGCATGCCTGGTCGATCGGTTCGGCTTGGCTCGCCAATGAACCGCGGCTGTTGCCGGTCGAACTGCCGACCGGCAGCGAAGCGGCGTAGCTTATTTCTCGTCGTTCCGGGACGCGCCGATGGCGCGGACGCGGAATCCATAACCCCGGCCGGTGAATTCGGGGCCGGCGCGATTTGCCTAGATTTCTTTCCGGAAAATAATCTGTCCATCGTTCTGCCGGCCGACCTCGGTCCAGCCATTCAGCCGATAGAATTTTTCCGCACGCGTGGACGCCTCCGTTGTGAGTGTGGCTGTCCGGTATCCCGCGGCCTTCAGCGTTTCACATGCGAGCGGCAGAAGTTTCCGGGCGATTCCGCGACCCTCGTAGGCCGGGTCGATAAAAAGCGCGAAGATTGTGCCGTCTCTGGGATCGCCGGCAGAAAATCCCTGAACGCGATCATTTTCTTCCCACAACCAAAACACGGAATTTTCGATGAACCATTCGCACAGTGCGTGCGTCACTTTGCGGGGATCGCCCAGGCGGTTTTCTCGCACGGCCCCGCGAATCTCAAGGAGGCGCGCAATGTCGTCCGGCTTGGCTTTTCGAACGGTCAGTTCTTCTGCTCCGCTGCTTTTGCCTGAAAGGTTGGCCGCGGCTGACAGGAATAGCGATCAGCTCGCTTCGCGGAATCTCACCGCGGCTTCCAGATCCACCGACACCAATTGCGACACGCCGCGCTCGGCCATGGTGACGCCGTAGAGCCGGTTCATGCGCGCCATGGTAATGGGGTTGTGCGTGATGATGACAAAGCGCGTGTCGGTCGATTTGGTCATCTCGTCGAGCAGGTCGCAGAACCGCTCGACGTTGTGATCGTCGAGCGGGGCGTCGACTTCGTCGAGCACGCAGATCGGCGCCGGATTGGTCAGGAACACCGCGAAGATCAGCGCCAGCGCGGTCAGCGCCTGCTCGCCGCCGGAGAGCAGCGACAGCGTCGCGGACTTCTTGCCCGGGGGCTTGGCCATGATCTCGAGCCCGGCTTCCAGCGGATCGTCGCTTTCGATCAGTTGCAATTCGGCGGTGCCGCCGCCGAACAGGCGCGTGAACAAATGCTGGAAATGCTTGTTGACCAGTTCGAACGAGGCGAGCAGCCGCTCGCGTGCCTCGCGGTTGAGGCTCTGGATGCCCTGGCGCAGCTTGCCGATCGCCTGCACCAGGTCGTCGCGTTCGGTGGTGAGCGTCGTGTGTTGCGTTTCAACCTCGCGCAGTTCTTCTTCCGCGCGCAGATTGACCGCGCCCAGCCGTTCGCGCTCGCGCCGCAGCCGTTCGAGCTTTTCCTCGACCTCGGTCAGCTCGGGCAGCGCCTCGCCCTCCTTGATTTCGGCGAGCGCGGCCACCCCAGCGGGTTCGATTTCCAGCATGTCGTGGATTTCCCGGCCGATGTCGGAAAGCCTGCGCTTTGCGCCCTCGAAGCGTTCCTCGGCGCGGGCGAGTTCCTCGCGCGCGGCGCTCGCCGCTTCCAGCGCGGCGCGGGCGTCGCGGTCGGCGGCGGCGAGCTTGTTCTCGGCGTCCTGTAGCGTGTCGGCGCATTGCCGCCGCGCGGTTTCCGCGCTGGAGATTTCGCCGATCAGGCCCTTGCGCTTTTCGCCGAAGACCTGCGGCGCGTTTTCGAGGTCGGCTCGGTCGCGTTTGGCCTCCGCGATGCGCTGCCCGAGGGTGGCGATCTGGCCATGGGCGCCGTCGCGGCGCCCGATCCAGTCGGCGCTGTCGGTCGCAAGCGCGGCGAGACGCCGGTCGGCGAGTTCCGCCTCGCGCACGATCGCCTGCTGTTCGGCGCGTACTTCCGCGAGCCTGTCGCGCTTGCCCGCGATGTCGTCGCGCACGGCGGCGAGCTTTCCTTCGAGCTTGGCCGCCGGTTCGAGCGCCTGTAGCCCATGCTCGGCTTCGGTCTTGGCCGCGCTCGCCTCGTCGCGGCTCGCGATGAGGCGCGTGCGCGCTTCTGCGAGCGCGGAGAGCCGCGCCGCCTGGCGGTTGAGGTCGCGCTCGCGCGAGCGCGTCTCGGCTTCGGTGTGGCCGGCGGCATCGAAGGCCGTCTGCGCGGCGGCCAGCGCGCCGCGTTTGTCTTCGACCTCGGGGCGGGCCTGCGCCAATTCGGCGTCGAGTTCGGCCATGCGGCTGCGTTGCGCCAGGCGCCGCGCCGCGCCGGTCGGGGCGTGCGCTGCCGCCACGTAGCCGTCCCAGCGCCACAGGTCGCCTTCGCGCGAGACCAGCCGCTGACCGGATTTGAGCGAGGATGCAAGCCTCGCGCCGGTCGCGCGGTCGACCACGCCGACCTGCGCCAGACGCCGGGCAAGCTGGGTCGGCGCCTTGACGAATTTTGCCAGCGGTTCGGCGCCGCCCGGCAGGGCTGGATCGGCGGCATCGATCGCCACTTTCGACCAGTGCATGGGCGCCGAGGGGTCGACCGGGGCGTCGAGATCGTCGCCGAGCGCGGCCCCCAAGGCTTTCTCGTAGCCCTTGTCGACGGCGACATGGTCGATCACCGGCGGCCACAGATTGCGCGTTTCCAGCGACAGCACCTGCCCGAGGGTCTTCGCCTCTGTTTCCAGCCGCTGCACGCGCTTTTCCGCTTCGGCGAGTGCGGCGCGGGCGGCTTCGAAATCGGTGCGGGCATTGTTGTGCGCGGCTTCGGCGGCGACCGCGGCGGCTTCCGCCTCGCTCAGGGCGGCCTGCGCGCCTTCGACCGCGGCGGCAAGCGGCGCGTGCCGGGCGCTCTTGAGCGTCGCCAATTCGCGCTCGATTTCACCGATCTCGCCGGCGATGCGCGCCATGCGCGCTCCGTGCTCGCGCGCGCCGTGCTCGAACTGGTGGCGCCGGGCGGCGAGATCGGCAAGCTGCGTGGTGAGATCGGCGAAAATCTTCTCGGCGGCGGCGAGTTCGCCGTCGGCCTTCGCCACTTTGGCGTCGACGCCGCTGCGGCGGCCGGCGCTTTCGCGCGCCTCCGCGCGAATGGCCGCTTCCTCGGCGGCGAGCTTGGCAAGGGCGGCTTCGGCGTCGGCAGCGAGCTTCTGTTCGCGCTCGCCGTCGGCGGCGAACTGCTTGAGCCGAACGTCGAGTTCGGCGATGCGGTCCTTGGCGCGCTGCTCCTCGCGGTCGAGGTCCTGCAACGCAACATTGAGGCGGTGCAGGGCGGCGCCGGCGCGCGCCTCGGCCTCGCGCAGTTCCGGCAGAGATGCCTGGGCCAGCGCCTGACGCTTGCTTGCTTCGGCTTCGGCGCCGACGCGGGCCGCGACTTCGCGCACGCAGACATCCTTGGCCTGCTCGGCCGCCGCGACTTCGCCGGTCGCGGCCGTCCAGCGCAGATGGTAGAGCATCGCCTCCGACCTGCGCACCTGCGAGGACACGGTGCGATAGCGGATCGCCTGGCGTGCCTGTTTCTTCAGGCCGTCGATCTGGCCGGCGAGCTGGCCGATCACGTCCTCGATGCGCAGCAGGTTGGTTTCGGCGGCCTTGAGCCGCAGCTCGGCCTCATGCCGGCGCGCATGCAGCCCGGCCACGCCGGCGGCTTCTTCCAGCACGCGGCGGCGCTGCTCCGGCTTTGCCTGGATGATTTCGCCGATGCGGCCCTGATGCACCAGCGCCGGCGAGCGCGCGCCGGTCGATGCGTCGGCGAACAGGATCTGCACGTCGCGGGCGCGCACCTCGCGGCCGTTGATGCGGTAGGTGGAGCCGGTCTCGCGCTCGATGCGGCGCGTGATGTCGATTGCATCGGAATCGTTGAAGGCCGACGGCGCCGAACGCCCGGCATTGTCGATGGCGATCGCCACTTCGGCGTTGTTGCGCGCCGGCCGGTTGTTGGTGCCGGAAAAAATCACCTCGTCCATCGAGGAGGCGCGCATCGACTTGTAGGAGCTCTCGCCCATCACCCAGCGCAGCGCCTCGACCAGGTTGGATTTGCCGCAGCCGTTCGGCCCGACCACGCCGGTGAGCCCCGGCTCGATGAGGAAATCGGTCGGCTCGACAAACGACTTGAAGCCGAGCAGGCGCAGCCGCGTAAGTTTCATAGGTCAGGCCTCAACATTCCCAGGCGCAGGTTCGACTGTCGCGCGTGGCGGCAATATCGCGGAATCAACCGCCGGGCCGTCAGCCAAGCCCGCATTCTCGACTTTGGTACCGTTTGGCAGAATCGTAATCCCGTCCGGGGGATAGCCCGGAAAACCGGCTGGTTCGTGCCGTGTCGGGCGGGAGAATGAATCGCCGCGCGCGCCGGGGCAACAGGCGAGCGGGGGCGGGCGGCGGTTTTCCAGACCTTTCGCGCCGGGGGGCGCCGCAAAAGGCGTTCCGCGGCCGCCGCGTGGAGGCAAAAAACCCTTATCCGCCCTTGAGATAGGGGTCGATGACCTTAGCAAAATCCTCGATGGTGACGGCGCCGGTCACCTGCGTCCCGTTGACGAAAAATGTCGGCGTCGACTTCACGTTGAACTCCTTGGTGGCGCGCGTTTGCACGCTTTCCATGTCGTCCCAGGCCTTCTGATTCGTCAGGCAGGCGTTGAAACCCGCCTCCGTGAGGCCGGCTTGCTTGGCGATCGCCAGCAGCGGCGGTATCGGCTTTTCAATCGCCCAGGTCCGCTGCTGGCGGAACAGCGTCTCGATCAGGGAATAATATTTTTCGGCGTCGCCCTTGGCGGCGCAGCGCGCGAACACAAAAACCGCGGCCGCGAGCTTGTCGAGCGGGAAGTCGCGCAGGATGAAGCGGACCTTGCCGGTGTCGATGTAGCGCTTCTTGAGTTCGGGGAACGTCGTCTCCTCGAAATGCGCGCAATGCGGGCAGGTCATCGAGGCGTATTCGACGATGGTGACCGGCGCCTTGGCGTCGCCGAGAACGATGTCGGGCAGCGCTTCCGGCTTCATCAATTCGTCGGTCGAGACCGACTCGGCCAGCGCGGCGCCGTCAAACGGCGGCAGCGCGGAAGCGCCGAGCACGGCTGTGGCGAGCGCCAAACTGGCGGAACTGAGGCAAAATTCGCGGCGGGTTATCTGCAACGGGCGCTCCGTGGGTTTCAGGCGGCTCCAACCGGCCTTTGGCTAGCTGGACAGGACAATTGTGGCAACCGCGGGCCGCCCGAACAAGATGCCGGAAATGGTCAATTTTGCTTGATGGCGGCGCCGAGCCGCGCGAGCGCCTGACGCAGATCCTCGTCTTCGACCGCCGGCAGGCTTGCAGCAATACGGGCGGCGGTCTCCGGGTCGGGGGTGCGCGGCGGGGCGGGCGGCTCGCGCCGGCGCAGCGGCGCCTGGCGCAGCGCGATGCGGCCGATCGCCTGCCAGCCGAAGAAGCGGTTGACCCGTTCCAGGATCAACGCCGTCAGGTGCTGGATTTCGAGCGCCGCCGGACCTTCCACGCGCAGCACCAGCGTGGCCGGTTCGGGGCTTTCCTCGGCCATGGCGGGCGGCCAGGCGATTTTCATCGGCTCGCTGTGCGCGGCGATTTCCGGGCCGGCGATGTCGGCCCAGCGGGCGATGATCTCGGCCGAGGCAAAGCCCTGCGTCTTGAGGCTTTCGTTCAAGGTCGCGGCCGTGAACTCGGAAAGCGACCGGGGAAAACTGCGCGCGGGCTTGGTCATGGGCCGGCCTGATATGCCATCGTTGGCGGCATGAGCCTAGCAGTCGGCAAGTTGACGCGAAACAAACCATCCACAGCGGACGCAGCCGATCTGCTCGCCTGGTACGACCGCAACCGCCGCGTTCTGCCGTGGCGGGCGCGCCCCGGCGTCGCGCCCGACCCCTACCGGGTCTGGCTCTCCGAGATCATGCTGCAGCAGACCACGGTGAAAGCCGTCGCGCCGTATTACGCGAAGTTCCTGGCGCGCTGGCCGACGGTGCAAACGCTCGGCCGCGCCAGCCTCGACGACGTGATGCGCGCCTGGGCCGGGCTTGGCTACTACGCGCGTGCGCGCAATCTGCACGCCTGCGCGCGCGCTGTCGTCGGCCGCCACGGCGGGAAATTTCCGCACGACGTCGCGGCGCTGCGCGCGCTGCCTGGCATCGGCGACTACACCGCGGCGGCGGTTGCGGCGATCGCGTTCGACGCCGCCTGCGTGCCGGTCGACGGCAATGTCGAACGCGTGGTGGCGCGGCTCTATGCCGTGCAACGGGAACTGCCGGCCGCCAAGGCCGACATCAAGCGTCTTGCCGCCGCGCTGTTGCCGCCGCGCCGCAGCGGCGACTTCGCGCAGGCGCTGATGGATCTCGGCGCCACGCTCTGCTCGCCCAAGCGGCCGGCCTGTGCGCTCTGCCCGTGGAACGAGGCTTGCCTTGCCAATGCGCGCGGCGAGCAGGAGGCTTTTCCGCGCAAGGCGCCCAAACGCGAAGGCCGCCTGCGGCTGGGCGCGGCCTATGTCGCCTTGCGCGCCGACGGACGCGTGCTGTTGCGCCGGCGGCCGGAGAAAGGCTTGCTCGGCGGCATGACCGAGGTGCCGGGCAGCGCCTGGGCGCACGATTTCGACCTCGCGCGGGCGCCGCGTTATGCGCCGCGCCTTGCAGCGAAATTGAAATGGCGCAGATTGCCCGGCGTCGTGCGTCACGTGTTCACGCATTTCCCGCTCGAACTCGCCGTGTTCGCCGCGCAGGTACGGTCTGCGACGCCGGCGCCGAAGGGCGCGCGCTGGGTGAAGCTCGCGGATCTTCCGGGCGAAGCGCTGCCGAACGTGATGCGCAAAGTGCTAAGCCATGCGCTCGACAAGGGAAGGGCGTCATGAGCACACAAGGCATCCTCGCGATCTTCAACGACTGCCGCGCCGGGCGGGAAGCCGAATTCGAAGAATGGTTCCAGGGCGAGCATCTCATCGAACGGCTGGCGGTACCCGGTTTTCTGTTCGGCCGGCGGCACGCGGCGATTTCCGGCAGCTCCGCCTATTTCAATTTCTACGTCGTCGAGCAGCCGGCCGTGTTGACCTCGAAGCCCTATCTCGAACGGCTCGACCATCCGACGCCGATGACCAAAAAGGTCATGTCGGAGATTTTCCTCAATATGAACCGCACCATCTGCTACCGCAGCCTACGCGTCGGCGGCTTCCGCGGCGCCTATGCCGTCACCGTGCGCTTCAACGACGTGGCCGACATCGGCGGCCTGACCAGGCTCACGGGCACGCTGGTGAAAGACCCGGCCATTGCCGCCTGCGAGGTGTGGACCGCGCTCGATCCGGCCGGGCAGCCGGTCTCGATGGAGGAAAAACTGCGCGGCGGCGACAAAAAGATCAGAGCCTGCCTGATGGTCGATACGCTGCGGCAAGGCGAGGCGGAAAAACTCGGCGGGCGGCTGGCCAGGGATTTCGCCGGCGCCGAGGTCGGGGTGTTCCGCGTGCTGTGTCAGCTTGGCAACGGAGCCGCATGAATGCAAACGCTTGCCCCGATCGCGCAGAGGATTGCTGTGCGCCTGATCGAACGCCGCGAGACCATCGCCGTCGCCGAGTCCTCGACCGGCGGGCTGATCGCCGCGGCCCTGATCGCGGTGCCCGGCGCTTCCGCCTATTTCCTCGGCGGCGCCGTGGTCTACACGCGCGCCGCGCGCGCGGCGCTGCTCGGCATCGGCGATGGCGACATGGCCAGTTTGCGCGCATCGACCGAGCGCTATGCGCTGTTGGTGGCGAACCGGGTGCGCGAACGGCACGGCGCGACGTGGGGCTTAAGCGAGAGCGGCGCAACGGGGCCTGCCGGCAATCGCTACGGCGATGCGGCGGGGCATTGTTGTCTCGCGGTCGCCGGGCCGGCCGAGCGCGCGGTCACGCTGGAAACGGGCAGCGCCGACCGGCGCGCGAATATGGACGCCTTTGCAAAACGGGCGCTCGAGCTTTTCGCCGAAGCGGTCTCAGGCTAGCACGCGGGCGCGCAAGCACTCAGCCGAATGCGGACGCCATTGTTCAACGCCTGCCGCGGCGTTTGCGCGGGCCGTAGCGCTTTTCCATTTCACGTCTGACCTTGGCCGCGGAAAGGAACCGCGATGCCGGCGAGCGGAACTCGATAATCCTGCCCGACTTGCTGCGCACGCAGCTCACCGGCTCGCCATAACTGCCATAGCCGTCCCCGAGCGTGATTTTGCCGTGGTGGCGATCGGTAATCGTGAGCTCGCCGGCATCGGTCATCGGACTGATGAATCCGGGCGCGACCCAGAGCACCTTGTTGCCCATCGGCACAAGATCGCTTGCGCCCCACAGGCTCCAGAAGCGCCCGTGCCAGTCCTTCACCTTGCGCGTCGGCGCGCCGTTCTTCGCGAAGGTCTGCAGGATGTTGGTGACGCCGTTGAGCCAGGGGCCTGCCCAGCCGTCGATGGCATTGGTGAGGACGACCACGGTCAACTCCTGTGCCGGGTACATGCGGGTGAGCGAGATGTAGCCCTGCAGGCCGCCGCCATGGCCGAACCAATCCCAGCCGTTCGCCGAGCCGCTCGCCGTGCCGAACCCGTAATAGCCCTCGATGCTGGAGTTCGGATTGCGCCAATGGCGGCGCACCATCTCGCGGCGGCTCGCCACCGAGATCACGCTCCTGCGCGCGGCCGGCGACAACTGCGCGAAGTAGCGCGCGACATCCGCCGCGGTGCTGACCACGCTGCCGGCCGGCGCCAACGCGTTCTGCGAAAAATCGCCCGGGATGACGAGGCGGCGTCCGACAAGGATCCTGCCGGTGTGGCCGCGCGCAAATGGCGTGCCGCGCGGCAGCGGCATGTCGGGCGAGGTCTCCGTGAGACCCGCGGCCTCGATGATTTCGCGTTTGAGATAGTCCCTGTAGCTCCCGCCCGTGATCGCCTCGATGATGAGACCGATAAGGCCGTAGCCGTGGTTGGAGTATTTAAGCCGCGTGCCGGCCTCGATCGCTAGCGGCTCCTTTAGGTCGGCTTTCAACTCGCGCGCGTCGAGGAACGGGCGGCGGTCGACGAAGTACCCGGAGTCGTGGCCGTCGCGCATCAGGCCCGCGCTGTGCGAGAGCAGTTGCGCGATCGTTGCGCGCGCGACCGCGGGATGCAGGCCGCCGACGAACTGCCCGGCGGTGTCGTCGAGCCTCAGCTTGCCGCGCTCGCGCAGCTTCAGCACGCCGGCGGCGGTGAAGCTTTTTGTATGCGAGGCGATGCGGAAGCGGTGGCGCGGGGTCAGCTCTTCGCCGGTGTCGAGATTGGCGAACCCCCAGGCGCGATCGAATATGATTTTGTCGCGATGCGCGATCGCCACGATGCAGCCCGGCTGCTGTGACGACTGCATCTGGAAATCGAGCCAGTGCGGAATGTAGTCGAGCGCGGCGGAAAGCCAGCGGTCCATGGCAGTGCCCCGGTGGTCGCCGCGATCATAGACTTTCGGCTCGATACGGCGAAGCAAAATGCGAAGCCGCCGCGATGAGGCGCGGGCTTATCCCGCCGCTTCCGCCATCTCGGAACGTATGACGGCGCGCAGATCGTCGATCGGCGTCAGCCCCTTCGGCGTCTGCAGGTGCCAGAAGGTCCAGCCGTTGCAGGCTTCCAGCCCTTGCGCCAGCGCGCCGATGCGGTGGATCGAGCCGACCGTATCGCCCAGCGACACCGCGCCGTCGGCGCGCACCAGTGCCTTGTGCCGCTTCTTGGCATCGACCAGGAGCGCGCCCGGCGTGACCAGGCCACGCTCGATGAGCGCCGCGAAAGCCACGCGGGGGGCTTCGCGCGCGGTAACGAAGGGAGCAATCGACGGCGAGGGCACGCGCTGGACGCGCGCAATGCGTTTTGCCGCGGCCCTGGCATATTTCTTTTCGCGCTCGATGCCGATGAAGCGGCGGCCGAGCTTCTTCGCCACCGCGCCGGTGGTGCCGGTGCCGTTGAACGGGTCGAGCACCAGATCGTCCGGCCGCGACGAGGCGAGAATGATGCGCGCCAGCAGCGCCTCCGGCTTCTGCGTCGGGTGCAGTTTCTTGCCGTCGGCGCCCTTGAGGCGTTCCTCGCCGGTGCAAAGCGGAAAACTCCAGTCGGAGCGCATCTGCACGTCTTCGTTGCCGGCCTTGAGCGCCTCGTAGTTGAAGGTATAGCCCTTGGCCTGCGCGTCGCGCGAAGCCCAGACCAGCGTCTCGTGCGCATTGGTGAAGCGGCGGCCGCGGAAATTCGGCATCGGATTGGTCTTGCGCCAGACCACGTCGTTGAGGATCCAGAAGCCGAGATCCTGCATGATCGTGCCGACGCGGAAGATGTTGTGGTAGGAGCCGATCACCCAGATGGTGCCGGCGGGCTTCATGACGCGGCGGCAGGCGGTGAGCCAGGCCCTGGTGAAATCGTCATAGGCGGAAAAACTCGCGAACTTGTCCCAGTCGTCGGTCACCGCATCGACGCGGCTGTCGTCCGGGCGCTTCAGGTCGCTGGCGAGTTGCAGATTATAGGGCGGGTCGGCGAAGATGAGGTCGACGGAGCCGGCCGGCAGTTTCGCCATCTCGGCGACGCAGTCGCCGATCAGAATGCGATGCTGTTGGGTGCACTCTGAAACTCCACGGGGCGCCCGTGAGGGCGCCCCGCGACGCGACACAACCATGACTCAGGACTCTGACTCAGGCGACGCGGTCGGCGACGCGGGACCTACAACCGACAGACCCGCATCATGGCCGCGCAAGGTGAAAAATCGGTTTATGGAGCGCGCCCGCGACCCGGCAAATTCTGCCTATTTAACCGGGACTTAATCCGCCATACCGGTGTCGCAAAATGAGTCACATTGGACGCGGCCGGCACCTTCGGCAATGATCCCGATACCGTCACGGGAGGTTTGCTCAATGCGTTGGGACGATTTTCGCCGCAGCGACAATGTCGAGGACGATCGCGAGGGCGGCGGCGGTGGCGGCTTTGGCGTTCCGGGCGGTGGCGGCGGGCTCGGCATCGGCACCATCATCATTCTCGGCCTGATCGGCTGGGCGACCGGCATCAATCCAAGCGTGCTGATCGGCGGCGCCGAGCTTATCAACGGCAGCTCGCGCGGCGTGCAGCAATCGCAGCCGGCCAACCGGCGCGTCGGCACGCCGAACGACCAGACCGGCCAGTTCGTTGCGGCCATTCTCGGTAATACCGAGGACGTGTGGACCGAGATCTTCCAGGCCAACGGCCGGCAGTACCGGGCGCCGCGGCTGCGGCTTTATGTCGGCGGCGAGCAGGGCGGCTGTGGTTTCGCGCAGGCGGCCATGGGGCCGTTCTATTGCCCGACCGACCAGCGCATCTATCTCGACACTTCGTTTTTCCGCGAAATGCAAAACCGCTTTCACGGTTGCAGTGGCAAGGCCTGCGAATTCGCCGAGGCCTATGTGATCGCGCACGAGGTCGGCCACCATGTGCAGAACCTGCTCGGCATCCTGCCGAAGGCGCAGGCACAGCAGCAGGCAGCCGGCGGCCGCGCCGGCGCGAACCGCATCCAGGTGCGCGTCGAACTGCAGGCCGATTGTCTCGCCGGCGTCTGGGCCAACCATTCCAACCAGCGCTGGAATTCGATCGAACCCGGCGACGTCGAGGCGGCGTTGCAGACGGCTTCCGCCATCGGCGACGACCGCCTGCAAAAGCAGTCGCAGGGCTACGTCGTGCCCGACGCCTTCACGCACGGCACCTCGGACCAGCGGCAGCGCTGGTTCTCGACCGGGCTGAAGAGCGGAACGGTCTCGGCCTGCGATACGTTCGCGGCGGCCAATCTCTAGGGGTGCTGGCAATGCCCGGCATCGACGCGAGCCGCCAATTCGTGCCGCTGAAGATCGCCGTTCTCACGGTGTCAGACACCCGCGCGCTCGCGCAGGACAAATCCGGCGAGACGCTCGTCGGGCGCATCGGCGCCGCCGGCCACGCGGTGGCCGCGCGCGCCATCGTCAAGGATGACGTCAGGGCCATCCGCCGGCAGGTGAAGGCGTGGATCGCCGACAAGACGATCGACGTGGTGATCACGACCGGCGGCACCGGCTTCACCGGGCGCGACGTCACGCCGGAGGCGGTCGAGCCGCTGTTCGAAAAACGAATGGACGCTTTTTCGGCGATGTTCCTGCTGGTGAGCGAAAAGAAGATCGGCACATCGGCGATCCAGACGCGCGCCACCGCGGGCGTCGCCAAGGCGACCTATATTTTCTGCCTGCCCGGCTCGCCCGGCGCCTGCAAGGACGCCTGGGACGAAATCCTGGTGCACCAGCTCGATTACCGCTACCGGCCGTGCAATTTCGTCGAGATCATGCCGCGGCTCGACGAGCATTTGCGGCGGGGAAAGGCCAAAGACGCGACGGCTTGAGAGCGCCTCGTCTTGGCCTTCAGGCGTCGCGCGGGCCGAAATAGCGGGCGCCCCACAAGACGATGATCCAAATGCCGGCGTAAATGCAGACCCCGATGAGCAGCGCTTGCATCGCGTCCCCTCCAAGATTTTCTTGTGGCTGAGAATAGCACGCCGGCCGTGCGGTTTTAATGGGCGAAATGCGCGCGGCGCCGCACCGCGGCTAAAGCTGCAAATCCCAGAACTCGGCGACCACGTCCTTGCCCCAGCTCCGGCGCGGCTCGCTGGAGGTCAGGGTGAAGCCCGCCTTCACGTATGTGCGGCGCGCGGCGGTGAGCACGCTGTGCGTCCATAGGGTCATTTTTTTGTAGCCGGCGGCGCGCGCGAACCTGACGCATTCGTCGACCAGCCGGGTGCCGAGGCCGAGGCCGCGCGCCTTGGGATCGACCAGCAGCAGGCGCAGCCGTGCCACCTGGTCGCTGTCCTTCACCAGCATGACGGCGCCGACATTCTCGCCGTCCATTTCGGCGATCCAGCATCGCTCGCGCTGCGGATCGTTGTTGTTGGCGAAGTCGGCGACGATCTGCGCACAGAGGCCCTCGAACGGTTCGCCCCAGCCGTATTCCAGGGCGTAGAGCTCGGCGTGGCGGGATACGATCCAGCCGAAATCGCCGTAGCGCGGCGCGCGCAGCGTGTAAGTCGATTTTGCGCCGTCTGCGTGCCCGTCGAGCAGCGTTTCGATCGTCCGCATGGCGTTCACCAGTTGTGATTGCTCGCCGGGCTTGAGCCGGCCGAGCATCTCGGCGACGTCGCGTTGCGAACGCGTCTCGGCGGGGGCGAAGGTCTTGAGCCCGCGCGCGGTAAGCGCGAGATGGCTCTGCCGCGCGTCCGCGCGCGAGGTCTTGCGCGAGATCAGGCCGCGCTTTTCGAAATTGCGCAGCACGCGCGAGAGATAGCCGGCGTCGAGATCGAGCGCGCGGCCGATGTCGCTCGCGCTCACCGCGCCGCCGTGGGCGATCTCGTAGAGCACGCGCATTTCGCCCAGCGAGTAGGGGCTGTCGAGATAGGTCTTGCGCAACACGCCGATGCGCCGCGTGTAGAAGCGGTTAAAGCGGCGCACCGCGCCGATGCCTTGCCCGGATGCGCTCATCGGAAACAGCGTCGGCCAATTAGTTGACTAAGTCAAGTATATCGCTTTAGCGCGCGTGCCGCTTCCCAGCATGGCGAGCCGGCGGCGGCCGATCCGGCGCAGGATGGCGGCCTCGGCGTCGCCGCCGCCGGGATGGCCGCCGATGGCGTCGTAGTGCCGCCGCGCGATCAGCAGGCCCTGTTCGGGCTTGGGCCCGCCGCCGAACGTGACGCGCGCGAGCTCGACCAGTTCGGCGAGCCCCGGCCGCAGCAGGTCGGCGATGCCCGGCGGACGGAATACCGCGGCGCGGCCCGCGCCTCCGGTGCGGTCGGCGGCTTCGATGAAGCGCGTGGCGGATGCCTCCCAGCCCGGCTCCGGCACGGTTCCCGCGCGCAAGAACATCAGCCAGGGCGCGCGCGTTACGGCTACCGCCGCTTTCAGCCGTTCGCCCAACGGCGCCTCGGAAGCCATGAAGCGGCAGCCGGCAATGTCGGCGACTTGCGCGGTTTCGTCGCGCGAGCCGGCGTCGGCCACGATCACCTCACCGAGCAGGCCTTCGGTCGCGCCCGGCACCAGCGCGGCAAGCGTCGGCACCAAAGCGCGCTCCGATTCGTGGGTGGCGATGATGACGCTGAGCATGGAACCTCGAGCTTGTCGGACGCTTTACACCATATCATGTGGGATTTGCCGACCATGCCACGAGATCGGGGCCCTGAATGCCCAAATTATGGGCCAGGAAATGTTCTTGTTATGTTCACATCGAGCCATTAGGTTACCGGCATGGCTCGACCCACCGCAGCCCTGAGACGCCCGCCGGAAAAGGAGCTGCCCTCCACGCCGGCGGGCGTCTATGTCGACGACGCCACCGAGCTTCTCGGCGTGGTGGTCGAGCACGAGCGCCGGCGCGGGCGCGGCGCGCAGAGCAACGCCTCGGGCCGCTACGAGCCGCTCGCCCGCGTCGCATTCGACGACGGCTGGCGTTCGCTCGACGAGCTGCCGCCGTTCAAGACGACGGTCCAGACCGACGCCACGCGCAAGATCATCACCCGCAACGACTCGCCGGACATCGGCTTCGACCGCTCGATCAATCCCTATCGCGGCTGCGAGCATGGCTGTGTCTATTGCTTCGCGCGGCCGACGCACGCCTATCTCGGCCTGTCGCCCGGGCTCGACTTCGAATCGAAACTGTTCGTGAAGCCGGAGGCCGCGGAGCTTCTGGAAAAGGAACTGGCGGCGCCCGGCTACGAGCCCAAGGTCATCGCCATCGGCACCAATACCGATCCGTATCAGCCGATCGAGCGGCGCTACAAGGTCATGCGCCGCATTCTCGAAGTGCTCGACCGCGCCGGGCACCCGGTGGGCATCGTCACCAAATCGGCGCTCGTGCTGCGCGATCTCGACATCCTTGCCCGCATGGCCGAGCGCAAGCTCGCCAAGGTCGCGCTGTCGGTGACCACGCTCGATGCCGAACTCGCGCGCAAGATGGAGCCGCGCGCGGCGACGCCGATGCGGCGGCTGGAAACGCTGCGGCGCCTCGCGCAGGTCGGCGTGCCGGCAACGGTGATGGTGGCGCCGGTGATCCCGGCGCTCAACGACATGGAGATCGAGCGCATCCTCGACGCCGCGGCCGCCGCCGGTGCAAAGGAGGCGGGCTACGTGCTGCTGCGCCTGCCGCTCGAGGTGCGCGACCTGTTCCGCGAATGGCTGATGGCGAATTATCCCGACCGCTATCGCCACGTCTTCAAGCTGATCCGCGACATGCGCGGCGGCAAGGACTACGACTCGACCTGGGGGCGGCGCATGAAGGGCACCGGCCCCTATGCCTGGATGATCGGCCGCCGCTTTGAAGTCGCCTGCGAAAAGCTCGGCCTCAACGTGGCCAAGGCCCCGCTCTCGACCGCGCATTTCCGCCCGCCCAGGCCGGCGAGCGAGCAGCTGAGTCTGTTCTGAGCCTGCACGGCATTTGCAAACGGTCGCGGCGCGGATCGGCCGCCGGTTCACAGCCAGTGGCGAAACCGGCGATCCAGCGCTATCCACCGCCCGCAATTGACATGACCGCCGCGCCGCGCACTCTTGCGTCATGCCCGGCAAGGCCTCCGCCCAGCGTCTGCCGCTCAACGAGCCGGTCTTGCGCCCGACCTTCCGGCGCGAGCGCCGCGCGCTCAATCGCGGCATCGTCCCGGTCGCCGGGTGCGACGAAGCGGGCAGGGGGCCGCTCGCCGGGCCGGTGGTGGCGGCGGCGGTCATTCTCGATCCGCAGCGCATTCCGCGCGGCTTGAACGATTCCAAGAAGCTCGCCGCGCCGGAGCGGGAGAAGCTGTATGAAAAAATCTGCGCCAGCGCACAGGTGGCGATCGCCTTTGGCACGGTGGCGCGTATCGACCGCGACAACATTTTGCGCGCTTCGCTGTGGGCATTGGCGCGCGCGGTCAAGGCGCTGCCGGTCGCGCCCCAACTCGTCTTCGTCGACGGCAACATGAAGATCGATTGCGGCTGCGACTGCCAGACGGTGGTCGGCGGCGACGCGCTGGTTGCCTCCGTCGCGGCGGCCTCGATCGTTGCCAAGGTCACGCGCGACCGGCTGATGCGCCGGCTTGCCCTGGCGCATCCCGGCTACGGCTTCGAGCGCCACATGGGCTATTCGGTGCCGGAGCATTTTGCCGCGCTCGCGCGCCTCGGACCAACCGTGCATCACCGCAAATCCTTCGCGCCGGTGGCGGAAGAGCTCGCGGCGATGGGCGGGGTTTCCGACGAGGCCATTGCCGAGTTGTTGCCACTTTAGCCCGGCTTCTCTATTCCTCCGGGGCGCGATTTTGCGGTCGCGCCGTCTTCGTCCCTTCCTTGCGACGGGAAGGATAAAAAATTGCGGACCAATGCATTACGTCTCCCTGATCATTGAATTCCTGCGCGGACGCCCGGTAGCGGTGTTCTGGATGGTGGCGTTGACGCAGGCGACGCTGTGGACGCTGATGCCCGCGTTGTTCTACTCGGCGCCGCCCGGCGGGGTGCCGATCTTGCTCGCCATCGGCCACGAATTCGTGCTCGGCAGTTATCTCGGGCCGCCGCTCGCTTTCTGGCTTGGCGAGATCGCGTTCCGCCTGGGCGGCGCGTTCGGGCTTTATGCTTTGGCGCAGGCCTGCATCGTCGTGACCTACTGGGCAGTGTTCACGCTCGGCCGCGGCATTGTCGGCACCCGCCATGCGGTGCTCGCCGTGCTGCTGATGGTCGGCATCGCCGCCTTCTCGGTGCCGAGCCCTGAATTCGGCCCGGCGATCCTGGCGGCGCCGCTGTGGGCGCTGGCGCTGCTGCATTATTGGCGCGCCGTCGGCGACGGCCGGCGCGGCTACTGGTTCCTGCTGGCGCTCGATCTCGGCCTGCTGCTGCTGGCAAGCTATGTCGGGCTGCTGCTGCTCGCGCTGCTCGTGGTGTTCACGCTGTTAAGCCCGCGCGCGCGCGCGGCCGCCGTCTATCCCGAGCCATGGCTTGCGCTGCTGCCTTTCGCCGTCGTCATTTTCCCGCATCTTGCCTGGCTCAAGGGCGCGCACCATCTGGTCGTCGCCGGTCTTGCCGAAAGCGGCGCGGCGGCAAGGCTTGCCCCCGGCCTGGGGCTTTGCGTCGCGCTGATCTTGACCCATCTCGGCCTCGGCCTGCTCGTCGCCCTGGCGAGCGGCTGGCCGCGCCGCCGCAACGAAGGCGCTCCGCTCATCGACCGCAATCCGGTCGAGCCGTCGGCGCGGATGTTCGTCATTTTTTTTGCGCTGACGCCGGCGGTCTTTGCGGTCGCACTCGCCTTTGCCGGCGGGACGCTCGGGCGCGTCGCGCCGCTGGTCGTGCTGTCCGGTCTCGCCGTGGTGGTTGCCGCCGCCGACCGCCTGCCGCTCTATCGCGAAAATCTCGTCTCCTCAGCCTGGCTCGGCCTGCTGCTGGCGCCACCTTTGCTGATCGTGCTCGGCATCGCGCTGCTGCCGTGGACCTTCGCGGTCGAACTCAACATCGCGCAGCCGGCGAATGCCGAGGGGCGTTTCTTCGCCGAGAATTTCGAGCGGCGCACCGGCAAGCCGCTCGCCTACGTCACCGGCGATGCCGAACTGGCCCCGCTCATTGCGCTCGGCGCGGCGAGCCGGCCGCACGTCTATTTCGACTGGGCGCCGGAGCGCAGCCCCTGGGCGAGCCCGGCCGACCTGCAAAAGGAAGGCGGCATTCTGGTCTGGCCGGCGCGCGACAATACCGCCACGCCGCCGGCCGCATTGAAGGCGCAGTTTCCCGCGCTGGTGCCGGAAGTGCCGCGCTCCTTCGCGCGCTCGATGCAGGGGCTGTTGCCGCTGATCCGCTTCGGCTGGGCGTTTATACGCCCGCAGGCGCCCTAGGCCGCGCCTTCGCCCAACGCCTTCTTGATCGCCAGGAAGTCGCGCCAGGCAAAACGCTTCTGCAACGGGCTGCGCAGCAGGAATGCCGGGTGAAAGGTCGGCATGGCGCGGATCTCGCGCTTGCCGGTGTTGAAGGTGAACCAGCGCCCGCGCGTCCGCGTAATGCCTTCCTTGACGCCGAGCAGGGTCTGCGCCGACGGATTGCCCATGCACACCAGAATGTCGGGATCGGCGAGTTCGATCTGGCGCAAGATGAATGGCAGGCAGATTTGCGTTTCCTGCGGTGTTGGCGTGCGATTGCCCGGCGGGCGCCAGGGCACGACATTGGCGATGTAGACTTTCGTGCGGTCGAGCCCGATCGCCGCCAGCATGCGATCGAGCAGCTTGCCGGAACGCCCGACGAAAGGCAGGCCCTCGATGTCTTCGTCGCGGCCGGGCGCTTCGCCGACGAACATCACGCGCGCCTGGCTGTTGCCGTCGGCGAACACCAGTTGCGTGGCGGTCGCCTTCAGCGCGCAGCCGTCGAACTTGTCGAGAATGGCGCGCAGTTCGTCGAGGTTCTTTGCGCCTTTGGCCGCCGCGCGTGCGGCCATGGCGGCATCGTCCGGCGCCGGCGGGGCAGGCGGCGGACCGGCGCGGCCTTTTATTTCGAGATCGCGCGGCGGGGCGGCCGGCTGCGCCGCGCGGGCCGGTGGGGCGGAAGGCTGTTCCGCGGCGAAGCGGTCGACCGGCGCCTCGCCGATGAGCGCGTCGACGCCGGCTTCAAGGTAAAAGCCGAGCAGGTCGCGCGCCTGGCGATTGTCATTCATGCTTGTCTGCCGTCCGCATGTGGCTGTCGAGAAACTGCCTCGTCACCGCGAAGGAGTCCTGCGCCGCCGCAGCGGCGAATTCCAGGTGATGACCGAAATATACCCGCGCCGGGGCGTTGGCGTCGAAGGCATGGAAGGCGCCGGGATAGATTTTCAACAGCGGCTTGTGCTCCGTTGCGCCGGCATAGAGCGGCATCAGGGCCGTGCAGCGCTCGGCGGGCGTCCAGTCGTCCTCGGCGCCGATCAGGATCTGTACGTCGCTCGCAAGCGGCAGTGCGACCGCCGGGCAAAACGGATAATAGGCGACGATGGCGCTGAACGGTTTTGCGCCGAGCGCGGCGACGCGGCTTTCAACCGAGGCCGCGAGCACCGTCGAGCCGCCGTGCGAGAACCCGATGAGGCCGATGCGCGCCGGGTCGATGTCGGGCCGGCCGCGCAGATAGGCGGCCGCGGCAAACGCGTCCCTGGCGCGCACTCTGGGCGGAAACCGGTTGCCGCCGCCGCAGACGCTGTCGAGGCCGCGCGGCGCGAAACTGTCGAGGATCAAGGCTGCGTAACCCCAAGCGCGCAGCCGCCGCGCCCAGGTGTTCATGTTTTGTGTCACCCCGCCGCAGCCGTGCATGAGGATCACCGCAGGGAATGGCGGCGTACCATTCGGCAGCGTCAGCGTGCCGGTCTGGCCGCTGTGAATAACGGCAACCGTGTCATCACGCACGACGAGGGGCGGCCATTGGCCCGGCACTTGCTGGGCAAGCGAGGCGGTCAGCGTGAGCGCCGTGAGCGCGGCAATAACGGCTATGCGGGTCATGGCCGGTCCGATAATACTTGGGCGCTCAGGAGTTGAATATGGCCGAGCTGCCTGCCCGCGAGGCGATGGAATTCGACGTGGTGATCGTCGGCGCCGGCCCGGCGGGCCTGTCGGCCGCGATCCGCCTCAAGCAGATCAATCCGGATATTTCGGTGGTGATCGTGGAGAAGGGCTCCGAGGTCGGCGCCCACATCCTCTCCGGCGCGGTCATCGATCCGGCCGGGCTCGACAAACTGCTGCCGGACTGGCGCGGCGAGGACAGCCCGGTCAAAACCCCCGTCACCGCCGATCGTTTCCACTGGCTCACCGCCAACGGCGCCATTCGGCTGCCGAACATGATGATGCCGCCGCTGATGAACAATCACGGCAACTTCATCGTTTCGCTCGGCAGCGTCTGCCGCTGGCTCGCGACCAAGGCGGAGGCGCTGGGGGTTGAAATCTATCCGGGGTTTGCCGCGGTGGAACTCCTGTTCGATGCAAACGGCGCGGTCGCCGGCATCGCCACCGGCGATATGGGCATCGGCAAGAACGGCGAGCCCAAGGATTCGTTCACCCGCGGCATGGAACTGCGCGCCAAATACACGCTGTTCGCGGAAGGTGCGCGCGGCAATCTCGGCAAGCAGCTCCTCGCCAAATTCGCTCTCGCGGACGGACGCGAGCCGCAGAAATTCGGCCTGGGCCTGAAGGAGCTCTGGCAGGTCGCGCCGGAGAAACACCGCAAGGGTCTGGTGCAGCACACCTTCGGCTGGCCGCTCGACGGGCGCACCGGCGGCGGCTCGTTTCTCTATCACTTCGACGACAATCTGGTGTCGGTCGGCTTCGTCCAGCATCTCAATTACAGCAATCCTTATCTCTCGCCGTTCGAGGAATTCCAGCGCTTCAAGACGCATCCTTTGGTGCGCGAGACCTTCGCCGGCGGCAAACGGCTCGCTTACGGCGCGCGCGCATTGACCGAGGGCGGCTACCAGTCGGTGCCCAAGCTGGTATTTCCCGGCGGCGCGCTCATCGGCTGCGATGCCGGCTTCATGAACGTGCCGCGCATCAAGGGCTCGCACAACGCCATGCTGTCCGGAATGCTTGCCGCCGAATCCGTCGCCGCCGCGCTGTCGGTCGGCTGCTCACATGACGAGCTCTCGGGCTATGAGACGGCCTGGCGCGGGTCGGCGATCGGCAAGGACCTGTGGAAGGTGCGTAACGCCAAGCCGTTGTGGTCGAAATTCGGCACGGTGATCGGAATCGGCCTCGGCGGCCTCGATATGTGGCTGAATACTTTCGGCATCTCGCTTTTCGGCACCGTTTCGCACGGCAAACCGGACTACGCCGCCCTAAAGCCCGCCGCCGAGTGCAAGCCGATCGCCTATCCCAAGCCGGACGGCGTGCTTACGTTCGACCGGCTGTCCTCGGTGTTCCTGTCCAATACCAATCACGAGGAAGACCAGCCGGTGCATCTGCATGTGGCGGACATGAGCCTGCAAAAGAGTTCCGAGCACGACGTCTATGGCGGGCCGTCGGCGCGCTATTGCCCGGCCGCGGTCTATGAATGGGTGGAAGAGGGCGGTGCGCCGAAATACGTCATCAACGCGCAGAACTGCGTCCACTGCAAAACCTGCGACATCAAGGATCCCAACCAGAACATCGACTGGGTTCCGCCGGAAGGCGGCGGCGGGCCGAATTATCCGAATATGTGATGACCGGCAGGGCGTTGCGGTCACGATACCGCCACAACAAAGTTTTCAACCTGACGCTCATGTGCTACGGCCGCCGTTCTTGCGGGGGCGGCGCAAAAAGGCCATTCTCGGCCCAACTCAGGCGGTTTGCGCGAAATCCGCGCCGGTTCGCCTTATTGGAGCATAGCCCGTGACTTTTTCGAGTTTCGCCCGGTGCGCCTTCGGCACCGCGCTCGCCGCTTTCCTGGTCGCGGCACCGATCGAACTCTCCGCACAGGCGCCGTCCGTTGCCGATCTTGCCGGGGTCACGGCATCGGGCAGCTATCTCGCCGCCCGCCATGCTGGTCAGGAGCGCGACGCCGCGGCGGCTGCGGCCTATTATCGCGCGGCGCTGCGGCACGACCCGAAAAATCCCGAGCTGCTCGACCGCACCTTCCTCTCGCTCCTCGTCGACGGGGACATCGACGAAGCCATCAAATATGCCGACCGCATCGTGCAGGCGGACAAGACCGACCGCGTCGGCGAATTGGTGCTTGGCGTGGCCGCGCTCAAGCACAAGCAATACAACACGGCGCGCCGCGACCTGACGCTGTCCATTCGCGGCCCCATCACCGATCTGACCGCGACGCTGCTCTCGGCCTGGTCGCTCTACGGCAGCGGCGAAACCAAGGGCGCGGTGGCCGCCATCGACCGCCTTGCGGGGCCGGACTGGTACGGCATCTTCAAGGACCTGCATGCCGGCATGATCTACGACCTCGCCGGCAACAAGAAGGAAGCCGGCAAGCGCTACGAGCACGCCTACAAGCTCGATCCGACCGCGCTGCGGGTCGTCGAGGCCTACGGCAGCTGGCTGTCGCGCAACGCCACGCCGAAGGAAGCGCTCGCCGTGTTCGAGGCGTTCGACAAGATATTGCCGCACCATCCGCTGGTCGTCGAGGCGATGAACCAGCTCAAGGCGAACGAGAAGCTGCTGCCGCTGGTGGCGAATGTGCAGGCCGGCGCCGCCGAAGCCCTGTACGGCCTCGGCGCCTCGCTCGGCCGCCGCGGCGGCGAGGATCTCGGCCTCGTCTATCTCCAGCTTGCGCTCTATTTCGAGCCCAACCATTCGCTGGCGCTGCTCTCGCTCGCCGACCTCTATGAATCGCTCAAGAAGCCGGAGCTGGCGATCAAGGTGTACGAGCGTATCGCGGCCAATTCGCCGCTGCATCGCAACGCCGCCATCCAGATGGCGACCGATCTCGACGCGCTCGACCGCGCCGACGAGGCGGAAAAGCACCTCGACGCGCTGATGAAGCAGCACCCCGACGATCTCGAAGCGATCATGGCGCTCGGCAACGTGCTGCGCGGGCACAAGAAGTTCGCCGAATGCGCCGACGTCTATTCCAAGGGCGTCGCGCTCTTGCCGAATCCGGAAAAGTCGAACTGGGTGATCTTCTATTTCCGCGGCATCTGTTACGAGCGCTCGCATCAGTGGCCGAAGGCGGAAGCCGACCTGAAGAAGGCGCTCGACCTGTTCCCCGAGCAGCCGCACGTGCTCAATTATCTCGGCTATTCCTGGATCGACCAGGGCATCAACCTGGACCAGGGCATGGACATGATCAAACGCGCCGTGCAGCAGCGTCCCGACGACGGCTACATCGTCGACTCGCTGGGCTGGGCCTATTTCCGCACCGGCAATTACGACGAGGCGGTCAAGCAGCTCGAGCGCGCCATCGAGCTCAAGCCGGAAGACCCCACCATCAACGACCACCTGGGCGACGCCTATTGGCGCGTCGGCCGCACCCTCGAGGCCAAGTTCCAGTGGGCGCATGCGCGCGATCTCAAGCCCGATCCGGAAGACCTGCCGAAGATCGAAGCCAAGCTCAAGAACGGGCTGCCGGAGGAAACCTCCTCGCAGGCCAAGGCCGGCAAAAAGAGCGGCGACGGCGGCTAAGGCGACCGGCGTGACGGCTTCGCTGGTCGAACAGGCGCCCGCCAAAATCAATCTGACATTGCGCGTGCTCGGCCGCCGTGCCGACGGTTACCACGCGCTGGAAAGCCTGGTCGCCTTCGCCGACTTTGCCGATGCGCTGGTTCTGCCCGCGGGCGATGAAGTTGCGCTTGGTATCGCCGGGCCGTTCGCTTCCAATTGCGGACCGCATGCCGACAATTTGGTGCTCAAAGCGCATGCCGCACTTGCTGAGCGTGTCGCCGGACTCAAGGCCGGGCGGTTTTTGCTGGTGAAAAATATTCCGGTCGCCGCCGGCCTTGGCGGCGGCTCGGCCGATGCGGCGGCGGCGCTGCGGCTGCTGGCGCGCGCCAACGGCCTCGATGCCGGCGATCCGCGCCTTTTGGCGGCAGCGCTTGCGGTCGGCGCCGACGTGCCCGTGTGTCTTGAATGCCGGGCGCGCGTCATGCGCGGTGTCGGCGACGAACTCGACAAGCCGCTCGATTTGCCGCCGTTGCCGGCCCTGTTGGTCAACCCCGGGACGCCGTTGTCGACACGCGACGTGTTCGACCGTTATGCCGGCGAGCCGGGCGGCCGCTCCGCGCTAGCCGTACCGCGCGAGCGCGCGGCCCTGCTCGAATGGCTCTCGGCGCACGACAACGATCTCACCGCGGCGGCCGTCGCCTGCCTGCCGGCGATCGCCGACGTGCTGGCTGCGTTGCGCGCCCTGCCGGGGGCGCGGGTCACGCGCATGTCGGGTTCGGGCCCGACCTGCTTTGCGCTGTTCGCCTCGGCGGCCGAGGCTGCCGCGGCGGCGCAACAGATCAAGGCCGAACGCAAATCCTGGTGGGCTTGTCCCGTGACCGTTCGCCAGGATATTGCCCGCCCTTGAAAACGCCCGCTTTGTGGGGAACCGTTGTCAGGGACGCGAATTGCGGCTAGGCAGCCTCGCGCAGCAGGAGTGGGACATGAAATCGAGCTGGTTCGTCGGCGCCCTTGTCGGTCTTGCGGTCGTGGCCTCCGGTCCCGCCGCCGCCGGCGCCCGCCACAAGGCGAAGCCCCGTTGCGTCGAGCAGCCGCAAACGTTCTCCCTCGGCGGCTTTTTGTTCAACCAGCCGCCGAAGCCGAATGGCTGCGCGCCGCCGGTTTATGTCGGCGGTGTCTATGTCGGGCAGGATCCGGATCCGTTCATCCGCCAGCAGCTCGAGCGCGACCCGAGCACCGGCTACGCGAGCTATCTGTCGTATTAGTGCACGCGCGCGATGCAGAAGGCGACGGTTTCTTCCAGCGCCGTCTTGATCGCCGAGGGCGGCACCAGAGCAAGCGCGTCGTTGGCGATGGCGCCGTAATGGCGGGCGCGCCCGACGGTGTCGGCGATGGCGTTGTGCTTGGCCATCAGCGCGATGGCGGCGTCGAGATCGCGGTCGTTGATCTCGCCCTTGCCGAGCGTGCGGTTCCAGAACGCGCGTTCGCTCTCGCTGCCGCGGCGGAATGACAGCACCACCGGAAGCGTGATCTTGCCCTCGCGGAAATCGTCGCCCACGTTCTTGCCGAGCTTGGCCGACTTGCCGCCGTAGTCGAGCGCGTCGTCGACGAGCTGGAAGGCGATGCCGAGGTTCATGCCGAACGAGCGGCAGGCCGCGAGCTCGGCCTTGTCCTTGCCCGCCAGCGCCGGGCCGACTTCGCAGGCGGCGGCGAACAGTTCGGCGGTCTTGGCGCGGATCACCGACAGATATTCGTCCTCGGTCGTCGCCGTGTTCTTGGCCGCGCCGAGCTGCATCACTTCGCCTTCCGCGATGACCGCGGCCGCTGCGGACAGGATATCGAGGGCGTGCAGGTTGCCGACCTCGACCATCATCTTGAACGCCTGCCCGAGCAGGAAATCGCCGACCAGCACGCTTGCCTCGTTTCCCCACAGCATGCGGGCGGCGAGCTTGCCGCGGCGCATGTCGCTTTCGTCGACCACGTCGTCGTGCAGAAGAGTCGCGGTGTGCATGAATTCGACGGCGGCGGCGAGCTTGACGTGGCCGTCGCCGGAATAGCCGGCGAGCTTGGCCATGGCCAGCGTCAGCATGGGCCGCAGCCGCTTGCCGCCGGACGAAATCAGGTGGTTGGCGACCTCCGGGATCATGGTCACGTCCGAGCCGGTCCGCGCGATGATCGCCGCGTTGACTCGCTCCATGTCCGGTGCCACCAGTTCGGCAAGACGCTCGATCGAGGTGCCTTGCGGGCTTTCAAACGGAACGACGACGGCCAAAGCGGTTCTCCGGGGTCAGACCTCAGGCGAGCATAGAAACGCTGTGTTAACGGGGCAAGTGCGTTAGATTGCAGCACCGCCGCATCGCGCCGCGCGGAACAGGCAAGGGGGCTCCGATTGGCGAACCGTTCTGCAACCCCGCCGGCGGCCAAATCGGGCCGCTTCGACCGCTACAAGATCGCGGTCCTGGTGCCTTGCTACAACGAGGAAGTGGCGATCGCAAAGGTGGTCAAGGACTTCCGCGCCGCGCTGCCGGCGGCGGCGATTTTCGTGTTCGACAATAACTCGACCGACAATACCGCGGCTGCCGCGCGCGCCGCCGGTGCCGAGGTATTCCGGGAAACGCACCAGGGCAAAGGCTTCGTGGTGCGGCGCATGTTCACCGACGTGGAAGCCGACCTCTACGTGCTGGTCGACGGCGACGCTACTTACGACGCGCCGAGCGCGCCCGCCATGATCGACCGCCTGCTCGAGGACCGGCTCGACATGGTGGTCGGCAACCGGGTCGACCGCGAGCAAGCCGCCTACCGCGCCGGGCACCGGACCGGCAACCGGCTGCTGACGTCCTTCGTCGCCTCCATGTTCGGCCCGAGCTTCAACGACATGCTGTCGGGCTATCGGGTGTTCTCGCGCCGTTTCGTGAAATCGTTTCCGGTGTTGTCGGGCGGGTTCGAGATCGAGACCGAGCTTACCGTGCATGCGCTGGAACTGGGGCTCGCGGTGGCGGAGATCGACACGCCTTACTACGCGCGGCCGGAAGGCTCGGCCTCCAAGCTCAACACCTGGAGCGACGGCTACCGCATCCTGCGCACCATCGTAAGGCTTTACCGCGCCGAGCGTCCGTTGCCGTTCTTCACCGGCATCGGCCTTGCGCTGGCGATCGCTTCGATCGGCTTCGCGGTGCCGGTCTTCGTCACCTATTTCGAAACCGGCCTGGTGCCGCGGCTGCCGACCGCCATCCTGTCGACCGGGCTGATGGTACTGGCGTTCCTGTCCGGGGCGATCGGCCTGGTGCTCGATACCGTGACGCGCGGACGGCGCGAAATGAAACTGCTCGCCTATCTCGCGCATCGGGCCCCCGGCGAGGAGCGCCGGCGCGGATAATTTCAAAGCGCCCGCCCGCGGCTTGCCGGCCGCCGACAGTCGCAACGTCCGGTCATTGCCCGAATGAAAAATTTCCACGCGAGAAAGGCAATGGTGACCGGGGCTGCTTCGGGCATCGGCCGCGCAATTGCGCTGGCGCTTGCCAGGGAGGGCGCTGATCTTTGTCTCATCGACCTGGACGAAGCAAACCTTCAATTGACGGCCGGGGCGGCAAAGAGCCTGGGCGTGGACGTGGTGACCGGCGTTTGCGACCTGTCGCAGCCGTCCGCCGTCAAGCGCGCGAGCGATTTGCTTCTGGCCAGTTGGGACCGTCTTGATATTCTCGTTAATTGCGCGGGCATTTGCCGCTACTGCGCGACCGATGCCATGAGCGAGGAACATTGGAACAATATCATCGCGGTGAATTTGCTGGCGCCGGTCCAGCTCACGCGGACCTTGCTGCCGCTCCTGGCGGCGCAGGATGAGGCGCATGTCGTGAACGTCTGTAGCATTTATGGTCTGGTGTCGTCGGTGCGGGTCGCGGCCTACCAGACGAGCAAATTTGGCCTCGTCGGGTTCAGCGCGGCGCTTCAGGCCGAATACGGCCGTCCGGGATTCGGCGTCACCGCGCTTTGTCCGGGATTTGTCCGCACGCCTTTGATCGACAAGCTTCACCACGATTGGGCAAGCGATGGCGTGCGCGTCCCTTCCTGGCTCGGCACCAGCCCGGACGTTGTCGCCGCGAGGACGTTGAAGGCAATTCGCCGCAATAAGGGCCTTGTCGTGGTCACGGCCTATGCGCGGGCGATCTGGTGGCTGGCGCGGCTGTCGCCGGGTCTTGCGCAATGGCTTGCCGGGAAGGGGCTGTTTTGAGCAAACGCCCGCGGCACCCCTTGATGAGCCAGGCGCGCCGATCTGATACGATCCGGGCTTGAATCCATGCGCGAACTCGTCCGCACCAACGATATGGTCCTGGTCTCGGCGGTGGTGGCGCTGCTCGATGCCGCGCGCATTCGTCATGTAGTGCTCGATCAGAACATGAGCGTGCTGGAAGGCTCGCTCGGCGTTCTGCCGCGCCGCATCCTGGTGTCGGAAGCGCAGGAGCTGACCGCCCGGCAGATCCTGGAGGACGCGGGGCTCGGCAAGGAGCTGCGTCCCGATGGGGACTGACACGCTCGAAACCAGCGAAGACGCCGTGCTGGGCGGACGCCTGCGGCTGCGCCAGCCGCTTGCCGGCCACCGCGTCGGCCACGATGCGATCCTGTTGGCGGCGGCGAGCGAAGGGCGGGCCGGGGAACGTGCGCTCGATCTCGGTGCCGGCGTCGGCGCCGCCGGGCTCGCGCTTGCGGCACGCGTTCCCGGCCTGAGCGTGACGCTGGTCGAGATCGATCCGGCGCTCTCTGCGCTCGCCGGTGAGAACGCGCGGCTCAACCGACTGGCCGATCGGGTGAACGTGCTCACCGCCGATGCAGAGGATGGTGAAGCGCTGGTTGCGGCGGGTCTCGGCGGGCTTGACCGCGTGCTGACCAATCCGCCGTTCCACGACGCGAGCCGGCAGAATGTGTCGCCCGACCCGCGCCGGCGCCTTGCGCATGCGGGCGCGAGCGGCCTGTTGCCGCGCTGGATCGCGACGGCTGCGCGGCTGCTCAAGCCACAGGGCGTGCTGACGCTGATCTGGCGTGCCGATGCGCTCGCCGACGTGCAGGCCGCCTTGGCCGCCGCGTTCGCCGGCATCAGCGTGTTGCCGGTGCTGCCGCGCGCCGATGCGCCGGCGATTCGCGTATTGGTGCGCGCGGTGAAATCCGGCACCGGGGCGCCGCGAATCCTCCCGGCGCTCGTTCTCAACGATCGCCACGGCAAGCCGACCGCGGCGGCGGAGGCCGTGCTGCGCGGTGCTGAAGCCTTAACGCTTGCGGAAAACTAGACGCGGGCCGCTTTGCTCAAGATTTGCGCCGTCCCGGCACGAATTCGCGCCAGCGCCGGGCGACGAACTGGCGGCGCAAGCGCGCCAGTTTCTCGTCGTTGAGATGGGAAAGCCCGATAACGCTACCGATCAGCAGGAACAGGATAGCAAGCTTTGGATCCATCGATCCGCCTCTTTCAAAAGCGCCGCCACGATTTTCCGGACGGCTTTCCCTGCGGTGCAAAAAACATTCCAAAGTTAAAAATTAGGCAATTTATGGGAGCTTTCAGAATCGCGACGGAAAAGTTACTGCAATGCACCGATTTTCTATGGCGGCTATAATATCGCCGTGGAGCCTTTGACTTGAGTTCCAATGATGCCTAACTGGCCAGTATGACGGCCGCCGCACCGATGCCCGATATTCTCAAGCGCGGATTCGAGCTGCTGCTCCGGCTGGTGCCGGCGCGCTTTCGCTCCGACATCCCGGTGGTGCCGGTGGTACGGTTGTCCGGCATCATCGGTGTGAGCACGCCGCTGCGGCCGGGCCTGATGATGTCGGGGGTCGCCCGCTCGCTCGAACGGGCGTTTTCCACCCCGAAAGCGCGCGCCGTCGCGCTGGTCGTCAACTCGCCTGGCGGCTCGCCGTCGCAGTCGCATCTTATCTTTCGCCGCATCCGGCAATTGGCCGCGGAAAAGAAAATTCCGGTCTTCGCCTTCGTCGAAGACGTCGGCGCCTCCGGCGGCTATATGCTGGCTTGCGCGGCCGACGAAATCGTGTGCGACCGGTTTTCGATCGTCGGCTCGATCGGGGTCGTCAGCGGTTCGTTCGGTTTTCCCAAACTGATGGAAAAGCTCGGCATCGAGCGGCGGCTCTACACGTCCGGCGAGCGCAAGGTGATGCTCGATACGTTCCTGCCGGAAAAGCCGGAGGACGTAAAACGCCTCAAGGCGATCCAGAAGGACATTCACGAACATTTCATCGCGCTGGTGAAGCAAAGCCGCGGCGGACGCCTGAAGGGCGCCGACAAGGCCCTGTTCTCCGGCGAATTCTGGACCGCGCAGAACGCGATCGACCTCGGGCTTGCCGACCGTATCGGCGACCTGCGCTCGACCTTGCGCGAACGCTACGGGGACAAGGTGCGCACGCCGTTGATCGCGGCCGATCGCGGCTTTTTCGGCCGGCGAATTCCCGGCCTTGGCTCGCTTGCTGAGTTCATACCGCGGGACGGCTTTGCCGCCGACCTGATCTCGGCGCTGGAAGCGCGCGCGCTCTGGTCGCGCTTCGGATTGTAGGGTAGATTTCGTACAAAGCCGCGAAATCGCCTTGATTTCCGGTCAACAAGTTCCCTCATCGCCGTCGAGGAGGTGCCCCCATGCCGCCGTTTCTGCTCTCACCGCTGGTGAAGTGGTCTTTCATCGCGCTCGGCGGAGCCATGGTCGCGCATTGGGTGGCCAAGGAAGCGCGCCGGATCAACGAAGAGCTCGAGCGGGCCAAGGGCGCCAAGGCGCGCATTCCCGACAAGGAAAACCGGCCGACGCTGCGGCGCGACCCGGTAAGCGGCGAATACCGCCTTTAGAATATTTGCGCGAGCGCTTTTCGTGACGCGCCTGCTGCTCAGCGGCGGGCGGCGTTTGGACCGGTGCGAACGAGCGCGCTGAAAAACAACGCGACCAGCCCCAATCCGAACAATTCAAAGGTCAACATCGGTCGTTCCTCTGCCCTATTTTTTCCGATTATCCGCCGCAGGCATTTCGAATTCGGTTCAAAAACCGGTAAAATTTTAGCGGCTTGACCGCTTTTGTGGCCGCCGATACGGTCCCGGCCATTCCCGTGCCTGAGAATCCGTATTCAAAAGATGGCTGAAGCCGATCTTCTCGCCAGTGACCGCGCGCGTCAGGACAACCTGGACCCGAAGCACTCGTTCCAGGGGCTAATCCTTGCGCTGCAACGGTACTGGGCGGCCTGGGGCTGCGTGATCCTGCAGCCCTATGACATGGAAGTGGGGGCGGGCACTTTCCATCCGGCGACCACGCTGCGCGCGCTCGGGCCCAAGCCCTGGAACGCGGCTTACGTGCAGCCCTCGCGCCGGCCGAAAGACGGCCGCTATGGCGAGAACCCGAACCGCCTCCAGCACTATTACCAGTTCCAGGTGATCCTCAAGCCGTCGCCGCCGGATATCCAGGACCTCTATCTCAATTCGCTGAAGGTCATCGGCATCGATCCGGGGATTCACGACATCCGATTCGTCGAGGACGATTGGGAATCGCCGACGCTTGGCGCCTGGGGACTTGGCTGGGAATGCTGGTGCGACGGCATGGAGGTCTCGCAGTTCACTTATTTCCAGCAGGTCGCGGGCTTTGAATGCTCGCCGGTCTCGGGCGAACTCACTTACGGCCTGGAGCGCCTCGCCATGTATGTGCAAGGCGTGGACAACGTCTACAATCTCAACTTCAACGGCCGCAGCGACGACAAGAAGGTCACCTATGGCGACGTATTCTTGCAGGCCGAGCAGGAATATTCGCGGCACAATTTCGAATTCGCCGACACCGCCATGTTGTTCGAGCAATTCAAGATGGCGGAAGCGGCCTGCAAGAAATATCTCGAAGCCGGCTGGGTCGCCGGCCACAACCGGCGCCGGCACGCGATGGCGCTGCCGGCCTACGACCAGTGCATCAAGGCAAGCCACGTTTTCAATCTGCTCGACGCGCGCGGCGTCATTTCGGTCACCGAACGGCAGAGCTATATTCTGCGCGTGCGCGATCTGGCCAAAGCCTGCGGCGAGGCCTGGCTCGCTACCGAAGGTGGGGGCGCGGCGTGAGCGATCCCGAGATCGGCGGACGCGAGCCGGTGACCGTCGATGTGGTCGAAGGCGAGACCTATTGGTGGTGCCGCTGCGGGCGCTCGCAAAGCCAGCCGTTCTGCGACGGCTCGCACGAGGTGACCGATTTCCAGCCGCTGGAATGGATAGCCAAACGCTCGGGCAAGCGCAATTTTTGCACCTGCAAGCGCACCAGGACGCCGCCGTTCTGCGACAACAGCCATTTGAAGCTATAGTTCAACGTCAAGGCCGGGCGATTCGGGCGACGCGCCATGCTGCTGTGGGCGATTCTTGCGATTTTGGCTGCGGCGATCGTCTTTGCGATCGTCGTCTTCAACCAGTTGGTGCGCGCGCGCCAGATGGCGAACGAGGCGTGGAGCGGGATCGACGTCCAGCTCAAGCGGCGCTCGGATCTGGTGCCCAATCTGGTCGACGCGGTCAAAGGCTATGCCGCGCATGAGCGCTCGGTGCTGGACGAGGTGACGGCGATGCGCGGCGCGGCGCAGGCGCTTCCCGCCGGCGACGTGGCGCGCCGCGCCCAGGCCGAAGGCGCGCTGTCGGCCGCGCTCGGCAGGCTGTTCGCGCTCGCCGAAAACTATCCGGACCTGAAAGCGAGCGCCAATTTCCTCGCCTTGCAGCAGCAGTTGAGCGACCTGGAAAACGAAATCCAGATGGCGCGCCGCTACTACAACGGCGCGGTGCGCAATTTCAACGTGCTGGTGCAGTCCTTTCCATCGAGCCTGATCGCCGGCATGTGCGGCTTTTCCGAGCGCGCCTATTTTGAACTCGCCGATGCCGCCGACCGGGCCGCGCCGCAGGTCGCGCTGCAACCGGGGCAGCCCGCGCGATGACGCCGTCGCTGTCTTCGGCCGCTGCAAGGGCCGGTTTCGCGGCGCTGCTGGCATGCGGACTTTGCCTTGCCGGCGGCGCCGGCGCATCCGCTGCCGAGGTCATCCATTATTTCGATTCGACAGTCAGCGTCGCCAAAAACGGCGACATGAGCGTAATCGAGACCGTGCGCGTGCAGGCGGAGGGGCGCGAAATCCGCCACGGCATTTACCGCGACTTCCCGCTCACCTTCAGGGACGCCGGCGGCGCCCTGCACGAGGTCGAATTCGGCATCACCAGCGTCACCCTCGACGGGCGGCCAGAGTCCTATTTCACCGAGACCAGGAATGGGGTCATCCGCATCTATGCCGGGCGGAAGGACACGTTCGTTTCGCCCGGCGACCACACGTATGTTTTCCACTACCGCACCGCGCGGCAGATCCGCTGGTTCGACGGCAAGCCGGAACTCAACTGGAACGTCACCGGCAACTTCTGGCATTTCCCGATCGAGCGGGCGACCTATCGCCTGCAACTTGCCGACGGTGCGGCTCCCCTGCGCTGGCTCGCCTTCACCGGCCGCATGGGCGCGCGCGGCACCGATTGGAGCGGCTCGATCGGCGGCAACGGCGTGCTGACGGTCGAGACCACGCGGCGTCTTGCGCCGGGCGAGGGCCTCACCGTGGTCGCGGCGCTGCCCGAGAGTGCGGTCGAGCCGCCCTCGCAGAACACGCTGCTGTGGTACGCGATTATGGACAGCCGCCGCTGGATTTTCGGCGGTGCCGGCTTTTTCCTGGTGTTCGTCTATTACGTCGCCGCCTGGAGCGCGGTCGGCCGCGATCCCCGGCGCGGCACCATCATTCCGCTATTCCATCCGCCGCAGGGCATCTCGCCGGCGCTTGCCAATTACATCCACAATTGGGGCCTCGGCCGCGAGAAATGGCGCGCATTCACGGCGGCGGCGCTCTCGCTCGCGGTGCGCGGACTGCTGCGCTTCGACCAGCACGACGACACGCTGACGCTGAAGGCGACCGGCAAGCAGCCGGAAGGCGGCTTTAGCGCCCTGCCGCCGGGCGAAGGCGCGATCTACACCTGGGTGAACGAGCGCGGCGGCGTCGCCAACGTCAACAAGCTCAATGGGGAGCAGGTGGCCAAGGTCGGCAAGAGTTTCACCACCGGCATCGAAGAGGAAAACCGCAACCGCTTCTTCCGCCGCAATCTCGGCTATGTCGCCGCCGGGCTTGCGCTCACGGCGGCTGTCGTCGCCGGTGTGGTCATATTCGGCGGGCTCCAGGAAGAGGATATTTCGATCCTGGTGCTGACGACCTTCGGCAGCTTTGCGGGCGGCATGTTTCTCGTGCCGGTCTTGCAGACCATATTCAGCGGCGCCGGTTTTGCTGCGGTGGTGCGCAGCGCCATGTCGATTGTCGTGATCGTCATCTTTTTCACTATCGGCACCAATTTCGTGCACGCTTGGTCGCCGAGCGGCATCGCCAGCACGCTCCCGGCGGTCTGGTCTTTCGTGTCCGGCTATCCGTTTTCCTTCGTGCTGCTGGGCGCCTTTGCCGCGCTCAACGGGCTGTTTTTTCATTTGATGCGGGCGCCGACCGCGCTCGGCCGACCCATCATGGACCAGCTCGACGGCTTCCGGCTCTACCTGCAAACCGCCGAAGCCGACCGTCTCAACCTGCAAGGCGCGCCGGAGATCACCGCCGAGCGTTTCGAAGCGCTGTTGCCCTATGCGGTCGCGCTCGACGTCGAGAAGCCGTGGTCGGATGCGTTTGCGGCGGCCGTGCGGCGCGCCCATCCGGGCGAAGCCGATCCGATGGCAGGTTATCGGCCGGGCTGGAGCAGCGGCGGCGGCTGGTCGGGCGGCGATTTCGGCCGGGCGGTGTCGACCAGCGTGGCCGGCGTGAGTAGCGCGCTTGCAAGCTCGGTGCCGGTATCGTCCGGCTCCTCGGGCTTCTCCGGAGGCGGCGGCGGCTCGGGCGGCGGCGGTGGTGGCGGCGGGGGAGGCGGCTGGTAGGCGCCGCGCTCAGGCGACCTCCGCGACAATCGAGGGATTGCGCAGCAGGTCGAGGATTTGCGTCGCCGGCATGGCCTTGCCGAACAGGAAGCCCTGGCCCTCGACGCAGCCATGCGCCTTGAGATCGGCAAGTTGCAGCCCGGTCTCGATGCCTTCCGCGGTCGCGGTGAGGCCGAGGCCCTTAGCGAGCCCGATGATGGCGCGCACGATCACCTCGCTGTCGGCGTCGGAGCCAAGACGGTTCACGAAGCTGCGGTCGATCTTGATCTTGTCGAAACGGAACGCCAGCAATTGCGACATGGTGGCGTAACCGGTGCCGAAATCGTCGAGCGCGATGCGGACGCCGGCGCCGCGCAATTCGTCGATCATGCGCTGCGCCAGCAAGGCGTCGCCGACGATCGCGCTTTCGGTGATTTCCAGCTCGAGCCGCGCCGGCGGCAGGCCCGTCTCGCCGAGAATTGCCAGCACGCGCAGGCCGAAGGCCGGATCGCGCAGTTGCAGCGGCGAGACGTTGAAGGCGAGCGTGATGTCCCTCGGCCAGTTCATGGCGTCGCGGCAGGCGATGCGCAGCAACTGGTCGCCGAGCCGGTGGATGAGGCCGCATTCCTCGGCAACCGCAATGAACACACTGGGGAACACGGCGCCGAGCGCGGGGCTCGTCCAGCGCGCCAGCGCCTCGCAGCCGATGATGCGGTCGCCGTCGAGATGCACCAGCGGCTGGTAATGCACTTCGACTCCATTGGCTGCGATCGCCGCGCGCAGCTCGCGTTCGACAATCGCGCGCCGCTCGACATGGGCGTCCATCGCCGGCTCGAAAAACCGGGTCAGCGAGCGGCCGTCCGCCTTGGCGCGGTAGAGCGCGAGATCGGCGCGGCGCACCAGCTCGTCGGCGCCGATCCCGTCATCGGGCGCAATCGCGATGCCGATGCCGACGCCGAGCGCGGTCTCGCTGTCGGCGATCTGGAACGGCTCGGCCACGGCCTTGACGATACGGCGAGCGAGCGCCGCCGGCTCGTCGAGCGAATTGATCCGGGGCATGATGACGGAGAACTCATCGCCGCCGACGCGCGCCACCAGCGCGCCCTTCGCCGCGATTGCGATGCGCTCGGTGAATTCGATCAGCGCCTTGTCGCCGACGAGATGGCCGTGCAGGTCGTTGATCGCCTTGAAGCCGTCGAGGTCGAGCATCAGCACCGCCATGCGGCTGCCCCCGCTGTCGCAGCCTTTCAGAGCGTCGTCGAGTTTTTCGCCAAAGAAACGCCGGTTCGGTAGCCCGGTCAGCGGATCGTGCCGCGCCAGGCGCTGAGCGGCTTTCTCCGCGGCGCGGCGTGCCCCGATCTCCTTGCCGAGATCCCGCATGCGCCGGATCACGAACACGGCCATCGCGATGCTCATGATGAAGACGACGACAATGGCATCGTCGGCGTCCCATTCGGCATGGTCCGTGGCGAACCGGAACAGGCGCGGGGGGATGTCGTACAGGTTCGAACAGACATAGACGGCAAAGGCGAGGCCGAAAATGACGGCGCCGTCCCGCATGTCCCGCCGCCTCCAGTCGACCGACCGCAGCCAGGCGGCGAGCCTCCCGAGCGGTGGAATTCGATCGACGACGCGCACCGGATGCCTCCCCGTGTTTGCGCGCCTGTTTTGACCCAGGAGGCGTTTGCAAATGCCTAATTTAATTCGGCATTTAGCTCGGGATATCTGCATAACCGCTTACCTAAATGCGCTTACGCGGCGCCTTACTGTGCTAGGCCTTGGAACGCTTGCCGCAATCTGGCGGCAGGTGACAATTCGGCCTTCCCCTGATACCGACGGAATTCGCAAGTCCGCCCTCACGAGCCCGCAATGCCCGACCTTCTGCTGGAGTTTTTTTCCGAGGAAATCCCAGCGCGCATGCAGGCGCGCGCCGCCGACGATTTGAAGAAAATTGTCACGGATCGGCTGGTGGCGGCCGGCCTCGTCTATGAAGGCGCCAAGGCCTTCGCCACGCCGCGAAGGCTTGTCCTGTCGGTGCACGGCGTGCCGGTGCGCCAGCCCGACATCCGCGAGGAAAAGAAAGGCCCGCGCGTCGGCGCGCCGGACAATGCGATTTCCGGATTTCTCAAGGCGGCCGGCCTGGCGTCGATCAAGGACGCAAAAGTGCAACCCGACAAGAAGGGCGACTTCTACGTGGCGGTGATCGAGAAGCAGGGCAGGCCGGCGCTCGACGTTCTTGCCGAGATGATCCCCGAGGTGGTGCGCTCCTTTCCGTGGCCGAAATCGATGCGCTGGGGCAGCGGGCGATTGTCCTGGGTGCGGCCGCTGCATTCGATCCTCGCCACATTCGGACCGGAGACGGCCGAACCTGACATCGTGCCGTTCAATGTCGAGGGCATCGCCGGCGGCGACGAGACGCGCGGCCACCGCTTCATGGCGCCGAAGCCGTTCAAGGTGCGCCGCTTCGACGACTATCTCGCCAAGCTCGAGGCCGCCAAAGTGGTGCTCGATCCGGCGCGGCGCGCGGAAATGATCCTCGCCGACGCCAGGCATCTTGCTTTCGCGCAAGGGTTTGAACTGGTCGAGGACGCAGGCCTGCTCGCCGAAGTCGCCGGGCTGGTCGAATGGCCGGTCGCCCTGATGGGCTCGTTCGACGCGGCATTCCTCGCCATTCCCGAAGAGGTGATCCGCGCCACCATCCGCAACAACCAGAAATGCTTCGTGCTGCGCGATGCGGCAACCGCCAGGCTCACCAACAAGTTCATCCTGGTCGCCAACGAGGAGGCCACCGACGGCGGCAAGGCGATCGTTGCCGGCAACGAGCGGGTGATCCGCGCGCGGCTGTCGGACGCCAAGTTCTTCTACGACACCGATTTGAAAGTGAAGCTTGAAGACCGGCTGCCGAAGTTCCGCAACATCATCTTCCACGAGAAATTGGGCACGCAGGCCGAGCGCATTGAACGGATTGCGCGATTGGCCACGGAACTGGCGCCACTGGTCGGCGCCGATGCCGCCAAGGCCGCGCGCGCCGCGCGCCTGTGCAAGGCCGACCTGCTCACTGAAGTGGTGGGTGAGTTCCCCGAATTGCAGGGGCTCATGGGCCGCTACTACGCCGAGGCTCAAGGCGAGGACGAGGCGGTCGCGCACGCTATCGAGGATCACTACAAGCCGAAGGGCCCGGACGACCTCGTGCCGTCCGATCCGGTCTCGATTGCGGTGGCGCTCGCCGACAAGATCGACACGCTGGTCGGTTTCTGGGCGATCGACGAGAAGCCGACGGGGTCGAAGGATCCTTACGCGTTGCGCCGGGCGGCGCTGGGGGTCATCAGAGTCTTATTAGACAACAAAATTCATTTGCAGCTTTGGCAATGCTTTGCTTTTGCCGCTCGACTGTTGAAGGCAGGGGGTTCGCGGCTCCCCAAAAACTTAATAGCGATTCAATACGAGGAGGATGAAAGGCCTTTGAGTGAAAGCTTGCTTTTATTTATTTCCGAACGGCTCAAAGTGCAGCTACGCACGCAAAAAGCACGCCACGATTTGGTGGACGCGGCATTTTCATTGGAAAAACCGGACACAGTTCTGACTATCGTGCGCCGCGTCGAGGCGCTCGGCAAATTCCTCGACACCGACGACGGCAAGAACCTGCTCGCCGGCGTCAAGCGCGCCTCCAACATCATCCGCATCGAGGAAAAGAAGGACGGCAAAAGCTACACCGGCGTGCCCGATGCCAAGCGGCTTGCGGCGCCGGAAGAAAAGGCGCTCGCCGAAGCCATCGGCGCGGCCAAGAAAGACGCCGCGGCCGCCGTCGCCAAGGAGGATTTCGGCGCCGCCATGCGGGCCATGGCGAAGCTTCGCCCCAAGGTCGACGCCTTCTTCGACAAGGTCACCGTCAATGTCGACGACAAGGCATTGCGCGAAAACCGTCTCAGGTTGCTCAACGAAATCCGCGAAGCGACCCGCGCGGTCGCGGATTTTTCCAAGATCGAAGGTTGATGAGTTGCGGAACTTGCCGCGCGTTCTGTCGTTCTACCTACCTCACCCCACAAGGACACCGCCATGTTCATCGGCATCGCCCACCTGCAACCGGTCGTCGCGTTGATCGCCGGCATTCTCATCCTGGTCATTCCGCGCCTGCTCAACTTCATCGTCGCGATCTACCTGATCCTGATCGGCGTCATCGGGCTCGGGCTTATCCGCTGAGCGCAATTGCGGGCTTGCGCCGCCGCCGCCGGAGGTGTTTTTAGGGCCTTGCGTCCAACCCCTGTTCATTGAGCCATGCCGAAACGAAAATCCCCGCGCGTCAGCGCCAAATCCAAAAAACAGGCGGTGCGCAGGAGCGCCAAGCCGAAAGCGGCGGCCCGCCCGCCGGCCGGCAAATGGGTCTACGGCTTCGGCGACGGCCGCGCCGAGGGCATGACGTCCATGCGCAATCTGCTCGGCGGCAAGGGCGCCGGCCTCGCCGAAATGGCCAATCTCGGTCTGCCGGTGCCGCCCGGCTTTACCATCACCACCGACGTCTGCACCTATTTCTACGCGCACGGGAAGCAATATCCGAAAGAGCTGAAGGCCCAGGTCGAGAAGGCGCTTGCCCAGGTCGGCCGCATCACCGGCAAGACGTTCGGCGACAAAAATAATCCGCTGCTCGTTTCCGTACGCTCGGGCGCGCGTGCCTCGATGCCCGGCATGATGGACACCGTGCTCAATCTCGGCCTCAACGACCAGACGGCGGAGGCGCTGGCCAACAATTCGGGCGACCGGCGCTTTGCCTTTGACAGCTACCGGCGCTTCATCACCATGTATTCGGACGTGGTGCTCGGCGTCGGCCACGAGCATTTCGAGGAACTGCTCGACCGCCACAAGGAGCGGCAGGGCTATACGCTCGACACAGATCTTTATGCCGATGACTGGGCCGATCTGGTCGAGCAATACAAGAAGCGCGTGCAAGCCGAACGCGGCGAGCCGTTTCCGCAGGACCCGCACAAGCAGTTGTGGGGCGCCATCGGGGCGGTGTTCGGTTCCTGGATGAACCAGCGCGCCATCACCTACCGCCGCCTGCACGGCATTCCGGAAAGCTGGGGCACCGCGGTGAATGTGCAGGCCATGGTGTTCGGCAATATGGGCGACACGTCGGCGACCGGCGTTGCCTTCACGCGCAATCCCTCGACCGGCGAGAAAAAGCTGTATGGCGAATTCCTCCTCAACGCGCAGGGCGAGGACGTCGTCGCCGGCATCCGCACGCCGCAGGAGATCAGCGAGGCCGCGCGCAAGGAGGCGGGTTCCGACAAGCCGTCGATGGAGCACGTGCTGCCCAGGGCCTATGGCGAACTCAAACGCATCTACAACGCGCTCGAACGCCACTACCGCGACATGCAGGACCTCGAATTCACCGTCGAGCAGGGCAAGTTGTGGATGCTGCAAACGCGATCCGGCAAGCGCACCGCCAAGGCCGCGCTGCGCATCGCCGTCGAACTGGCGAACGAAGGGCTGATCTCGAAGAACGAAGCGGTGCTGCGCGTCGATCCGCTCTCGCTCGATCAATTGCTGCATCCGACCATCGATCCGCGCGCGCACCGCGTGGTGGTCGCGACCGGGCTGCCGGCGTCGCCCGGCGCCGCCGCCGGTGAGATCGTGTTTTCGCCCGACGAGGCCGCCCAGCTCAAGGCCGACGGGCGCAAGGTCATCCTGGTGCGGGTCGAGACCTCGCCCGAGGACATTCACGGCATGCACGCCGCCGAAGGGATTCTCACCACCCGCGGCGGTATGACCTCGCACGCCGCGGTGGTCGCGCGCGGCATGGGCAAGCCTTGCGTCTCCGGCGCCGGGTCGCTGCGCGTCGACTACGGCGCGCGCACCATGATGGCGGGCGGCAAATCGTTCAGGCAGGGCGACTTCATCACCGTCGACGGCTCGACCGGACAGGTATTGGCCGGCAAGGTCGACATGGTCGAGCCGCAATTGTCGGGCGAATTCGCCACGCTGATCGGTTGGGCCGACAAGGCGCGCAAGCTCGGTGTGCGCGCCAATGCCGACACGCCGGCTGACGCGAAAGCGGCGGTGCGCTTCGGCGCCGAGGGCATCGGGCTCTGCCGCACCGAGCACATGTTCTTCGACGAGGACCGCATCCAGGCGGTGCGCGAGATGATCCTCGCCGACGACGAGAAATCGCGCCGGGCCGCGCTCGCCAAGCTGCTGCCGATGCAGCGCGCCGACTTTGTCGAACTGTTCGAGATCATGGGCGGGCGTCCGGTGACCATCCGTCTGCTCGATCCGCCACTGCACGAGTTCCTTCCGCATGGCGAAGCGGAGATCGCGGAAGTGGCGGCGGCCATGCACGCCGATCCGAAGCGGCTCGCCGACCGCGCCGCCGAGCTCGCCGAGTTCAACCCCATGCTCGGGTTCCGCGGCTGCCGCATCGCCATCGCCTATCCGGAAGTGGCCGAGATGCAGGCGCGCGCCATTTTCGAAGCCGCGGTCGAGGCGGCAAAGCGCACGGGCAAGCCTGTCGTGCCCGAGGTGATGGTGCCGCTGATCGCCACCAAGGCCGAGCTCGATCTCGTCAAGGCGCGCATCGACGCCATGGCTGCGGCGGTCACCAAGGAAACCGGCGCCCGGCTCGCCTACCAGGTCGGCACCATGATCGAATTGCCGCGCGCCGCCTTGCTCGCCGGCGAAATCGCGGAATCCGCCGAATTTTTCTCATTCGGCACCAACGATCTCACGCAGACCACGTTCGGCATCTCGCGCGACGACGCGGCAAGCTTCCTCGGCATTTACACCGCGCGTGGGATTCTTCCCGGCGATCCTTTCGTGTCGATCGATCAGCAGGGCGTCGGCGAGTTGGTGCGAATCGGCGTCGAGCGCGGCCGCAAGGTCCGACCGAAACTCAAGGTCGGCATCTGTGGCGAACACGGCGGCGACCCCGCCTCGGTCGCGTTTTGCCACGAAGTTAAGCTCGACTATGTGTCGTGCTCGCCGTTCCGCGTGCCGATCGCGCGGCTTGCCGCCGCGCAAGCCGCGCTCGGCAAAGCCGCCGCCAGCACGGCCTGACCTGCGTGGGCATCGACCGCACCTTTATCGCCTACGCCGTTGTCGTCGGCCTTACGCTTGCGGGCGTGATTGTGCTGGTGCCGCAATTTCGCGTCATCGGCATATCGCCCTTCTTCTGGATACTGATCGCCTTCGCGCTTTTTGAGGCCGCCGGCTATGTGCGCGGCCGTGGGGCAAAGGGAACCGTGATTTCGGCGCAGACCCGGTTCCTCGGCTTCATCATCGCCCTGGCGCTGGTGTTTTTCATTCCTATGCTCGCCGGGATCAAAGTGAACATGCTCTGACCGGGCGACGGCCCGGCGCGCCCCGCCGAGAGGTGCGGAAGCTAGACGGCCACCTTGGTGAGAAAATCTTCCACTTCAATCCGCAGATTGGCGACGGCTGCCTCCGCCGATTGCGAGGCGTCGCGCACGACTTCCGCGGAGGAGCGCGTCGCGGTCGCGGCGGCGGCGACCTCGTCCAGCACCGCGACCACGTGCGAGGTGCCGTCGGCGGCGCTTGCCACGTTTTGCGAGATTTCTTCGGTCGCCGAATTCTGCTGTTCGACCGCGCTTGCCACCGTGGCGCTGTGCTCGTTGATTTCCCGCATACGGGTGGCGATCTGCCGGATCGCCTCGACCGCGTTCGAGGTCGAGTTTTGCACGGCGAGGATGTGGTGGGCGATTTCCTCGGTGGCCGCGGCGGTCTGCACCGCCAGCGATTTGACTTCCGAGGCGACGACCGCGAAGCCCTTGCCGGCTTCGCCGGCGCGCGCGGCCTCGATGGTGGCGTTGAGTGCGAGCAGATTGGTCTGCCCGGCGATGCCGCGGATCAGCTTGACCACGTCGCCGATCTCCTGCGCGCCGGCGGCAAGGCCGGCGATCTCGCTGTCGGTCGCGCGCGCCTCGCCGGTCGCCAGGCCCACGATGTCGCTGGTATGGCTTAGCTGGCGGCTGATCTCGGCGATCGAGCTCGACAGTTCGGCGGCCGCGACAGCCGCGCTTTCCACATTGGCGGAAGCCTCGTTGAACGCCTGCACGGCGCTGATCGCGCGCAGCGAGGTCTGATGCGAGGAGCCGAGCAGCGTGCCCGCGGTCGCGCGCATCGCGGTCGCGCTGTCGCTCACGCTGGTCAAGAGCTTTTCCACGTGCGGGCGGAACGAAGCGATCGCCGCGTCGACTGCGGCGCGTCGCTTCTGCTGGTCGTTGATGGCGGCGCGTTCCTCCTCGGCGCGGCGTTGTTCCGTTACGTCCTCGTGAGTCGATACCCAGCCGCCTCCGGCTACCGGTTCGTTCTTGGCGAGCACGATGCGGCCGTCGTTCGCCTTCACAAAGACATGGTGCGCCTCGCCCCTGGCGGCGCTATCGAGGATTTTCTGGCAATAGCTGTCGACGTCGCCGTTAAATAGTCCCGTGTCCTTGCGGTGTGCGATCAGCTGGCGCAGCGAGCAGCCGTGCCGCACGATCTGCGGCGACACTTTGTACATGTCGATGTAGCGGTTGTTGACCAGTACGATGCGACCCTGCCGGTCGAACATCAGCAGACCCTGCGACATGTTGGCGACGGCGGTCGACAGCTGACGGTTTTGCGTGGCGAGAGGCCGATACCAAAGCCGGACGAGGACGAGCGCGGCAATACAAGGCATGGCCAGCAGCAGCGCGTGACCGGCGAGAGAGGCTGGAAGGTGGAGCGAGAGCATGCCGGCCCGGATGCAGGGGTGCGCATGCATAATGGGCAAAAGCGATTGCCATATGGTTAACGAATGTTGCGCAATCGTTACCGGCCGGCGGAACGCGCGGGGCTTGGCCGTTGCGCGCGCGATTAACAGCTTCGCAAGGTCAAGCAGTCCATAAAAATAGCTCCCGCATTGCCGCCAATCCGGCGGGTGACGGTATTCGCGTGGCGTGAGCGCCGACATGGCGGTGTTGCGTAGGCGTCAAAGGTGGAGTCCGGCCGCGATCGGGATCGGCGCGTTTGCCCTTTCGCTTGCGCCTAATGCGATCGGCTACCAGGATCTTGCCGCGCTGCTTGCGCGCCAGCCGGGCGTGGCCGCCCGCGCCTACCGGCAAATGATCGCCTCGCCATTCGGCACCATCCATGCCGCCACGTTCAGCCTGCCGCGGCCAGTCGGCACCGCCATCCCGCATCCGCCGCTCTACGCGTTGGCGAATTTCGATCCGAGCGGCATCACCGGTCCGATCGCCACGCAGTTTCTTGGCGACGCGAACGCGCCATTGCAGTTTCCCGCCGTCAACCGCAAGGCCAAGCGCGACTCATTCCTGGCGCGGCCGCGTCGGCCGCTGCCGCCCTTGCCGCCGCTGCCAACGAGCGCAACCGCACGCACCGACTCGCCGCTCAAAGGCGGAGAAGCGGGCGAGCGCTTCGAGCCCTATTTGGAATACGAATTCCCTGCGGTGACCGATGCGGAGGTCTTTGCGTCCGACGTCGGGGCGTCCGCCGTGCAAACGCCGCCCGAACGAAAAGACGGCGCACGCATCTATTTCGGCAGCGATCCGCTCGCTGCGGTCGAAGCGCCGATCGCGCCCTGGGCGCCGGGCGACGCGCCGGTCGCGTCCGGCGACCCCGACATCAAGCATTCGGCATTCGCTGCCGCGGGAACGGGCGCCGACAAGGCCGGCGAGAGCGTTGCCGGCAAAGGCGAAGTCACCGGGCTTGGGCAGCGGCCGAAATCGCCGGCCGAGCGGCTGGCGCTCACCGGCAAGGCGCGCGCCAAATCGGAAAAGTGTCTTGCCAATGCCGTCTATTTCGAAGCGCGCGGCGAACCGGTGCGCGGGCAGATCGCCGTGGCGCAGGTGGTGATGAACCGGGTGTTCTCGCCGTTTTACCCGAACAATGTCTGCGACGTCGTGTACCAGAACGCCAACCGCTACCTGGGCTGCCAGTTCACTTTCGCCTGCGACGGCATTCCCGATGTCGTTACCGAGCTGGATGCCTGGCTGCGCGCCAAGCGCATCGCCCGCGACGTGCTCGACGGCAAGCTGTGGATGCCGGAAGTGGCGAAGTCGACGCACTATCACGCCTATTGGGTGCACCCGAGCTGGGTCGCCGAGATGAAAAAGCTGTATAAGCTCGGTGTGCATACCTTCTATCGCCCGCGCGCATGGGGCGACGGCGCGGACGAGCCAAGCTGGGGCGACGCCAAAACGACGGCCGAAGAAGTCAAAAAATTGTAGGCGGCACGCAGGCGGCGCGCGAGCCATGCGCAGCGCAAATGGCTAGGATCAGGATAATTCGTTTTTGCGGCGCACGCGGGCCCTATATGGTCCGCCGCGAACCGGGGTCCATCATGTCAGCGCCAACGGCAGCAAGCGAATCGACCGCGGTGAGCACCTGGCGCACGCCGCTCGTCATCGTGGTTTGCGGTTGCCTGATCGCGGCAATCAGCTTCGGGCCGCGCTCGGCGCTCGGTTTTTTCCTCACGCCGCTGTCGCAGGTGCATCACTGGGGCCGCGACGTCTTCGCCTTCGCGCTTGCCATCCAGAATTTGCTGTGGGGCATCGGTCAGCCCGTTGCCGGCGCAATCGCCGACCGCTTCGGCGCGCCGCGGGTGATGGCGGCCGGCACCCTCTGCTACGCGCTCGGCCTCGTGCTGATGGCCCATGCAACGACACCCGGCGCGCTGACCCTTTCGGCCGGGGTATTGATCGGCTTCGGGCTCTCCGGCTGTGCTTTCACCATCATCGTCGGCGCCTTCGGCAAGCTGGTGCCGCCGAACTGGCGTTCCGCCGCTTTTGGCTTCGGCACGGCGGCGGGCTCCTTCGGCCAATTCCTTTTTTCGCCGCTCGCGGTCGCGCTGATGCAGGTCTATAGCTGGCAGACGGCGTTGTTTGTCTTTGCCGGGATCATGATGTTGATCCTGCCGCTGTCGATCGTGCTGGCGGCGCCGCGCGGCGGCGCGGCAAACGCATCCGCCGCGCCGGTGGCGCAGCAGTCGCTGCGGCATGCCCTGACGGAAGCGTTTGGACATCGCAGTTATGTGCTGCTGGTGCTCGGTTTCTTCACCTGCGGCTTCCAGCTCGCCTTCGTCACCGTGCACCTGCCATCCTACTTGCTCGACCGCGGACTGTCGGCCGAAGTCGGCGGCTGGACGCTTGCCACCATCGGCCTGTTCAACATCATCGGATCGCTGACCTCGGGCTATCTCGGCAACCGGATGCCCAAGCGTTACATTCTCTCGTTCATCTATCTGTGCCGCGCCGTTACGATCGTGGTGTTCATTTCGATGCCGGCGAGCACGGGGGGCACGCTGATTTTCGGCGCGGTCACTGGGCTGCTCTGGCTGTCCACCGTGCCGGCGACCTCGGGCCTGGTGGCGGTGATGTTCGGCACGCGCTGGCTTGCCACGCTGTTCGGCTTCACCTTCTTCAGCCACCAGGTCGGCGGGTTCCTCGGCGTCTGGCTCGGCGGCTTCGTGTTCGATCACTACGGCTCTTACAATCCGGTGTGGTGGCTGTCGGTGTTTTTCGGCGTGATGTCGGCGCTGATCAACCTGCCCATCGTGGAAGAGCCGGTCGGCCGGCTTGCCGCATCGCCGGCCTAGCCGCCGCCGGCTCCCGCACGGCCGAGCTTGCGCAGCCGCGCGCCCCGCGCCATGAATGGCTTCTCATGAAACGGCGGGGCTGAAGCGTGGCGGCATTCAAGGCGATCGTGGTCGAGAAGGCGGATGGCGGCACGCGGGCCGCACTCGCCGATTTCGACGAGGCCAATCTCATGGACGGCGACGTTACCGTCGCGGTCGAATATTCGACGCTCAATTACAAGGACGGCCTTGCCATTACCGGCAAGGCGCCGGTGGTGCGCCGCTTCCCGATGATCGCCGGCATCGACTTCGCCGGCACGGTTTCGGCGTCCAGTCATCCGGCCTGGAAACCGGGCGACAAGGTGATCCTCAACGGCTGGGGTTGCGGCGAGACGCATCTCGGCGCCTATGCCGCCAAGGCGCGGGTGAAGGGCGACTGGCTGGTGCGGCTGCCGGCCTCGATGAGCGCGCGCGAGGCGATGGCGATCGGCACCGCCGGCTATACGGCGATGCTGGCGGTGATGGCGCTGGAGGGCCACGGACTGACGCCGGAGCGCGGGCCGATCGCGGTGACCGGAGCGGCCGGCGGGGTCGGCTCGGTCGCCATCGCGGTCCTCGCTAAACGCGGCTTTAGCGTCAGCGCGGTCACTGGTCGCCCCGGCGAGGCCGATTATCTCAAGGGCCTGGGCGCCGCCGAAATCGTCGAGCGCAAGGACCTTGCCGGGCCGCCGAAGATGCTGGCCAAGGAGCGCTGGGCGGGGGCGATCGACAGCGTCGGCTCGACCACGCTCGCCAACCTTTTGTCGATGACCCGCTATGGAGGCGGGGTTGCCGCATGCGGCCTTGCCGGCGGGATGGACCTGCCGACCTCGGTTGCCCCGTTTATTCTTCGCGCGGTGTGTCTTTACGGCATCGATTCCGTGATGTGCCCGCTTTCACGGCGGCAGGAGGCGTGGAAACGTCTGGAAACCGATCTGGACCGGCAAAAATTGGCCGCAATGACCCGTGAAATAGGCCTTTCCGACGTTCTGGAGGCGGCAGGTTCCATCCTGGCCGGACAGGTGCGCGGCCGGATCGTGGTCAAAATCGGGTAAACGCGTTCAGGATTTATCGACGAACGGGTGGCATACTTCGTCAGGCTTGAACAACGGGCCGTGGTTTTCTTAAATCGGTGGCGTCATTCGGAGTACGGGTATGGTGCGTGGGGTTGCGTTGCTGGTCGGCCTGTTGGCCGCGGTTCCGGCCTTGGCCGGCGAAATGAGCGCCGACGAGGCTCGCCGTTTCGTCATCGGCAAGATGTTCAGCTACACCTGTTTCGAAGGCACGCGCGGGGTTGGCCGCGTCCATGCCGACGGCTCGGTGGTCGGCTCCATCCAGTTCCAGGGCTCCGGCCAGGTTCGCTACGCCCACCTGCCTCCGGGGACGTTACAGGTGCGGGGCGAATCGGTGTGCGCGTCGCTGCGCGGGCTGCCGGTGCAGCCCTGCTTCAATCTGCAACGCACCAGCGAAAGCAGCTTCCGCGGCTCGATCGCGGGGCTCGGCTTTGCCTATTGTGAGTTCACCCGCAACCAGGGCCGCGCGCACATCGTCCGCACGTCGCACCATCACGAGACCGGCCCGGTATCGCTGCGGCCCTCGCTCACCGCCGACAACGACTAGCTGTCCCGGACCCGCTCTGCGCGTCCGGTTGCGGCACTCTCGCGCTAGCGGAGCGGGCTGCCTGCTTTCATTGCGGCAGCAAGAAACGCGAAACCGTCCGCGCTCCAGATCGGAATTCCCCCGCGCACGGCAAAGGCGCCATGGCCGTCCTGGTGCGTGGTGCCGAATGCCGGATAGATTTTGGCGGTGTTCGGCGGTCCTTTGGCGCGCACCATCGGACCGAGCACTTCGCTCGGGCCCAGGCTGTAATCGTTTTTTGCCTGCGCCAGGAACAACGGCGCCTTGGCATTGCGCACCGCATGTTCGAGCCGAGCCCGCACCGCCGGGTTACTCCAGGTCATGGCGCCCGGTGCGAATGCCATAAAGGCGCGGATACCCAGCCCCTTTTCTGCGGTGAGCAAGGTCTGAATCCCGCCATAGGAAACGCCGGTCATTGCCACCCGATTGCGATCGACGTCCGGCTGCCGCATCAGCCATGCGACGGCGCCGGCGACGTCGCGATTATAGACGTCCTGCAGCGCAACGATCCGCCGATCGCGCACCGCAGGGTCTCGCACCTGCGTCCGGATCTGCTTTTGCAGGTCGCCGATATAGGCGCCCGGAGAGCGGCCATGGCCATGGCGGTGGAACGAAAAAAACAAATAGCCGTGCTCGACATAGACGCGCGCCAGTTCGGGCGGATGGCAGCGGCCGGGAAACTTCTCGCTGCCGTGGTTATAGATCATGGCCGGGAACGGGCCCGCTCCAGGGGGGCGCTGAATACAGCCGTAGAGCTTGTAACCGTTGCTTTCGAAAGTCACTTCTTCCTGGCGCGGCGGCAGCTGTGTTTGCCCCGACGCGGCGGGCGGCGGCTTTGCGGCATCGTCGGCGCGCGCCGGTGCAATCGTGAGACATTCGCCGAGCAATAATGCGGCGATAGATGCGAAAACCAGCGGATTTGAATTTCTGACCATCGCGTATTTCCTGCGAATGGCACGCCGTTGCGGCCGTGGCAGGGCCGCACACGCCGATCATAGCACAACACGTGCGCGAAGCCGCGGTCCGCGGCTTCAGGCTTTTGCCGGGAAGATCATGCAGGTCGTGGTGGCGTGGGCGTAGAGTTTGCCGGCGCGATCCTTGAGGTGGCCTTCCGAGGTCGCCACCGTGCGCCCGCGATGGATCAGGCGGCCTTCGGCGCGCACCGGCCCGGTGTCCTTGGTAAGCGGACGCACCAGATTCAATTTGAGCTCCAGCGTGGTCCACGCCTCGCCTTTGGCTAGCGTCGAGAAGATGGCGCAGCCGACCGCGGAATCGAGCAGCGTCGCGGCGAAGCCGCCATGCACTGTGCCGATCGGGTTGTAGTGGCGGAATTCCGGCACGCCCTCGAACACCGCGCGCCCCGCTTCGACCTCGACCAGATGGAAACCGAGCAATTCGCTGATCGGCGGATTCGGCTGCGTGCCGGCGACGATGCCCTTGAGAAATTCAAGCCCGCCGAGGCCCGTAATCGCCTCGGGAGCAACGACGCCGTATGTCTTGCCGGTCACTTGCGCCCCCGTTGAACCCGCATCAGCTTAGCGGTCCGCTCACGCGATTTCGAGCCGGAACGGATCGCCTTCCGTGGCGAGGTCGCCGGGGCCGATCATTTAGATCGCGCGCACCATGCGGCCGTCGCGCCCGAGCAGGCGATCGGCGATCGACACGATGCGCGCATTTGGCTGCGCGGTCCGCGAGGCACGCCGGATATCCCAGGCAATCCGCTGTTCGTTGCGCGCCGGATTGAGCGCGCAGGCCGCCACGAATGCGCCGGCGGTGGAGCGGCTGATGCCGGCGTAGCAATGCACAACCATGGGCGCGGCGCGGTCCCATTTGCCGACGAAGTCGATGAGCCGCCGCACGTGCTCGTCGGCCGGCGCGGTGTAGCCGTCGATCGGCACACTGATGTCGTCGACGGAGAGCACCAGGTGGTTTTCCGGCGCGATGTGGCGCGGCCGCTCGACGCGGTCGGTGAGCCGCAACAAGGTGACGATATGGCGCGCGCCGGTCTCATCGACCGTGGCATGCAGGCGCGCGAGCGAGCAGACGTGGATCATGTGGCCTTCATGCGGGACTATTCGTTTGGCATATCTATGACCTGCGCGCCATATTGAGAAGCGCTAACCGCGCAGAAGCTTGTTGAACCGCTCGCGAAAGCGCGTCTCGGCGACGCCGGCGGACCACGGCGTCAGAAAGTCGCGCTCGAGCGCGGCGGAGAATTTCGGCGGCGGGCCGAAGAATTTGCGCGCCTCGGCGGTTTCGAAGCCGGCGAGCTTTGTCGCTTCGAGGTACGCTGCGGCGCGGTCGGCGGCCTTGGTCAGAATTTGCAAGGGTTCCGGCAGCGTCGCCGGCAGGCCGAAGCGCAGATGGATGGCGGCGAGCAGTCGGTGCTCGACCGCCTTGTAGCTGTCGCCGATTACCGCCTTGAACGGCGAGATCATGTCGCCGATCACGTATTCCGGAGCGTCGTGCAGCAGTACCGCCAGGCGCCCGCGCGCATCGAGCCGTGGCGCCTTGGCGCGGGCCAGGGCTTCGACGAGGAGCGCATGCTGGGCGACCGAGTAGATATGCGCGCCCTTGGTCTGCCCGTTCCAGCGCGCGACGCGGGCAAGCCCGTGCGCGATGTCCTCGATCTCGACGTCGAGCGGGGAGGGGTCGAGCAGGTCGAGCCGGCGGCCTGACAACATGCGCTGCCAGGCGCGCGGCGCCGATTTCGCTGTGCCCCTGCGCGCTTTGTTCATCGGCGCGAATTTGGTCTCGAATCTGCAAGTCTTGCGCAGGCGGCGTGGCGGTGGCAGGCGACCAGATGGTCGTTGACCATGCCGACGGCCTGCATGAAGGCATAAACGATGGTCGGCCCGACGAATTTGAAGCCATGGCCGAGAAGCTCCTTCGACATCGCGCGCGAGGCTTCGGTTTCGGTGGGGGTGCGCGAACGGTTGCCGATCTTGTGGTCGACCGGCTTGCCGCCGACATGCTTCCACAGCATGTCGGAGAAGCCCGGCCCATTTTCCATGATCGTGAGCCACGCCCGCGCCGAATTCACCGTGCCCTCGATCTTGGCGCGGTTGCGCACGATGCCCGCGTCCTGCATCAGGCGCTCGACTTTTTTCGGCGAATAGCGCGCGATTTTTCCCGGGTCGAAGCCGTCGAAGGCCGCGCGAAAATTCTCGCGCTTGCGCAGGATGGTGATCCACGAAAGCCCGGCCTGAAAGCCGTCGAGAATGAGTTTTTCGAACAATGCGCGGTCGTCGTATTCCGGCACGCCCCATTCCTCGTCGTGATAGGCGATATAGAGTGGGTCCTTGCCCGGCCAAGGGCAGCGCACGAGCTTGTCGGGATGCAGTACGGCTTTGCTCATGACGACGCTTTGCTCTCGCCCGGCCAGGGAAATTTCGCCCAGGCCGGCTTGACAATGCGCAGCGGGATATTGCCGCAGTTGAGCGGTGTGCCGGCGGCAAGTGCATCGGCAACGCGATCGAGGCGCAGCATGGCGAGGCCGCGGCCCTTGGCGGTCGAGGCCAGCGCGCCGACCTGCTTCTCGCCCGCCATCACCGGCAGCCCGGAGAAGGGCGCGAATTGGTCATAGGCGACCGGCAACAGCCGGTTGCGCGCACTCGCGCGGTGTTCGACGCGGGAAACGACTTCCTGGCCGACATAGCAGCCCTTGTCGAAGTCGACCCCGGCAAGCTGGTCCATGTCGGCTTCGTGCGGGAAGGTATCGCCATAGGCGAAATCCAGGCCGCCGCGCGGCACCCCTAGCGCGATGCGGTGCGCGTCATAGGCTTCGGCGTCGGTGAGCGTGGCGCCGAGATCGGCTGCGGCCTCGGCAATCACCGTCGGCGGCAGGATCGTGCGCGTTCCGAGCGCGGGCAGGCGCGGGTCGACATAAGACAGCCCGTATTCGCTCAGGCCAGCGCCGTTCCACACCGCCATCACGCCCAAGGTTTCGGAAAGGTCGGCGACCGCGATCTTGGCGCGCAGTTTGTAGAAGGTGAGTTTCTCCACCAGAATGCCGGACAGCGCGCGCGGACAATCGAGGAAGAATCCGCCGCCGTCCCCCGGCTCGGCTTCCGCGGCGATGAAGTCGACGACGATCTTGCCTTGCGGCGTGAGGAGGCCGGCATAGCGCGCCTGCCCGGGCTTGACCCCGCCGATATCGTTGGTGGCAAGCCCGTTGAGAAAGCGCCGGGCGTCCTCGCCATCGACTTTGACGACGCCTCTTTCGGGAAGGAGTGCTGCCTGCATGTCAATTCTCGAAAGCGCCCCGCCTGCGATATCGCGGATTGACGGGGGGCACCATCATTCCACTTTGATGTTAGCCGCCTTGATGATCGGCCACCACTTGGCGATCTCGGCCTTCTGCAGGGCGCCGAGCGCCTCAGGGGTCTGCTGGTCGCGCGGCGGGATCTGCGCGGCCTGCGCCTCAAGCTTCTTACGCAAATCGGGGTCGGCGAGGGCCTCGTCGACCGCCGCGTTGAGCCTGGCGACAATGTCCTTGGGCGTGCCCTTCGGCGCCCACAACCCGTACCAGGTGGAAACGTAAAGGCCAGGCAGGCCGGCTTCGTCGACCGTGGGAATTTCCGGCGCCAATGCCAGCCGCTTTTTTGCCATCACGGCGAGCGGATGAATTTTGCCGGTCTGATAGAGGGCGACGGAGCCGCCCGAGAGCTGGTCGAAAAGCATGGTGATGTGGCCGCCGAGCACGTCGTTGAGCGCCTGCGCTCCGCCGCGATAGGGCACGACCTTCAGCGGCACGCCGGTCATGCTCTGAAAATAAACCGCCGCAAGATGCGCGATCGATCCAACCCCGGCGGTTGCAACCGTTGCCTGTTCGGGATTGGCCTTGAGCCACGCGATCAGGTCCTTCAGGTCCTTGACCGGCAGATCCTTCTTCACCGCCATGACATAGACATTCGACGGCAGCAGCGCGACCGGTTCGAGATCGGCCACCAGATCGTATTGAAGCTTGTAGAGCGCGCCGTTGAAAACATGCGTGCCCAGATGGCCGATGCCGATCGTGTAACCGTCGGGCGTTGCGCGCACCACGCGGCCGACGCCGATCGATCCCGCCGCGCCGGGAGCATTCTCGACGATGACGGATTGGCCGAGCGAATTGCGCATTCTCTCGCCAAGCAGGCGGGCAAGCGTGTCGGCGGGACCGCCGGCGCCGAAGGGGACGACGATCGTGATGGGACGCGACGGGTACGTTTCCGCCGAGGCAGCGGTCGCCTGCATGGCGAGGCCGCACAGTGCGGCGATCAGGAACTTCGTCATGGCGCGTCGTCCTTCTGCTGGGGAGGCCGGGTCAATCATACCGTCAAATCGTCTCGGGTTCGCTGGCGATGCGCAATGCGCGCACGAAGCGCGAATTGCCGACGTACCATCCAACGAGCGAGGCAAGCTCGATCACGCCTTGCGGGGCGAAGGCATTTTTTGCCGCGGCGAAGACCGCGTCGTCGACCTCGCCGCTCAACGCGGCCTGCTCGACGAATTCAAGCGCCGCCCGCTCGCGCGCATCGAACGACGGGGAGGCCCGCCACGCGGGTAACGCCGCAACCTTCGCCGGCGGCACGCCGCAGGCAACTGCGATCGGCCGGTGCACGGACTGCTCGTAGTCGGAGTTGTTGACCTGCGCGATGCGCAGGATCAGAAGTTCCTGCAGGTCCCTCGGCAAGGACGATTCCTCACGCAGCGCCGTGGCATAGGCCGCCTGCGCCCGCAGCATTTTCGGCGCGTGGCCGGCGGCCTGGTGGATATTGAGCAGGTGGCCGCGCTTGGCGCGGATGCGGGCGAACATGTCGGCGAGAATGGCGTCGTCCGGCGATTCGGGCGCGGCGCCGAGGCGGGAAATCGGGCTTTTCGTGTCGGGCATGCGGGGTCGTCCGGCTTTCTGCGTGGGCGCAAGCTTATCCATAAATCGCTTCCCGTCCCCGGCACAATTGCATGGGGCGGATGACGACACGGCCATCGTCTCTTGCCAGAAGCCGCGGCGAAACGTAAGCGCTGTTGCGCGGGCCTCAAGCCCTGGTTAGAGCCGATTCCGTCATGACGGAAACCTACGACCTGATCCTGAAACGCGGCACCGTGGTCAATCACGACGGCGAGGCCGCGCGCGATATCGGCATCCGCGATGGCCGGTTCGCGGCCATCGGCGACCTTTCGCGCGCCTCGGCCGGGGAGACGATCGACTGCCGCGGCCTGCATCTGCTGCCGGGCGTGATCGACAGCCACGCGCATTTTCGCGAGCCGGGCCTCACCCACAAGGAGGACCTGGAAAGCGGCTCGCGCGGCGCGGTGCTCGGCGGCGTCACCGTCGTGTTCGAAATGCCCAACACCGATCCGCTGACCACCACCGCAGAGGCGGTTGCCGACAAGGTCAGGCGCGGCCATCACCGCATGCACTGCGATTTTGCTTTCTATGTCGGCGCCACACGCGAGAACACCAGGGATCTGGGTGAGCTGGAGATGCTGCCGGGCGTTTGCGCGGTGAAGGTGTTCATGGGCGCGTCCACCGGTTCGCTGCTGATCGAGGACGACGCCGGCGTGCGCAACGTCCTCAATAGCATCCGCCGCCGCGCCGCCTTTCACGCCGAGGATGAATTTCGGCTCCGCGAGCGGATGAACCTGCGCGTCGAGGGCGACCCGTGTTCGCATCCGGTCTGGCGCGACGCGACGGCCGCGCTGATGGCGACGCAGCGGCTCGTTGCGCTCGCGCGGGAAACGGGAAAGCGCGTGCACGTGCTGCACGTGACGACGAGGGAGGAGGCGGTTTTTCTCGGCCGGCATAAGGACGTCGCGAGCGCCGAGGCAACCCCCGCCCATCTCACGCTCGCCGCTCCCGATTGTTACGAGCGGCTCGGCACGCTTGCCCAGCTCAATCCGCCGATCCGCGATGCATCGCACCGCGAAGGTCTCTGGCACGGCATTGCCCAGGGCGTCATCGACAGCGTCGGTTCCGACCACTCACCGCACACGCGACAGGAAAAGGCGCATCCCTATCCGAAGACGCATTCGGGCATGACCGGCGTGCAGACGCTGGTGCCGATCATGCTCGATCACGTCAATGCCGGCCGGCTCTCGCTGCTGCGTCTGGTCGATCTCACCAGCGCCGGCCCGGCCCGGCTGTTCGGCATTGCCGCCAAGGGCCGCATCGCCGTCGGCTACGATGCCGATCTGACGGTGGTCGACCTCAAGCGGCGGCAAACCATCACCGACAACTGGATCGCCTCGCGCGCCGGCTGGACGCCCTTTAACGGCGTCAGCGTGACCGGCTGGCCCGTCGGCACGGTGGTGCGCGGGCACAAGGTCATGTGGGAGGGCAGCCTGACCGCGCCGGGGCAGGGCGAGCGCGTCCGCTTCCTGGAAACCTTGGCGAATTGAGCGCCCCGCCGATGCCGCGCTCAACGCAGAACTAGTCGATCAGCCGGCTGATGAACTTGTTGGCCCTGGCACGCGCCCAGCAGGCGGCGGCGAGGGCGAGCCCGATAGGGAGCAGCACCTGGCCGACGTGGGAGATCGTTTCTCTTGTGAAAAACTCGATCACGGAGAGGTGTTGTTCGTAGAAGTTTACAAACGGAAGGATGGCGCCGCCGACGACCGCGCCTGCGGCAAGATTGTTGTAGAATAGTGCCCGCAATTTCAGTTTTTCATTGTCCGCCAGTTTCCCCATCGCGTTTTCCTTTTGCTTTTGCTATTCGCCCGTTTTTGCCTTAGAGCCTCGCCGATATGAGGCCCGGCTCGCGCCGCCCCGGTCTGACCCGCACCGCCCGGCGGCGCATCGATAGCATCGCCCGGCGTTATTCCACGATGAGCCGGTTTTCCCCAGCCTTTTTACGAAAAACCTCCTGTGGAATTGCAATCGCATAAATAACGTTTATCAGCGGTAGAATGGTATTGCTCCGCCCCGCCTGGCTGTGTCGGGGCTTGGGGGACGCGGGTTTATGAGCGGCGAACTGGTTTCGCTTCGCCTGTTGCTGGTCGCCGCCGAACCGGCTCATGCGGCGCTTTGGCGCCAATGTATCGCGCAAGCTTCGGTCCCGATCGAGTTCGACGCCTGCGAGGTGCCCGCCGCCAGAGCCGCGCTGAAAGTGGGGGGCATCGACATCTGCGTGATAGACGGCGGATTGGACGATGCCGACAAGGCCTCGGTGATCGCGGCAGCGCGGGCAAAGAATCCTGAGCCGCTGGTTTTTTTGTCGGCGCCGCGCGGCAGCGCGCGCCCGCGCGACATCGACGGCACGCTGGCCAAGCCCGCCGATCTCATCGATGTGCGCAAGGCGGTGGAAATCTGCATTCGCGCGCGCTTGCCCACGCGGGTTCTGGTCGTCGACGATTCCGACACGATGCGCAACATCGTGCGCAAGATCCTGGCGGCGAGCCGCTTCGATCTGGACGTCCATGAGGCGGCGGACAGCGGCGCCGCGTTCGGCCGGCTCCGTAACGGCAATTTCGCCATTGTGTTTCTCGACCACGGCATGCCGGGCCTCAACGGCGCCGACATCCTTGCCGGGATCAAGCGCGTCAATCCGGAGGTGGCTGTCGTGATGATGACGACGGCGGTGGACAAGGACGCGCCCCTGCGGCCGCATTTGGCGGGGACGCTCGCTGTCCTCAAGAAGCCGTTTTTCCCCGCCGACGTCGACGGCGTGCTCGAGCTCTTTTACGGGTTGCGCGAGCCCGACGTGTTGTAATCGCCTGAATTGGAAAATCGCCGGCGGGCGCTATTGCCGGGCCTGATCGAGCGAGAATTCGCCGTTGCGGATGCGGCTGCCGAGCCCTTCCGCGAAAGTGGCCGCCGCTTCCTCGCCATAGGTGGTCACGAATTCGGCGAAGGCGGCAAAGAGGCAGGCCTGCGCTAGGCAATCGCCATCGATACCGTCGATGCGCGCCTCTGCCCATGCTTCTTGCAGGTAGCCCAGCGCCACGCGCTTCTGCTCGTGGTCCGGCACCGGATCGCGCGAATGAGTGGATCGCTCCGTCGTGGTCATTTTCACCTTCGTCCCCGGGCGTCGTTCCTTGACACCGGTCTCTTTCCCCGGAGCGGACGTTAGCACGCGGGCGCGACCCACCAAGCCCGCACGTAAAGAAAGGTTAATAACGGCGCGTCTAATTGGCGTAACGCGCGGTGATTTCGCGGGCGATTTTGGCGCCTTCGTCGAGATATCGGCGAATTGCAAGGTCGGCGGCCGGGGTGCAGGTCCGATAGGTCTGCTGGAAGCCCTGGTAACCACGATTGAAACTTGCCACGATCTTGCGCCGCCGCTCCCCGCTCGGCGCCTCGGCGTCGATCAGCGACTGCATTTCGTCGCGCCATTTCTGCCCTTCGTTGGCCCCGCAGACCGCCCGCAGATAGTGCAGCGCGCCCATGATCTCGGCGAGGCGCTGCAAATCGCCGTCGAACGCCGCCGGCGTGTTCTGCGCGCGCGCGGGCGCGGCGAGACAGAGCAAAAGCATCAACGCGGTCAGCAGTCTGGTCACGGCGCGCGGCCCGTTCCTGGTCGCGGTTGATATGCCCCCGCTGTGCGGCAACCGCAAGGCAGAGGGCGGCGTCATTCCTCAACTCGTTTTGCCCGCCAGCACCGCGGCGGCGTCGGCGACGATTTCGGCGAGCCCGTCGGTGGTGCGAAAGGACGACAACTCGGCGGGCTCAAGCCAGCGCGCGTCGTCGAGTTCCTCGTTGAGCACCGGCTCGCCGGAGCGCCAGCGCGCGGCAAAGCACAGAATGACGAAATGGCGCTCGACCCGGCCCTGCGCGTCGCGCGCGATCGCTTCGCGGTGACCGGCGAGCGCCACCGGCTCGATGTCGAGCGCGGTCTCCTCGCGCACTTCACGCATCACCGCCTGTTCGAGCGTCTCGCCGGTTTCCACGCCGCCGCCCGGCAGTGTGTAGATGCCGAGCGCCGGCTTGCGCGCGCGCCGCACCAGCAGCACCTTGCCGTCGCGAAAGATGGCGGCGCTGACCGCAAGATAAGGGCGCTGTGGATAGGTACGCTGGTCGGCCATCAGTCTCGCCCGCGCAGGATCGTATCCGAAAGCCGCCTGCCACTCGGGATCATGCGCGTTTCATCAAGCTGTCGACCACCGTTTGCGGGCTTGCCGGCTCGGCGCTGTCGGTGGCGTCCTCGCCGTTGATCACCGCGCCGGCGCGCGCGACCAGCGGCTTGAGCAAGGCGACGGCGCAGCCGGCAAACGCGACCGCGGTTTCCGGCGGCATGTCGGCGCCCATGGCGGCGCGTGTCGCCTCGAGCACGGCGGTCATGGTGCCGGCCAATGCGTCGAGACAGCCGCGCCGGCCGGCGTCGGCGGCGTCGTAGGCGGCGATGGCGAGTGCGCGGCTGGTGAAACGCGAGGCCGCGAAATGCTCACGATAGCTCATCGGTCGCCAGCCGAGAAAGTCGGCGCGGCAGTCCGGGCAGCTCGCCAGCATTTCGAGCAGCATGATCGCTTCATTGAAATGATTGAGATAGTCGGTGGCAAGGCCGGTCGCCGGGTTGATGTTGGCGGCGGCGAGGCGGTGCTCGCCGGCTAAGTCCGGGCCGTCGTCGGCTTGCAACGTTTCAGCGCAATCCTGATATTTCATCGCGACCCCGCCGTCCCCCGATTGGCCGGGCGCCAGTGTTATTCTACACGGTTAAGGCGCGATTAAGCGCGCGCAGGAAGGGCGGTAAAATGTGCGGCCGCTATACCATCACCGCCTCGCCGGAAGCGCTGCGGGCGCTGTTTCGCTACGCCGAGCAGCCGAATTTCCCGCCGCGCTATAATATCGCGCCGACGCAGCCGATCCCGATCGTGCGGCTGGTCGACGGCCAACGCCATTTCGCGCTGGTGTGCTGGGGGCTGCTGCCGTCCTGGGTCAAGGACCCGAAGACTTTCACGCTGCTCATCAATGCGCGGGGGGAATCGGCGGCCGAGAAGCCCGCATTCCGCGCCGCCATGAAGCGCCGCCGCTGCCTGATTCCGGCGGACGGCTTTTACGAATGGCAGAAGGCGGGCGAGCGCAAGCGGCCTTTCTATGTGCGTGCGAAGTCGGGCGTCCCGCTCGCATTCGCAGGGCTTTGGGAAACCTGGACCGGCCCAAACGGCGAAGAACTTGAGACCGCGGCAATCGTTACCACCCGCGCCAACCGGACGCTGGCGCCAATTCACGAGCGCATGCCGGTGATCGTGCCCGAGGACGCATTCGATCTGTGGCTCAACGCCGGGGAGGTCGATGCGGCCACGGCCTCGGCGCTGATCGCGCCGGCGCCGGAGAACCTGCTCGAGGCTTATGAAATATCCACGGCGGTCAACCGCACCGCCAACGACAACCCCAAGCTGATCGAGCCGGCCGCGCCTGAAACCGCACCGGCCACGCCCGCTGAGAAAAAACGGTCCGCCAAACGCGCCACGAAGAACGACCCGCAGCGCACGCTGTTCTAGGCGCTCACGGCGTCGGCGCGCGCCCATCCAGCCATTTGGCGAGCACCGCGCGCGGCTGGTCAAAATAGCCGAGCGCCGCATAAAAGTCGTGCACCGCCAGATTGTCCGGCCGCACCATCAGCATCACCTTGGCGATACCGCAGCGGGCGAGCCACTGCTCGGCGGCCTGCGTCATGGCGCGGCCATGTCCACGCCCGCGCAGATTGGGGTCGACGGCGAGATAATAGAGCCAGCCGCGGTGGCCGTCGTGGCCAACCATCACCGCGGCAATGATTTTGCCGTCGGCGCGGCCGACAAGGATCGCCGCATTGCTCCCCGCGCGCGCTAGCGCGATGTCGGCGCGCGCATCGTTCCACGGCCGCGTCAGATCGCAGCGCGTCCACAGCGCGACGATGGCGTCGATATCGTCATCCGCGGCGGGGCCAATGGTGAGCGCCGGCATGAGGCTTGCTACAGCACTTTTCCGGGGTTGAGGATGCCGTTCGGATCGAGCATTTTCTTCAGGCCGCGCATCAGTTCGATCGCCACCGGGTCCTTGTATTGCGGCAGGATATCGCGCTTCATTACGCCGACGCCGTGCTCGGCCGAGATCGAGCCGCCGAATTTCTTCACCACCGCGAAGACGACGGCGTTGACCTCGTCCCAGCGCGCCAGGAATTTTTCCTTGTCGGACCCCAACGGCTGCGTGACGTTGTAGTGGATGTTGCCGTCGCCGACATGGCCGAACGGCAGCGGCCGGCTTCCCGGGATGAGCCTGGTCACGGCCGCGTTGACTTCCTCGATGAATGCCGGGATCGCGGCGACCGGCACCGAGACGTCATGCTTGATCGAGGCGCCGATATGCCGCTGCACCTCGCCGAACATTTCGCGGATCCGCCAGAACGCCTTTCCCTGCTGGACGCTTTCGGCAATGGTGGCGTCGAGCACCAGGCCCTTGTCGTGGCCGGTAGCGAGGATTTCCTCCATGACCTCGCGCAAGCCGCTCTTTGCCTGCGAGGATAATTCGATCAGCACAAACCAGGGATGCGGGCCGGCAAGCGGCATGCGGCTCGATGAATCGAAATCCACCACGGCTTCGACGCCGGCGCGCAGCATGAGTTCGAACGAGGTGACGCCGCCGGCGGTGCGGTCGGTCGCGAGGTTGAGCAGGTCGACCGCGGCCTGCGGGGAGGGCACACCGGCAAAGGCGGTTTCCACCGAGCGCGGCCGCGGCACCAGGCGCAACACCGCCGCGGTGATGACGCCGAGCGTGCCTTCCGCGCCGATGAACAGGTTTTTCAGATCGTAGCCGGTGTTGTCTTTCTTCAGCTTGTTGAGATTGCGCAGCACGCGGCCGTCCGCCAGCACGACTTCGAGCCCGAGCGCATGCGAGCGCGCGATGCCGTGCGCGATCGCTGCCACGCCGCCGGCATTGGTGGAAAGGTTTCCGCCGATCGTGCAGGTGCCTTCCGACGGCAGCAGTTGCGGATAGAGCCGGTCCGCCGCGGCGGCCGCTTCGCGCGCGCGTTGCAGCGTGACGCCGGCTTCCACCGTCATGGTGTTGGATACCGCGTCAACCTCGCGGATTTTGTCGAGCCGGGCGAGCGAGAGAACGATCTCGCCGCTGAAGGGAATCTGCCCGCCGACCAGGCCGGTATTGCCGCCTTGCGGCACCACCGCGGTCCTGGTTTCGTTGGCGAGCTTGAGGATCGCGGCGACCTCATCGACCGAGCCGGGACGCAGCACCACCGGCGTCTGGCCATGGAAGAGGTCGCGCATCTCGACCAGATAAGGCTCCTGCGCCGCCGCATCGGTCACCGCGTATTTCGCGCCGACGATGCCGATGAAGCGGGCGAGCAGGTCTGGCGCGAGCGCGCGCGTGGGCTGCGGCTCGGTGTGAAGGTTCATTTTGCTTTTCCTGCTTTCGGCGCGGCCGCGCGGACGAGCCGGTCGTTGATGGCCTCGCCCAGGCCCTCGCGCGGCACCTTCATCACCGCGATGCTGCCGGCGCCGGAAGCATCGAGTGCGCGCAGGTGCGAGAACAGATTGGCCGCGGCCTCGATCAAATCGCCGCGCGGCGACAGATTGAGCGCAGCCTCGTGCGCGGGTCCAAAGCCGAGCAGGGCCTCGCCCGGCGCAGCCATGTCAGCATTGAGCCGCAACTTCGCCTTCGGCGCGTAATGCGAGGACAGCATGCCGGGCGCGAGCGGGGCTTTGTCGGAAACGGCGGCAAGGGCCAGCCTGCGTCCGAGGACGCGCTCGATCTCCTCGCGCGGTAGGCCGCCCGGCCGCAGCAATGTCGGTACGTCCAGGCAGGCGACGATGGTCGATTCGAGGCCGACCGCACAGGGCCCGGCGTCGATCACCATGTCGACGCGCCCGCGCAGGTCAGCGAGCACATGCGCCGCACTGGTCGGCGATACGTGGCCGGACCTGTTGGCGGAGGGCGCCACCACCGGCCCCGCGAACGCCGCCAGCAAAGCCTGCGCTACCGGATGCGCCGGCACGCGCACCGCAACGCTGTCGAGGCCGGCGAGCGCAAGATCGGCGACCGCGCAATCCGGCCGCTTCGGCAGCACCAGCGTCAGCGGTCCGGGCCAGAACGCGGCGGCGAGTTTTTCCGCGGCGGCATCGAAGCGGGCAAGCCGCCGAGCCGCCGCGGCGTCGGCCACATGCGCGATCAGCGGGTTGAAGCGCGGGCGCCCCTTGGCGGCGTAGAGCCGGGCGATGGCCTCGCCGTTGCGGGCGTCGGCGCCGAGCCCATAGACGGTCTCGGTCGGGAACGCGACGAGCCCGCCCGCCGCAAGGCATGCGGCCGCCGCCGCGATCGCGGCGTCCTTGTTCTGGGCGTTCATCACCCGTGTTCCCGGCTCGGCAGTCATTTGTCCCGCAAGCTTGCCTTTAGAGGAGCCGTGGTTATAAGACCGGCCACCAGTCGGAGTGTAGCGCAGTCTGGTAGCGCACCTCGTTCGGGACGAGGGGGTCGCAGGTTCAAATCCTGCCACTCCGACCAATTCCCTGCCCGGGGCACTGATTTATCACAACTATCTGGTTTTGCTAGTGAACTTGGGGCACCCGAGCTCGCAGGCGCATTCACGGCCGCGCTCAAGGCCGGCCCTGCACGTCTCGCCACATCGTCCATGTCGGCGGTACGCCTGGAGAAATTTCAATGCCGTCTTGCAACACTTCGAATCCGAGACGGCTGTAAAACTTGACCATTTTCCGGTTGTTCGTTTCCGTGTAACACGGCCAATGGTTGGCGTCGGCGTCGTGCAACCAGCGTTGCACGAGAACGGGGGCTGCGAACTCACCTTGTTGTCCGCCCAAAAGCGAACCGTAACTATGCGCTTGGGCCGGGCGTAATTTGTTCAAACCGACCAAAGCACGATAAAGCCGCACAAACCCGATGGGGTTGCCGGCCGCGACCGACAAATATTCCGGAAAGCAGCGAATATTGCGAACAGCCGACGGCGGATAGCGGCCTGGCGGATAGTTGACCCCGACACCGACAATCTTGTCGCGATAGGCGACGTCGACGCGCCCGAAACGAATGGCGTCCTTCAAGGCGGCGCGAAAAATCCAGCGCAAATAATAGGCGCGCAATCCGGCATCGGCATAAATGAAGGAATAAAAAGGATCGCCCTCGAATGCCTGGGTCAGGATCGTGGTGATTTCCGTTTCTTCCGCACGCGACAATTCCAGCGCTCGGCGAACTTTTAATTTCGAAGGCATTTGAATTCCGATTGCCGGCGCGGTGATTTTGCATGCGAGTGAAGGAGCGTTTTGAAAAATACCTTCACGTGCATTTCATCGCAAGAGAGCAGGCGGCAATCGCGCGAGCTCTTCAATTTGCACCATTGCCTGCAAGGCAGATGAGCGCCTTTTGGAGCGGAAATTTTCAGGGATTGCTTCGGAAGCCGGCTTGCAAGATTCCGCTAAAGCCGCCGTTGTGCGGATCGTCGCCCTGGGGCCGGGACAGCAAGGGCGAATGGCAGAGCGCAAAAACATCCTTCTGAATGGCGCGACGGCAGGCGGCGAGACCTAATCCTGCCGCACGTTTTTCTTGCCCCATTCGATGAGCTTTTCGGCGTCGCTTTTCGCCATCGGGTCGCTGGCGACAGGCGGATTTATTTCTTCCGGCGGCTTCACCGGTTCGGGCGGCTTCAACTCCGCCGTCGATTTCTCCGCAATAGCCGCGCTTTGTTCGACGGGCGGCTTTGCTTCCGCCGGCGCCTTAACTTCGACAGGCGCCTTTTCTCGCTTGCTCACCGCTTTCGGCGGTTTCGGCGGCATCCTGATCGCCGGCCTTGGGGGGTCGTCGCCGCTCGATCTGTCGCGCATCGAAAGCAATTGCTTGCGTTTCGGGTCTTCTGGCTTTTTGCACTTCGGGTCGGGCACCAACGTGACCTGGACTTCCGGGGAGTATTCGTTGATTGCGCCGGACGCCGCGTCGACACCGAGGCCGATCAGGCCTCCGGAGACCACGTTGCCTTCGACCATGTGCTGGTAATTCGATGCAATCAAACCGACGCCGTCGATGTAGCATTCCTTCGAGCAGCGAACGCTGACGGCCTCTTTCCCCTTTTTGAGAGTGAGGGTGGCCGGCGTGACGACGGTATGCTCGCCGACAGAGGGCGAGGTCAGCTTGCAGGTGGCTCCCGAAACGCCCGGCGTACTTACCGCCACCGTTTGTTCGGTGCCGGTGACGATCGTTGCACAGCCGGCAACGGCCAGCGCGCATAAGGCGGCTAAACAAACGCTACGCATAACTAGCCCCTTAGCCCGGAGCGATCATCCAACAAGTCAGGGCGGCGGGCAACTGCTCAAGTGATTGCAGGCGCGGCGCGAGGGCGGCCAATTGCGGCAACAGCGCCAAACTTGCATCAACCGTTTCGATTTTGCGCCAAAAAGAAGCGGATTTATTCAAAAACGCAGTCGTGGCGCCCCGTTTTGCGCATGGCGCGGGAACCTTGATGCGAGGCGCGGGGCGCATGAGCGAATTGAAAATCTGCATGCAAAAACTTCAGCAATTTCAACGGCTCAAACAAGCGATTTCAGCCACCGCCGGCGGCCCGGCCGCGCCGTACGCAGGCAACCGGCATTTGCCGGCGATGGGCCGCACGGGCCGGCGATCGCCGGTCAAACGCCGGCGCGCTTCATGCGCATCAGGTCGGCTTGAATTGCCCGCCGGTCGCGCGACCGCAACTCGCGCAAAGCGCGCGGAAGTCCGAATATCGAACGAAAGAAACTTAGCACCGCCCAGATCGCCGCCGCGGCCGCGCTCGCAAGCAATGCCGCCAGCGCCCCGAACGATGCGAAGAACAGCAGCGGGTCCAGGAACAGATCCATGCGCTACCCGTTGAGTGCCGTCCGGCCCACGGCGACAATTCCCAAACCATTTGGATACACATGAAGTCGCGGCGACCGCAAGACGCCGGTGGGGATAGGCGCTTTTCAGCGCTTGCGCCGGGGGCGTCAGGCATATCAACTCCCGGTCCAAGCCGGGGGATAGCTCATGCTGCAATGGTTTCAGGCGCTCATGCCGAAGGAGGAAAGGTTCTTCGAGCTTTTCGCCCGGCATTCGGATGCCATCCTCGCCGGGGCCAATGCGCTGCGGGCGATGATGGAAGGCGGCGACGCGCTTGCGCAAAACTATCGGATCGTGATGGACCGCGAAAACGACGCCGACAACGTCACCCGCGAAGTGCTGATCGCGGTTCGCCGTACCTTCATCACGCCGTTCGACCGGGGCAATATCCGCGATCTCATCACCTCGATGGACAACTCCATCGACCAAATGCAGAAGACCGCGAAGGCCATTCAATTGTTCGACGTGACCGCGTTCACGCCGCATATGAAAGAAATGGCCGACACCATCGTGAAATGCGCCAAGCTGGTGCAGGAGGGCGTGCCGCTTCTCCGCTCCATCGGCCCCTCGGCCGCGCACCTGAGTTCGATCAGCGAACGGATTTCGGCGCTCGAGGGCCACGCCGACGACATGCATGACAAGGGCCTGCACGAATCCTATCTGGCCAGTTCCGTAAACAATAACGCGATTGCCTTTTTCGTCGGCATCGAGGTCTACGACCACCTGGAGAAAGTCGTCGACCGTTTCGACGACGTTGCCAATACGCTTCACGGTATCGTCATCGAGCACGCGTGACCAGCCGAAGATCATGGAAGCAACGCTTGCATTTCCGGCTTTGGTGGCGCTGGTCGTCGTCGCGCTCGCGTTCGATTTCCTCAACGGGATGAATGACGCCGCAAACTCGATCGCCACCATCGTTTCGACGCGCGTGTTGCGCCCGCATTACGCGGTGGCCTGGGCGGCGTTCTTCAATTTCGTCGCGTTCCTGGTGTTCGGCCTGCACGTCGCCGAAACCATCGGCCGCGGCATCGTGGCGGCGGACATCGTCAACGCGCGCGTCATCTTCGGCGCGCTCGTCGGCGCCATCGTCTGGCAGATCACCACCAACCGCTTCGGCATTCCGTCATCGAGTTCGCATGCATTGATCGGCGGACTTATCGGCGCCGGCCTCGCCAAAGCCGGCATCGACGCCGTGGTGTGGGGCGGCGTGTTCAAGACCATTGCCGGCATCGTTCTGGCGCCGGGGCTGGGCCTCGTCATCGCGCTGTTTCTGATGCTGCTGGTGTCATGGCTGTTCCTGCGCTGGACGCCACTCGGCGCCGACCGCGTATTCCGCCGCGCGCAGTTCGTTTCCGCTTCGCTTTACGCGCTCGGGCACGGCGGCAACGATGCGCAGAAGACCATGGGCCTCATCGCCGTGCTCCTTTACTCGCAAGGCTATGGCGGCGCGCGATTCCATGTGCCGATCTGGGTGGTGCTGTCCTGCCAGGCCGCGATGGCGCTCGGCACGCTTGCCGGCGGCTGGCGTATCGTGAAGACGATGGGCTCGAGGATCACGCGGCTGACGCCGATGCAGGGCTTCTGCGCGGAGACCGGGGGTTCGATCATGCTGTTCACGGCAACCGAGCTCGGCATTCCCGTATCGACGACGCACACGATCACCGGCAGCATTATCGGCGTCGGTGCGGCGAAGAAAGCGTCGGCGGTGCGCTGGAGCGTCGCCCGGGGCATCGTCGTTGCCTGGATCATCACGATCCCGGCGGCCGGTGCAATCGCAGCGCTCGGTTTCTTTCTTTCCGGATTTTTCAGTTGATTTTTCCAGAGCGACGCAGCCTGGCGGGTATTTTCCGCCGCGGCGAATTGATTGGTGCTAGTCGTAGCGTTGGACCGCGCCCGATCATTTGCCCTGGTTGCGAAATGCTTTTCCGACCTCGCGCAGCCGCGTCGTTTCCACGCCCGCGGGCGAATCCTGCTCGGGCAGTTTGAGTGCCGCTTTGGCGCAGCTCACATAGCCTTCATCCTGAAAATATCCGGTTCGGTTGTCGAACATGAACTGCCAGCACTGGTCGTATCGAATCGTCGGAACGAGGATCGTGCCGGTGTAGAGTTTCTCGTCGTCGCCGCTATTGGCGATAGCTGGCTTCGGCTTCGCCGCGGCCGTTTGCTGCGCCTTGGGCGACCAGTCGATGAAGCAGATGATGAAGGCTGCGGCGAACGCGGCGCAACCAAACACGACATAAACCCGCGGGAGATCGCGCAACATCCAACGTCTGGATTTTTTGCTTGAGGCCATGGCGCCTCCTCGAACGTCTCGCTGAACCAATACCGCACGCGGGCCTTGTCGCGCTTAAGGTAGGCCCTGCGTGGTTAACTGACGGTTTTCACCGCGTTGCGCGTTTGCGGTCGTGAGGCGGCGCGCAGTGTGGCCAACGCACCATGAGCAAACAATTTCAATGTCGAACGATCCGAACCGGAAATATGGCCACTCCGGCCGTGAAATCAGATATTTAGGCGGGTTCCCATGTTTTCTATGTCAATCCGCGCGGCGTCGGGTAAGGTGACGGCTCACGCCCGGAACCGGGCCGTGGCCGCGCCGGCGCTTGGGGTGATCGCCCGGCCCGCGGACGCTAGCGGTCGCCAAACGATGGGCCGGCGCTCCCTGCCGGCGGCAGGAGAGTTCCCCCACATGCAACCCATTTCCAGCCTGATTTTGCGCGCGATCCTGTCCGGGCTGCTCGCAGTTTCGTTCATGGCGGGCGGCGCCTATGCCCTCGACTATCCGGCCCGCCCGGTGCGCATCATCGTCGGCTACCCGGCCGGCGGTTCGACCGATATCGTCGCGCGCATCGTCGCGAATTGGCTCAGCACCCGGCTCGGCAAACAGTTCATCGTCGAGAACAAGCCGGGTGCCGGCAACAATATCGGCACCGAGCTGGTCGCCAAGGCGCCGCCCGACGGTTACACATTGCTGCTGGTCAATCCGGCCAATACCATCAACGCCACGCTCTACAAGAAGCTCAATTTCGTGTTCCTGCGCGACATCGACCCCGTGGCCAATGTCATCCAGGTGCCGAACGTGATGGAGGTCAATCCGGAAGTGCCGGTCAAGACGGTTGCCGAGTTCATCGCCTACGTCAAAGCCAACCCCGACAAGATCAATCTGGCGTCGTCCGGCAACGGCACCTCGATCCATTTGTCCGGCGAACTTTTCAAGATGATGACCGGGCTCAAGATCACGCATATCCCCTACAAGGGCTCGGCGCCGATGCTCACCGATCTGCTCGGCGGCCAGGTGCAGGTCACGTTCGACAACCTGCCGTCGTCGATCGCGCACATCAAGGCCGGCAAACTGCGGGCGCTTGCCGTGACCACCACGAAACGTTCGCCTGAATTGCCTGACGTCCCGACGGTTGCGGAAACCGTCCCGGGCTACGAAGCAAGCGCGTTTTTCGGAATCGGTACGACGCATGGGACGCCGAAAGAAATCGTCGATCTGCTCAACAAGGAGATCAACGACGCGCTCAAGGACCCCGGCGTTCTCGCCCGGCTCAAGGATCTCGGCGGCACGCCGGTTCCGGGCTCGCCCGCCGACTTCGGTAAGTTTCTCGCCGGCGAGACGGCCAAGTGGGAAAAAGTGGTGCACGCGGCCAATCTGTCGATCAACTAGCCGGCGCGCGTCGATTTACGAACCGCCGCGCCGAGCGGCCTGAAGTGGCGAGCGAAAGTCCGGTTGAATGAGTACCCGTAAGCGTCCCGAAGATTTGCGCAGCCACCGCTGGTTCGGCGTCGACGACATGCGCTCGTTCGGCCATCGCTCGCGCATGCGCGGCGTCGGCTATGATGCGGCCGACTGGGACGGCAAGCCGGTCATCGGCATCATCAACACCTGGAGCGACATCAACCCCTGCCACACGCACCTGCGCGCGCGCGCTGAAAGCGTCAAGCGCGGCGTGCTGCAGGCCGGCGGTTTCCCGCTCGAAATGCCGGCGATTTCGCTCGCCGAAACGTTCATGAAGCCGACCACGATGCTCTATCGCAACATGCTGGCGATGGAGACGGAGGAACTGTTGCGCAGCCAGCCCATCGACGGCGCGGTGCTGCTCGGCGGCTGCGACAAGACCACGCCCGGCCTCGTCATGGGTGCGATCAGCATGGGCATCCCGGCGATCTATGTCCCGGCCGGCCCGATGCTGCGCGGCAACTGGCGCGGCGAATTTCTCGGCTCCGGTTCCGACGTGTGGAAATACTGGACCGAGAAACGCGCCGGCAACATCAATGACGAGGAATGGAACGAGATCGAGGGCGGCATCGCCCGCTCCTTCGGCACCTGCATGGTGATGGGCACGGCGGCGACCATGATGGCGATTGCCGAAGCTCTCGGCCTCTCCATCCCCGGCGCCTCGTCGATTCCGGCGCCGGACTCGAACCACCCGCGCATGTGCGAGGTCTCCGGCCGGCGCATCGTCGACATGGTGTGGGAGGATCTCACGCCAGCCAAAATTCTGACGCCCGCGGCTTTCGACAACGCCATCAAGGTGCATATGGCGATGGGCGGCTCGACCAACGCCATCATCCATGTGGTGGCGATGGCGCGCCGCGCCGGCATCCCGATGGACATGGAGCGCTTCGATCAGCTTTCGCGCCAGGTGCCGGTGCTCGCCAATGTGCGGCCGTCGGGCAAATACCTGATGGAGGATTTCTTCTACGCCGGGGGCTTGCGCGCGCTGATGCAGAATCTACGCGAGAAGCTCGACCTTTCCCGCCTGACCGTTACCGGCAAGACCGTGGGCGAGAACATCGAGGGTGCCAAGGTCTACCACAAGGACGTCATCCATTCGCTCAACGACCCGGTCTATGCCGAGGGAGCGACCGCCGTGCTCAAGGGCAACCTCGCCCCCAACGGCTGCGTCATCAAGCCCGCCGCGGCCGACAAGCGCTTCCTGAAGCATCGCGGCAAGGCGATTGCTTTCGAGGATTACAACCACATGATGCGCGAGATCGAGCGCGACGACCTCGATGTCACGCCCGACCATATTCTCGTGCTCAAGAACGCGGGGCCGAAAGGCGGCCCCGGCATGCCCGAATGGGGCATGCTGCCGATACCCAAACGCTTATTGAGTCAGGGCGTGCGCGACATGATCCGCATTTCCGACGGGCGCATGAGCGGCACCAGCTACGGCGCGTGCATCCTGCACGTCGCGCCGGAAAGTTTTGTCGGCGGCCCGCTCGCCTTCGTGAAGACCGGCGACGAGATCGAAATCGACGTGCCGGCGCGCCGCATTCATCTGCATGTCAGCGACGAGGAGCTGGCACGCCGCCGCGCCGCCTGGAAGCCGCCGGCGCCGCGCTACCCGCGCGGCTATGGCGCGCTTTTTTCCGAGCATATCGGGCAGGCCGACGCGGGTTGCGATTTCGATTTCCTGGCGCCGCGCGGGGCGGTCCCCGAGCCGGAGATTCATTAAGGCTTAAAATTGCAATTGCGCGCACATTCGAATTAGAAAAGCTCTGAACTAGAAATGCTCCAATGTTTGTGCGTTGGATTGACTCTTGTCCGAAAATTTTTCGTAGTTCTTTTGCCGCGCGCAATCGCGGGCGAGGGAAAACTTGTTGCCGGGCCTTGAACCCGGCCGATAAGGAAAAAGTAAAAGGTAAAATGCGTATCGATCGTCTGGCGCGCGCCTGCTGCGTGGCCGCCTTGTGCTTGCCTATTACAATTATCGGCGCACGCGCGCAGTCGTCGCAGCCGGCGGCGAAAGTCGCCGACATCTTCCGCGAAGCCGAAACGAAATATTTATTCGGCTTCACCGACGGTTCCGACATCGGCAATGAAGGCGAGAACGCGCTCGAATACGAGGCGACCGGATCGTTCAAGAAGCGCACCGGGCAGTATTCGGCGATCGAGCATGAGTTCGCATTCGAGCATGTGGCGACGCAGAATTTTTCCTATGAATTGAGCGCCCACGCGCTGTCGCATTCGATCAGCGGGGTCGAGGATATCGACGACCGCCGCACCACGCAGTTCAGCGGCGCCTCGGCCAAATTGCGCTATCTCATCATCGGCCGCGGCCCTGGCTCGCCCATCGGGCTTACCGTTTCGGCCGAGCCGGAATGGTCGCGCATCGACGGCACCGACGGCACGCAGACTCGCGCCTACGCCTCCGAATTCAAGGTGGTGGCCGATACCGAACTCATCGCCAATCGACTATACGCGGCGGTCAACCTGATCTACGAGCCGGAGGTGGTCAAGCCGCACGACGCCGACATGTGGGAGCGCAGCTCGTCGGCCGGAATTTCGGCAGCGCTCGCCTATCGCATCACGCCGACCTTTGCGATGGGGGTCGGCGCTGAATATGACCGCGCCTATGACGGGCTGGCGCTGAAGACTTTCACCGGCCACGCGCTTTTTGTCGGGCCGACGCTGCAGATCAATTTCACCCCGAAAATCCTGCTGGCCGCGGCCTTCGCCGCGCAGGTCGCCGGCCACGCGGTCGGCGATCCGCGCGCCTTGGACTTGACCAATTTCGAGCGGTACCGCTCCAATCTCAAACTCGAGTTCGAGTTCTAGGGAAGGGGATTGAGGATGCGACGCGCAAAAATGGACACGTGCCGCCTCGGCTTTGCGGCTCTGGCGCTCCTCATGTCGGTGCCCGCGGCACGGGCGGAGGACACGGCGACCGTGCACATCTCGCTCCAGGGTCATCGCTTCAGCCCGGCCGAGCCGCATGCGCCGGCGAACAAGGCGATTGTGATCGTGGTCAAGAACCTCGATCCGGCGCCGGCGGAATTCGAGAGCAACATGCTGCGCGTCGAGAAAGTCGTCACCGGCGGCGGCACCATTACCATCCGCATCAGGCCGCTGGCGGCGGGCCGTTACCGGTTCTTCGACGACTTCCATCCGCAAACGGAAGGCTATCTGGTCGTCCAGTAGCCGCGGGGTTCGGCTATGGCTGGTTGGCCCAGAAATTCATGGCGGCCGACGCGGTCGAGCCGCCGATGATGCAAGGCAGGCCTGCGGCGGTGTAGCTGGCGACGGCGGCGGCGAGGCAGCCGGCCGCAATCGTGCTCTCGCCGATATAGCCCCACCACGACACCGCGCGCTTATTGGCCGGGCCCTTGCGCTTGAGTTCCTCGATGGCGGCAAGCGCCTGTTCGCGGATCGCGGCGGTGTCGACGGTCTGCGCGGCCTCGATGATCTCGTTGAGAATCTTGACCATATCTTTCGGCGCATTGGGCGCCTTGCTGGAACTCACGAGCATGGCGAGCAGCGCCTGATCGTGCGAAGCGTTTCGCGCCAGCGTGTATTTCGCCATGCTGCCGATGGTGAGACGCGCGGCGTCGTTACGGTCGTTCGACCAGGGCAGCATCGCGATGAGCTGCAGGATCGGCCCATAGCTGCCGGTGCCGAAATAATAACCCCACAATGTGTCGAGCACGTCGGGGCTTGGTTCGAGCCGCACCTTGCGCCCGGGTTTGCTCAGGCGGAAATGACCGATGAAGCGTTGCCAGGCAGACGGCTCCGGCGCGATCGAAACCTGGGCGAGTGTCGGCAGCTTGCCGCCGATATATTTGTCGATCATCGCGCGGCGCGCCGGCACGCGAGCCGCATATTGGCGCAGGAGCGGCTTCCAGTCCGGCAGGCCGGAATAGGCGATCGCCCGTAGCACCAGCCATTGGTCCGCGCTGCGCATTTTGAGACTCTCGGCGATGAGCGTCTCGGCCGTCGCCGGATTGTCGGCGAGGACGCCGGCAAGAAAGCCGACATAGGAGCCGCAATTTTCCGGATTGTCGAAGGCGTTGAGCCGGCTCAAGGCCTCGATCACCGCCGGCACCTGCGCGGGCTCGGGCTTGCCGCGATAGGCGCTGATCCAGGCGAGGCCGGCAGCGGTCGACGCGATATTTGGCGGCTGCGGCGCGGCAATTGCCGGCTGCGCCGCCGCCAACAGCAAGAGAACGAGACAAGCCGACAAGCGGTGCATATCCGCTCCGTGTCAGGCGCCGTTGCAGTCCGCGGCAGTGGCGCCAAACACCCCCCAGGCGGTGGCGAAATGAACAGGCGGCTGTGACATTTTCGAGGGCTGTCCTGGGCAAAGTCGTGGCGCCGGCGATCCGCAGCTTGGCCGGTCGGCGGCTTTTGCTTGGCCGAATAAAGGAAGGCCATTGACGGCATCGGCTGCCGAAGGGCATTGAAAACGCGCATGGCCGACGACATCCCATTCGACAAGAATCTCGACCTCGCCCCCGACGTGGTGGATGAGGTCGCTCCCGGCATCCGCCGCGTGATGGCAAACAATCCGGGGCCGTTCACCTTCAAGGGCACGCTCAGCTACATCATCGGCCGCGGCAAGGTCGCCATCGTCGATCCGGGGCCCGCCGACGAGCGCCACATCGGCGCGCTGCTCGACGCCGTGCGCAACGAGACGGTGACGCATATTTTCGTCACCCACACGCATCGCGATCATTCGCCGGCCGTGCCGGCGATCAAAGCGGCGACCGGCGCCACCGTCTATGCTGAAGGCCCGCACCGCGCCGCGCGGCCGCTGCATATCGGCGAGCTCAACCCGCTCGATTCGAGCGGCGACCGCGACTTTCGCGCCGACGTGCGGCTTAAGGACGGCGAAGTCGTTGCCGGCGAAGGCTGGACGATCGAAGCCGTGACGACGCCCGGTCACACCGCCAATCACATGGCCTATGCATTCAGGGAAGCGAACGCCTTGCTTGCCGGCGATCATGTGATGGGCTGGGCTACCTCGATCGTAGCGCCGCCCGATGGCGCCATGAGCGACTACATGGCATCGCTCGAGAAGCTCACCAAACGCGGCGAATCCGTTTACTTCCCCGGGCATGGTCCCGCGATAAAAGACGCCGGCCGCTTCGTCAACTACTACATCCTGCACCGCAAGGCGCGCGAGGCGTCGATCCTGCACCGGCTGGCGAAAGGCGAAACCGACATCCCGACCATCGTGCGCGCGATCTATATCGGCATTGATCCGCGCCTGACCGGCTCGGCCGGGCTCTCGGTGCTGGCGCATTTGGAAGACCTGGTGGTGCGCGGGCTGGTCGCGACGGACGGCGCGCCGGCGATCGACGGGGTTTTTCGTCTGGCGGGATGAACGGCGCAGGTCCGGCCGAGAAGCTAACGCTTGTCCGCAGGTTTCTTTTTTGGCGCCGATTTCTTTTCCGGCTTTTCCGGTTTCTCTGGCTCCGCGCGCGGCTCCGGCGCCGTGCTGATCGCGTCGTCGAGGTCATCGAGCAGGCTGCGGATGCGCGCCGCATTGGCGCCGAAGTCGTGCAGGCCGTAGCGCGAGGCCGAGCGCATATCGATGCGGGACCCGTCGTTGGTCGTACTCACGCGGATCACCACGTCGTCGCGGAAGCCCATGATCGGCGTGCGCGCGACCGCCTCGATCACCGCCTCGCGGCGGCCGGCGGCTGGCGGGCGGGCATCGACCACGTGCCATTTGCGTTTGGTCACGAGCGTCAGCGCCATGTCATAGGCGAGTTTGGGCGGTGCGTTCACCTGCAGCGGCGCGATGTCCGGGTAGGCCGCGCGCTGCTTCTGCGCCACCGCCGCACCGGGATAATCGCTGGTACCGCGCGGACGCTGCTTCGCCAGCGCGTCGAAGCGCGGCGGATTCCCGGTATCGGTGGTGATGTCGGTAATCGCCGGCAGCTTGCTGGCGCGGTAGCCGAGATAGCCCGGATAGGCGAGCAGCAGCAGGCTTAAAACCAATCCCAGGATCGCCGAGCCGAGCCCGGCGAGGCCCTGCCGCCAGATCACGATGAAACTGGCAAACGCCAAGAGGACCGCGAGCCCCGCGAATACCAGCGCGGCCGCAAAGGTGGCGAGGGCCGGCTCGATCTCCAGCAGCCCGGAGCGCACGATGATGATCGAAAGCGCCGCCACCGCGAGCGCAAACAGTGCCAAGCGCGCCGACCATGCGGCCAGGCGCGATACCGGCTCTTCGCCAAATGTGGGCCGTCGCGCCATGCCGCCTATCCCGCGCAAATCTTCTTCAGCGCGGCCCAGCCGGCGGCGTCGAGAAACGGCGACCACGGTTGCGGGCTGGCGAGCCTGTTGATGGCGGCGACGCGCGCATCGGTCTCCGGGTGGTCGAGCAGGATTTTCATTCCCGGTTCGGTCGCGCCGCCGATCTTGCCGAGTATGACAGCCAGCGCGCGCGCGTTACCACCGGCCTTGTTCATCAATTCGGCGCCATAGCGGTCGGCAGCCGATTCCACGTCGCGCGAGTAGGACGATTGCAGCACCGCGTGCGCGGCCAGCACCACCGCGCCGCCGCCGACGAAATCGCCGAGCAACATGCCGAACAGAAGCGACAGGCCGCCGGCCTGCAGCACGGACTTGGTGCCGTCGCGATGCGCAACATGGCCGATCTCGTGCGCAATCACGCCGGCCACCTGGTCGGCATTTTCGGCCTTGGCGATGAGGCCGCGGAACACGAATATCTGCCCGCCCGGCAGCGCGATGGCGTTCGCCTCATCGCGGCGCACGACAAGCGTTCGCAGCCGCACCGGTAACGCTGCGGCGGCTTCGAGCCGGTGCACCATGCGGTCAAGGGCGATACGGCCCGGCCGCTCGCTGTCGGCCGCGCCGCATTCGAAACCGGCGCCCAGACGCCGAGCGTCGAGCATGCCGCGCACTTGCGAGTCGACCGCGTCTCCCAGCTTGCGCTCGATTGCCATCGGCACCAGCGGCGCTAAGCGCTCGGCAATCGCCGGCACGCCGAAATAGCCGACCGCCACCAGGGACAATGTGGCGATGATGGCCCAGCCGATGACGCCGGCGCGATGGCGGCGCTGCATGAGGCCGGTACGGTCGACCCGGTCGGCGCGCGCGTCGACCGCGGCGGCGAAGGCCGGATCGCGGATTTCCAGGCGTTCGAGCAGCGCGTTGCCGCGCCGCCCGAGCCGGAGCACGTTGTCCGGCGCGGTCAGGCCTTCGATCTCGTTATAGGGCCATTCGGCGAGCAGCGTGCCGTCATGGGCCACGATTTGCAGGCCGGCGGCGGCCAGCGCCACCAGGCAATCGTGGCGCGCGCTGCTCCTGCCGTCGAAAAAAATCCCGGCGCCGGAGGTCATGGGTTGCGATCGGTTGGCACTTGCCGGCATCAGTAACCGCCTACATTGAGCGCGTCGGCCAAGCCTTCGCCGAGCGGCGAGGAGGGGCCGCCGCTGGCCTTGACCCGGTCGAGCGCCGACAGTCCCGACATTTGCAGCGATTCCATGCCCAACCGCCAGAGCGAGAGCATGACGGTCGCGCGATAAATGGTCGAAAAACCGAGTGCGGCGATCACGTAGCCGGCGAGCATAAGGCCGGTTGCGGCGATTTCCGGGCCAGTGCCGCCGTGGTCGTCACCGGCAACCGCGCCCACCGCGAGCAAAACCGGTACGCCGATCACCGCAAGACCAATGCCGAACAGGATCGCGTACCACAGGAAGCGCACATAGGCGCCATAGATCTGCCGCGTGCTTAGGTTCGAGCACATTTCGATTTCGCCGAAGCGCAGGCCCGACGACCACCAGCGCAGCACCAGCGCCTGGAAGGCCGGATAAAGCAGCGCCGCGGCCACCGCCGAAAGGCTCACCATCAGCATCGCGAACACGATCGCGCCGGCGAGTTCCGGGTTGCCCCTTTCGATGCGGCCCATCACGTCGCGGCCGCCCTGTTCGAGCGCACGCGCCAGCGCCTGCCAATCCACGATGTCGATCATGGCGCCGGCGGCGACCGCCAGCGGTGCGACCACCAGGAACCACATGGGGAATCCGCGCAGCAGCAGGCCAAAGCCGGAGCCGGCGAAGCTGCCGGCAAGATCGCCGTAATAGGTATTGCGCATTTTGTAGCGCTCAAGGCTGGCGAGCTGGAGGGGATAAGCGAGGCCGCAGCTCAACGCGGTCAAGCTCCACCAGAAGACGGCGCAGAAGGCGTATCGCCAGGCCGACCCGCTTTGATGGAAGCGCACGCCGCGGTAGATGGTGCGCGTCAACCGGTAGCGGCGCGCGCGATAGACCGCGTATTGCCCGAGCACGCCGAGCGCGCCGAAGGCGATCACGCCGGAGATCTTTCCGAGCGGGCCGAGATCGAGCGCGGCCATGAAGAAGCCGGTATAGACCGGAATGAGGATGGCGATGGCGACCAGAAAGCCGAGCAATAATTCGAGCGGCTTGCCGGTATATTCGAGGCTTTCCCCTGCCACCTCGGTGTTCGCCCACAGGAAGCGCCGCACGTCCGTTGTCAGCCAGAACCGATAAATGCCGAGCGTGGCCGCGAGCAGCAAGCCGCCGCGCACAAGCAGCCGCCAATAGACGCGGGGATCGCCGACGAACCGCACGCCGTTGCCCGCTGCGGTCGCTGCCTCGAGGCTGGTCATGGCGCAGGGATAATGGCAAGCGCGGATGGGGGCAACGGCTTCAGCACGGCATGAGCGGAATTTCAAGCGACCAATTGCGGCTTGGCGTCCCGATCCTTAGCTTCCAGCGCCTCGAGCCGGGCGCGGATCGCTTCGCCGTTCATCGGCAGGCCAAAATAATGGCCCTGGCCCTCGTGGCAGCCTTGCGCCCGCACCAGTTTCATCTGCTCTTCCGTTTCGATGCCCTCGGCGACCACGATCTTGTCGAGACCGGTGCCGAGGCTGGCGACGGCGCCGATGATCGGCCGGGCGTCGCCCTTTTCGCCGAGATCGCGGATGAACGACTGGTCGATCTTGATTTTGTTGAACGGGAACTGGCGCAGGTAATTCAGCGAGGAATAGCCGGTGCCGAAATCGTCGAGCGAGATGCTGATGCCGAGATTGCGCAACTGCTCCATCGCGGCGAGCGTGGCCTCGCTTTCTTCCAGCAGCACGCGTTCGGTGATCTCCAGCTCCAGCCGCTGCGCCGGCAGGCCCGACTTCGCCAGCGCCGACACCACGTGCAGGGCCAGGCCGCGCTCGCGGAACTGCACCGGCGACAGGTTGACGGCGACCTTGACGTCGGCCGGCCAGGTCGCCGCCTCGACGCAGGCGCGTTGCAGCACCCACTCGCCGACCGCGACGATGAGGCCGGTCTCCTCGGCGATCGGGATGAACACCGACGGCGGCACGTTGCCGCGCACCGGATGCACCCAGCGCAGCAGCGCCTCGCAGGTCGTGACACGGCCGGAGCGCAGATCGACCAAGGGCTGGAAGTGCAACTGGAACTGCTCGGAAACGAGCGCCTCGCGCAGGTCGAGTTCGAGCGCGCGGCGCACCTGCACCGCCTCTTCCATCTCGCCGGCAAAGAAGCAGTGGTTGCCGCCGCCGCCGTTCTTGGCGACGTACAACGCCATATCGGCCTTCTTCAGGAGTTCGTCGGCATCGACGCCGTCCGTGGGCGCCATGGCGATGCCGATCGAAGCGCCGATGTCGATGCGGTGGCCGTCGATGTCGAAGGGGTCGCCGAGCGCCTTGGCCAGCCGCTGGGCAAGCCACTGCGCGTCCTGCCGGCGCACGGTTGCGGGTTGCAGCACGACGAATTCGTCGCCGCCGAAGCGGGTGATCATGTCGGCGGAGCCGATCACGGTGCTCAGGCGCTGGGCGACTTCCTTGAGCAGCTTGTCGCCGATCGGGTGGCCGAGCGTGTCGTTGACGGTCTTGAAGCGGTCGAGGTCGATCAGGTGCACGGTGACGTGATTTTCACGGTTAGACACCGCGGAGAGCATGGCGTTGATGCGCTCGCGGAACTGCGTGCGGTTCGCGAGCCCGGTGAGCTCGTCGTAGCGGGCAAGATGCGCGATGCGCTCTTGCGCACGTTTGCGCTCGGTCACGTCCTCCAGGATGATGACGGAGCCGCCATCCGCCATCACGCGGCGCGACAGGGCGATGGTGCGGTCGCCGTCGGGCGAGGTGTGAACCTGGTCGATGCTGTTTTTCTGCAAGCTGCGGCTCAGGTCGCCGAAAACCTGCCGCACGTTGCGGCCTTTGTGATTACCGGCGCGGATGCTGTGGCGCACCAGCGTCGGAATGCGCATGCCGACATGGACCGGAGCGTTTTGCAGGTGCAGAAGCTCGAGGAAGCGTTCGTTCCAGACCTGCAGGCGGTCCTGATCGTCGAGCATGCACAGGCCGTGCGACATGTTGTTGAGCGCGATATCGAAGCGGTTGGCCTGCTCCTCGAAACGCGCGGCAAGCGCGGCTTCCTTGCGCGTCATGGTGAGCGCCTGGATGATGATGTCGCGGATGCTGAGCGTGATGTCCATCATGCCGTAGATGAACAGCAGCACCACAAAGCCCATCGCTTTCTGCACCCAGTCGGGATCCGTGAGCAGGGCGATGGAAAGAGGCAGCGTGCTCAAAGTCAGCTGGCCGACGGCGATTATGGGCCGCCCTGCGTTGCGGCCGGAAATCGCCGCTGCGTAGCCCGCTGTCGTGGTGCTAACCGCCAGATGCAGCGAGGCATCCGCGGTCTGCGTGATCGTCAGCCAGCACAAGAGGCCGAGCAGGCCCGAGAATCCCCAGGCGCCGTACTCGTAAACGCGCTCCCATACTTTGGTGAATTCGGCTTTTTCCCTGCGCTTGTCGCGCTTGTACAGGATGGCGGAGACGACGCGCAGCATGCCGACCGCGAACAGCGCGACCGATACCGCCATGATCCAGGGATCGCCGACGCGCAGCGCCACCGCGCCGCCGATGATCGAGCAGCCGACGGCGCCGAAAATCAGCGAGGCGAGCGGCGCGAAAAGCGACTCGACAAGCGCTGCGCGGATGTCGGTCGCCAGCTCCGCGTCTGCCCGGCAGGTCTGGATGAAACGCCTGATCAGCATCGTGTTTTTGCGCGTCCCTGGATGCTGCAAAACGTAGCGTTCATTGTTCAATACGAGGCAAATTGCGCCGCCTATCGGCACACATGATGAACGAGCGGCAAATGCTGCCGTCACGATTTCAATAAAATTGTTCCGACTTTTTCATCGATGGCGGCGCTCGCGCGGTAGCCGCATGGGCCATCGGATTTCACCGCGAACGCGCCGGGCGCGAACTCGTTTCTTAGTTAATTTTCATTACGGCGCCATTCCATCGCACAATTTGAAGCGTCCATGTTCGGAGAGCAGAGGAGTTTCGCGTTTCCAACATGGTTAACGAGTGATTGTCGATTGTCGAAATTGCAACTTTTTGTTAGGGTAAAAAAACAGTTAATGCGGTGCCCTAAAAATGCAGAGTATTGCGTTGTCTCATGTGTCTGCACCAAGCCGGACTTTGTCATGGCAGTTGCCTCTGGCGCCGAAAGAGCCGGCCGCGCCTCTCAAGGACGCCAAATTACTCGACCTGATGAAGGGCGCCGAAGCGCGGCGCCTGTTCAAATTGGAACAGCTCGAGGTCAACTGGGACGCTCAGATCGGCGCGCTCTGGACCTTCATGCGGCCGCGCGGGCGGCCGAGCTACAATCTCGACCTGCTCGAAGACTTCCATGCCTGGCAGCGCGGCATCGTCGCGATGTTCGACGAGCGGCCGAGCGAATTGCAGTACCTGCTGCTCGGCTCGCGCACGCCCGGCGTGTTCAATCTCGGCGGAGACCTCAACCATTTCCTCGGCAAGATTCAGGCGCGCGACCGTCAGGCGCTGGTCGACTATGGCGAGTCCTGCGTGCGCATCCTGCACCGGAACATGCAGACGCTCGACCTGCCGATTATCACCATCGGCCTGGCGCAGGGCGATGCGCTCGGCGGCGGCTTCGAGTCGCTGTTGTCGTTCAACGTCATCATCGCCGAGCGCGGCGCCAAATTCGGCTTTCCTGAAACCATGTTCGGCCTTTTCCCCGGCATGGGCGCATCCAGTATCGTGGCGCGCCGCGCGGGAGCCGCGTTTGCCGAGGAGATGATGCTCTCCGGCCGCATCTACAGCGCGGAGGCGATGAAGGACGCCGGCCTCGTGCATGTGGTGGTCGAGCCGGGGCAGGGGATCGAGGCCGCGCGCGAATACATGTTGAAGAACAAGCGCCGGCATGTCGGCGCCCGTGCGATCTACAAGGCCGGGCATTCGGTCAATCCGATCACGCTCGCCGAACTCGACCGAATCGTGCAGATCTGGGCGGATGCCTGCCTGCAACTGCGCGACCGGGATTTGAAGGTGATGCACCGTCTGGTGGCGGCCCAGGACAAGCTGCAAGCCACGGCGTTACAGGCGGCGGAATAAGCGCAATCTGAACGAAGCTCCAAACCTCCAACTATTATGCCCGGCCTTGCTGCCGGGCATTTTTTTAGCCCTTGGAGGCCCCAAGGTCACTCCGCGGCCTGCACGCTTGGTAGCCGATAGTCCTTGAACTGCTGGCGCAGCGTGAGCTTCTGGATCTTGCCGGTCGCGGTATGGGGGATTTCCTCGACGAAAGCGACGTCGTCGGGCATCCACCATTTGGCGATCTTGCCCTGCATGTAGCCGAGGATTTCCTCCTTGGTGGCGCTTTCGCCCTTCTTCAGCACGATCACCAGGAGCGGCCGCTCGTCCCATTTCGGGTGCTTGACCCCGATCGCGGCGGCTTCCGCCACTTTCGGATGGCCGACCGCCAGGTTTTCCAGATCGATGGTGGAAATCCATTCGCCGCCCGACTTGATGACGTCCTTGGAGCGGTCGGTGATCTGCATGTATCCGTATTTGTCGATGGTCGCGACGTCGCCGGTGTCGAACCAGCCGTCCTTCTCGAATACCTCGTTGCCTTCACCCTTGTAGTAGCTTTTGGCGACCGCCGGCCCGCGCACCTTCAGCCGGCCGAAGGTCTTGCCGTCCCAGGGCAGCGACTTGTCCTCGTCGTCGGTGATCTTCATCTCGACGCCGAACGGCGGGTGGCCGGCCTTCTGCTGGATGTCGAGGCGCGCGTCGCCGGTGAGCCCCGCATATTCCGGCTTCATGGTGCAGAGCGAGCCGAGCGGGCTCATTTCGGTCATGCCCCAGGCATGCACCACTTCGACGCCGTAGACGTCCTCAAACGTCTTGGCCATGGCGCGCGGACAGGCGGAGCCGCCGATCACCACGCGCTTGAGGTAGGGCAATTTGCCGCCGGTCCTTTCCAGCTCTTGCAGCAGCATCAGCCACACCGTCGGCACGGCGGCGGTGAAGCTCACTTTGTAGGTGTCGAGCAATTCATAGATCGAGGGGCCGTCCATCTTGGCGCCGGGCATCACCAGTGTGGCGCCGACCATCGGCGTCGAGAAGGCGAGCGACCAGCAGTTGGCATGGAACATCGGCACGACCGGCATCACCACGTCGCGCGACGAAAGATTCTTGGAATCCGGCAGCGTAGCGATCAGCGCGTGCAGCACATTCGAGCGGTGCGAATAAAGCACGCCCTTTGGATTGCCCGTGGTGCCGGAGGTGTAGCACATGCCGGCGGCGGTGTTCTCGTCGAAGCTCCGCCAGGTGAAGTCGCCGTCCACTTCGGCGATCCATTCTTCGTAAGCGGTCGCATTCTTCAGCGGGGTCTTCGGCATGTGCGCGGCATCGGTGAGGACGATGTAGCGCTCGATCGTGGGCAGCTTGTCGGCGATCTTCTCCAGCAGCGGCACGAAGGTGAGGTCGACGAACATCATGCGGTCGCCGGCATGATTGACGATCCATACGATCTGCTCGGGGAAGAGCCTAGGATTGACGGTATGATAGATCGCGCCGACACCAAGGATGCCGTACCAGACTTCCAGGTGACGCGAGGTGTTCCACGCCAGCGTCGCCACGCGGTCGCCGAGCTTGACGCCGGCCTTGTCCAGGCGCTGCGCGACCTTGAGCGCGCGGCCACGGATCGCCTTGTAGTTGGTGGTATGCAGCGGGCCTTCGATCGAGCGGGTGATGACCTGGCGTTCGCCGTGATAGGTGGCGGCGTGGTCGATGATCCGGTGCAGCAGCAGCGGCCAATCCTGCATCAGCCCGAGCATGGCATTCCCCTCCTGGCGGCGATCTTGCGCTTTTTGGACCGGCGCCCCTCGCCAGCCGGAGCCAAGGTTAGCGGGCGGGCCGGGCGGCGCAACCGTCTCGTGGCCGGGCTCGGACTGGCTTGGACTGGCTTGGACTGGCTTTGACGGGCTTGGCCGGGCAGGCCGAATTGGCTTCGTCACGGGCCTCGCATTAATGCCGCAATCGTGGCACGACATCGCCGCCATGCGGCTGTCGTTCGCCATTATCGCTCTGATCGGCTTGGGCTGCGCGCCCGCCGCCGCCGACGATGTCCCGCTGCCGCACCCGCGTCCGCCGGTCTGGCTGGAACCGCTGACCTTCCGCGAGGCCGCCGGTCCCGATTTCGACAGCGCCGACGTCACCACGGCATCGTCCGATTGCCGCCTGCGGCTGGAGAAGGTCGCGGCCATCGAGCCGATGCCGCGGCTCATCGGCCCCGGCGCCTGCGGCGGCGGCGACATGGTGCAAGTCAACGCGGTGCTGCTCGCCGGCAGCGATCGCGTGGAGATCAAGCCGGCGCCGGTGCTGCGCTGTGAGATGGCGGAGATCTTCGCCGCCTGGATTCGCGACGATGCGGCGCCGCGCGTGAATGCAATCGGCGCCGAATTGCGCAGCGTCGACAACTATGGCGACTTCGAGTGCCGCGGCCGCAATCGCGTGTTCTGGGCAAAGCTCAGCGAGCACGGCAAGGGCAACGCGATCGACGTGCGCTCGTTTACATTCGCCGACGGCCGCACCTTCGTTTTGACCGACATGACGACGCCCACGGATTTGCGCCGTGGGTTGCGCGAAAGCGCCTGCGCGCGGTTTTCGACCGTGCTCGGCCCCGGCGCGGACGCCCATCACGATGGCCACATCCATCTCGACATCGCCGAGCGGCGCAATCACTACAAGATCTGCGAATGGGACGTGCGCGAAGCGCCGCCGCCGACCGAGGTCGCCAGCGTGCGTGTACCGCTGCCGACACCCCGGCCGATGAACCTGGGCAAGCGCATTAATCATTCCAGCAAACTGTAATATTCCGTCCATTTTCCGCCCACGATTTCGCGCTAATTGTTGAAGCATGACCCTCGAAACTTCGAGTCCGTTCGTTCGATCGCCGCCGCGCCGCGGGGTCAGCCGCCGCGGCCTGCTCAAAGCCGGGCTCGGGCTTACCGGGATAGCCGGACTCGTTGCGCCGGGCACTGCCGCCTACGCCGCCGCGGAAGCGGCCGACGCTCTGGTGATCACCGACTACGCGCCGGCGCCGCTGGGTTGGCCCGAAGCGCACAAACTCACCATTACGGTGATCGCCGACCTGCATGCCGGCGGCCCCAATATGGGCCTGACGCGGGTGCGCCAGGTGGTCGACGGCGCCAACGCGCTCGGGTCCGACCTGATCGTGGTTCTCGGCGATTATTTCGCCACCCATCGCTTCGTCACCGAACGGGTGCCGCATCCGGCCTGGGCTGGGGAACTCGCCCGCCTGAAGGCGCGGCTCGGTGTCTATGCCATCCTCGGCAATCACGACTGGTGGTTCGACATCCGGGGTGTGCGCAAGGCTTTGGCCGCGGTGCATATCCCGGTGATGGAAAATGACGCCGTGCTGCTGAACGATCGCGGGCGGCGTTTCTGGCTCGCCGGGCTTGGCGACCAGGTCGCGCATATTCTGGCGCCCGGCCGGTTCAAGGGCGTCGACGATCTGCCCGGCACGCTCAGGCGCGTCACCACCGACGATCCGGTGATCCTGCTGGTGCACGAGCCGGATATTTTCACCAAGGTGCCGCCGCGGGTGACGCTGACGCTCGCCGGCCACACCCATGGCGGGCAGATCGTGCTGCCGTTCATCCCGCCGCTGTGGACGCCGTCGGAATATGGCGCGCGGTTCGCCTATGGCCATATCGTGGAGCGGGGCCGCCACATGATCGTGTCGGGCGGTCTTGGTTGCAGCAAGGTGCCGTTGCGCCTCGGCGTTCCGCCGGAGATCGTGCGTGTCCGGCTCGGAGCCTGAAAGCAAAACGGCGCCCGCAGGCGCCATTTTCAATTCGCGAACTGGATCGTCTAGCGGAACAGGCCGCCGCTCGATGCGAGCCGCGGCGTGAACGGCGAATCGTTTTGGTGCGGCGCCAGCACCACCACCACCGTGCCTTCCTTGACCCGCTTGTAAAGGTCGATGACGTCTTCGTTGGTCATGCGGATGCAGCCCGAGGAAATCGCCTGACCGATATATTCAGGCTGGTTGGTGCCGTGGATGCGGTAGAGGGTGTCCTTGTTGCCCTCGAACAGGTACATGGCGCGCGCGCCCATCGGATTTTGCGGGCCCGGACCGACAAAGTCCGGCACGTCGAGGCGCTTCTTGATCTCGGCGGTCGGCGTCCAGGACGGCCATTCGGTCTTGCGGCCGACCTTGGCGACGCCCGACCAGGCCAGCGCTTCTTCGCCGACGGTGACGCCGTAGCGGATCGCCTTGCCGCCGGGCAGCACGTAATAGAGGTAGCGATTGTCGCTATCGATCACGATCGTGCCGGCCACTTCCTTGCGCTGGTATTCGACGATGTGCCGGCGGTACGGCTCGGGGATCGGCGCGTTTTCGTAAGGGGCTGCCGCCAAAAGCTTTTTGTCGCGCGGGGTCAGGTTGGCTTCCGATGCCGGCTCGATGGTGGACTGCATGCAGCCGCCGAGCAAAACGCCGACGCCAAACAGAACCACCAAAATTCCCCGTGCCGACATTTCTTCCTCTTTCCCAGCCGCTCCAGGCGACCGCTTTCAGATTCGCGAGACGGCTATTAACCCAAAAAACCGCGGTATAGCCATGATTTCCGACCAGTCCACAGCACGCTTCTGGGTTTCTGTTGCATGAATGCCGCACTCGACTTTAGGCGGTTCGCGCGACTCCAGCCAAACGGAAAATGACTTTGCCCACAAGATGTTAACGGATGGTTTACCATAATGGATGGTTATCTTCGAAAGCAAAGCAAAGGCGACGAAAATTCTTCAAATGTCACCATAGAACACAATTTGAAGCGCAATTTCGCCCCACTGCGTGCCCACATAGCGCTTTCGACTAACCCCAAGGAAGGATCGGAGACCAAGACGATGAACGCGACCCAGGCGACGGAGCTGAGCCAAGACTCCCAGCGCCAAGAGAAAAGCCTCGACGACCGCTACGGTAAGATCGGAATTTCGGCGGTTGCCGCCGCGGTACGCCACCAGAGCGACCGCCGCAGCACGAGCGAGACCCGCTTCACGGCCCACGACAGCGACTGAGCGGCCGCGCCGACCGGCGGAGAGGCCGGCTACCCTTTGCATCACCGCTGCCACGGCTCGCCGCGCCGGCCGAACGCCGGCGCCGGCGGGCAATTATGTCTTGCGCGATGCCCGCCGATCGGGTCATGACAGACGCCCCGGCCGCACGGTGGTTCTATGCTCACGGTCTACGTTCCGCGTGGTACTTCGCTCGAGCGAATTTCCGTCGAACCGGGGCAGACCGCGCCGGACGCCGCGGTATGGATCGACCTCGTCTCGCCAACCGTGCAGGAAGACAAATTGGTCGAGGCGCTGCTCGGCATCGCGGTGCCGACGCGCGAAGAGATGCAGGAGATCGAGGTTTCGAGCCGCCTCTATGTCGAGAACGGCGGGCGCTACATGACCGCGACGCTGATGTGCCAATCGGACACGGCGACGCCGAAGACAACGCCTGTCACGTTCATTCTGTCGTCGCATCGCCTGCTCACCGTGCGCTACGACGACCCTCGTCCGTTCGCCATCGTCGAGCACAAACTGGCGCGGCTTTGCCCGCCCAAGGTGAACGGCGAATCCGTCCTGATGGATCTGCTCGACGCGATAATCGACCGGTCAGCCGACATCCAGGAGCGCATCGGCGCCGAAGTCGACCAGATTTCCCATTCGATCTTCGAGCCGGACGACGAAGCGATGACGCCGTCCTACAACGACGTGCTCAGGGCGCTGGGCCGCAAGGGCGATCTGACTTCCAAGGTTCGCGAGAGCCAGGTCTCGGTCGGCCGGCTGCTGTCGTTTCTCGCGCACGAGGCGGAAGTCCTCAAATGGGGCAAGGAAATGCGCACGCAGCTGCAATCCATGCAGCGCGACGTGATATCGCTCACCGATCACGCGAGCTTTCTCAGCAACAAGATCACCTTCCTGCTCGACGCCATGCTCGGCGTGGTCAACATCCAGCAGAACGCGATCATCAAGATTTTCTCGATCGCGGCGGTGGTGTTCATGCCGCCGACGCTGGTCGCCTCGATCTACGGCATGAATTTTCATCAGGGCATGATCGAGCTCGACTGGAGCTACGGCTATCCATTCGCGCTGATACTGATCGTGGTGGCGGCGGTCGTGCCGCTGATATTCTTCAAATGGAAGAAGTGGCTGTGAGCGCGTCCCGCTAGACGTGTTGTCCGCCATTGATATGGATTTCGGCGCCGTTCACATAGGACGACGTTTCCGTGCACAGCACGTAGATGATCTTGGCCACTTCGTCGGGGGTCCCCAGGCGCTGCATGGGGATTTGCTCGACGATCTTTTCGGTCCCGGGAGAAAGGATCGCGGTGTCGATCTCGCCGGGTGCGATGGCATTGACGCGGATGCCGAGACGGCCGAAGTCGCTCGCCATCTCGCGCGTCAGCGCGGCCAACGCAGCTTTCGAGGTGGCGTAGGCGGCGCCCGCGAACGGGTGTACGCGCGAGCCGGCAATCGAGGTAACGTTCACCACCGAGCCCTTGACCGCCTTGAGCTCGTTCACCAGTCCGCGCGCCAGCATGATCGGCGCGAAAAAATTCACCTGGAAGACGTGGTGCCAGACATCGATAGTGGTCTCGAGCGAGCCAAGCCGCTTGCCGCCGTCGCCCTTGGGCGAAATCGCGGCATTGTTAACCAGCGCGTGCAGCTCTCGCGTATCGAGCCGGCGGCGGATTTCCTCAACCGCCGCCAGCGTGTTCGCCTCGTCGGCGAGATCGACCTGGATATGGTCTTCGGGGCCTGCGTCCCACGGGCAATTCTCCGGGAAAGGATGCCGCGAGCAGGTAATGACGCGCCATCCGGCCGCGGAGAAACGCTTGACCGTCGCGTGTCCGATGCCGCGGCTCGCTCCGGTGAGCAGCAGCGTGCGGCGCGGTTGGTTGCTTTGCGATCCGGGCATGCGGTCCTTTTATGTCACGGATAAAGCCGCGTCTTGCTCCACGCGTCTTGCGCGCTCGCGCGCACGAACACGATGCGGTCGTGCAGGCGGAACGGCCGGTCGTGCCAGAATTCGATTTCGCGCGGCACGATGCGGTAGCCCGACCAATTCGGTGGCCGCGGAACCGCGCTCAAGGCATATTTGGCGGCATAGAGCGCCACTGCTTTTTCGAAAGCGAGCCTGCTTTCCAGTGGCGCGGACTGTTTGCTCGCCCAGGCGCCGATCTGCGCCTGCTTGGGCCGGCTAGCGAAATAGGCATCGGCCTCCGCATCGCTCACGCGGCTCACCTCGCCGCGCACGCGCACCTGCCGGTTCAACGACTTCCAATGGAACACCAGCGCCGCGCGCGGGTGGACGGCCAATTCGTGCCCTTTTTGGCTGTCTATGTTGGTGTAGAAGACGAATCCCTCGGCATCGGCGCCCTTGAGCAGCACCATGCGCGCATTCGGCCACCCGTCGGCATCGACGGTTGCCAGCGTCATGGCGGTCGGATCGCGCGGCTCTGACGCCACCGCCTCGGTGAGCCAGGCTGAAAACAGCCGCAAAGGCTCGTCGGCGGCGGTGAAATCACCACTCGTTAACCAAACCGGGTGTTCAATCGGGGCCGTATCAGACATCGTTTGCGGAGTGCCCACACTTGGCCGGTGCCAATATCGATCAGTTCCACCGGCACCTTTATAAAGGATGTGCGCGCGTGCGCCTATGGCGGGCGCTGCCGCCTGCCGCGGCCCTGTTGCTGGCCCTGGCCGGCGGCGGTTGCAGCATCTCGACCGGACAGTTGGATGCTCTGTTCGGCGACGACAAGCCCGAAACGACCGGGTCGATCGGCCACGCCGCGGAGGCGAAAGCGGCCGAATTGCCGCCGGCGGGCGATCTTGCCTATGCGCGAGCCGCGGCCTCCGATGTGCTCAGCCGCGGCGGCAAGGATGCGAGCGCTCCTTGGGAAAACCCGAACACCGGGGCGCGCGGCACCGTCACGCCGATCGCCTCCGCCTATACGCAGGACGGCAAGACCTGCCACGATTTCCTCGCAAGCTATGTCAGGGGCCGTTCGCAGGCCTGGATGCAAGGCGAGGCCTGCCGGCAGCAAAAGGGCAGTTGGGAAGTGCGTGCGCTCAAGCCCTGGAAATGATCCTGAGGGAGCAACTGCGCGTTAGCGCAGGGCGGCAAACGAGGCCGCGGGTGCGTTGCATCCTGCCGGATTGAACCCCACATTAAGCGGCGAGTCGCCGGCATTCGATCGGCGGGCAGGGGATTTCACGGGAGTTTGGACGCGATGCGCGACCCCTACGAGGTTCTGGGGGTATCGAAGGGTGCGAGCGAGGCCGAGATCAAGAGCGCCTACCGGCGGCTCGCCAAGAAGCTGCATCCCGACGCCAACAAGCACGACCCCAAGGCTGCCTCGCGCTTTGCCGAGCTCAACGCTGCGTACGAAATCGCCGGCGACGACAAGAAGCGCAAGGCGTTCGACAACGGCGAGATCGACGCCGAGGGCAAGCCGCGCTTTTCCGGCTTTGAAGGTTACCGCGGGCAACCCGGGGGCGGTGCCGGCCAGGGGCCGGGCGGCGCGCATTTCGAAAGCTTCAGCTTTGGGCCGGACGGCTTTCAGCGTCGCGGGGGCGGCGGCGGCGGCGGATTTCAAGGCGGCGGCGGCTTCGAGGACATCCTGCGCAACATGTTCGGCGGCGCCGCGCGCGGCGGGCAAGGCTTCGGCACGCAGTTCGAGGCGGAAGATTTCGGCGCGCCTTCCAGCGGGCAGGACCTGCATGCGGAAATGACCATCAGTCTGCCGGAAGCGGCCAAGGGCACCAAGACCCGTCTGCATCTGCCGACCGGCAAAGACGTCGAAGTGAAAATTCCCGCGGGCCTGACCAGCGGCCAGTCGATCCGTCTCAAGGGCCAGGGCTGGCCGGTCGCCAATGGCAAGGCCGGCGACGCGCTGATCACGGTGCATGTCGCGCCGCATCCGCTGTTCAAGCCGGAGGGCGCCGATCTGCGCCTCGATCTGCCGATCACGCTTTACGAAGCGGCACTCGGCGGCAAAATTCGCGTACCGACGCTCGACGGCGCCGTGGAATTGGCAATTCCCGCCGGCACCAATTCCGGTCGCACCTTCCGCCTCAAGGGCAAGGGGCTCAAGACCAAGAGCGGCGCCGGCGACCTGCTGGCGACCGTGCGCATCATGCTGCCCGAACGCACCGACGACGACTTCCAGGAATTGATGCGCAAATGGCGCGAGGGCAAGCCCTACGATCCACGCAAGGATCTGGAGTAGCCCGTCGCGCGGCGAGCCAATCGAAATGGCCGGGACAAGCCCGGCCATCATCGTCCTACGACTTCTTCGCGCCGTTCTTGTCGATCTGGTCGTAGATCGTCTTGGTGACCTGCTCGAGCCGCTCGCGGTCAGACGGCCCGCTCACCACGAAAGCATGCTGGTCGTCCACCCAATAGATCGCGGCAAAGCGGTTTTCCGCCTTGAAGCGGAGCGCGGTTTCCTGCGTCGCGGCCTTGGTGCAATAGACCGTGAAACGCTCGCCCGTCGGGCCTTCATACATGTAGAGCGCGGCGGCTTCGCCGGTTGGTCCCGGCAGCAGCCGGCCGCCGACCAGTTTGAGGCCGAGCGATTGCAGGTCGGGAATTTGCTGTTGATAGCCGAGCCGCTTGGTCAGCCATTGCGTCATGTGGGCGCGTTCGCTGCCCGGCACCTCGACCGGGTGGCGCACCTCGACCACATAAAGCTTGTGCGCTTCGATGGCATCGGCGGTATAAGTCTCGAAGCCGCTGGGCGAGGCGATCGACGCGCCGCGCGCGATCCAGCCGGCGCCGCCGCCAAATAGGAATGCAACGACGGCCGCCGCGGCCGCCATCGCCTTCCAGGAACGCCCGGCGGAAAGCTCGTTGCGCAACACCTGATCGAGCTTGAGCCGCTGCGGGATTGCCTCGTTCGCGACGGCGCCGTAGCGCGCGCGGATCGCTTCGGCCTGCGCCCGCCAGGCGGCGACCAGCGCCGCCTGTTCGGGATGCGCGGCGAGCCAGCCGACGACCGCTTCCTGGCGGTCGGCCGGCAGTTCGCCGTCGACATAGGAATGCAGTTCTTCTTCGGTCACTGGTGAATCGCGATCGATCATGGGTTCACCTTCTTTCCTTCATTTCACGCGGCGCAGCGCCGGGCGCCCGCCTTCTAGATAGTTTTTGATCTGGGCCCGCGCGCGCGCCAGTCGCGACATCACGGTGCCGATCGGTATGCCCTGCACTTCGGCGACTTCGCGGTAGCTGAGGCCTTCGAGCACCACCAGCAGCAGGGCGGTGCGCTGGTCTTCCACCAACGTAGAAAGCGCGCGTTCAATATCGCGGCCGCCCGCCTCCGGTCCCGCCAGATCGGGGGCATCGTTGTCCTCGAGCGGGGAGAGCGGCGGCCGCCGCGCAAGCGAGCGCAGCCGGTTGCGGTTGAGGTTGGTGAGAATCGTGTACAGCCAGCTGCGCACCTCGCCGCCATGAAACAGATGTTCGGAGCGTAGCGCCCGCACCAGCGTGTCCTGCACGAGGTCGTCGGCGATGTCGACGTCGCGCGTCAGCGCCCTGGCGTAGCGGCGCAGGGCGGGGATCGTCGCCTCGACATTCTTCGCAAACGTGGCCAAGCCTGCCCCCATCGCCGGACCGCTTGCCTTTCGGCACCGCCGGTCACTCCGAAGAACCCCCGAAGCCCGAACATATTCCCAGGAACGAATTGAAATACCAACGACAAACGTGGAACGTGGTGCTTGCTTGCTGGTCCCCTGACCCTATGCCATACGAAAGTAGCCGGCGCGAACCGGCGTAACGGGAAGAACGATGCCGGAAGCCTCGGGATTAATGCGCGGCAAACGCGGGCTGATCATGGGCGTGGCCAACAACCGCTCGATCGCCTGGGGGATTGCGCGCGCCTGCCGAGACCACGGCGCCGACCTGGCCTTTACCTATCAGGGCGAGGCGCTGAAAAAGCGCGTCGAGCCGCTGGCCGAGGAGGTGGACGGGCTGGTGGTCGGCCACTGCGACGTCACCGATGCGGCGTCCATGGATGCGGTGTTTTCCGCCGTGCAATCGGCCTGGGGCTCGCTCGATTTCCTGCTGCACGCGATCGCATTCTCCGACAAGGATCAGCTCGACGGCCGTTACGTCGACACCACGGCGGACAATTTCACGCAGACCATGCTGGTGAGCTGCTATTCGTTCACGGCGCTGGCGCAACGCGCCGAAAAGCTCATGCAAAGCGGCGGGTCGCTGCTCACGCTCACTTATTACGGCGCCGAGAAATGGATGCCGCACTACAACGTGATGGGACTCGCCAAGGCGGCGCTGGAATCCTCGGTGCGCTATCTTGCCGCCGATCTCGGCGCCAAGAATATCCGCGTCAACGCCATCTCGTCCGGGCCGATCAAGACGCTGGCCGCGTCCGGCATCGGCGATTTCCGCTATATCCTGAAGTGGAACGAGTACAACACGCCGATGCGGCGCAACGTGACGCTGGAGGATGTCGGCAAGGCCGGAGTGTTTTTCCTCTCCGACCTGTCGAGCGGCGTCACCGGGGAAATTCAGCACGTCGACGCCGGTTACCACATCGTCGGCATCAAGCATCCCGACGCGCCGGATTTCACCGTCGAGTGATGGGCGGTGATGCCGGGGCCAACGGTCTATTACCTGCGACACGGCGAAACCGACTGGAACGTCGAGGGCCGGCTGCAAGGCCGCCACGACGTGCCGCTCAATGTGCGCGGCCGCGCGCAAGGCGTCCATTGCGGTGAAGTCCTGCGCGATCTTTTTGCCGGCGCCGGCCGCGATCCCGCCGGCCTCGACTACGTCTCGAGCCCGCTCAGGCGCGCCCTCGAGACCATGGAACTGGCCCGCGTCGTGCTCGGCCTTGCGCCGAAAGAATTCCGCACCGATCCGCGGCTTGCAGAAATCGCCTTCGGCGACTGGGAGGGCTCGACTATCGCGCAATTGCACCGGAGCGATCCCGCCGGCATCGCCCAGCGCGAGCACGACAAATGGCATTTCGTGCCGCCGGGCGGCGAGAGCTACGCAATGGTGGCGGTGCGCATGCGCGACTGGTACGAGGGCTTGACCCGCGACACGGTGGCGGTCGCGCATGGCGGCACTGCGCGCGCGTTGATTGCCTGTCTCGGCATCGCCAAACCGGCCGCCGCGCCCTTGCTCGATATCGAGCAGGGGGCGGTCTATGTATTCGAGGGCGAAAAGCTGACGCGCTATACGTGACAATTCCTGCGTGCAGCCGGCGTGCATGAATTGAACTGGGAAGACATCAGCGATGAAACGGCCTGTCATCGGCGTAATCGGCAGCGAGCACCTCGTCGAGAATCGGTTTCCCGCCCAGCGCGTCGGCGAACGAAACCTCAAGGCGGTGGCCGAGGCCGCGGGCGCGCTGCCGCTGGTTTTTGCCGGCGATGCCGCCATCACGGATATCGACACGCTCTTGGAGGCCGTCGACGGCGTGCTGCTGACCGGGGCCCGCGCCAATGTGCATCCGACGCATTTCGGCGTCGAGGAACATCCAAGCTACGAGCCTTACGACAAGCGCCGCGACGCGCTGGCGCTGCAATTGGCGAAGACATGCGTCGAGCGCGGCGTGCCCCTGTTCGGCGTTTGCCGTGGCTTCCAGGAAATGAACGTGGCCTTCGGCGGCACGCTGCATCCCGAGATCAGGGATTTGCCCGGCCGCCTCAACCACCGCATGCCGCGCTTGCCGACGGGCGAGATTCATCCGGACCAGGACGTGGTCTATGGCGAGCGGCATGACGTGCGCCTGGTCGCCGGCGGCGTGTTCGCGACGCTGCTCGGACAGGCCGTCATTCGCGTGAATTCGCTGCACGGGCAGGGCGTGCTCGAGCCGGGCAAGCGCGTCGTGGTCGAGGGGGTGGCGGAAGACGGCACGATCGAGGCCATCCGCATCGCCGATGCGCCGGGCTTTGCCTTGGGCGTGCAATGGCATGCGGAGTACGACCCGCAACGAAATGCCGTTAATCGCAAGCTGTTTCAGGCCTTCGGCGCGGCGGCCGCCGAGCGCAAGCGCAACGGCCGATCGGCGGGCGGCGGTGGCTGATTTGACCGCATTGCGCCCGCACGTTACCAACCGCGGCGAAAAGCGGATCACCGATGTCGTTCAACACTTTCGGCCATATGTTCCGGTTCACCAGCTTCGGCGAAAGCCACGGGGCGGCGATCGGCTGCGTCGTTGACGGCTGCCCGCCGCGCATTCCGCTCACCGAAGCCGACATCCAGGTCTTTCTCGACAAGCGGCGGCCCGGACAGTCGCGCTTCACCACCCAGCGCCAGGAACCGGACGCGGTGAAGATCATGTCCGGGGTGTTCACCGGCGACGACGGCGTTCAGGTCACCACCGGCACGCCGATCATGCTCTTGATCGCCAATGTCGATCAGCGCTCGAAAGACTACTCCGAGATCAAGGACAAGTACCGCCCCGGCCACGCCGGCTACACTTATGACGTCAAATACGGCCTGCACGACTATCGCGGCGGCGGGCGCGCATCGGCGCGCGAGACCGCCGCGCGCGTCGCCGCGGGCGCCGTCGCACGCAAAATCGTGCCCGGCATGACCGTGCGCGGGGCGCTCATCCAGATGGGCCCGCATAAAATCGATCGCGCGCGCTGGGACTGGAACGAAGTCGGCAATAATCCGTTCTTCTGCCCCGACGCAAAGCAGGCCAAATTCTTCGAGAGCTATCTCGGCGGCGTGCGCAAGGCGGGATCGTCTTGCGGCGCGGTGATCGAAGTGGTGGCGGAAGGCGTGCCGGCGGGGCTGGGCGCGCCGGTCTATGCCAAGCTCGACGGCGATCTGGCCGGCGCGCTGATGGGCATCAACGCGGTCAAGGGCGTGGAGATCGGCGACGGCTTTGCCACCGCGGCGATGAGCGGCGAGGACAATGCCGACGAAATGCGCAAAAATCCGAACCCGGGCAACGACGGCAGGCCGGTGTTCCTGTCCAATCACGCCGGCGGCATTCTTGGCGGCATATCGAGCGGGCAGGCGATCGTTGCGCGATTTGCGGTCAAGCCGACTTCCTCGATTCTCACCCCGCGCAGAAGCGTCGACCGCTACGGCCGCGAGACGGACGTTGCGACCAAGGGCCGTCACGACCCCTGTGTCGGCATCCGCGCGGTGCCGATCGGCGAAGCCATGGTGGCATGCGTCCTCGCCGATCACTATCTGATGCATCGCGGCCAGGTCGGCGAGGGAACGGCGTGGCCGTTCAAATCCGGCTGACGCGCATCTCGGGGTAAGCCTGGTGTCCGATACCCACAGCAGAGTAGACGCGGCGATCGCGGCCTTCGCCAAGGGCGAGATCGTGGCCGTTACCGACGACGACGACCGCGAGAACGAGGGCGACCTGTTCGTTGCCGCCTCGCTCTGCACGCCGGAAAAGATGACGTTCATCATCCGCAATACCTCCGGCATCGTCTGTGCGCCGCTCGGCGTCGAACTCGCACGGCGCTTACAGCTCGATCCGATGGTCAGCAAGAACGAGGCCCCGCTCGGCACCGCCTTTACCGTCTCTGTCGACGTGCGGCACGGGCTGACCACCGGCATCTCGGCGGAAGAGCGCTGCAACACCGTGCGCGCGCTCGCCAATGGCAACAGCGGCGCCGGCGATTTCGTGCGTCCGGGCCATGTGTTTCCGCTGGTCGCGCGGCAAGGCGGCGTGCTGATCCGGTCCGGCCATACGGAGGCCTGCGTCGATCTCTGCCGGCTCTCCGGGCTGCCGCCGGTCGGTGTGCTGGCCGAACTGATGAACGAAGACGGCAGCATGATGCGCGGGCCCGCCGTCGCCGCATTCGCGCAAAAGCACGGCCTCATGCAGGTGTCGATCGCGGAGCTGATCGCCTACCGGCAGAGCCGCGACAAGCTGGTGGAGCGGGTCGCTTCGTTCCAGGTCGCCTCCGAGATCGGCCCGCTCAACGGCTATGCTTATGTGACGCCGTTCGACCAAGTGCACCACATGGCGTTCGTCTACGGCGAGATTGGCGACGGTGCGGGCGTGCCGGCGCGGCTGCACCGGGCCGACGTGATCGGCGACGTGTTCGGCGGCGCCAAGCCCATCCACGCGGCGCTGGCGCGCTTCAAGTCCGCCGGCCGCGGCGTCATCGTCTATCTGCGCGACGGCACCGCCGGCGTGCCGGTCGCGGAAATCCCGCATGAGGGCGACACGGGCACCGAGGCGGCGCGCTCGCGGCAATGGCGCGAGGTCGGCCTCGGCGCGCAGATCCTCAAGGATCTCGGCATCGCATCGATCCGCCTGCTCACCTCCAGCAAGCGCACTTATGTCGGCCTCGGCGGCTTCGGCATCGAGATCGTCGATACCGAGCCGCTGGATTGACCCATTCCGCGGTTGCAGGCGGACTGTGCAGATTGGCGGAACTGAAGGCCTTCATTTCGTCCTTGCCCTGTGTCAGCATTTCCGCATGGGGCGACGTGAGCTTGCAAAGAGCATCACCCTTGCCGCCGCCGCCGCGGCGGTCGCACTGGCCGCGTCCGCAGCGCCACAACTTCGGCTCGCCGACAAGAGCCCAGCCGCCATTCCCGTCGACGTCGAACTGGTGATCGCGGTCGACGTTTCCTATTCGATGGACCCGGACGAGCAGGCGCTCCAGCGCGAAGGCTATGTTCAGGCGCTGACCTCGCGCGAATTCCTGCGGGCGCTGCGCGAAGGAGCCAACGGCAAAATCGCCGTCACTTATTTTGAATGGGCCGGCCAGTTCGACCAGAAAGTCATCATGCCGTGGCGGCTGATCGAGGGCCCGGAGTCGGCCGACGGCGTTGCCGCGGAGATCGCCGCCGCGCCTTACCGGCGTGCCTCGCGCACCTCGATCGCGGGCGCGCTCATTTTTGCCAAGCCCCTGTTCGACCACAGCGGCTATCAGGGCGTGCGGCGGGTGATCGACGTCTCCGGCGACGGCGCCAACAATGCCGGTCCATTGATCGTGCCGACGCGCGACGACGTGCTGGCCGCGGGCATCACCATCAACGGGCTGCCGATCATGCTCAAGCGGCCCAATCCCGGCACCATGGATATCGAAAATCTCGATGTCTATTACGAGGACTGCGTGATCGGGGGCCCGGGCGCTTTCGTCGTGCCGATCCACGAACGCAAGCAGTTCATCGAGGCGACGCGCACCAAACTGGTGCTGGAAATCTCCAACCGCCAGACGCAACCGCGCGTCATCCCTGCCTCGGCGCAGGCGCCGCGCATTTCCTGCACGATCGGCGAGAAGATGTGGCAAGACCGCTGGGGCGGCGGGGGATTCGATCTCCAGTAGCCGTCACCGCTCGAACTTCGCCACCATCTCCACGTGGAACGAATAGCGGAACTGATCGACCGGCGTGACGCTCGCGAGTTTAAAGCCGCCGTCGACCAGGATACGCGCATCGCGCGCAAATGTCGTTGCCTCGCACGACACCGCAACGACGGCCGGCACCGCGCTTTTGACCAATTCGCGCGCCTGCGCCTCGGCGCCCTGGCGCGGCGGATCGAACACGACGGCATCGAAGCCCTTGAGTTCCGCGGCCATCAGCGGGCGGCGGAACAGATCGCGCGCCTGCGCTTCAACCGGTTTTAACCCGGTGGTTGCGCCGGCGGCCTGGGTCAACGCCCTCACGGCGCCCGCGTCGCTGTCGGCCGCCGAAACGCGCGCGCGCTCGGCGAGCCGCAGGGCAAAGGTGCCGACGCCGCAGAACAGGTCGGCGATGCGTTTGGCGGCACCGACATGCCCGGTCACCAGACGGGCGAGCGTCGCTTCGCCTTCGGCGGTCGGCTGCAAAAATGCAGCGGGCGGCAAGGGCACTATGGCGCGCCCAATTTTCAGCAGCGGCTGCGAGTTTTGGACAACCAGCTCGCCATGACGGGTGATGCGCGCAAGTTTGTGCTTCCCGGCGACGGTAGCGAGCGCCGTTGTGCGATTGGGGGTGAGCGGGCCGGACCCGCGGACGTCCACGTCCAGCCCGGAATCGGTGTCGGTCACGTGAATGTCGAGCGGTTTGGCGGCGGGCTTGAGGATTTCCGCGATCGCCCAGGCCGCCGGAATAGCGCCTGCCAGGCCGGGCGCCAGAATTGGACATTTATCGATGGCGACGATGTGGTGCGCGCGCGGCGCAGCGAAGCCGACTTCAAGTACGTCCTGCGTGCCACGCCGCGCGTGGAGAACCGCGCGTCGGCGGCCGCGGCCGTGCGCGTCGATGATGTCGGCGAGAGGCGCGATCAGCCCGGCCTGGGCGAGCGCCTCGGCCACCAGACCGCGCTTCCACAAGTGATACTCGGCGAGCGACCAGTGCTGCATGGCGCAGCCGCCGCAGTGGGTAAAATGCGTGCAGGTCGGTGCTACCCGTTCGTGGCTTGGCTTATCGACCCGGTCGAGATGGCGGCGGTCGGGATGGCCGGCGACCGCCTCGACCGTGACCAGTTCGCCCGGCAGTGTGAAAGGCACATAGACGGGTCCCGCCGGCGTGTCGGCGATGCCGTCGCCGCGATGCCCGAGGCGGGTGATGGTGAGCTGTTCAGTCACGCGCCGCCCCCAGCAGGAATTCGGCATTGCCGTCGCCGCCGGCAATCGGCGAAGGGATGATGCCGTCAACCCGCCAGCCAAGCGAGCCGACAAAGGCGGCGATGCCGGCGCAAACGCGCGCGTGCACGGCGGGGTCGCGCACGATGCCTTTCTTGAGCTGCGCGCGGCCCGCTTCGAATTGCGGCTTGATCAACGCCACCAGCCGCGCGGGCGGCGCGGCCAAAGCGAGCGCGGCCGGCAGCACCAGTTTAAGCGAGATGAAGCTGACATCGGTGACAATGAGAGCCGGCCTGGCATCGAGCCATGCGGGGGAGAATGTGCGAATGTCGGTTTCCTCGACCGAAACGACATCCGGGCGCAGGCGCAGCGATTCGTGCAGTTGCCCGCGTCCGACATCGATCGCGTAGACGAGCTTTGCGCCGCGCTCCAGCAGCACTTGCGTGAAGCCGCCGGTCGAGGCGCCGACATCGAGACATACATGACCGCGCGGGTCGATGCCGAAATGATCGAGGGCGGCGGCGAGCTTTACTCCGCCGCGCGAGACGTATGGCTGCGCCGGTGTCGCGTGGAGGCGCGCATTAAGTGCGATCGCCTCCGACGCTTTGCGCACGGTAACGCCGTCGGCGGTGACCCGTCCGGCTTCGATCGCGGCTTGCGCCTTGGCGCGGCTATCGAACAGGCCGCACGCGACCAGCAGGCGGTCGGCGCGTTGGCGCGGGATGGTCATCGGCCGTTCTCTTGTATATGGAACAAAGTTCCCGGCACGGCGGTTATGCGCTTTGGCCCGACGCGGCAAGCGGCCGGCAATTGCGGAGGAATATCATGGCACGAAAGTATTCCAAGGGCGCTTCGAAATACGTCGAGCGTGCAATGCGAAAGCGCAACAAGGGCACTCTCAAGAGCGGCCGCAGCGGAAAAACGGTCAAGAGCCGCAAGCAGGCGATTGCCATCGGTCTTTCCGAAGCGCGAAAAAAGGGCGACAAGGTCCCGAAGCAACGCCGTTAAAGGCTAGGCGAGCTTCACCGTCTCGGCGGCGGCATCCTTGCCAAGCGCCTCGAATACCTTGGCGACCACGCCGCGGGCGTCGAGGCCGGCTTTGGCGTACATGGCGGCCGGCGTATCCTGATCGATGAAAATGTCGGGCAGCACCATGCAGCGCACCTTGCATCCGGCATCGAGCACCGCGTGCTCGGCCAGCGCCTGGAGGACATAGGCGCCGAAGCCGCCGATTGCGCCTTCCTCGATGACCACCAGCACTTCGTGCTCACGCGCGAGGCGCAGCAGCAGGCCGGTATCGAGTGGCTTGGCAAAGCGGGCATCGGCGACCGTCGTCGACAAGCCGAGCGCGGCGAGCTCGTCGGCGGCCTTGAGGACTTCGCCTAGTCTGCCGCCATAAGACAAAAGCGCCACTTTGTGGCCTTCGCGCAAGATACGGCCCTTGCCAATTTCGAGCGGCATGCCTTCCTCCGGCATGGGCACGCCGCGTCCCTCGCCGCGCGGATAGCGCAATGCCGACGGGCGGTCGTCGATTGCGACCTGCGTCGCCACCATATGCATGAGCTCGGCCTCGTCCGCCGCCGCCATCAGCACGAAGCCGGGCAGGCAGCCGAGATAGGCGACATCGAACGCCCCGGCATGGGTCGGCCCATCGGCACCGACCAAACCGGCGCGGTCGATGGCAAAGCGCACGGGCAGCCGCTGAATGGCGATGTCGTGCACGACCTGGTCGTAGGCGCGTTGCAGGAAGGTCGAATAGATCGCAGCGAACGGCTTGAAGCCTTCCGCGGCGAGCCCACCGCAGAACGTCACCGCATGCTGCTCGGCGATGCCGACGTCGAAGCAGCGGGCGGGGAATTGCTCGGCAAACTTATCGAGCCCGGTGCCGGAGGGCATCGCCGCCGTGACCGCGACGATCTTGTCGTCCTTACGCGCTTCCTTGACCAGGCTGTCGGCGAAAACCTTCGTGTATTGCGGCGCGCCGCCCTTGGATTTGGCCTGCGCGCCGGTCGCGACGTCGAACTTGACCACGCCGTGAAATTTGTCCGCCGATGTTTCCGCCGGGGCGTAGCCTTTGCCCTTTTGCGTGACCACGTGCACCATGATCGGCCCCGTCTCGGCATCGCGCACGTTGCGCAGCACCGGGAGCAGGTGGTCGATATTGTGGCCGTCGATCGGCCCGACGTAATAGATGCCGAGCTCCTCGAACAGCGTGCCGCCGGTGACATAGCCGCGCGCGTGTTCGATGGCGCGGGTGATGGCGCGGTCCCAGCTCTTGGGCAAATGCTTGGTGAGCTGCTTGCCGACGTCGCGCAGCCTGAAATAAATGTGGCCGGAGCCGAGCCGGGCGAGGTAGGCCGACATGGCGCCGACCGGCGGCGCAATCGACATGTCGTTATCGTTGAGGATGATGATGAGGCGCTCATTGCGCGCGCCGGCATTGTTCAGCGCCTCGAAGGCCATGCCCGCCGACATGGCGCCGTCGCCGATCACGCAGACGACGTTGTGCTTCTTGCCGGCGAGGTCGCGCGCCACCGCCATGCCGAGCCCGGCGGAAATCGACGTGGAGGAATGCGCAGCGCCGAACGGGTCGTATTCGCTTTCGGCGCGCTTGGTGAAGCCGGACAGCCCGCCGCCCTGCCGCAACGTGCGGATGCGGTCGCGGCGGCCGGTGAGGATCTTGTGCGGATAGCTCTGGTGGCCGACGTCCCAGATGAGGCGGTCGGTCGGCGTGTCGAAGACGTGATGCAGGGCGACCGTCAGTTCGACCACCCCCAGCCCGGCGCCCAGATGACCGCCCGTCTTGGCCACCGCATCGACGGTCTCATGGCGCAGTTCGCCGGCGAGCTGCTTGAGCTGCTCGGCCGACAGGTCCTTCATGTCGTGCGGCAGCCGGATGCTGTCGAGTAGCGGGGTCTTGGTCGGCTCGGACAAACGTCACTCCACAACATGGCGGGGCATGCCGCGGGCCGCCCTCACGTGCCGTTATGACGCTTACACCAATATTGCGCCAGCGGGCAATTCAACGCGGGGTAGCGCCGCCATGCGAAGGCCGTGATTTCGCCGCCGATGCGGCAAATTGCGCGGCCGCTGTGTCGGGATGGGTCGACGCGCGTCGCAGCGGCGCCACCGGGCCCGGACGGGGGCTTTGGCGGTCAATCGACGTCGAGCGGCTCGCTGCCGGTCGGCTTGCCGGAGCTGTCGAGCGTGATTTTTTCCACCCGCGCTTCCGCCTGGCGCAGCAGCTCCTCGCAGCGCTTCTTGAGCGCCTCGCCGCGCTCGTAGATCGCCACCGATTCCTCGAGCGGCACCTTGCCTTCCTCCAGCCGCTTGACGATCGATTCCAGCTCTTCGATTGCCCGCTCGAAGGGCATTTTCCTCACGTCGGGATTGGCGGCTTCGGCCATTGATGACATCTTGCCCGGAATATTTGACACTCACGATAGCGCAGTTCGCCGGAAGCGCCTAGCAGATGACCGAGCTTAAAGACAAGATCGTCCTTGTGACAGGCGCAGCCGGCACCCTGGGCGCGGCGATCGTCGCCGCGATCGGGCGAGCCGGCGGCAATCCGATCGCCTCCGATTTGTCGGGCGACGTGACGCTCGACGTCACATCCGAATCCGACTGGCAGCGGATCACCGACGAGATCGGCGAGAGGCGTGGCCGGCTCGACGGGCTGGTGAACGCCGCCGGCATCGTCGCGCTCGGTACAGTCGAAGCGCTCGATTTCGACACCTGGCGGCGCGTGCTCGGCGTCAATCTCGACGGCGCCTTCCTCGGCTGCAAATATTCGTTTCCGCTCCTGCGCAAGCGCGGCGGCTCGATCGTCAACCTGTCGTCGGTGTCCGGCCTGATCGGCGGGCACAATCTCGCCGCCTACAATGCCTCGAAAGGTGGGCTGTCGCTGCTGAGCAAATCGGTGGCGCTGCACGGCGCGCGGCTGACGCCACCGGTTCGCTGCAACGCGGTTTGCCCGGCCTTCGTCGAGGGACCGATGGTCGACGGCATCACACAAAGCGCGCGCGATCCGCAAGCCGCAAGGCTGAAATTGCCGCGCGAGATCCCGCTCGGGCGATTGGCGAGGCCGGCCGAGGTCGCAGACCTTTGCGTTTACCTGTTGTCGGATGCATCGGCGTTCGTCACCGGCGCCGATCTGCCGATCGACGGCGGCCTGACGGCGCGATGATCACCCGCGCATCAGCGCGGTGACATGCGCGGCGACCGAACGCGACAGCCCCTGCAAATCGTATCCGCCTTCCAGCAGCGACACGATGCGCCCCTGCGCGGTCGTGTCGGCGACCTCCATCAATTTCTTGGTCACCCAGGAGAAGTCCGCCTCGACCAGATTGAGATTGGCGAGCGGATCGCGGGTGTGCGCGTCAAACCCGGCCGAGATCACCAGGACGTCCGGCTTGAACGCACGCAGCCGCGGCAGGATAACGGTCTCGAACGCTTCGCGGAAAGCCTCGCCGCCGTCGCCCGCGGAGAGCGGCGCATTGACGATGGTGTCGTGCTCGCCGCGTTCGCCGACCGCGCCGGTGCCGGGATAAAGCGGCATCTCGTGCGTCGAGCAATACATGACGGTGTTGTCGGCCCAGAAAATATCCTGCGAGCCGTTACCGTGATGCACGTCGAAATCGACAATGGCCGCGCGCTCGGCGCGGTAGCGGTTTTGCGCGTAGCGGGCCGCGATCGCCGCATTGTTGAACAGGCAGAAGCCCATCGGCCGCGCCACTTCTGCGTGATGCCCGGGCGGGCGGATGGCGACGAAGGCATTGGCCGCCTTCTGGTTCATCACCTCGTCGACCGCCCGCATGGCGCCGCCGGCGCCGCGCAAGGCCGCCTCGAAGCTGCCCGGCGACATCGACGTGTCGGCGTCGATATGCACCATGCCGTCCGCCGGCGAGGCGTCGCGGATCGCCTCGACGTATTCCATCGGATGGGCGAGCGCGATTATCTCGAGCGGTGCGCGCGGCGCCTGCTCGCGCGCGAGCGCCTGGAACCTCTCGTCCTCCAGCGCCTGTTCAATGGCGCGCAGCCGGTCCGGCCGTTCGGGATGGCCGGCGCCGGTCTGGTGATCGAGGCAGGCGGGATGGCTGAGATACAAAGTGGACATCGACGGCTTTTAACGCGCCTCGGTCGCCGCGCGCAAATCCCCGGTCAGGTTTTCGCCTTCAGATTCACGCCCGGGGGCGGCGGGCTGCTGTCGGGCACGAAGAAGTCCACCTGCAACGGCTGGCTCGGGTCGCACCGGTATTGATCGAAGTCGGTAACCCCTTCGTCGGCAAGGAAGGTGTCGTCGATGAGGAAATTGCCGCTGAAGGTCTTTGGCTTTTGGAAGATGCGATAGGCGGCCTCGGCGAGGATTTCCGGCTTGCGCGACATGCGCATGATGGCGTCGCCGCCAAGCAGGTTCTGGATCGCGGCGGTGGCGATCGTGGTGCGCGGCCACAGCGCGTTGACCGCGATCTTGCCGCGCTGTTCGCCGGACAGGCCCAGCACCACGAGGCTCATGCCGAATTTCGCCATGGAATAGGCGGTGTGCGGCGCGAACCACTTCGCCTGCATGTCGAGCGGCGGCGACAGCATCAGAATGTGCGGATTGGCGGATTTGGCGAGATGGGGCAGAGCGTATTTCGACACCATGAAGGTGCCGCGCGCATTGATCTGCTGCATCAGGTCGTAGCGGCGCATGTCGGTCGCCGCGATCGGGGTGAGCGAGATGGCGCTCGCGTTGTTGACCACGATGTCGATGCCGCCGAATTTGGCAGCGGTCTCGTCGAGCGCCGCCTTCACCGCGGCCTCCTCGCGCACATCGACCTGCAACGGCAGCGCGCCGCCGCCGAGTTTGGCGATCAGGGCGGCCGCGCTGTGGATGGTGCCTTCCAGTTTGGGATGCGGCTCCACGGTCTTTGCCGCGATCGCCACATTGGCGCCGTCGGCGGCGGCTTTGAGCGCGATGGCGAGCCCGATGCCGCGCGAGCCGCCGGTGATGAACAGCGTCTTGCCCCTGAGCGACATGGTTGTGGACCCCGTTATTTCTTGCGTGTCATGAAAGCCTGGAACGCGGCGCGCGCTTCCGCCGATTGCAGGCGCGTCTTGAACAGTTCGGCCTCCTCGTCGATGCGGGCAACGATTTCGTCCGGCGGCCCGCGCATGAGCCGGCGCGAAGCCAAAACGCCCTGCGGCGGCAGCGCGGCAATTTCGTGCGCGGCCTTCACGGCCTCGATTTCAAGCGCCTCGGACGCAACGACGGAATTGACGAGCCCCGCGGCTTTCGCTTCCTCGGCGCTCATCGGCCGCCCCATGACCAGCAATGAGAACGCGCGCGACTGGCCCATCAAGCGCGGCGCGATCAGGCTGGAAGCGGCTTCCGGCACCAGGCCGAGCCCGACGAACGGGGTCGAAAAGCGTGCATCGGTGGATGCCACCACGTGATCGCAATGCATCAGCATGGTGGTGCCGACGCCCACGGCGCTGCCGCGCACCGCGGCGACGAACGGTTTTTCGCTGCGCGCGAGCGCGTAAAGGAAGCGCAGGATCGGCGCCCCCAGCGCGCCGCCGCCCATCGCCATGGCGAGGAAATCGCCGATGTCGTTGCCGGCGCAGAAACCCGTCTGGCCGCCGGCGATCAACAGGCAGCGCAGCGCCGGGTCCTGCTGCGCGCTTTCGATGCCCGCGGCCATGGCGTCGTACATCGGCAAGGTGAGCGCGTTCTTTTTCTCCGGACGGTTCATCCGTACGGTGCGAACCGGCCCGTCGTCGCTGATGATGACGAGATCGCTCATTCGGCAAGCGCTGCTTGCGCGCTGCTGATGCTGTCCGCGCCTTCGGTGACGCCGCGTTCGAGGCCCGCCGCCTGCACGGCGATATTCTCGGCGAAAAACCGCGCGAGTGCCGTGCGCGCCGGCGCATCGCCATCGCCGCGCAGGGCCGCGAGCGCCTGTTCCGCCAGCATGCAGCCGCCGGCGGCAAGGCCGAACAACCGAAGATACGGGGTCGCGCCGGCGAGCGCTGCGTCCGCCGATTTCTGCGCCAGCAGCCATTGCGTGGCGCGTTTGAGGCCGTCGACGGCCTCGCCAAGCCGCGCCGCGGTTGCGCCGAAGCCGGGGGCGTTACTCGCCTTGACCGCCGAAACCGTGGCCAGCAATTCGGCGAGATAACCGGCGACGGTCGCGCCGCCGGATAGCGGAATTTTGCGCGTCACCAGGTCGATGGCCTGAACGCCGTTGGTGCCCTCGTAGATCGGGGCAATGCGGGCGTCGCGAAAATGCTGCGCCGCGCCGGTTTCCTCGATATAGCCCATGCCGCCGTGCACCTGTACGCCGAGGGAGGCGACCTCAACGCCGATATCGGTGGAGAAGGCCTTGGCGACCGGCGTGAGGAGCGAGGCGCGTTCGTGCCCGGCCTGGCGCGCCGCCTCGCTCTTGCCCCGCTGCGAGCGGTCGATCGCCACCCCGGTGGCATAGCAGATCGCTCGCGCGGCGCCAGTCAACGCGCGCATGGTCAGCAACATGCGCTTTACGTCGGGGTAGGCGATTATCGCTTTGCCCATCTGCTTGCGCTCGCGCGCATAGGCGCTCGCCTGCTGCGTCGCGCGCTCGGCAATGGCCACGCCCTGCAGACCGACGGCGAGCCGCGCGCGGTTCATCATGGTGAACATGCAGGCCATGCCCTTATGCTCCTCGCCGATGAGGTAGCCGGTGGCACCGCCTTTGTCGCCGTAGACCATGGTGCAGGTAGGCGAGGCATGGATGCCGAGCTTGTGCTCGACCGAATGGGCGCGCACGTCGTTGCGCGTTCCGTCGGGCCTGAATTTCGGAATCAAGAACAGCGATATGCCCTTGGTGCCGGGCGGCGCGTCGGGCAGGCGGGCGAGCACGAAATGGATGATGTTGTCGGTCAGGTCGTGCTCACCATAGGTGATGAATATTTTCGAGCCGATGATGCGATAGGTGCCGTCGCCGGCGCGTTCGGCCTTGCTGCGCAGCGCGCCGACGTCGGAACCCGCCTGCGGCTCGGTGAGCTGCATGGTGCCCATCCATTCGCCGCTGATCAGCTTTGCGAGATAGCGTGTCTTGAGATCGTCGGTGCCGTAGGCCGCGAGCGCATCGACCGCCGCCATGGTCAGCACCGGGCCGATGCCGAAGGCCATCGACGCCGCATTCCACATCTCGACGCAGGCGGCATTCACGGCTTGCGGCAGTTCCTGGCCGCCCCATTCGGCGGGCGCGGCGAGGCCGTTCCAGCCGGCGGCCGCCCAGGCGGTGTAGGCCTCCTTCCAGCCCGGCGGGGTGGTAACGGCGCCGTCCTTGAACGGCGTGCCGAATTTATCGCCGATCCGGTTGAGCGGCGCGATCACGTCGCCGGCAAAACGGCCGGCTTCTTCCAGCACTTGATCGACCATCTCCTCGTCGAGATCGCCGTAAAGCCCTTCCGCCAGCGCGGCTTTGAAGCCGGCGGCGTGTTTGAGCGCGAATGCAATATCGGCGATCGGTGCGCGGTAGGTCATGGTTCATCCTATCCGGGCCTGAACGTGGGTCAAACGCGGCTCCGGTGCGTTACCGCCGTGCGGACATTGATCGGGCAGGGCGACGCCGCTATGGTCCGCGCGACCCGGCGCGAATTCGTGGTTCGGCGGGGCAATTTCCCGGTAATGGGGCGTAGCCAAGCGGTAAGGCAGCGGATTTTGATTCCGCCATTCGGAGGTTCGATTCCTCCCGCCCCAGCCAGTGACCCTATCCCCATCGTCTGGAAAACATGGGCATGACGTCCGGCGCAGGCAGGTGCGATAATTGGTGGTGGGAATCCTCCCGGCCATGGCGGCGCCGCACAAATTGACAAAGTTGGAAAATGGCCCTGCTGCGCGTATCACTGCCCCGGGGGAGTGAGGCGACCGTGCAGATTTTTCCAGACTAAACGGAGACCGGAGTTTCAATGCAACTGTATATCTGGATCGCGGTTGGCAGCGCGCTTGGCGGAATCTCGCGTTATTTTTGCTCGGGCCTGGCGGCGCGTTTGATCGGCGAAACGTTTCCCTGGGGGACATTCCTCGTCAACGTTATCGGCTCATTCATCATCGGTTTTTTTGCCACTCTGACCGGTCCGGACGGGCGGTTTTACATGAGCTCGGCCGCTCGGCAATTCGTCATGGTCGGTTTTTGCGGCGGTTACACGACCTTCTCGTCCTTCAGCCTGCAAACTCTCGATCTTATGCAGGACGGTGAATGGTTTCGGGCCGGCGCGAATATCGGGGCATCGGTGATTTGCTGCCTGATCGCGGTGTGGGCCGGGTATCTGCTCGCAGCCAGCCTCAACTCAATGAAGTGGATATGACCATGCAGATCCCGCGCGATGCAATTTTGCTTCGTATCTTCTTCGGCGAGGACGATCGGTTCAACCACCTGCCGCTTCACGAGGCGATCGTATTGAAGGCGCGGGAAATGGGCCTCGCCGGGGCGACGGTATTGCGCGGTCATGTCGGATTCGGACATTCGAGCCACATTCACACGACGAAGATACTGCGTCTTTCGCAGGACCTGCCGGTCGTGGTCGAGATTGTGGACGCGCAGGAAAAGATCGATTCATTCCTGCCGGCGCTCGACGGCATGATGACGAGCGGCCTGATAACGATCGAAAAGGTCCAGGTTCTCCAATACGGGACTGACAAGCTCTAAGCCGCCATTCGGAGCGTTACGTGTCCGCGCCGCTTAAGGAATCGGGATCACATTGACGAATTCGTCGATGCGTTGGCCGCCCGAGGCCACGATGACTCCGTCGATCGGCGCCACATCGGTGTAATCGCGGCCGAGCGCCAGCGTCACATGATCGTCGGAGGCGAGCACCGCATTGGTCGGGTCGAGGCCGATCCAGCCGATGGCCGATCCGCACCACACCGATACCCAGGCATGCATGGCGTCGCTGCCTTGCAGCCCGGCCGAGCCTTCGCGCGGTGCGGTGCGCAGGTAGCCGCTCACATAGGCCGCCGGCAATCCGATGCCGCGCAGGCCTGAGATCATGATGTGCGCGAAGTCCTGGCAGACGCCGCGACGCAGCGCGAACGACATCGGCGGCGTGGTGGTGACGGTGGTGGCGCCGGTGTCATAGACCATATCGGCCTTGATCCGGTACATGAGGTCGATCGCGCCTTCGAGCACCGGGCGGCCGGGCGCAAAACTTGTCCGCGCGTATTCGCGGATTTCCGGGTCGAGCGTCACCATCCGGCTGGGAAACAGGAAATGCGCCGGCGACATCGGACCGATATCGGCGGTCGCGAACACTTCTTCGCGCACCGCCTCGAACGGCGGCGTGGCGATCCCCTCGGGCGCGACGATGGCGTCAACCGACACGCGTGCCGACATTTTCACGGTCAGCCGGTCGTGCCGCTCACCGAGGGAGACCCAGGTGATGCGGTTGCCGAAAAAATCCTGTCCCTCGCGCCGTTGCGAAGGCTCCGGCAGGATCTGCAACGAGGCAATCTGCACGTTCTGCCGATAGCGATTGATCGGCGTCAGGCGCAGCACGTGCCGCGCCTGGGTCACCGGCGAGGCATAGGTGCAAATCGTCGTCTGACGGATATCGTAGATCATGCGAGCGCCCCCCATGCGGTTTCGAAGCGCTCGTTGTCGGCGAGGTAATAGGCGGCGATCGCTTCCGAAAGGCGCATCAGGGTATTTTCGATGTCGACGATCAGCGCAAGGTCGATCTTGGTCGCGTCGGCGGTGCGCAGGCGGGTGGCGATCGAAGCCGCGATCTGCTGCACCGAGGAAAGCCGACCGGCGACCTGCCGTCTCGGCAAGGCGGCGAGGTGGGTCTCGATGCGGTCGAGCTGAAACGCCACCGAGCGGGGATTGTTCGGATCGAGCAAGATCAGGTCGATCACCGGCGCTTTCGCCGCGACCATCACGTAACGCTGCCGGTAGGTGATCTGGCTGTCGGCGAATTCCAGCAGCACGTCGAGGCCGTCGTCCGGCGTGCCGCCGAAGACGAACCAGCGCGCGCTGCGGCAGGTCAGGATTGCGCGCTCGATGCGGCGGCCGAGTTCGAGGAAGCGCCAGCCGGCAAGTTGCGTCATGTTTTCCTGCGCCAGGCCCGAAAGCGACGAAACGATCCGCACCGCCGCGTCGATCCGCTCGATCATCGCGCTTTCGTCGGGGCCGATGGCGAGCGGCGCATGCACCGTGTCGACGAGGTCGTTGAGCGCGCGCCAGGCATCGGTGGAGAACCGGTCGCGGATGGCGGAAGCGGCGCCGCGCGCGGAATTGACCAGCCGCGGCAGCGATCCTTCGAACTCGCTGCGGGTGAGTGCCGCGCGCGCGATCAAGGCGGCGGTCGTCTGCCAGGGATCGGAGGGCCCGGCGCCCCAGGCGCTGAGCAGCGCGCTGATATTGGCGATAATCGGCGCTGTGGCGTCGCCAGCTTCCGCGATGCGGCCGACCAGCGCGCGGACGAGGCGCAACGTCGCTTCCGCACGCTCGAGATAGCGTCCAAGCCAGAACAGGTTGTCGGCGGCCCGGCTCGGCAACGCGCCGGTCGCGCGCTGAACGCCGATTCGTTCCGGCGAGGGCAGCAGCGTCGTCGGGGCGACCGGGGCGTTAGCCAGCACCCAGGCGTCGGCCGTGGCGGCGCCGCGCTGAAGGCTGACGGCGCGTGCGTCGGCGCCCTCGGCGATGCGCACGAAGCCGCCGGGCATCACCTGCCAACCCTCGCCGATCCGGGCGAGGAACAGCCGCAGCGTAAACGGTCGCGGCTGTAGCCGGCCGTTGCGCCAGACCGGCGTGGTCGACAGCGTGACGGCTTCCTGCGCCACGTAGTCGATGCCGCGATCCGCGATCGCGCGCAGCAGGTCGTGCCGTTCGACATCGCCAAGGTGGGACACCAGCATTCCATCACCGAGCGGGATGCTCGAGGGCGAATTGCTGAACGCCGGCGCGACCACCATGCTGTCAAGCTTGGCCGCCAACTGTTCGCGGATATCGGCGCGGCCCAGCCACCAGGTGGCGATATTGGGCAGCGCGAGATCGGCGCCGAGCACGCTTTTTGCCAGCGCCGGCAAAAAGGCAAGCATCGCGCGCGCCTCGGCGAGGCCGGCGCCAAGCGAATTGACCATGACGACGCTGCCGTCGCGCACGGCCTGCACCAGCCCGGCGACGCCGAGACGCGAGGCGGCGTTGAGTTCGAGCGGATCGGCGAAATCGGCGTCGAGCCGCCGCAACAGGACCTCGGCGCGGCGCAGGCCCGAAATGGTGCGGATGAAGACGCCGTCGTCGCGCACCGTCAGGTCTTCGCCCTCGACCAGCAGCAGGCCGAGATAGCGGGCGAGATAGGAATGCTCGAAATAGGTTTCATTCATCGGCCCCGGCGTGAGCAGGCAGACCCGCGTATCGTCATGGCGGTTGAACCCGGACAGTTCCGCCTGAAACGCGCGGAAGAACGGCGCGACGCGCTCGACGCCGGTGCCGCGATAGACGTCAGGCATCGCGCGTGCGAGCGCGAGCCGGCTTTCGATCGCATAACCGGCGCCGGAAGGCGCCTGCGTTCGGTCGCCGAGAACCCACCATCGCCCGTCCGGTCCTCGCCCGACATCCACGCCATAGAAGCGCAAATGCGCGCCGCCGGCGGGAGCTGCGCCGACAAGCGGGCGCAGGTATTCCGGATTGCCGGCGATCAGCGCGGCGGGCAGCCTGCCGTCGCGGATGAATTCGCCCGCGCTGTAGGCATCCGCCAATA